>Ga0136612_10000998_pt1 | contig 11533 bp, 9 predicted proteins | sample AntDryUQ224A2306_2_FD_106644 | JGI IMG/M metagenome (GOLD analysis project Ga0136612, IMG submission 106644) | Polar desert sand microbial communities from Dry Valleys, Antarctica - metaG UQ224A (23.06) | ecosystem: Environmental > Terrestrial > Soil > Desert | place: Antarctica: Dry Valley...
GGGCCGGTTCCTCGGTGGGCGGCCGCCTTACGGCTACCGCCTGGCAGACGTGGGGCCGCACCCGAACCCGGCGAAGGCCGGCGACGGAAAGCGGCTCCACCAGCTCGAGACCGACCCCGCGACCGCTCCCGTCGTTGCACGCATCTTCGACGAGTACCTCGGCGGCCGCGGGTACCTCGCCATCGCCGAGCGCCTAACCGCCGACGGCGTCGCATCTCCGAGCGGGCACGACCGCGAGCGCAACCGGCATCGTCACGGGCTCGCCTGGGGGAAGTCAGCGATCCGGGCGATCCTGACCAACCCGCGGTACACCGGGTACCAGGTGTGGGCGAAGCAGCGGCGCGAGGAGGTGCTCCTCGACGTCGAGGACGTGAGCGCCGGTCACCAGACGATCATGCGCTGGAACGGCGAGGAGCAGTGGGTGTGGTCAACCGAGCCATCGCACGAGGCCCTCGTGTCGATGGAGACTTTCCGAGCGGTGCAGGCCCACATGGTCGAAGCGCGTCGAGGCCCGAAACCACGGCGAGGGCCCAAGTCCGAACGGCCGTACCTGCTCCGCGGTCGACTGCGCTGCGGCCTGTGCGGACGCAAGCTCCAGGGCAACTGGAACCACGGCGAGGCGTACTACCGCTGCAGCTACGGAGCCGAGTACGCACGGTCCGCGCAGCTCGACCACCCGAGGGTCGTCTACCTCCGCGAACGAGACCTGCTGCCGGGCGTCGACGAGTGGCTCGGGCGCATCTTCGATCCCGACAACGTCGACGAGACCTGCGAAGCGATCGTCGGGGGCGTTGACACGAACGTGTCAATCGCCGACCGATCCGGTTCGACAGCAGCGCTGCGCGAGTGCGACCGCAAGCTCGACCAGTACCGCCAGCTGCTCGAGGCTGGCACGGACCCGGCGCTCGTCGCCCAGTGGATCACCGAGGTGCAGACCGAGCGCCGGCACGCTGAGGCCAAGCTGCGAGGACTGGCGCACTCGGCCACAGCCGACGTCGTGACCGCGTCGGAGGTACGCGAGCTCCTCGACAGCATCGGAGGGCTCGTTGGGCTGCTCGAGACGAGCGAGCCGGCCCTTCGCAGCCGCTTCTACGAGGAGGTCGGCCTCACCGGAACCTTCGATCCGCTCACCAGATCGGTAGAGGCTGTCGCCGATCTTGGTGTGCGTAAGGTTCGTGTCGGAGGGGGGACTTGAACCCCCACGCCCTTGCGGGCACTGGCCCCTCAAGCCAGCGCGTCTGCCAATTCCGCCACTCCGACGAGAGCGATTGATCGTATCGGCCCTTCCGGGCCACTAGCTCCGAATCGACACCACCGTGGCGTCGAACGATCCCATCACGTTCGTCTCCAGGCCCACAACCCGCTCGGACACCACCGTGTGCACCTTCAGCTGGGCGATCGGGATCACCGGCACCGACGACAGGACGGCCCGCTCGGCGGCCCGGTAAAGCTCCAGGCGCCGCTCCACTGTCCCTGCGGCCCGAGCGTCGCGCAGCTGAGCGTCGACCGCAGGGACCGAGTATCCGGTGAGGTTGCTGGGCGATTCAGTTGTAAACAGCGGGAACAGGAAGGCATCGGCGGAGGGGTAGGCGGCGATCCATCCCAGCCGGAAGATCTCCTGCTGACCGGTGAGCACAAAGCTCTGGTACTCCCCAAGTGGTTTGGAACGCAGCTGCACTTTCACCCCAACGCCCTCCAGGTTGGACTGGATGGCGCGGGCCACTGCCTCTTGGGTGGGGTCTTCGTCGAAGTCGATGGCCACCTCGAGGGGCGGCTGGTTGGGACGAGCCTCCTTCAATAGGGCCCTAGCCCGTGCCGGGTCGTAGACGCAGATCGACCCGCAGGCATCCTTCTGGAAGCCGGGCACCCCGGGCACGGTTAGAGAATCGAGCGGATCAACCGTCGAGCCGTACACCGCTCGCACCAGAGCGCCACGATCGATGGCCCGGAGCAGCGCCTCGCGTACCCGGGAGTCGGAGAACTTCGGGTTCTTGAGATTGAAAGCGAAGAGCAACTCGCCCGCGTAAGGGACGAATCCCTCGTCGCCGAAGCGCACGGCGGCGTCTTCCACCCGTTCAGGCGGGACGCGGGCCCAGTCGAGCTCGCCGTCTACGAAGGCTTGGTAGGCCGACCCCAAGTCGTCATAGATCCGGAACTCGATCCCGTCGAGCTCCAGGTCCCGGCCGGAGGGCCGGAGCCGCACCCGCTCGCCGGTTCTCTCCGCCAGCTCAAATGGCCCCGAGCTGATGGGCGCCGCCAGATCCGGCTCGCCCTCCACCCGGCCGAGCACCCCGAGGATGGGGCTGGACAACACGATGGGCAGCACCGACAGCGGCTGATCCAAGGAGATTCGCAGGTGATCGTCGGCCACCGCCTCCAAGCCGGCCAGCTGATCGACTGACCCCTCGCGTCCAAACGCCGGGTAACCCGAGACCATCTCCAACAGCTCACTACCGGCGGAACCCGAGCCCCGCTTGGCCACCCGCTCCAGGCTCCACTTCACGTCGCCTGCAGTGACCGGGCGCTCGTCGGAGAAACGGGCTTCGGTGTCGAGGAAGAAGTCCCACACCCGCTGGTCGTCGGACATTTCCCAGCGCTCCGCGAGACCAGCCACGGCGGCGCCTTCCTCCGGGTCGAACGAGGTGAGTGTTCCGAAGAGCTGATCAGCCACCAAGAGCTCCTCGAAGGAGCGAGCCTGCGCGGGATCAAGCGAAGACGGAGCGGTGATGCCAACCCGCAAAGTCCGGCCGGCGGCTCGCTCGGCCTCAGACTCACCCCCGTTGCACCCCGCAGTTAGGAGCGCCAGCGCAACAACGCTGCAGATCAGGGATCGGCGACCCAATGGTCGGCCGACTACTGGAGGCGGATGGCGAGGATGAGCGTGGTGAACGTCCAGACGACGCTCATGATGACGGTGATGCGGTCGAGGTTCCGCTCCATCACCGTCGATCCGGCCGACGCCGCACCCGCGCCACCGAACATGTCGGAGAGCCCTCCGCCTCTCCCGCTGTGCAGCAGCACGAGGACGATCAGCAGAAAAGAGACGAACACGTGGACGGCCACGACCACACCGGTAATCACGAGGGGTAGAGGCTAGCCGCCCGGCCCGCTCAGCCGTTCAGGCGGCCGCAGCCACGATCCGGGCGAAGCCGTCCGCCTCGAGACTGGCGCCACCTACCAGCGCACCGTCGATGTCGGGCAAGCCCAGTAGTTCGGCCGCGTTGGTCGGATTGACGGAGCCTCCGTACTGGATCCGGACCTTGGACCCTGCTCCCGACCAGCTCCCTTCGACCACGCCCCGGATGTGGGCGCACATGGCCTGAGCGTCATCCGAGCTGGCGGTGCGACCGGTGCCGATGGCCCAAACGGGTTCGTAAGCCACGACCAGGCCACCCACCTGCTCTGCAGAGAGCCCGGCCAACGAGCCCTTCACCTGCGTCTCCACCACCGATTCGGCGTCGCCCGCTTCCCGCTGTTCGAGGGTCTCCCCAACGCAGACGATCGGCGTCATCTTCGACCCGAAGACGGCCTTGGCCTTGGCGTTGACCACCTCATCGGTTTCGCTGTGGCCGGCTCGGCGCTCGCTGTGGCCGGCTCGGCGCTCGCTGCGGCCGGCGCGGCGTTCGCTGTGGCCGACGATCACGTAGGTCACGTCGAGCTTGGCCAACATGGGGGCGCTCACGTCACCCGTGAAGGCTCCGCTGGGCTCCCAGTGGACATCCTGGGCTCCGAGCACGAAGGACAAGCGATCAGCATCGATGAGCGTCTGCAGCGTCCGCAGACAGGTAAAGGGGGGATGCAACGACACGTCGGCCGCTGTCCGGTCGCCCTCCCCCAGTCTCAACGACAGCTTCTGCACCAACTGGATGGCCTCCAGGTGGTTGAGGTTCATCTTCCAGTTGCCCGAGACCAGAGGTCGACGGGTGGCCGCCGCGCTCATCGGTTGCCTGGGCTCATCGGTTGGCCGGGCTCTCCCGCAGGGCCTTGAGGCCCGGCAGGTCACCGTGTTCGATCAGTTCCAAGGAAGCTCCTCCTCCGGTGGACAGGTGGTCCACTTCGTTGTCCAAGCCGAACTGGGCCATGGCGGCCGCCGAATCGCCGCCGCCCACCACGGTGAAGGCTCGGGTGGCGGCCACCGCTTCAGCGATGGCCCGCGTCCCGGCTTCAAAGCGAGGGTCCTCGAACATCCCCATTGGTCCGTTCCAGAGGACCGTGCCGGCATCGGCAATGACATCGGCGAACTCAGCCGCCGAGCCGGGCCCGATGTCGAGGCCCTTCCAACCCTCCGGAACCGATCGGCCCAGCCCGCGAACCTCGCCGCCTGGCCCGAGGCCCATCAGGTCGGAAGGAAGATCGATCGGAGTGTCCCCATCGAGCAGAGATCGGCACTCGCTTATCTGGTCGGGCTCGAAGAGCGACTCCCCGACTCCGTGGCCTTTGGCGGCCAGGAAGGTGAAGCACATCGCCCCGCCCACCACCAAGCGATCGACCTTCGAGAGCAAGGCCCGCAGGACACCCAGCTTGTCGCTCACCTTCGCCCCGCCCACCACAGCCACAAAGGGCCGGCGGGGCGAATCGAGCAGGCCTCCCAGAACTTCGGCCTCCTTGGCCAGCAACCTTCCCGCGGCCGAAGGGAGGTGAAGGGGCGGACCAACCACTGATGCATGCGCCCTATGGGCCGCGCCGAAGGCGTCGTTCACGAACAGGTCGTGGCCCTCCACCAGCTTCCTCACGAACTCGGGATCGTTGGACTCCTCGCCGGGATCGAAGCGCAAGTTGTCCATGAGTTCCAACCCAGGAGCCAGGCTGCCCAGCAACCCCCGTACGGGACCCAGGTCGTACTTCGGGTCGACGTGACCCTTAGGGCGTCCCAGGTGGGTACAGGCCGTGACCGTCGCCCCTGCCGTCTGCAACCACTCGATCGTCGGCAAAGCGGCGCGGATCCGCATGTCGTCGACCACCCGTCCGTCGGAGAGAGGGACGTTGAAGTCGGCCCGAAGAAGTACCCGCTTACCCCGAGGGTCGGGCAGGTCCTCCAGGCGGGGCAGTGCGCCGCCGACCACGCTCAGGCCGACTTCGATCCAATGTGTTGCACGAGATCGAGCAGGCGGTTGGAGTAGCCCCACTCGTTGTCGTACCAGCCGCCGATCTTCACCAGGTTGCCGATGGCCATGGTCAGCGGAGCATCAAAGGTGCAGGAGGCCGAACTGCCGACGATGTCACTGGAGACGATGGGGTCGGTGCTGTAGACGAGGATGCCGTCGGACATCGGGCCCGACTCGGCCGCGGCCCGGAAGGCGGCGTTGATCTCCTCGACCGAGGCCTCCTTGTTAAGCACACCGGTGAAGTCGGTGAACGATCCGTCGGGCACGGGCACGCGCATGGCCTGGCCGTCGAGCTTGCCCTTCATCGACTCCATAACCAGGCTGGTGGCCCGGGCTGCCCCGGTGGAGGAAGGGATCAGGTTGAGGCCCGCAGCGCGAGCCTCCCGAAGCCCCTTCTCCCGGGTGGCCCCGTCGATCAGAGCCTGAGTGGCGGTATAGGCGTGGATCGTGGTCATCAGGCCCTTGTCGATACCGAAGGCGTCGTCGAGCACCTTGACCATGGGCACGAAACAGTTGGTGGTACAGCTGGCGTTCGATACGACCTGGTGGCTCGCTGGGTCGAAGGTTTCGTGGTTCACCCCGTATACGAAGGTGGCGTCGACGTCCTTACCCGGAGCGCTGATGACCACCCGCTTGGCCCCACCGTCGAGGTGGGCGGCTGCGGTGGCCCGCTCAGTGAAGAGCCCCGTCGACTCCACCACGATGTCGGCGCCCACGTCGCCCCACGGAATCTCTTTGGGGTCGCGCTCGGCGAACATCTTGATGCTGCGGGAGCCGACCTTCAGCTCGCCGTCGGCCGCCTCCACCTTCTCCTTGGTGCGGCCGAACACCGAGTCGTACTCCAGCAGGTAGGCGATCGACGAAAGCGGCAACAGGTCGTTGCAGGCCACCACCTCAACGTCGTTCTTCTCGTCGGCCAGCATGGCCCGCAGGAAGTTGCGTCCGATCCGTCCTACTCCGTTGATGCCTACCCGTACGGTCACTTGTTGGCCTTTCTGAGGGGAAAAGGGTTGCGCTTCACGTTCTACTGCAAGCGGTCGGCTAGCGCGTCCGCCAGCCTCTGGGGATCGTGGACGAGACCATCGCCATCGGCCAGGCCATCCGCCGGGACCACTGCGCCGGGTTCGATCCCGTGGACCCGCAGGGCCTCCACACAGTCGTCGGTCGAGTACCCGGTTGTCTCCGGAATCTGAGGCCGGAGATTGGCTACGTAGACCGTTCGATCGGCGACCGAACGCACGGCCTCCCGGATGCCTGGAACAGCCAGGGCGGCCAGCAGACTCGTGTAGAGCGAACCCGGGCCAAGCACGATCTGATCGGCTGCGGCGATCGCCTCGACCGCCTCGGCGTTGGCTGGCGGGTCGGGCGGAACCAGCGCCACCCGGCTGATGCGGCCCTTCAAGCTGACGGCCAGCTGACCCTCCACCTCCTCGCCCGCGGCCGTGGCCTTGAGCACGACCGGCAAGTCGGTGGCGGGGAGCACCCGGCCTTCTGCGCCCACCAGACGGGCCGCCTCGGCGAGCGCTCCGGAAAAGGAGCCAGTTCCGGCGGCCAGACCGGCGATGACCAGGTTCCCGACGGCGTGGCCTTCGAGCTCGCCGGAGTCGAAGCGGTGCTCGAAGACTCGGGCCCAGAGGCTGTCGGGCTCGGCAGCCAGCGCCACCAGACAGCGCCGGAGGTCACCTGGGGCGGGAATGCCGAGGGCGGCGCGGAGGCGGCCGCTGGAGCCGCCGTCGTCGGCCACCGAAACCACGGCCGTGATCTCCCCGGCATAGATACGGGCGGCCCGCAGCGTGGCCGCCAGGCCATGGCCCCCACCAATGGCCACCACCCGGGCCGACTCTCCGCCTGTGGGCCTCAAAGCTCACGCTCCATGTCCCGGTGCACGACGGCGGGTGAGAAGCCTCGGTGTCGCACCAGCTCACCGATCTCCTGCGCCAGCGCCACCGAGCGGTGCTTGCCGCCGGTGCAGCCCACGGCGATGGTGAGGTAGGCCTTGCCTTCAGCCACGTAACCGGGCAGGACCAGTTCCAACAGGTGGTCCACCCGATCCAAAAAGTCTCTGGCACCTTCCGCGGCCAGCACGTAATCCCGCACGGGGGCATCAAGGCCAGTGAGGGGCCTCAACTCCTCCACCCAATAGGGGTTGGGCAGGAAGCGGCAGTCGAGCACGAGGTCGACGTCGAGGGGGAGCCCGTGCCCGTAACCAAAGGAGACGACCCGGGTGCGCATCCCTCCGGTTGGGTCCTCCGAGTCGAAGGCTCGCCGGAGCCGGTCGCGCAGCTCGTGGACGTTCAGCTGACTGGTGTCGATGACGAGGTCGGATTCGCCCTTCACCGGCGCCAGCAGCGCTCGTTCCAGCGAGATGGCCTCAGCGACGCTCCCCCCTACCGGGTGACGGCGGCGGCTCTTCTCGAAACGCTGCACCAGAACGTCGTCGGAGGCCTCTAGAAAGACCATCCGCACCCGTTCGCCTTCAGCCCGCAGGGCGTGCAGCGCCCGCTGGAGGTCGGCCAAGTCGTCCTCCCCCAGGCTTCGTCCGACAACCAGGCAGATGCGCTCCGTGGCCCGAATCTCGGGGATGAGGCGGGCCGGCAAGTTGTCGATGACGGCGAAGCCGAGGTCTTCCAACGTGGAGCCCGCCGTCGACCGGCCCGCTCCGGAGAGGCCGGTCACGATGACATATTCACCCCGGGTCGACTCGGCCTGCTCGAGCTTGTCTGCCCCAGCGGTGGGCTTGTCGGCCACTGCCGTGGGTTTCTTCGACGGGACCTTCGGGCTCACTGTTTCACCGCCCGCAAGTAGAGCAGCCGGGGAATGGTGGCCGCCTCCCGATACTCACGGGCCCGGGCCAAGAACCCCTCCGGGGGCGCGGGTTCCTCCATCCGGGTCACCAGCAGCCCGGCGGCCGCAAGGGCGTTGACGTACCGGGAGAGGGGCCGGTGCACAAAGGGAATGATCACCCCCGGATCGACCTCCTCCTGGGTGATGTCCTCCACCAGATAGGAGCCGATGCGCCAGTACTGCTCCTCGAGGATGTGGTCGTCGATCCAGCCCGAGTTGGGGGTCTGCAGAAGCGGGTGGTTCAGGCAGAACAGGAACCATCCCCCGGGGCGAAGCACCCGGCCCAGCTCGGAGATGGCGACATCGACGTCGACGATGTGCTCGAACACCAGGCAGGCGACGGCTGCGTCCATCGATCCGTCCGCAAACGGGAGGGTGGCCGCCGACCCCGCCAGATAAGCAGGCCCTCCGCCCCGCCGGGCAGCTTCGTCCACCTGGACAAAAGACGGATCCAGCCCGACCACGTCGATTCCCAGGGCAGCCGCCATCCGGGCGATCTGCCCCTCCCCCGTCCCCACGTCCAGGAGCCGAGCGGGTCGCCGGGCCTCCAACTCCCCCGCAATCAGCGGAAGAATCTGCTCCACGTATTCGGGATCGGCTCCTTCAGTGAACTTCTCCTGCCACCACGAGGCGACCTGGTCCCACACGAGGTCGCTCATGCGCTCTCCCCGTGGAGCTTTTCGTGGAGAGCCACTGCAACTTTGGTGGGGAGCCAGCCGATGGCTTCCAGTTGCTCCCGGCTGGCTTGCTTTATGGCGTTGATGCCGCCCATCTCCTTGATCAGTCGCTTGCGTCGGGTCGGCCCCAGCCCGGGCACGTCGTCGAGCACGCTTGTCGTCATGCGTTTGCCCCGCAACTTGCGGTGGTACTCGATGGCGAAACGGTGGGCCTCATCGCGCACCCGCTGCAGCATGTAAAGCGCCTCCGACTGGCGAGGGATGCGGATCGGATCGGCCGACCCGGGCACGAAAACCTCCTCGAACTCTTTGGCCAGCGCGGCCACCGGAATCTCGTCGCCCAGACCAAGCTCCTCCACCACTCGGATGGCGACCCCCAACTGTCCCTTGCCTCCATCCACGAGAAGCAACTGGGGTGGGTAGGAGAAGCGGGGAGGTTTGCGAGGAATGGGATCCCCGTTCTCGTCGAGCTCCGGCGGGCGGGCAGCCCGCTCCCTCTCGATCTGTAAGGCGGTCAGTCGGCGGCGGATCACTTCCTCCATGGCGGCGTAGTCGTCGTTGCCTGCCACCGTCTTGACCTTGAAGCGGCGGTAATCGGATCTCTTGGGCAACCCGTCTTCCAGCACCACCATCGAACCGACGTAGTCGCTGCCCTGGATGTGACTCATGTCGAAGCACTCGATCCGCAGGGGGGCCTCCGGCAATCCCAAATGATCCTGGAGGGCGGTGAGAGCCCGGGCCCGGCTGTTGTGGTCGGAGTTGCGGCGGAGACGGTGCCGCTGGAAGTCGTCGGTGGCGTTGCGGGTAACCGTCTCGGCCAACGTCCGCTTCGAGCCCCGTTGCGGAACCCGAATGGTAACTGGCCCTCCCCTGGCCTGGCCCAACAACTCCTCGTAGACCTCGCAGTCGTCGGGCAGGTTGGGCACCAGGATCTCCCGGGGTACGTCGTAGGTCGGCAGGTCGCCCCCCACGCCGTCCTCCGGCCACATGCCCGTCTCCCTGTCGGCGGCGTCAGCCTTCCGCTTGCCCTGAGCGATGGCTGCCTCGGCGTAGAGCTGCTCGAGCACGTGACCCACCAACTGCGAGCGGGACAACTCCTCCACCTTGTCGAGGATGAACCCGTTGCGTCCGACCACGCGACCCCGCCGCACGTAGAAGACCTGCACGGCCGCTTCCAAGTCGTCTTCGACCAGGCCGACGAGATCGAAGTCCTCCGGCTTCTCGGTGACCATCTGCTGGCGTTCCACCGCCTTGCGCACCGTGGCCAGCCGGTCCCTGAGCCGGGCGGCCCGCTCGAAGTCGAGTTCGGAGGCGGCTGCCTTCATCTGTGCATCCAGCCGGTCGACCACCGGTTGGGTCTCACCGTCGAGGAACCTCAGCAACTCGTTGACCAGCTCCCCGTAAGCGCCTTGATCGATGTTGCCGACGCAGGGGGCCGAGCACTTCTCGATGTGAAACAGAAGGCACGGCCGGCCCTGACGCTGGTGCCGCTGCAACTTCGTGTCGGAGCAGGTGCGGATGGGGAAGGTCCGTAGGAGCAGGTCGAGGGTCTCCCGGATGGCGTAGGCGTGGGCGTAGGGCCCGAAATACACGACCCCCTTACGCTTGCGCCCCCGCAGGACCATGGCTCGCGGCCATTCGTCGGCTGGCGTAGTGACAGCCAGCCAGGGGTAGCTCTTGTCGTCCCGCAGCCGGATGTTGAATCGGGGCCGGTGCTCCTTGATCAGCGAGTACTCCAACATCAGCGCCTCGACGTCGTTGCGCACCTGGATCCACTCGACCGACTCGGCGGCCGCCACCATCTGGGCGGTGCGGGCCAGCAGGTTCCGGGGATCTTGAAAGTAGGAGTTCACCCGACTGCGCAGCGACGACGCCTTCCCCACGTAGATCACCCGACCGTCGCCGTCCTTGAACTGGTAGGACCCCGGCCCGTCCGGGATCGTCCCGGCCGGTGGTCGGGGGGGCGTCATGTCCCAAGTCTCCCAACTGGGGGAAGTACAATTGAACGTGCCGGCCTGGTATCCGGCACACATCCTGTTCCGAGACCGACAACCCCGCGAGTGGCGACCAGGCTGTCACCGCCGGTCATATCGGAACTTCAAACGAGGCGATAGGGCGCAAGCTCCCCGCCTCTACACCTCATGGAGGCCGATCCAGTGCTACGGCTACAGGGCCCGCTACCCGCGGGCTACACGGATGCCGACCCCGACGCGCTCGCCGAGCGCATCCGGGCGGCCAAGCAGACCCTCGGCGACAAGCTCCTGATCCTCGGCCACCACTACCAGCGCGAGGAGGTCATGGTCTGGGCCGATGCCCGGGGTGACTCCTACGCCCTGGCCCGCATCGCCGCCGCCAGCGAGGCGGAGAACATCGTTTTCTGCGGCGTGCACTTCATGGCCGAAGCCGCCGACATCCTTTCCGGCCCCCACCAGCGGGTGATCCTCCCCGACCTCAACGCCGGCTGCTCCATGGCCGACATGGCCGACATCGACTCGGTGGAGGAGGCCTGGGAGCAGATCGCCCGGGTCACCGACATCACCCGAGTGGTGCCCATCACCTACATGAACTCCTCGGCTGCCCTGAAAGCCTTCGTCGGTGAGAAGGGCGGAGCCGTCTGCACCTCCACCAACGCCCGCGCCGTCCTCGACTGGGCCTTCCAGCGGGGTTCCCAGATCCTCTTCTTCCCTGATCAGCACCTGGGCCGCAACACGGGCCACGCCATGGGGTACACCGAAGCCGACATGCGGGTCTGGAACCCCCGCCTCGAACTGGGTGGTCTCCAAGAGGCCGACGTAAAAGACGCCACCTTCCTCCTGTGGAAGGGGCACTGCTCGGTCCACCAGCGCTTCCAGCCCGCCCACATCGAGGGGTTCCGGGCCGAGCACCCCGACGGCATCGTCATCGCCC
>Ga0136612_10000999_pt1 | contig 11530 bp, 11 predicted proteins | sample AntDryUQ224A2306_2_FD_106644 | JGI IMG/M metagenome (GOLD analysis project Ga0136612, IMG submission 106644) | Polar desert sand microbial communities from Dry Valleys, Antarctica - metaG UQ224A (23.06) | ecosystem: Environmental > Terrestrial > Soil > Desert | place: Antarctica: Dry Valley...
ACCGGTGACATCTTCCGTGGCTATCTGCTGGACGGCTTCTTCAACCTGGTCGGGGCGCTCACCGGGCAGGGGATCCTGCTGGTGGGCATGATGACCGAGGCCGTGGTCACACCGTTCCTTTCCGACCGGGACCTGGCCCTGCAGAACGTCCGGTACGTGCTCGATGCCGCCGGCGGACTGACCGAGGACTTCCACCCACCGCGAGGCGGATTCATCGAGAGCCGCGCCAACCAGGTACTAGCCGAGGCGGTGGGTCTGCTGGAACGGATCACCGACGACGGGCTGCTCAACGCCATCGCCGACGGCACGTTCGGCATCACGAAGCGACCGGCGGACCGGGGCAAGGGCCTGGACGGCGTGTTCGTCAAGGCGCCGGGATACGACAATCCGGCAGTCACCCTGATGGAGGCCGACCTAGGCGGACGGGAGCCGTCATGACCGAACCCATCGCCGACACCGAGCCTGAATCCTTGGCCGTTTTGGCGGAAACCGCCAAGGATCTGGATCAGGCAGAACAACCGACGGTCATTCGGCCGTACGGCGACACCACCGGCGACGGCATGGTCCAGGTGTCGTTCACCCTGCCCATGACGCACGGCCCCAAAGCCGAAGGGGCGGCGCTGCAACTGGCCGCCAAGATGGGGCTGGACCCGGCCATGGTGGTGCACGCCAAAGGACTCGGTGGACGCCAATCGGCGTACACCTTCTTCGTCGTGTACGGACGTGTCGCTCACCTGGTCGACTTGGACAAGGTGGTCGTACGGGAACGCGAGTATCCGCTGCTGGCCGCCAAAGAGGCCAACCTGGTGATCAAGCGGACGCTACGTCGCAAGCTGGTCGTGCTGGGCGCCTGTATCGGCACCGACGCGCACACGGTCGGTATCGACGCGATCCTCAACGTGAAGGGCTTCGCGGGGGAGAAGGGGCTGGAGTACTACCGGGAGATGAAGGTGTCCAACCTGGGCGCGCAGGTGACCGTCCCGGAGCTGGTCAGCCGGGCCCGCAAGGATCGAGCCGATGCCGTCCTGGTCTCCCAGGTCGTGACCCAACGCGACGCACACCTCCGGAACACTCGGGAACTCGCCGCGGCCTTCCGAGAAGCCATGGGGGACAACCGGCCACTGATCGTGGTCGGGGGTCCGCGCTTCGATCCGCGAATGGCCGAGGAACTCGGCGTCGACCGAATCTTCGGCCGCGGGACCACTCCGGGAGAAGTCGCCTCCTACCTCGTACACACCCTCACCCTCACCCTCACCAAGGAGACCGTCCGTGCCCGCTGAAAATACCCCACCGGCGATCGGGCTGACTGTGACGCATCGCCGATACGTGCCGTACTCGCATGCTCACTACGGCGGGAATCTGGTGGAGGGCGCGTACGCCCTCGGGCTGTTCGGTGACGTCGCGACCGAACTGGCGATCCGCACCGACGGGGACGAGTCACTGCTGGCCGGATACGACTCCATCGAGATGCTTGCCCCACTGCAGGCCGGCGACGTCGTCGAGGCCACCGCCACTCTCATCCGGGTCGGTCGGCGCAGCCGCGCAGTGGAGTTCGAGGCCCGCGTCGTCTGCCGTGCGGCACCGGAGCGCGGCCCGTCGGCCGCCGACGTGGTGGATCCGCCGCTGATCATCACCCGAGCCCGAGGCACGCTGGTCGTACCCTGAACGTTCCCTTCGACGGAAAAAAGTGCGAACTTCGAAGGCAGTTCGGGCGCCAATCGGTTGACAGCGCAACCAAGGCGAACGGTAGGTTCTGGCCATCGCACAACGGGCAATCCGGGTGTGACCTTCCCTTCTAGATCGGCACGCGACGACGTCGGCTCGTGCGCCTACGCAGAGATGCGTGAGGCGCCTGGCCAGGGCAGGACGTCATCCGGGTCGTCAGGGAAAGGCACCCGGAGCGGGTGGGAAAAGGAGAGGATCCGGCGAGCCAGTAGACAACGGTGCCTCGGCTGCAGCCAGCAGCGACGGGGTGCCGGCCCGAAGACATCGCCGGACCTCTTCTCCACCCCCAACGCCCGATCGCCCTCGACACCCCAATTCCCTAGTTGGCAGACGATGCGGCAAGCGTGGAATGCTGGTGCTCTCAACCCCTGGCATTCGCCTGGGGCGGCGGAGGGACGTGACGTGGGCGTTGCGGCCATGCCCGGTACCCCCGCCGCGGTCGATCCCGACAATGACGTCCACACCGAGGCGACGAATCGGCCGCCTGGTGGAGTGAGGACCCTTCCGCCGAAATCGCACAGCCCACCGCGGATGCCTCGAGGCGCGCCCAGCGTGCTGGTAGCCCTCGGCGGGCTGGCCACCGCGCTCGCCTTCCCGCCCTACGACCTGCGGTTGTTGGCCGTCATCGGACCTGCGGCGCTGGCCGTTGCGGTGCACGGTCGACCGGCCCGATCCGGAGCATGGCTGGGGTTGGTCTCAGGACTGGCCTTCTTCGTTCCGCACCTGGCGTGGGCAGCTGAATACCTCCCCGCCTGGCCGTGGCTGCTACTGGCGCTCTGGCAGGCCGCTTACCTCGCTCTGATGGGTGCCGGGTGGGCAGTGGTCAGCCGAGTACCTGGCTGGCCGTTGTGGATGGCCGCGCTCTGGGTCGCGGCCGAGGCGCTGCGCGGACGCTGGTTCGTCGGTGGGTTCCCATGGGGCAGGCTGGGATTCAGCCAGCCGGACGGGCCTTTCACGGCGCTGGCCGCGTTCGGTGGGGTGCCGTTGGTCAGCTTCGGAGTCGCGCTGACCGGGACAGTGCTGGCCGCCGCAGTCCGGTCAACCGACCGCGGCCAGGCAGTGCGCCGAGGTGTGCTCACTCTCGCCCTGCCGCTGATCGCCGCCTCGGGCTGGTTGACCCTGGGCGAGCGATCATTGTCGGGGGAGGGGCAGGCCAGGACCACGATCGCGATCGTGCAGGGCGATGTGCCGCAGGCCGGACTCGACTTCAACTCCCGCCGCCGCGCTGTGCTCGACAACCACGTGGAGGCGACTCTGGACCTGGCTGCGGACGTGACCGCCGGACGCCGGTCGGCTCCCGATCTGGTGATCTGGCCGGAGAACTCCTCCGACATCGACCCACTGACCAATTCCGACGCGGCCGCGGCCATTGACCGCGCCGCGAGTGCCATCGGCGTACCGATCCTGGTCGGTGCCGTCCTCAATGGACCGGGACCGGACAGCGTGAGCAACGTCGGTCTGCTCTGGGACCCGGACACCGGGCCAGGCCAGGTCTACACGAAGCGCCATCCAGTCCCCTTCGCTGAATACATCCCGGCCCGAGCGCTCCTGGAGCGGGTCACCGATCTGTTCGACCTGGTCGGACGCGACTTCGTCTCGGGCAGCGAGGTAGGAATCTTCGACGCGGCCGGAGTTCGGCTCGGGGACCTGATCTGTTTCGAGATCGCCTATGACGACCTGACCGCCGATGTCGTGGATGCAGGTGCCGGGGTCATTGTCGTTCAGACCAACAACGCGACCTTCGGCTTCTCCGACGAGACCTATCAGCAGCTGGCGATGGCCCGGTTGCGTGCGGTCGAACACGGCCGCCCGGTCGTGGTTTCCTCCACCGTCGGGATCAGCGCATTCATCGCCCCGGATGGCTCCCTGGTGGAGTCGACGGAGCTGTTCACCCAGCAGACGTTGGTGGCCGAGGTGGGGCTGCGGCAGGCCGACACCGTCGCCAACCGGGTCCGCGAGGGGCCGGAATGGGTGCTCGTCGGCGTCGGATTGCTGGCCTGGGCGTACGCAGCGGTCCAGCATCGGCGTACCCGTAAGTCGGACCCGTCATGACCGGCTCGCTGCAGCGCGTGCTCGTCGTGGTCCCGACCTACGACGAGATCGACAACCTCGAGCCGATCCTGGCCCGTACCCGCGAGGCCAACCCCACCGTCGATATTCTTGTCGTCGACGACAACAGCCCGGACGGGACCGGAGAACTCGCCGATCGGCTGGCGGCACAGGACGAGCAGATCCAGGTACTGCACCGAACGGTCAAGGACGGTCTGGGGCGGGCCTACCTCGCCGGTTTCGACTGGGGACTGGCCCGCGGCTATGACGTGCTCGCCGAGATGGACGCGGACGGGTCCCACGCTCCGGAACAGCTGCCACACCTGCTCAGCGCTCTGGCCAATGCTGACCTGGTGATCGGATCGCGGTACATCCCAGGGGGCGAGGTACGCGGCTGGGCGGCGTGGCGGCTGGTGCTGTCCCGGAGTGGAAACCGCTACACCCGAACCATGCTTCGGCTGCCGGTCCACGACGCGACCGGCGGATTTCGCGCCTTCCGGGCCGACGTGCTGCGCGAGTTGCATCTCGATGACATCTCCAGCGCCGGGTACTGCTTCCAGGTGGATCTGGCCTGGCGGACCTGGCGAGCCGGTTACAACATCGTCGAAGTTCCGATCGCCTTCACCGAACGGGTCCGCGGCAGGAGCAAGATGAGCTCCTCGATCGTTGGAGAAGCACTGGTCCGAGTGGGCTGGTGGGGGCTGCACAACCGTAGCCGCGGAGCGCGCGCCCTCGCAATCGCATTGCGGAAGGAAACTCGTGATACGCGCTCGATTGGGCCCGATCCTGGCGGTGCTGTTGATCGCCGAGATCGCGGTGTTCATCCTGGTCGGTAGTTGGATCGGGGTGGGGTGGACGATCCTGCTGGCCCTGGCCACCTCCGCGGTTGGGCTGTGGCTGTTCGGCCGGGAAGGTATCCGAGCCCTGCGCGCCCTCGGCGCAGCTTCGCGCGGCGGGACGGCTCCCGGACCCGCGGCCGTGGACGCCGGCCTGGTGGCCCTCGGCGGATTGTTCGTGTTCCTACCCGGTTTCGTCAGCGACGTGGTCGGGCTGCTCTGCCTGATTCCGGTCACCCGGCCCTTGATCCGCCGCCTCGTGATCGGGGGGGTGGCTCGCAAGTACGGCCCGGCCCGAGTCCGCTCGCGGCGCCTGGACGGCGTCGAGACCCCGCCCAGCGCCAGGACGTCCGGCTCTCCCGGACCCGCGAGCATGAGCCCACCGGGTCCGCACTCGGCTGGGACTTCCCGCCGGCCCACCGGGCCCGAGATCATCGAGGGCGAGATCGTCCCGTGAGCCCAGCACGACGTCGCGACCGCAGCTACGACGTCGTGCTCTTCGGCGCTACCGGCTTCACCGGCGGGCTGACCGCCGACTATCTCGCCCGGCATGTCCCAGAGGGGACACGGTGGGCGATTGCCGGCCGCGACGTCCCCCGCCTCGAGGCCGTCGCCACGCGGTTGGCCGATCACACTGCCGGTGCCGGATCGGTGGATGTCATCCGCGCCGACAGCGCCGAACCGGACTCGCTGCGCTCGCTGGCGGAGGCCAGTCGGGTGATCGCCTCGACCGTCGGGCCGTTCATGAGCCACGGCCAGCTCCTGGTGGCCGCCTGCGCGCGCACAGGCACCGACTACCTCGACATCACCGGCGAACCGGAGTTCGTGGACCGGATGTGGCTGGCCCACCACGACACCGCCGCCCGCAACGGTGCCCGCCTGGTGCACGCGTGCGGCTTCGATTCCGTTCCGCACGATCTCGGCGTGTGGTTCACCCTTGGCCAACTGCCGGTGGACCAACCGCTTTCGATCGCCGGGTATGTACGAGCGAATGCAAGCTTCTCGAGCGGGACTTATCATTCCGCCGTACGGGCATTCGGGCGGGCGCGGCACAGCGCGGAGGCCGCCCGCAGCCGTCGGGCCCGGGAGGTTCTGCCGAAAGATCGGCGGGTGGGCTCGCTGCCGCTGCGACCGCGCCGGGTTCCGGGTTCTCGGCGTTGGGCGGTCCCCTTACCGACGATCGACCCGATCATCGTGAGGCGATCGGCGCGCGCCCTGGATCGATACGGACCGGATTTCCGGTACGGGCATTTCGCCGATGTCGGTGCTCTGCCGTTGGCCGCTGCCGGCATGGCCGGCGCCGGGGGGCTTCTCGCGGCGGCACAGATTCCACCGTTGCGCGAGGCCCTGCTGAAGCTACGAAGCAGCGGCGCCGGCCCGGATGAACAGCGCCGGTCCGAATCATGGTTCCGGGTGCGCTTCGTGAGCACGGTCGGGGGTGACCATGCCGAGCCCATCCTGACCGAGGTGTCCGGTGGTGATCCTGGCTATGAGGAGACCGCCAAGATGCTGGCCGAGTCCGCGTTGAGCCTGGCCTTCGACGACGACCTCTTGCCAGAAGTGACCGGACAGCTGACTCCGGTCCAAGCGATGGGGAATGCGCTGCTGGCCCGGTTGCAGCGCGCGGGGATGATCTTCCGAACCATCCCTGGCCGGCGATGAAGCGGCGACCGAGCGCTGCAGAACTCGCAGCGGCCGGTGAGCGGACCATCCCCGACGTGCTGGACACCGGCTTGGCTGTTGTGTTCTGTGGCATCAACCCCGGTCTGTGGTCGGGTGCGTTGGGCCAGCATTTCGCCCGTCCCGGCAATCGGTTCTGGCCGACTCTGCACCGCTCCGGGTTCACGCCACGCCAGCTGCGGCCCGACGAGCAGAACGACCTGCTGGCCTACGGCCTGGGCGTCACAAACCTTGCTCCCCGGACCACGGCGCGAGCCGACGAACTCCGGCGGGAGGAGCTGATGAGCGGAGCGACGCGACTGGGCAGAGCGGTTGCCGACCATGAACCCGCCTGGGTGGCCGTGCTCGGAGTCAGTGCCTACCGGCTGGGGTTCCAGCGTCCGCGCGCCAGCATCGGGCGACAGGATGAGCGGCTGGCGACCGCCGGGGTCTGGGTACTTCCCAACCCGAGCGGTCTGAACGCTCACTATCAACTCGACGCGCTGGCCGACGAATTCGGGCTTCTGCGGGAGGTCGCCTTCGCCAGCCGGCCGTTGCCTCACAACTCTGGTCAGCGACCGCCGCCTACGTCGAGAAACGTACCGGTGACATAGGACGCCTCGGCTGACAGCAGCCACGCGATGGCTGCTGCGACCTCATCGGCGCGGCCACCACGGCCCATCGGCACCGATCCAGCCAGACGCTCGACCCGTCCGGGTTCTCCGGCGGAGGCATGAATGTCGGTCTCGATCAGTCCCGGACGGACGGCGTTGACCCGGATGCCTTCGTCGGCTACCTCGCGCGCGAGTCCGGTCGTGAAGGTGTCAAGAGCGCCCTTGGATGCTGCGTAGTCGACGTATTCGCCGGGGCTGCCCAGGACCGCTGCCCTGGAGGAGACGTTCACGATCGCACCGCCGGTGCCGCCGTTCGCGGTCGACATCCGGCGAACTGCCTCCCGGGCGCACCGGAAAGCGCCGATCACGTTGACGGCGAAGACATGTTGCACGCGCTCGATGGTCATGTCGGCGACCCGGCTCTGCGCTGCAACGATCCCGGCATTGTTGACCAATGCGGTCAACGTCCCTAGCTCGGCGGCGACCCCGAAGGCGCCGCGGATGTCAGCCTCCTGGGTGATATCTACTCGGACGGCGCGGGCCGGTACGCCGTGATCCGCACACTGTGCGGCGACTCCTTCGGCCGCCGCCTGCTGCTCGCGGTAGGTGAGGCAGACCGCGTATCCGCGCTCGGCGAGCAGGACGGCGGTGGCGGCGCCGATACCCCGTCCGCCTCCGGTGATGAACACCACGCCAGTCACGCCGCGAGCCTGTCACACCGAGCTGAGCAGCAAAGTACGTCGATGGACGCCGAGGTCCAGTGGGCGGACACTTCGCCGCGGCCGAGGAACCACACTTCTGGCCACTGACATCGCGGCTTACCGAGCTTTAGCGGGACCCGCTCGCGGCCGCCGCGACCAAGGCCTGGAACAGCCGCGGATCGGTGCCTACCTCGGGATGCCAGAGGACGCCGATGCAGAACGGGAGGTCCGGGTCCTCGATCGCCTCAACGGTTCCATCCGGTGCCCAGGCCGTCGCAACGTAACCAGGGTGCTCGTCCAGACCCTGGTGGTGGTAGCTGGAAACCCTCGAAGACTCGCCCAGGATCGCCCCCGCCCTGCTGTCGACGGCGATCCGCACGTCGTGTTCGCCGTACACACCCGGACCGGGTGAGTGCCCGTCGTGGCCGAGTACGTCGGGCAGGTGCTGGACAAGTTGTCCTCCGGCGGCCACAGCCATGACCTGGCTGCCGCGACAGATGCCAAGGATCGGACGCTGACGCTGGCGCATCATCACCAGCAGGGCGGTCTCGGCAGCATCGCGCTCGGGAGCCGGCACCTGGGCCAGCGGATGCCGCCGCTGGCCGTACAAGGCCGGGTCAAGGTCCGGACCGCCGATCAGGATCAACCCATCGAGTCGGTCGGCCAGCACGTCGAGTAGCTCCGGCGTCGAGGTCGCCGCCGGTGCCACGATCACCGGTACCCCTCCGGCCGCCAGCACGTGGTCGACGTAGGCCTGCGGAACCAGGGCAGCAGGCACGTCACGCCAGGTCCGCCAGGATGCGGGGCCGACGTAGCTGCTCAGACCGATCAGTGGGGGAGTCATGTCGCTTCAGACCGGCGTCACGTAGGCGCCGCTGATCCCACCGTCGACCAAGAAGGTCGAAGCGGTCATGAAACTGGAGTCGTCGCTGGCCAGAAACAGTGCGGCCGAAGCGATCTCTTCCGGTTCGGCGAAGCGCCCCATCGGGATGTGCACGAGCCGACGTGCGGCGCGCTCCGGATCAGCGGCGAACAACTCCTGCAGCAACGGGGTGTTGACCGGGCCGGGGCACAGCGCGTTGACCCGTACTCCCTCGCGGGCGAACTGCACCCCGAGTTCCCGCGACATCGAAAGCACCCCACCCTTACTGGCGGTGTAGGAGATCTGCGAGGTGGCCGCACCCATGACCGCCACGAATGAGGCGGTATTGATGATCGAGCCCTTTCCCTGCTCGACCATGTACGGGATCGCCGCCTTGCAACAGAGATAGACGCTGGTCAGGTTGACCTCTTGCACTTGGCGCCAGGCCACGAGGTCAGTGGTCAGGATCGAGTCGTCTTCGGGCGGGGAGATGCCCGCGTTGTTGAAGGCCACGTCGACGCTGCCGTACTCGTTGCTGGCAACCGCGAACAGTTCGTCCACCCGTTCGGGGTCGGTCACGTCGCAGGCGACGAAGTGTCCGTTCAGTTGTGCAGCGACTCGCGCCCCGGACAACTCGTCCAGGTCGCCGATGACGACGTGGGCACCCTCGGCTGCGAACCGTCTCGCCGTCGCCAAACCGATGCCGCTGCATCCTCCAGTGATGACCGCGGTACGGCCGTCCAGCCTGCCCTGACTCATCTAGGCCTCCCTGGTGGGCGAGACGTACCTGACCTCGGTCATGGTGTTTCGGCGGCTCCCGACCGGATTCCCGGCCGAGGCCGGGGCTGCGAAGCCACCGAACGGCGTGGAGTATGGCACTGAGCCGTGCGAGTTGACCCACAGGTTGGGGCCTCAACACTTGGCGACTTTGCGGCAGGTCCTCCCCGACCCTTGACAGTGGGTGGCAGGTGAGTAATTTCGGCCCTCAGCAGCTCATGGTCTGGTCACAGACCATTGACGTTACCCGCGAGGAGCGGCTCGTGAACCCTCAACAGAAGAAGCCTTCCGGTTTCGGCTACGAGAAAGTGAGCCAGGACTACCTGCAGAAACGTGAACTGAAGCAGGGGGCGGCGGGCTGGCTGCTGCTTGCCGGACTGGGCGTCGCCTATGTCATCTCCGGCGACTTCGCCGGTTGGAACTTCGGTCTCGAGCAGGGCGGGTGGGGCGGCTTGCTGATCGCAACCGTCCTGATGGCGATCATGTACACGTGCATGGTCTTCGGCCTGGCCGAACTCGCCTCGGCGCTACCGGTGGCCGGTGCCGGCTACGCGTTCGCCCGACGGGCTCTGGGGCCCCTCGGGGGTTTCGCGACGGGTACGGCCATCCTCATCGAGTACGCCATCGCCCCCGGCGCCATCGCGGTGTTCATCGGCGGTTACGTCGAAGCCCTCGGATTGTTCGGGCTCACCAGCGGCTGGCCGGTCTTCGTCGCCTGCTACGTGATCTTTGTCGGCATCCACTTGTACGGAGTCGGCGAGGCCCTGCGTGTGATGTTCGTGATCACCGCCATCGCCGTCGTCGCCTTGCTAGTGTTCGTCGTCGGGATGATTCCGCAGTTCGACCCCGGCAAGCTGCTGGACATCCCCGCGACCGATGCCGCAGGCGCCAGCAGCTTCATCCCGTTCGGGTACGCCGGCATCTTGGCGGCCTTCGTCTACGGGATCTGGTTCTTCCTGGCCATCGAGGGTGTGCCGCTGGCGGCCGAGGAGGCCCGCGACCCAAAGCGCGACATGCCGCGAGGCATCATCGCGGCGATGCTCGTGTTGCTGGTCTTCGCCGCCCTCATGCTGCTCCTGGCGCCGGGCGGCGCCGGCTCTTCGACGATCCAGTCGTCGGACAACCCGCTGCCCGAGGCGTTGCGCGCGGCCACCGGAGAAAGCTCGATCCTTGCCGACTTCGTGAACTACGCCGGCCTGGCGGGCTTGGTGGCCAGCTTCTTCTCGATCATCTACGCCTACTCGCGCCAGCTCTTCGCACTGTCGCGGGCGGGGTACCTGCCGCGGGCATTATCGGTGACTGGCGGCCGCAAGACCCCCATCCTCGCGCTGATCGTTCCCGGCGTGATCGGGCTGCTGCTCGCGGGCATCACGAAGGACGGCGCGCTCCTGATCAACATCGCGGTGTTCGGAGCGACCGTTTCCTATGTCCTGATGATGTTGAGCCACATCGTCCTTCGCCGTCGCGAGCCGGATCTCGAACGGCCATACCGGACGCCGGGTGGCACACTCACGACCGGCGTCGCACTGGTCCTGGCGGTGTGCGCGGTGATCGCCACCTTCTTCGTCGACGTCCGGGCCGCCGGCATCACGGCGGCCATCTTCCTGGTCGCCCTGGCCTACTTCTGGCTCTACAGCCGACATCACCTGGTCTCCAACGCCCCGGAGGAAGAGTTCGCTGCCATCGCTGACGCCGAGCGTGAACTCCGGTGAGTCCAGCACACGAGGTGGGTTAGCAGTGAGCGGCTCATCGCCGCGGCCGGGCTTGCTCTCGCTCGAGCAGCTGAGGTCGCTGGTCGACGACGGACGGGTCGACACCGTTCTCGTGGCCATGACCGACATGCAGGGTCGCCTGCAGGGCAAGCGCTGCGGTGGCGAGTACTTCCTCGACGAGGTCGTCGGCAATGCCACCGAGGCCTGCAACTATCTGCTCGCGGTAGACGTCGAGATGAACACCGTCGGCGGGTACGCGATGACGTCGTGGGAGACCGGGTACGGCGACTTCGTGCTCAAACCCGACCTGTCCACGCTGCGGCTGCTGCCCTGGCACGAGGGCACGGCCCTGGTGCTGTGCGACGTGCTGTGGGAGGACGGCACACCCGTGGTTGCCTCTCCCAGGCAGGCATTACGCGGCCAGCTCGACCGCCTCGCCGAGCGTGGGCTGACCGCGCACGCCGGGACCGAGCTCGAGTTCATCGTCTTCCGCGACACCTTCGAGCAGGCTTGGGACAAGCGCTACGCCGCTCTCGAGCCGGCCAACCAGTACAACGTCGACTACTCACTGATGGGGACCGCGCGGGTGGAGACG
>Ga0136612_10001000_pt1 | contig 11523 bp, 10 predicted proteins | sample AntDryUQ224A2306_2_FD_106644 | JGI IMG/M metagenome (GOLD analysis project Ga0136612, IMG submission 106644) | Polar desert sand microbial communities from Dry Valleys, Antarctica - metaG UQ224A (23.06) | ecosystem: Environmental > Terrestrial > Soil > Desert | place: Antarctica: Dry Valley...
AAGACGAACCTGGCGATGCTCGTGCCCACCGAGCCGGGCTGGAAAGTCGAGACGGTCGGCGACGACATCTGCTGGATGAAGTTCGGCCCTGACGGGCGCTTGCGGGCCATCAATCCCGAGGCTGGCTTCTTCGGCGTGGCTCCCGGCACCGGCGAGGACACCAACCCCAACGCCATGCGGACGCTCACCGAGAACTGCATCTTCACCAACACGGCCCTCACCGACGACGGCGATGTCTGGTGGGAGGGCATGACGCCCAAGAGCCAGACGCCGGGCCACCTCACCGACTGGAAGGGCAACGAGTGGACCCCCGAATCTGAGGCCCCCGCGGCCCATCCCAACGCCCGGTTCACCGCTCCGGCAGGACAGTGCCCCACCATGGCCGCCGAGTGGGAAGACCCTGCGGGAGTGCCGATCGACGCCATCTTGGTTGGGGGCCGCCGGGGCTCGGTGGTTCCCCTCGTGCATCAAGCCTTCAACTGGAACCACGGTGTGTTTGTCGGCTCGATCATGGCCTCGGAGACCACTGCAGCTCAGGCCGGAGCCGTCGGCAACTTGCGCCGCGACCCCTTCGCCATGCTCCCCTTCTGCGGCTACCACATGGGTGACTACTTGGCCCACTGGCTCGACATCGGTACGAAGACCAGCGCCGACAAGCTGCCCTCGATCTTCTACGTCAACTGGTTCCGCAAGGACGCCGACGGCAAGTTCCTGTGGCCCGGCTTCGGCGACAACAGCCGCGTGATCCGGTGGATCTTCGAGCGGGTCTCCGGCGGCGGCGAGGCCGTCGAATCACCCATTGGCTGGGTGCCCGCCGACGGGGCCATCGACACCGAGGGTCTCGAAATCTCCGCGGAGGGTCTCGCCGAGGTGCTGAAAGTCGACACCGAGGAGTGGCGTGCCGAGGTTCCCGACATCGAAGCTCACTTCGACACTTTCGGCGACCGACTGCCCGACGCTCTGCGCGACGAGTTGCAGGCGCTCGAGAAGCGGCTGAGCGAGTAGTCAGGCCGGCCCCTCACTCGTATTAGGGTCCGGTCGCAATGGCCGACGTCAGCGCGTACCTATTGATCCAGACCGAAGTGGGCATGGCGGCGAAGGTCGCCCAGGAGGCTGCGGCCATCCCCGGCGTGGTTTCCGCTGAGGATGTGACCGGCCCCTACGACGTGATCGCCCGGGCCGAGGCGGCCGACGTCGACTCGTTGGGCAAGATGGTGGTGAGCCGCGTGCAGCTGATCGACGGCATCACCCGCACCACCACCTGCTTCGTCGTCCACCTCTAAACCAGCCTCTCCGGCTGGCACGGGGCTCATCTCGCGCCGGAAATCCGGGCCTCAGGCCGGCGCCAGTCGCTCAGCGATGCCCAGGATCTCGGAGTCGGTGAATCGACTAGCCGAGGTGACGATATCGATCGGAACGGGGGCCGATCGTTCGGCGGCAGGCTCTCGCCAGCTCAGCCGCCGATACCGCGAGCCAGTATCAGTGTTCTCGTTGATCCGTAGCAAGCCGGGGTGACCGCGCACCTCGACGCTCCGCGCGGTACCACCAAAGGGGAGGGCTTCGTACTGGGTGGCGGGCGAATAGGAGGTCACAACGAGGCCTCCGGAGTCGAGGAACTCCTCCATCGGGCTCGATTCCACCCGAGATCCACCATGGGCGTAGAACTCGATCCGGGCGGCGTTGGGCTGGGTGGGTCTCCCGCGCCGTCCGCCCTCGGAGGTCCACGCGCCGAAGACCACTGGTCCATCGGTAGGCGAGTCCCGGACCGAAAGCAGAGGCCGGAAGGGCCACCAAGACTCCAGGTCTCGAGCCGTCACCAGCTCGAGGTTGCCATGGCTGGCGATTGCCGCGCCGTTCATACCGGAGGCTTCATGGGCCGCATCGCACTTTCGATCCGCGGCCTCACGCTCCTCGCGTGAACTGGCACTAGCCATCTGGGCCCGACATTCTTCGAACAGTCGAGCCGACTCGGAGTCGTTGGGGCCCTGGGTCCTCGCCGCGCCGCGCTGCCCCTGCGAAGGGCCTGGCGGAGCGGAGAGCGTGCTGGGGGCCGTGACGCCTCCCGGAGCTCCAGGGACGATCGGCAGGCCAGTCTGCGAAACTCCGGTCGAGGGTGACCCCGTGCCACTCCTCGAGCTGTCCCCAAAGGCACAACCGGGCGTCGCCAAGAGCGCAACCACCATTCCCTTGCTGGCCCAGCACCTCATACCACCGCGGCTCATGGGCTGGGCGAGGGCGGGTCGCGAAACCGACGCGAGCCATCGAGTTCTCATGTTCCGGCCCTCCCTGCCCCTCGTGGCCGAGCCCGGAGAGCCCGTTGAGACGGAGGGAGCCCACCAAGCATTGCCCGACACCCACGAAACCGTCAAGTGGGGCTTAAGGCCGGGGTCGGCCGGCGAAACCCGGTCAGCTGCCGCGTCGGCTCACGCCTTGAGCATGGCCCGGATACCCAAGCCCATGAGGAACAGGCCTCCCAGGCCGTAGAGCAGGTAAATCCGGTGGGCCATCGACTGGCGGTACGAGTACATAATCGCCCCGGCGATGATCGCCACGAAGCCGTAGAACATGTGGAACTGCTCCACCTGCAATCCCCGTGCGCTGATCAGCACGACGCCGAGAATCACCTGCAGGAGGATGGCAATCTCCACGATGGCGGTGAACCACCACAGCGCCCGAGTCCTCAATCCCGGCACCTTGAGGGCCACCAGCGCCCAAAGCCCAGCCATTCCGTTGCCGATGATCACGAACCACGCCCAGGTGGTGTGCAGGTCTCTCAGGAGCTCAGTCACCGACGCCCCCGGTTTCGACCCGCAGCCGAAGACCCGTCGCCGAAGATCTGGGCGCCGGGGAGCCAATGCCAGCGATCAGCGGTAGGCCTGGGCCTGGAGCTCGAACAGCTCGGAGTAGAGCCCGGGACGAGCCATGAGCTCGGCGTGGGTCCCCACCTCGGCCACCCCACCCTCGTTGACGACCACGATCAGATCGGCCATCCGCACCGTGGAGAAGCGGTGCGAAACCAGCACGGTGATCGCTCCGGTGGCCCGGGCCGTGGCCGACGCCGCTTCGGCATAGCGCTCGAACAGCGCGTGCTCCGTGTGGGCGTCGAGCGCAGAGGTGGGCTCGTCGAGGATGAGCAGCAGCGGTGATCGCCGCATCATGGCCCGACCCAACGCGAGCTTCTGCCACTGGCCTCCGGAGAGCTCCGCGCCTCCTTCGAAGGAGCGGCCTATCGGAGTTTCGAGGCCTGCCGGCAGCTTCACGGGCACGTCGGATCCACCCGCTCGGTCGAGAGCGGCAGCGACCGCCTCGCTGTCCTCCATCGCGGCCAGATCGCCCACGCCAACCACCTCGCGGGCCAGCATCTCCAACTTGGCGAAGTCCTGGAAGCCGGCGGCGGTGCGCTTGCGCCAGTCAGCCGAACTGAAGTCCCGCAGGTCGGTCCCGTCGACGGTGATGCGTCCTTGCGACGGGTCGTAGAAGCGGCACAGCAGCTTCATCAACGTCGACTTACCCGCTCCGTTCTCCCCGACTACGGCAATGGTCGAGCCAGCAGGTAGAAGCACGTCGAGGTCCTTCAGTACAGCCCGCTCGGTGCCGGGGTAGCTGAAGTCCACGTGCTCCAGCCGGACTCCCTCGTGGAGGGCATCGGGCACGGCAACCGGAGTTTTCGTCTCGTCCTCGCGAGCCCGCTCGCTGGCGTAGTCCATCAGCCACAGGTAGCGATTGGCCATCTTCGAGGCCCGCACCGACCCGAGGATCACTCCGGAGAACTGCATGACCAATTGATTGACGGTGGCTGCCAGCCCGAAGGCGAGCACCACGTCGCCGATGGTGGTGTTGGGATCGGTGACCGCTTGGCGAACGACCAGAAGAATGGCCAGGCCGTATCCCGCAGCGAAGAAGATCCAACCGGCGGAGCTGACTGCAATCGCCTTGACGGCCATGCGGTCGTGCTCCCGGGTCACCTGCTCCCACGTGGCGCGGTGTCTTTCGACGAGGAAGCGACGGAGCCCAAAGACCCGAAGCTCCTTACCCGGCCCCGGCTGGGTCCCCAATTCGAACAGGTGGCGGGCCTGGCGCACCCGATCGGCCGAAGTGTCGAGGTAGCGCTGGCGGATCTTTTCGCCTAGAGCGCCGGTGGCCAGAGACGGCAGCGCGAAGACCGGGAGGAGTAGGAGTAAGGGGTTGATCCGAGAGAGGAGGGCTCCGGTGAGACACACCTGCAGGACGACCCCTAAAGCGCCGGTGAGCACGTGGATGCCTCCGGCCAGTTCGCTGCGGTGGGTCTGGATGACCTCCACGTTGTCGGCGTATTCCGGGCGCTCGAAGTGCTCCAACCCGTGGATGGAGGCGGTCACTTGGAGGAGCCGTTCGGTGGTGATTCGCCCGGTGCGCTCCATCAGCGGAACCATCTGGTTGAAGGCGAACACCATGATCATCGCGCCCCCGGCCGAGACCAACCCGAAAGAAACCGCAGCCCGGGTAACCGCGGAAGAGTCGCCCGCCAGGAATCCGTCGACCAGGTGCTTCATGAACAACGGGCTGAGGGCGAAGGTCATCGGGCCCACGCTGAACCCCACGAGGACAAAGGTCGCCCGCCAGGGGTCGGCACGGAAGGCCAGGCCCATCTGCACGTAGAGACCCCGGAAGAATTGCTTGATGGCGGTCACTTCGAAACGACTCCCGCGCCGACTGCGCCCTCGTCGCCAGACCCGGTGGGGTCGGTGGAGTCGGTGAGGTCCTCGTTGGGTGCCGGCTCGTCGGTGAACCGGGCAGCTTGCAGGTTGAACATGGTTGCGTACCGGCCCCCGATGGCCAGCAGCTCCTCGTGGCTACCGTCCTCCACCACCCGGCCGGCGTCGAGCACGACGATCCGGTCGGCCCGCCGCACCGTGGAGAATCGATGGGAGATCACCAGGGTCGTCACCCCGCGGGTGAGGTCGAGAAAGCGGTCGTAGAGATCGGCTTCGGCACGCACGTCGAGGTTGGCGGTCGGTTCGTCGAGAACCAGCACCCCTGCTCCTCCATTGACGGCGAACAGGGCCCGGGCCAGCGCCACCCGCTGCCACTGACCCCCGGAAAGGTCGGTTCCGTCCTTGGCCTGACGGCAGAGCACGGTGTCCCAGCCCAAGGGGAGCGACTCGATGATCTCGAGCGCCCCAGAACGGAAGGCGGCTTCATCCCGGGCGGCAATGTCTCCGGCCGAGTCGACGTGGCCGAGCACCACGTTCTCGGAGGCGCTCAACTCGTAGTGGACGAAGTCTTGGAAGATGGCGGCCACCCGGCGCTGCCATTCGTCGACCCGCAGGTCGGTGAGGGGCGACCCGTCGACGGTGATGCGGCCCGAGGTCGGTTCGTAGAGCCGGGCCAGGAGCTTCACCAGAGTGGTCTTGCCCGCCCCGTTCTGCCCCACCACGGCCAAGGATCTGCCCGCTTCGATACGCAGGTCGAGGCCCTCGAACACCGTCGCGCCGCCGGGGTAGGTGAAGCCGACGGCCTCGAAGGTGATATCCGCCAAGGGCAGATCCGCCGCCGGCTCCACTCCCTCGCTCGAGGGGGCCGGACGACCCAAGGTCTTCTCCAGCCCGAGAGCCTCTTTGGCCGAAGCCAACCCCCATCCCATCTCCAGGTGCTGCCCCGACAGGGATACGATCGCCCCGATACCACCAGCCGCGCCGAGATAGATGGTGAGCTGAGCGAGGGAGAGCTCGCCCGACAGCGCCGCTCGCCCGACCACGATGAAACCGAAGGTGGTCAGCCCGCCGATACACACACACACGAGGGGCAGGAGCCAGGGCCGCTTGCCCCGTTCAGCCATGAGCGGCTTCATGGATTCGAACCACTCCGACACATAGCGGAGCCCGAGGAAATCGGTGAGCCCGAACACCCGAATCTCCTTGGCCGCACCGGCGGTGAGGCCCAGGCCGGCCATGTAGTTGGCCCGCCGAAGGAGGTCGCCTTCCCGTATCATGGCGGTCATCTGGCGTTCAAAAGCCCCGTAGATGACCCGGTACAGGACGGACCAGGCGGCGAGCAGGACGACGGCCAACCACCAGCGGAAGGTGGCCAGCAAAATCGCGGAGCCGAGCGCGGAGAGACGGGGACTCCAGACCGCCAGGATCCCGATGACGGCGTGGCGGGGGGTGTACTGCCCGGTTCCGACGGCTTGGGCGGCAGCCACCCGGGACATGACCTCGGGATCTTCGAGGTGGCCTATGCCCGGAGGGGAAAGGACCACATCCATCACCCGACGCTTGAGGTGGCCGGTCACCCGCTCGCCGAGGCCGTAAGCCAACGTGGATCCGATCGAGCCGACCCCCTGTTGGGCGACGAACAGGACGATGGTGGCCACCAGCGCCTTCGCGAGGGTCCGTCCCGCCTCGGAGTCGAAGCCGCCCTCGATCGTGCCGGGCAACGAACCCACAAGTACCCCGCCCGCCAGGGTGAACAGGGTGGGAAGGACGCCCGTCAACAACAGGATCACCGCGCAGGCGGTGAACAGAACCGGGTTCCTGCTGGCCATGAGGCGCACCAAGGGCAGAAGCGCGCCTTTGGAAGCCTCCCGTCCCCCCATGCCCATTTTCTAACCTTGTGTTAGATAAATGTCAAAAACAATCAGCAGAATGTAAACCCTCTAACCGACAGGCTGGGCTGGCGTGGCCGCAGCCATTCGTGCCTCGGCTTCGGCCTGAGCCTCGGCGGCTACGTCAACCAAGTCGGTGATTTCGTCCTCGCTGAACCCGGCCATCTTCCGGAAGGTGCGGGCCAGATGGACGGGGTTGTCCTCACTCTCACCGCGAAAGCCGCCGAAGCTGAACAGCTTGTCGACGGCGCGCTGGAAGTCGAGGGCGTTCTTCTGCCGGTCGGGGTCTTTCGCGGTCAGTTTGCGTAGCCAGTCGGAACCCATCTTCACGTGGGTCACCTCGTCGGCCAGCATCCAGTCCTCGCAGAAGTACAGAACCGGGTCGCTCACCGCGTCGCCGTAGTCCCTCATGGCGTTGAACACGTCGATGGCCAAGCCCTCAAGAGCCCGGTTGACCCCCGTGAGGCGGAGCACAGGGTCGGCGTTGCAGGCGGCTTCGAAGAGCATGGTCTGCTCGGCGTACTCCCCGATCCGGGTCCCCATGTGCTCGGTGAGCTGGCAACTGATCTCGACATGGCGGGCTTCGTCCCAACACTGGCGGGCCATGTCGAGCTTCATCTCAAACGGCACCTCATCGGGGCCGGTGCCGGTGTCGAAGTCGTAACAAGTGCGGCCCGCACCCTCGAGAGCTTGAATCTCGCCGACGAAGATTCCGTGCATCAATTGCCTGGAGGCGTCAGGGGATTCGAGGACATTGGGCGCAAATGCATTGCGCTTCTCGCCGGCCCGGCGAGAGTCGAAGACCAAGTCCTCGATTCGGATCCGCTCGAACCGCTCGTCGCGGGCCAGATCATCCACGGAGAGCATGCGCTTCATGCCTCCAAGGTACCCCCGCCAGCCGGGAGGAGAGAGCCTGCAGGGGCGTCTCCCCGCCCCGATAGCGTCGCAGTGTGGCTGATCTCATGAGCGAACGCGACGGGCACGTCGCCACCATCACCCTCAACCGCCCCGATCGGATGAACGCCATTTCCGGCGAGATGTTGATCGACCTGTCCAGCGCCCTCCTGGAGGCGGACCGCGACGAGCAGGTCCGGGTGATCGTGCTCACCGGCACCGGCCGGGCTTTTTGCGCGGGACTCGATCTGATCGACGCCAGCGAGGGCAAGGGTTTGGGACCAGCCATCGGTCGCCGGCCGGGCGAGCTCGATTTGCGCGATGCCCCCCCGATCGTGCTCCACAAGATCGACACGCCAACCATCGCTGCGCTGAACGGCGGGGCTGCTGGCTACGGATTCGACCTGGCCATGGGATGCGATTTACGGGTGGCGGCGGACAACGCCAAGCTGGCGGCCGTCTTCACCCGTCGAGGGCTCGTGCCCGAAAGCGGCGGGACGTGGCTGCTTCCCCGACTCCTGGGCTGGGCCCGGGCCGCCGAACTGTGCTTCGGCGGCAAGACGCTGACCGCCCCGGAGGCACTGGAGTGGGGACTCGTCAACCGGGTGGTGCCGGCCGCGGAACTTTCGGCTGCCGTGGCGGAAATGGCCGCCGAGATTGCCGCGGCCGCGCCGCTGGCCGTCAGGGCCACCAAGCGGATGATGCGCGCCGGGCTGAACGAGAGCTTCGAAGACCACGTGCCGCGGGTCTTCAACCAGCTGGTCCCCCTAACCCACACCAAGGACTTCGCCGAAGGGATGAACAGCTTTTTGGAGAAGCGACCCCCCAACTTCGAAGGAAAGTGAATCGGATGTCGTTCGAGGAGCAGGCCCGATAGCGCTGCGCATCGAGGACTACGCCCTTCTCGGCGATCTTCAGACGGCGGCGCTGGTGGGTCGCGACGGGTCGATCGACTGGCTGTGCCTCCCCCGCTTCGACAGCGGGGCCTGCTTCGCCGCCTTGCTGGGCGACGAAGGCAACGGCCGCTGGCTGCTCGCCCCCGCGGCCGGGGGGCTCTCGTCTAGTCGCCAGTACAGGGAGAACACCCTCATCCTCGAGACGACTTTCCGCACAGCGGAGGGCGAGGCTCGAGTCATCGACTTCATGCCACCTCGAGGGCGGCGGCCCGACGTGATCCGCATCGTGGAAGGCGTGTCGGGAACGGTCGAGATGGTTTGCCGGCTCGCGGCCCGCTTCGATTACGGATCCTCGGAGCCCTGGGTGCGCCCCGTCGACGGCGGCTTCGACATGGTCGCCGGACCCGACCAGCTGCAGCTGCGCTCCCCTGTCGAACTGACGCGCGAGGGTCCAAATGTCAATGGCAGGTTCAGTGTCTCGCCGGGCGACCGCGTCGCCTTCGTGCTCACCTGGCATCCTTCCTTCGACGGACAGCCTGATCCAGTGGACGCCGAGGCGGCTCTCGCGGAAACCGAGAGCTTCTGGCAGGAGTGGGCCGGGCGATCCACCTTCAGCGGCCCCCGGCCAGAGCTGGTGGCCCGCTCGCTGCTGACGCTGAAGGCCCTGACCTACCTTCCCTCCGGTGGGATCGTGGCGGCCCCCACCACCTCGCTTCCCGAGTCGATAGGTGGCGTGCGCAACTGGGACTACCGCTTCGGCTGGTTGCGCGATGCCACCTTCACCCTCTACGCCTTCTATACCGCCGGCTATTTCGAAGAAGCGGTGGCTTGGCGAGACTGGCTTTTGCGGGCGGTAGCTGGCCGTCCTGACCAGGTGCAGATCATGTATGGGGTGCTGGGCGAGCGTCGTCTGACGGAGCTCGAACTCCCATGGCTGGCCGGATACGAGGGATCGAAGCCGGTGCGGATAGGCAACGCCGCATCCGACCAGTTCCAGCTGGACATCTACGGCGAGGTCATGGATGCCCTTCACCTGACTCGCTCCGGCGCGCCGCTGGACGACGACGCTTGGAACCTCCAGAAGGCCCTCATGGACGAACTCGAGGGGCGTTGGCAAGAGCCCGACGAAGGTATCTGGGAGGTGCGGGGGCCACGCCAGCACTTCACCCACTCCAAGGTGCTGGCCTGGGTGGCGGCCGATCGGGCCGTCAAGGCGGTGACCCGCTTCGGCCAGGTAGGGCCGCTCCGAAGGTGGGAAGCCCTACGCGACCAGATCCACGCCGAAGTCTGCGACCGGGCCTTCAACTCCGACCGGGGAGCCTTCGTTCAGGCCTACGGCTCTGAGCACCTCGATGCCAGCGTCCTCCTCATGCCTCTCGTGGGTTTCTTACCGGCGACCGATCCCCGGATGGTGTCGACCGTCGACCAGATCGGCACGGAGCTCAACGAGAACGGGCTCCTGCGCCGTTACCTCACCGGCGGCGAGTCCGTCGACGGACTACCGGGGCATGAAGGCGCCTTCCTGGCCTGCAGCTTCTGGTGGGCTGACTGCTTGGCCTTGATGGGCCGCACCGACCAGTCCAGCGAGATCTTCGATCGGCTCTGCGGCCTGACCAACGATGTCGGCCTCCTTTCCGAGGAGTACGACCCTGTTGCCGGCCGGATGCTGGGGAACTTCCCCCAAGCCCTCAGCCACGTGAGTCTGGTGAACACCGCCCAGAACCTTTGCCCCGGTGTGCTCGGCCCGGCGCAGACCCGCCCGGAGAACTGACCGCTAGATCGTCACCTGGGGGGCAGCCGAGGCCGCGTCGGTCACCTCTCTCACTTCCGGATGGTTACCCAGAAGCCTTGCCACCAGTTCCACCAACTCGGCCGAAGTTCCGTCAAGCACCCCCGGCCTCAGCCCCACCACGAAGAGGGTGCCGAAGATCACGCCGCTGGGCGCCACCACCGGCGCCCCCAAGAAGCTGAGCGCTCCATGGACGCTGACCAGCGGGTGGTACGAGTAGTTGGCGGTGAGGTTCTCCTCGAAACGGGGGCCGCCGCGTCGAACCTGCTGAGAGGGTGAGTCGTTGATCGGCAAGGTGGTCTGCTCCGGCAAAGCCGCCTCTTTGCCTTCGACGGTCACGGCGCACACAACGGATTCCATAGAGCGCCGAGGCTCGTCGCGGGTGAGGACCGCTGCATCGGCGCCAGTGATCCGAAGCAGTTGAGCAAGCAGCGGCCGGGCCAACTCCAGAACTATCGCGACGAATGCTCCCCTCGGTCGTTAGGACAACGTAGCCACCCAATCGTGGCAGCCGGATCTTGTACACCGGCTTTGACTCTTCGGACATGGAGGTAGCTCCAATGGGGCGCACGCACACACGCACAAGCAGGGCGATTCGGGCGGCAGTAGCTTTCCTTCTCATAGGTGGAGTTGGATTGCTCGACGTCGCCCCAGCCGCCGCGGCGTCCTGCTTTGCTGGCACGACCACACCGAGACTCAATGTCATCTATGACGGTCCACTCTTCTACGACGTGGGGACACTGGAATGGTCGAGCGGGCTGCACTGCTCTGGCCCCGTCGTTGGAGCCTCGTTGAGCACCACCCTCAAGAGCAATGGAGTGCCGTATTCCGGATCCACGATCGCCGGCGTCAACACCAGCGAGATCCTCGCCGAGGGCACAGTGCCCTGTCCGGCAAAGTTGAGCAACTGGACCAGCTCGGCGATTGGGAGTTGGTACGACACCCAGAATCAGATCCAGTCGGCCGAGGCAAATTCGTCCGGATCGCTCGTGACCCGATGCGTGGACCCGGAACCCATCACCCCTCCCGGGCCGTAACCCGTGTTTCGGCGCAGCCAACGATCCTTACTTGTCGCCATCTTCGTGGTCGCCACGGCTTGCGGTGGCAGCGGAGCCGTCGCCCCGCGGCCACCGGCCGCTGACGGGAATTCAGCCGGAGACTCGCGAGAAACCTCGCAGCCCGATAACGAAGGTGGGGCCGCGAGTGTGCCGGGGGGCGGCCCGTCTAGCGGTCCCCCGGTCGAGTCCGACCTAACGCCCTCGGAGGAGCCGTCCGGCGTTCCCACCGGGGGCGATCACCCGCAGACGGTTGCCCGGGGTTCGGACCCGAACGGGAACCCTTGGGAGATGGCGCTCTTCAAC
>Ga0136612_10001001_pt1 | contig 11513 bp, 8 predicted proteins | sample AntDryUQ224A2306_2_FD_106644 | JGI IMG/M metagenome (GOLD analysis project Ga0136612, IMG submission 106644) | Polar desert sand microbial communities from Dry Valleys, Antarctica - metaG UQ224A (23.06) | ecosystem: Environmental > Terrestrial > Soil > Desert | place: Antarctica: Dry Valley...
CCTCCGCCTCCTCGCGCAGCCCGAAGCGGCTGCGGATGTGCTGCAGCGTGCCCACCAGGGCGCGGGCGGGCAGCAGCGTGGGCGTGCCACCGCCGAAGTACACCGTCGACACCGGTGGCACGTCGGCGCCGAGCACGCGTGCGGCCAGGTCGAGCTCGGCGACCACCGCGGCGGCGTACGTCTCCCGCGAGGCGCCGGGCTGCTCGCCTAGCTCGGTCGCGGTGTAGGTGTTGAAGTCGCAGTATCCACAGCGCCTGGCGCAGAACGGCACGTGCACGTATAAGCCGAACGGGCGCGAGCTGAGCTCGGCGAGCGCGTGAGCCGGTAGCGCCCCGTCGGGTGGCGCCGGCTCACCCGCAGGCAGTTGGGACGGCACCATGCCAGTGTGCCAGGGGTGGCTCGGCGGCCGAGTGCTTCCAACGGCTGAGGGTCACTTCCAACGGGTTCCAACCCATTGGCAGTGTCCCCATCCCATGTGAACATGGGATGGGGACACCCGCCGCTCAGGCGTACATGGCGTCGAGGCGATCGCGATAGCGGTCCTCGACCACCCGGCGCTTGACCTTCAGGCTCGGGGTCAGCTCGCCCGTTTCCACCGACAGGTCCTGCTCGAGGACCACGAACTTCTTGATCCGCTCCCACCGGTTCAGCTGCTCGTTGAGCCGGGTGACGTAGCCCGCGATCTCCTCGTGCATCTCGGCCGAGGTGACGACGTCCTCGTACGACGCGCCCACCATGCCGTGGCGGCCGGCCCACTCGTCGATCGCGTCCGGGTCCAGCGTGATTAGCGCGCAACAGAAGTTGCGCTGCTCGCCGTGTGCCACCATCTGGCTGGCCAGCGGGCAGACGGCCTTGAAGCGGCCCTCGATGCTGGACGGCGCGACGTACTTGCCCCCCGAGGTCTTGAACAGGTCCTTCTTGCGGTCGGTGATGCGCACGAAGCCGTCGACGTCGATCTCTCCGATGTCGCCGGTCGCGAGCCACCCCCCGTCACCGAGCACGTCGGCGGTCTCGTCGTCCAGGCGGTGGTAGCCGGCCATGACACCAGGCCCGCGCACCAAGATCTCGCCGTCGTCGGCGATCCTGAAGTCGGTGCCGGGCAGGGGCAGCCCCACCGTGCCGAACCTGACGTTGGTCGGCCGGTTGACCGCGCTCCCCGCCGAGGTCTCGGTGAGCCCGTACCCCTCGAGGATCAGCACGCCGGCGGCATCGAACCACTCGGCGACCTCTCGGGACAGCGCCGCGGATCCGGAGATGAAGAACCGCAGTTGTCCGCCGAAGCGGTCGCGGACCTTGCTGAACACCAGGCGGTCGGCAATCTTGTGCTGCCCGGCCAGGAGTCGCGGTACCGGCTCACCCGCACGTCGCCGCTCCGCTACCGTGCGCCCGACGCGGCACGCCCAGTCGAAGATCCGCGCCTTGGCCGCACCCTCGTTGTGCGCCATCGTCACGATCCGGCCGTAGGCCTTCTCGAAGATGCGGGGAGCCGCACCCATGAAGGTCGGTCGCACCACCGCAAGGTTGTCGACGATCTTCTCCACCCGGCCGTCGACGGCGGTCGTGTACCCGACCTGCAGCTGCGTGGTCAGCAGCACCTTGCCGAAGGAGTGCGCCATCGGCAGCCACAAGAACTGCACGTCGTCCACACCGAGCAGACCGGTGGCGGCGACCGCAGCGCCCTCGTACGTCCAGCTGGAGTGCCGCAGCCGGACACCCTTCGGCCGGCCGGTCGTGCCCGACGTGTAGATCAGGGTCGCCAGGTGGTCGGGCTCGATGGCGTCCATCCGCTGCTGCACCACATCGCTGTCAGCGGCCAGCGCGGCGGCGCCGAGGTCCTCCAACCGGGCCAGTGAGATCACCCACGGGTCCTCGCCCTCGTCGGGTGTCCCATCGAAGGTCACGACCGTGGTCACCGAGGACAGCACCGAGCGCTCCTCGCGCAGCTTGGCGACCTGGACGTCGTCCTCGGCGAAGACGATGCGGCTGCCCGAGTCGGTGAGGATGTACGCCACGTCCTCGGACATGGTCGAGGGATACACGGTGGTGGTGGCGGCACCGGCGCACATGGTCGCGAGGTCGGCCAGGATCCACTCGTAGCGGGTCATCGAGGCGATCGCCACCCGCTGTTCCGGTTCGATGCCCAGCGCCACCAGACCGGCAGCCAGCCGGGTCACGGTGTCACCGGTCTGTTGCCAGGTCCGCGACTCCCACTCGGCACCGGAGCGTGGCGGGAACCGGTACGCCTCCCGCTGTGGTGTCTCGCGGACCCGGTCGAAGAACATCTGTGCGACGGAGCCGGCTCGGTTCTCCACGAGGGAGACGTCGTCGGTGGCTGGGGCGGTCGTGGTCATCTCATCATCCTCACCGGATCACCCGCTGGTCGTTGGGCAGCACCGTAGTCGTCACCGGCGGGGTCGCGGTGAAGCTGTCGCGGGTGCGGGCCGCCCACGCGACGGCAGGAAGCAGCGCCAGCCCCAGCACGACGAAGCAACCGCCGAGCAGCCACCAGCCGGGGACGCCGAGCCCGATCGGCAGCACGGTGATCACGGTCGGCGCGATCATCGTCGACAGCGAGAACCCGGTACTGGCCAAGCCCTGGTACTGCCCCTGCGCGTGGTCGGGGGCCAGCTCCTGGCTGAGGCAGAACTGTGCCGCCGCCTGCATCAGCTCGCCCGCCACGTGGATCAGGGCGGCAGCCACGAGCAGCGCCACCGCCCACATCACCGGCCGGCCCTGCGCCTCGGCGAACAGGATGCAGGCGAGCAGGAACACGAACCCGGAGGCCGAGATCGCCCGCGTCGCCCGTGGCACGGTCTCGACCCGGCGGCTCACCGCGACCTGGAACAGCACCACGACGACGGTGTTGAGGATGAACATCACCGAGACGATCCACAGCGGTGCCGTCGTCTCGCGCGTCACCCACAGCGGCACGCCGACGTCGAGGATGGAGTACTGGATCGCCATGGTCGCCATCAGCACCGTGACGAGCACGTACGGGCGGTCGCGGAACACCTGCCAGCCCGGAGCCCTTAGCTCCAGCGGCGTGGGCGGGATGTGGGGGTAGCGACGCAGGATGAACGCCGTCAGCCCGTAGGTCGCCGCGTTGAGCACGATGACCACGACGTACGCCGGGCGGGTGTCGACATGCAGAGCCAGAGCCGCCACCGCAGCCCCGATCGTGATGCCGACGTTCGTCAGCGAGCGCAGGTATGCCCGAGTCCGCACCCGTTCGCCGCCGGAGACCGTGGTGGCGATGAGCCCGCCGCGGACGGCCGCCGACCCTCGGTCGAGAATCGCCAGCACACTGGACACCACGACGAACTGCCAGAAGCTCGTGGCGAGCGCCGCCGCCCCGGCCGCCAGCGAGGCCCCGACCAGCAGCCAGATGATGAGCTCGCGAGCGCCGTACCGGTCACCGAGGTGGCCCAGCGGAACGCCCGACACCAGCCCGAAGAACCCCGCAATCGTCAACCCGGCGCCCACCTCGTACGGGCTGAGCCCGATGATGCGGGTGAAGTAGAGCACCGCGACGACCAAATACATGCCGCTGCCGGCGGTGTTGACCAAGGTGGCGAGCGCCATCGTCCGGATCGCCGGGTTGTCCGGCAGGAAGCGGGTCAGGCGTTGGTCGATCGCCACGGGCTTCCTCATACCCCGTTCAACGCTTCGCTGAACGTTCTCCGACGTCGGCTGTGGACAGGGCGGCGATGAAGGCGTCCTGCGGGACCTCCACGCGGCCGACCACCTTCATCCGCTTCTTGCCCTCCTTCTGCTTCTCGAGCAGCTTGCGCTTGCGGGTGATGTCACCGCCGTAGCACTTGGCCAGCACATCCTTGCGCAACGCGCGGATCGTCTCCCGGGCGATGACCCGGGCCCCGATCGCGGCCTGGATGGGCACCTCGAACTGCTGGCGAGGAATCAGCTCCTTGAGCTTCAGCGCCAACGTGACCCCGTAGGAGTAGGCGAAGTCGCGGTGCACGATCGCGCTGAACGCGTCAACGGGGTCGCCGTGCAGCAGGATGTCCACCTTGACCAGGTCCGACGCCAGCTCGCCGATCGGCTCATAGTCGAGGGAGGCGTACCCCTTGGTCCGTGACTTCAGCGCGTCGAAGAAGTCGAACACGATCTCCGCGAGCGGCAGTGTGTAGCGCATCTCGACGCGGTCCTCGGACAGGTAGTCCATGCCCTCCAGCGATCCGCGCCGGCTCTGGCACAGCTCCATTACGGTCCCGATGTAGTCGCTGGGGGTGAGGATCGTCGCGCGCACCACCGGCTCGTGCACCGCCGCCACCTTGCCGCCGGGGTACTCGCTGGGGTTGGTGACGGTGATCTCCGTGCCGTCCTCCAGCACGACGCGGTAGACCACGTTGGGCGCTGTCGAGATCAGCTCGAGATTGAACTCCCGCTCCAGCCGCTCGCGCACGATCTCCATGTGCAGCAGGCCGAGGAATCCGCAGCGGAAACCGAAGCCGAGCGCTCCCGAGGTCTCGGGCTCGTACGCAAGAGCCGCGTCGTTGAGCTGCAGCTTGTCGAGCGCGTCGCGCAGCACCGGGTAGTCGTCACCGTCGAGGGGAAAGAGCCCAGCGAACACCATCGGGTTCGGGTGGCGGTAGCCGCTAAGCGCTGTCGTGGCACCCCGGACCGACGAGGTGACGGTGTCGCCAACCCGCGACTGACGTACCTCCTTCACGCCGGTGATCAGGTAGCCCACCTCGCCGACCCCGATCCGGTCGGCCTTGGCCGGCTCCGGTGAGATCACGCCCACCTCGAGCATCTCGTGCACGGTGCCGGTCGACATCATCTTGATCCGCTCGCGGTGGCGCAGGTTGCCGTCGAACACGCGTACGTACGTCACCACGCCTCGGTAGGTGTCGTACACGGAGTCGAAGACCAGGGCTCGTGAGGGCGCGTCGGCGTCACCTCGTGGCGGTGGCACCTGGGCGACGATCGCGTCGAGCAGCGCCTCGACGCCTTCGCCGGTCTTGGCGGAGACCCGCAGCACCCCGCCGGGATCGCAGCCGATGACGTGCGCCAGCTCGGCGGCGTACTTGTCGGGCTGCGCGCTGGGCAGGTCGATCTTGTTGAGCACCGGGATCACGAGAATGTTGGCCTCGAGCGCGAGGTAGAGGTTCGCCAGCGTCTGCGCCTCGATGCCCTGTGCCGCGTCGACCAGCAGCACGGCGCCCTCGCAGGCGGCGAGGCTGCGACTCACCTCGTACGTGAAGTCGACGTGTCCCGGCGTGTCGATCAGGTTAAGGACGTACCTCCCAGCGTCGTCGCCGGACGTCTTGGTGAACGGCAGGCGGACCGCCTGGCTCTTGATGGTGATGCCGCGCTCGCGCTCGATGTCCATGCGGTCGAGATACTGGGCCCGCATCGTGCGCTCGTCGACCACGCCGGTGTGCTGCAGCATCCGGTCCGCCAGCGTGGACTTGCCGTGGTCGATGTGGGCGATGATGCAGAAGTTGCGGATCAACGCCGGATCGGTGGCCCCAGGACGTGGGCCGAGAGCGGGAGCAACAGGCACGGACTGCTTTCGGGTCGAGGCGGGACGCACCACCCATCATCCCACGCCCGAGGGCAGCAACCCGGTTACTCCGAACCTCGTTGACTGTCTCCCCGCGCCGGTCGGCAAGGATGAGGCCGCATGGCCCGCCCACTGACCGTCCCAACGGGGGCAACCGCGCGCCGGCGCACCTGGGGTGAGCTGCCCGAGGCGGTCCGCGCGCGGATTGAGCGTCGACTCGGGGCGACCGTCCGCGAGGCGGAGTCGCAGGGGTCAGGGTTCACCCCGGGTTTCGCCTCCCGGCTGCTGCTGTCCGACGGCCGCGGAGCCTTCGTCAAGGCGGCCGACGACGCGACACAGCCGACGTTCGCGGCGTCGTACCGAGACGAGGTCCGCAAGGTCAGCGCGCTGCCGTCGGACGTCGCCGTCCCGGCGCTGCGTTGGTCGTGCGACGTCGACGGGTGGGTGGTGCTGTGCTTCGACGACGTGAGAGGCCATCCCCCGAGGCGACCTTGGCGGAGCGACGAGCTGGCCGCCGTGCTGAACACGGTCACCGCGCTGAGCTCGGCGCTGACTCCGGTTCCTGCTGGCTTGACCGTGCCGACCTGGGCGGAGGAGCTCGCCGGGTTCGTGACCTACTGGGGACGCTTCAAGGCCGCCGGTGTGCTCGCGCGGCACTCCGCAGAGGCGATCGGCCTGGCCGAGCAGGGACTGGGCGCCGGTGCCGGGGACACCATGGCGCACTGTGACCTGCGCGACGACAACGTCGTCATCGGCAACGACGGGCGAATCTGGGTCTGCGACTGGAACTGGCCGGTACGAGCGGCACCGTGGATCGACCTGCTCACCCTGCTGATCTCGGCGCACGGGGACGGCCATGACGCCGACGCGCTGCTGCGGGCCAACTCACTCGCCTCCGGTGTAGCCGCTGAGCGCATCGACGCCGTCCTCGCGCTGCTGGTCGGTTACTTCCTCGGTGCTGCGGAGGGCGAGGCCCCGGCCACCTCGCCGTGGATCCGTATCCATCAGCGGTGGTACGGCCACGTCACCACGGACTGGCTGGCGCAGCGGCGGGCCTGGCGATGACGACGCCACAACCGCGGGCGGTCGGCATCCGGTTGCCGTACGAGCAGACACCACCCGCCGTGCGGCGGTGGGTCGAGACCGAGCTGGGTGCGCCGGTGGTGGAGTCGCGGACCTCGCTCGGCGGCATGTCCCCCGGCTGCGCGGCGCGGTTGCGGCTGGCCGACGGGCGACGGGCGTTCGTCAAGGCGGTCGGAGCCGATCTCAACCCGGTCACCCCGACGCTCTTCCGTCATGAGATGGAGGTGCTCGATCACCTCGACCCGGCGCCGTACCGGCCCGGTGTCGTGGCGACGTACGACGACGGCAGCTGGGTGGCGTTAGTGCTCGAAGACATCGAGGGCCGACATCCCGACCTCTCATCGGCGTCGGTCGCCGACGCGGTGTGGCGCACGGTGGCCGCGCAGACCGAGGAACTCACGCCGCCACCTCGCGGGCTTCGGGTCCTGCGTCTCAGCGAGAGCGTCATGCGGTGGTGCGAGTCATGGAGCGGGCTTGCCGCCGACCCCGGACGTTGCCTGCCTGACTGGGCCACCCAGGACTTTGACCGGCTCCGGGATCTGGTCACAAGGCTCCCCGACAGGCTGCCGGTCGAGACGTTGTGCCACTGGGACGTCCGCGACGACAACCTGCTCGTAGGGGCCGACGGCAGCGTGATGATTTTCGACTGGGGCATGGCGCGGCTCGGCCCGCGATGGGCGGACCTGTTCGCCCTGTGCCTGGAGTGGGCGGAGACACCGGACTTCGACCAACGCATAGCACGGACCGCTGCCGACCCTGTCACGGTCACCGACCTGCTTCTCGGGCTCGGCGGGCACCTCGCCTTTGGCGCCACGCAACCGGCGCCGCCCGGGCTCCCGACCTTGCCAGCGTTCCGCCGCCGAGAGGCCGCCCGCTTCCTTGCCGGCGCCTGGCGCCGGCTCCAGACGGATGGTTGATGTTTGCGGCTTGCTCCAACCGCCACGAACCCTGACCTTTGGTGAGGTGAGCGCAGCAGCGTCGGCTGAGTTTGGGGCAGCCCAGCCGCCGCTGGTATCCTCGCGAGTCGCGCGCGGAACGTGCGCGTGCATCAACCCCCAGCTCCCAAAGGACGAGTCGAGGCCTGCTCAGTGGCGAACATCAAGTCTCAGATCAAGCGCATCCGGCAGAACGACGCAGCGCACGAGCGCAACAAGTCGGTCAGGTCGGCGCTGAAGACCTCGGTGCGCCGTTTCCGGGAGGCCGCCGACGCCGGCGACAACGCCCGTGCCCGCGAGCTGGCCCGGGAAGCCTCACGCAGGCTGGACAAGGCAGTCTCCGCCGGGGTCATCCACAAGAACCAGGCCGCCAACCGCAAGTCCGCCCTCTTCAAGCGGGCCTCGTCTCTCTGACCGAGCCGCAAGTCGCTGGCCTCAGGCGTCTGCCGACTCCCGGGACCGAGATCGTACGACTGTCAGCACCATGCGCTCTAGGGCGTGGTCGGAATCTCCGACGCCGCCCTTGACGTCGAGGTCGGCTCCCGCAACCGCATGGATCGCGCGTGCCAGCCCGGCCGGCTGCCAGTGCCGCAGCTGACCGCTCAGCGCGTTGAGCCGGTAGGGCGTCACGCCCACTTCGCGCGCCAGGTCGGTCCCGCGCAACCCTCGGGGAGCCGCATGCAGCCGGCCCAGCTCGCGAAGTTTCGAGGCAAAGGCGCTGATGACGAAGACAGCGGGCACACCGTTGCGCAGGGCCCAGCGCAACTGCTCCAACGCAAGGGCGACTGAGCCGTCGACGGCGGCGTCGGCGATGTCGAAGCTCTTCACCTCGGCGCGACCGTCGTAGTAGCGCCGCACGATCTCGGTCGTGATGCACTCCGGCGCGAAGTCGCTGACCAGCTGGTCTGCCGCTGCCGCCAGCGCCCGCAGGTCGTGGCCGACAGCGGCGACCAGGAACTCAGCGGCATCGGGGGCGATCGTGCCCCGGTGGTGTCGTACCTCGCCCGTCACAAAACGGTCGAGCTCCCACGGTTTCGGTGGCTCGCTCTTCACCTCGTGAACCGCGGCCGCACGAAGTCGGTCGAGCAGTCGCTTGCCCTTGGGCCCGCCGGCATGCACCAGGACCAGCGCCACGTCCTGCGCCGGGTCCGCCGCGTACGCCACCAGCTCGTCATGGGCAGTGTCCGGCAGATCCTGCAGGTCGCGTACGACCACCGCGCGTACCGCGGCGAACAACGACGGACTGGTGAGGCCGGCCAGCTCGCCGACGCCCAGCTGGCTTGCCGTGACAGGGGTGACGTCGGCGTCGGGATCGGCGGCCGAGACGGCCGCCAAAGCCCTGCTTACCGTGCGCTCGGAGAGAAACTCGGCTACCCCGGTGATCAAGGTGACGGTGCCGAGAGGGGTCGGTGCGGACATCGAGGTCAGCATGGCACGGCCGGCTGACACCCGCAGCAGCCGCGTCAGCGGGCCACGACGGACAGCCGCCCGTCGGCCACGACGACGGCGACGTCACCGGCCTCGTCCGTCCGCAGCACCTGGGCGCCGGCAGCCTCCAACGTGCTGATCGTCTCCGGCGCCGGGTGACCGTAGGTGTTGTCGGCGCCCACGCTGATCACCGCTACGCGGGCGCCGACGGCCTGCAGGAAGCGTGGGTCCTGGTAGGCGCTGCCGTGGTGCGGCACCTTCAGGACGTCGGCCTGCAGCGCTGATCCCCATGCCGTGAGGGCTGCCTGCGCCTCTGGTTCCACGTCGCCGCTAAGCAGCAGGCGGATCCCTTCGGTCTCCACCACGAGGACGACGCTGCTGTTGTTCTGCTCGGTGCCGGAGACGCCGGACGTCGCCACGCCCGGCACCGGACCGAGGCTGCTCCACGACAACGGCCCGAGGCTGCGCCGGGTGGCGTACGCCGTGCGCATGACGGGGATGCCGTGCGCCGCGGCGGTCCGCAGCACGTCGGCATACTGCTCGGTGTCCGGCACCACCGGGCCGACGTCGATCTCGGCCACATCCCGGTCGTCGAGGACTCCGGACAGCCCGGCCACATGATCGGCGTGCAGGTGGGTGAGGACCATCACGGGAACGACGTCTATCCCGAGCCGGTCCAGGCAGCGGTCGACTAGGCGCGCGTCCGGTCCGGCGTCCACGACGACTCCGGCGCCATCTCCGGCGTCGAGGACGAGCGCATCGCCTTGTCCCACGTCGCAGGCGACCATCACCCAGCCGCGCGGCGGCCACCCCCACGAGACCGGGTGCAGCACGTACGCCGCGAGGAGCGCCAGACACAAAGCGCTGATGTGCGGTCGGGTCAGGACCCGCGGCGCGACCAGGCACCCACCCAGGCACAGCGCGACCAACAGCGCGAGCGTCCCCGCGCCGCCGGCCCACTCGGTGCTGGCACCGGGAAGCGAGGCGCCCCAGCGGGCCACGACAACGATCCACCAGGCCGCGGCCGCTGCGACATGACCGACCAGATGGCCGGCCGCGGTCGACACCAGTGTGGTGGCACCGGCGACCAGACCCAGCACTGTCGCGGGGCCGACAGCCGGACCGGCCAGCAGGTTGGCACCGACCGCGACCAGCGAGACCTGGCCGGAGAAGGCTGCGATCACCGGGGTGCAGGCAACCTGTGCCGCCATCGGCACCGCCACGGCCTCGGCGAGCCACCGCGGCAGCCAGCCCGACAGTGCTGCACTCCACCGCGGGGCCAGCACGAGGATCCCGGCCGTCGCGACCACGGAGAGCACGAACCCCGTCGAGCGTGACAGCCACGGGTCGAGGAGCACGAGAACCAGGACCGCCAGGCTCAGCGCGCGGACCCCACGACGGCGCCCACCAGCCCCCAGCCCGGCCAGCGCGACCAGTCCCATGGCCGCCGCGCGCAGCACACTCGGCTCGGGGCGTGCCAGCAGCACGAACCCGGCGGTTCCGAGCAGCCCGACGGCCAGCTGCGCGTAGCCGCTGATCCCGCACCAGCGGCCGAACAGCAGCAGGAAGCCGACGACGAGTGTCAGGTTGGTCCCCGAGACGGCGAGCAGGTGCGTCAACCCGGACGTGCGGAAGTCCTCCGCGAGGTCCGCGGAGATCGCGGAGTCGTCCCCATCGACCAGGGCGGGCACCAGCGCGCGTACGTCGGCGCCGGTCGTCTCCACTCCGCCCGCCACACCGCCGCGCAGCGCCGCCGACGCCCGCCACCACCAGGCCGGATTCTCCAGGACGTCGACCACCCGTGAGGGCAGGAACACCGCAGCGATGTCGGACTCGTTCGCCGGCGACAAGGCACCGATCGCCCGGAGCCGCGTCCCGAGCTCCAGGTCGCGCCACGCCAGGTCGGCGATGACGAGCACCGGCGCGCGCAGGGTCGCACGCTCACCACGACCCGTGACCACCTCGGCGGACGCGTCGACGACGACCATGTCCTGGAAGCGCCCAGGCCGCACGACCGGGTCCGATCTCAACGTGAGCTCGACCTCGACCACGGCGCCCTGCTCGGCGAGCGCTGGGAGCGGTCCCACCTCGTTGCCGCCGACCCGCAGGCCGGTGACGACGGCCGCCGCGGCGGCGCCGACCAGCGTGAGGGCCACGGCGTGGCGGCCGCGCCGCGTGCACAGCAACCCCGCCAGCACGAGCAGGAGTCCGCCGCCGACAGCCTGCGCCGGGCTCAGGGCCAGGCAGGTGGCGGCGGTGGTCCAGGCGGCGACGGCAGGCGCGGCCAACCGGTAGTCGACCCGCTCTTGGCCGCCGCCCCGCCCGGGTGACGACACCGCCTGGTCCAGGTCGCCGCCTGCGAAGGGCGGCGACGTCGTCACACGGTCACCAGGTCGCGCAGGTCCGCGAGCGTCGCCTCCCCGATCCCATCGACCTCGAGCAGCTCATCGACACTGGTGAAGCTGCCGTGTTCGGCGCGCCAGTCGAGGATGGCCTGTCCGGTCACCGGGCCGACGCCGGGCAACGTGTCGAGCTCGGTC
>Ga0136612_10001002_pt1 | contig 11509 bp, 10 predicted proteins | sample AntDryUQ224A2306_2_FD_106644 | JGI IMG/M metagenome (GOLD analysis project Ga0136612, IMG submission 106644) | Polar desert sand microbial communities from Dry Valleys, Antarctica - metaG UQ224A (23.06) | ecosystem: Environmental > Terrestrial > Soil > Desert | place: Antarctica: Dry Valley...
CTCGCCGCTGCGACGCCCGCGCCGACTGCCGGCTCAACCAAGGCGCAGCCGGCCGCGCCCGACTACCTGCCGCCGACACCGCAGGACTACGTCGTCACCGCCGGGGAGGCGATCGCGATCGCCGACGACGATGCCAAGGTCGCCGAGCAGTCGGCGATCTACGGTGCACTGACGGTCGCGATTCAAACCGACGACAACGACGTGTGGCAAGTCGGCTACAAGGCGGGTGAGCGCGAGGTCGTTCAGGTCAAAGTCGATGCGATCAGCGGCGAGGTCCGCGAATCGTGGACCGGATATCAGGTCGCCTGGCCAATGGCGCGCGGCTACGAGGGCCAGTTCGGCCACGTTCTCAACGCGCCCTACGTCTGGATCCCACTGGCGCTGATCTTCCTGCTCGGCCTGCTCGATTGGCGCCGGCCGCTTCGCATCGCTCACCTCGACCTCCTGGTGCTGCTCGGCTTCGGCGTCTCGCAGATCTTCTTCAACGCGGGCGAGATCGGCGTCTCGGTGCCGCTGGTCTACCCGTTGCTGGTCTACCTGCTGGCGAGGATGCTCTGGGTCGGCTTTCGCGGCGGCGACGGGCTGCACCCGAGCGCCCGCACGATCTGGCTCGTGGTCGCGGCGGTGGCCTTGATCACGTTCAGAGTGACGATCAACGTTGCCGACTCCGGGGTGATCGACGTCGGTTACGCGGGCGCCATCGGGGCCGACAAGATCACTCACGGGGAGCCCTTGTACGGAGAGGGGGAGTTTCCCGAAGAGAACCGCTTCGGCGACACCTACGGACCGGTCAACTACTACGCGTATGTCCCGTTTGAGCTCGCGCTCCCCTGGAGTGGCGACTGGGACGAGCTCGCGGCCGCGCATGCGGCGGCAATCGCCTTCGACCTCACCACCGTGCTCGGCCTCTTCGTCTGCGGCACCCGTCTGCGGAGGGGGGCCGAGGGCCGGCGGCTGGGGGTGGTCGCCGTTTTTGCCTGGCTCGCTTATCCCTACACCGCTTTTGCCTTGCAATCGAACTCCAACGACGCGCTGATCGCCGCGCTCGTCGTCTGGGCATTGGCGCTGTTCGCACAGCCGTTTGCCCGCGGGACGCTGCTGGCGTTGGCGGCAAGCGCGAAGTTCGCGCCAATCGTCCTCGCACCGCTGTTTGCCGCCGGTGATCGCGGCCTTGCCGATCGCTGGAGTTGCTCCAGCGCCGACGGCTCGCGGCGGCGCGCGTTGCGCCCGGTTGCGAGCTTCAGCGTGGTCTTCGGTGCAGTCGTGGCGTTGATGCTCGCCCACCCGGCCATCGACCCGGGCTTGGCGACATTCTTCGACCGCACCTTGGTCAGCCAGATCGACCGCAGCTCCCCGTTCAGCATCTGGGGCCAGGTCGCGGGCAGCGACTGGTTGCAAACGGTGCTGCTCGTGTCGTCGGCCGTATTGGCGGTGCTTGTTGCCTTCGTGCCCCGCCGCCGCACGCTGCCACAGATCGCTGCGCTTGCTGCGGCCGTCGTGATTTGCCTGCAGCTTTCGGTCGATCACTGGTTCTACCTCTACATCCCGTGGTTTCTCGGACCGTTGCTGGTCGCCCTGGTCGCGATCGGCCCAAGGTCCAACCGCGAGACCGGCGGGTTCGACAGTTAATCGTCAATCAGGGCAGGGCTCGAGGACCTGCTCGATCGAGCTCGCGAGGCCGTTGGCGCCCAGCTCGACCACCACCGCGTTGACCCAGAGGTCGGTGTCGGCGGTTGTGAATCGAACCGCCATCTGGGTGCGAAAGCCCTGCAGCGCCTGCTCCCAGCGCACGCCGAGGACGCTGTCGCGCGAGCCGGTCATGCCGACGTCTGAAATGAAGGCCGTGCCGTTGGGCAGCACGCGAGCGTCTGCGGTTGGCACGTGGGTGTGGGTGCCGACGACGGCGCCGACGCGGCCATCGAGGTGCCAGCCCATCGCCACCTTCTCCGACGTCACCTCGGCGTGGAAGTCGACAAAGATCGCATCGCAGCGGCCGTCGAGCCGGTCGAGCAGCACCTCGGACTCGGCGAAGGGCGAGCGCGCCGCACGCAGCTGAACCTGGCCGATGAGGTTGATCACGGCTACGCGCATGCCGGCGGCCTCGACAATCGTGTGACCTTGGCCGGGATTGCCGGTCATGAAGTTCGCCGGGCGCACGATGCGCTCGGCCCCATCGAGATAGTCGAATACGTCGCGGTGGCGAAAGGCGTGGTTGCCGAGCGTGATCACGTCGGTGCCCATCGAAAACAGATCCTTCGCCGTCCCCTCGGTGATCCCGAGCCCGCCAGCCGAGTTCTCGCCGTTGACGATGACGAGATCAGGCTCGTGGCGCTCGAGCAGGCCGGGCATGGCACGGGCCAGTCCGGTACGCCCGGGTTTGCCGACCACGTCACCGACGAACAAGACCTTCATCGCCGGGAGCCTATTCGCCGCTTCTCTAGGGTTCCCGCGGTGAGTGACGCGGCGCCACAGAGTTCCTCGGTGATCGAGGCGCATGAGATCGGCAAGAAGTTTGGCGACCGCGCCGCCCTGCGAAGTGTCTCCTTCGAGGCCGCGACGGGAGAGCTGCTGGCGGTGATCGGCCCCAACGGCGCGGGCAAGACGACGCTGCTCTCGATCCTGGCCGGGATCCGCGAAGCTGACTCAGGCACGCTCACCGTACCCGGCAAAGTCGGCTGGGTGCCGCAGCAGGCCTCGTTGTATCGCCGGCTCACGGTCGCCGAGAACCTGCGCCTGTTCGCCCACCTCGAGCAGGTCGTCGACGTCGACGTCGCGGTCGAGCGGATGCTCGATCAGACAGCGCTGGGCGAGCGCCGCGACGATCAGGTCGGCACGCTCTCGGGCGGAAACCAGCAGCGCGTCAACATCGCCATCGGCTTGCTGTCGGCGCCAACCGTGCTCTTGCTCGACGAGCCTTCGACCGGGCTCGACCCGCGTCAACGCGAGCGCCTGTGGGAATTCGTGCTCGATCTCGCGGGCGCCGGCACGACGGTGATCTACACCACCCACCACGTGCTCGAGGCCGAGCGCTACGGCAGCCGTGTGCTCGTGCTTGCCGACGGCGAGCGCCTCTTCGACGGCACAGCGGCCGAGTTGCACGCGGCCGTCTCGGATTCACAAACGCGCGACTTCGAGCGCGCCTTCGTCAGCTTCCTTCGAGAGCGGGGACATTGATTGGCGGGCCGCGAGCATTGATGGAGGGCCTTGGACGCTGATGCGGTGGCTGCTGCTCAAAGACCTGCAGATCCTGCGGCGTTCACCGCTGATCGTCGCCCTGCTGATCGCCTACCCGGTAGCCCTCGGCGTGCTCATCGGGTTCGCGCTGTCGGGCGACGACTCGCGCCCCCGCGTCGCCTTCCTCAATGAGATTCCCGAGGACGAGCAGTTTCAGATCGGCGGTGACGAAGAGGGCATCGACCGAGGGCTCGCTCGCAACCAGCTCTGCGAGCGAGTGCAATGCGTCGATGTCGAGACCCGCGCCGAGGCCGAGCAGATGGTCGAAGACGGCGACGTCCTCGCGGCGCTGATCCTGCCCGAGGATCTGCTCGATCAGCTCGAGTCGCTGGCCAGCCTGAACCCCCAGGAGCCGATGGTCGAGGTCCTCGTCAACGAGGACGACCCGGTCAAAGCGAGCCTGGTCGACGACCGCATCCAGGCACTGATCACCGAGGCCAACCTGATCCTCTCCCAGCGCATCTCCGACGAGGCCGCCAACTATCTCGACCTGCTGATCGACGGGGGCCAATTCGATCTGCCGTTGATCGCCGACTTCGACGTTCTCGGGTTGGTCAAGTCGGGAGCGATCTTGAACGCGGTCAGCGAAGAGTTGCCGCGCGACGGCGATGCCCGTGCGGCGCTGCAGTCGGTGATCCGCTTCGCCCGCCTGGCACAGGAGAACCTCGACTTCGCCCTGCCCCTGCTCGGCGCGGTGGCCGAGCCGATCTCAGTCGACAAAACCGTCGTTTCGGGCGACAGCTCAGCCCTCGACACGTTCGCGATCGCAGTTGCCGCGACGGTGACCCTGATGTTCGTCACCGTCCTGCTTGTTGCCGGCTCGCTTGCGCTCGAGCGTGAGGAGAACGCCTTCGCTCGCATTACCCGCGGCGCCGTCGGCCCATCTGGTCTGTTGGCCGAGAAGGTGCTTCTTGGAATCGTCGCTTCGTTCGCCGTCACCTTGTTGTTGCTTGTCGCGCTGACCGCGCTGGTTTCGATCGAATGGCAGCGGGCGCCACTGATCGCGCTTGCGATCCTCGCCGCGGGAGGGGCGTTCGCCTCCTTCGGTGCTGCAATCGGCGGCTCGGCCAAGGAAGTGCGCGCGAGCTCGCTGCTCGCGTTCATGGTCTCGCTGCCGATTGCGTTCCTCTCGCTGGTGCCGTCAGGAACGGTCAGCGGTGGCGTTTTCAAGGCGATCGAGATCATCCGCGCCCTGTTCCCGTTCGACCCCGCCCTCGACGCGATGCAGGGGGCGCTCGACGCAGCCGGCCCGGACATCCTCGTCCCGCTGCTGCACTGCGCCGCGATCCTGGTCGTCTACGGGGTGCTGGCGAGGCTCGCGCTCCGGCGCTTCGCCTAGATCGGCGGATCGGCAGAAGTTTGGTTGCGCGCGGGCGCCCACCGGGTAGGACCTCCGTGTGAGCGACCATGACGCTACGCCCGAGGACCTGCCGCCGCTCGAGCTGCGAAAGCTGCGCGACCTCGATGTCGCCCGCCCTGACGGCGACGATCGTGCGCCCTACGTTTCGTCTGCTTCGGCCGTCGCTCGGCGCGGCGACTTCATCTATGTGATTGGCGATGATGAGCTCGACCTCGCGGTGTTCACCGTTTCCACGCCGGAACCTGGCGAGCTTCGCCGCGCGCTCTCGGGCGGGCTCTCCGATGACCCCGACGAGCGCAGTCGCAACAAGCCCGACATCGAGGCGCTGACCGCTTTGCCCCCGTTCGAAGGCGAGCCCTACGGCGGCCTGCTCGGGCTCGGCTCCGGCTCGAAGACGAGCCGCGACCGCGGCTTTTTCTGGACGCTGGCGGCCGACGGCTCACTCGACGGCGAGCCGCGGATGATAGATCTCGAACCGCTGTACACGCTGCTGCGCCGAGACATCGACGAGCTCAACGTCGAGGGCGCGGCGGTCCTCGCCGATGCGTTCTGGCTGTTTCAGCGCGGCAACGGCGCCGAGGGCAAGAACTTGGTCGTCGAGCTCGCCCTCGACGAAGTCATGGGCTCGGTGGCCGGCGATCTCTCGATCAACCCTGGCGAGCTGCGCGCGGTACGCAGCTACGAGCTCGGAGAGCTCGACGGCACCGGCCTGTGTTTCAGCGACGCGACCGCGCTCGACGACGACACGATCGCCTTCACGGCCTCGGCCGAGGTGGCCGACGGCCCCGACGCCGGCACGATCCGCGGCTCGGTCGTCGGTGCGATCGAGATCTCCGGCGAAGTGCGCAGGCTGCGCACGATCGACCGTAAGTGGAAGGTGGAGGGCCTGCATGCGACTATCGACACCGGCGTCGTCGACTTCGTCTTCGTCTGCGACCAAGACGCCGATGAGCCCTCGCCCCTTCTGAGCGCGACGATGCCGCTCGACCAGGATGTGGAAGTCCCGCACGGCTGAGGGGCGCGCACAGGGCTGGCCCTCTCACGCCCCTAGAATCAAGCAGGTGAGTTTCCCCGCCATGCGCATGCGGCGCCTGCGTCGCACCAGCGCCCTTCGCGACCTCGTCAGCGAGACCGAGCTTTCGCCAAGGCGCATGATCCAGCCGCTGTTCGTGGTCTCCGGCGAGAGCGTGCGCGAGCCGGTCGCGTCGATGCCGGGGGTCGAGCGGTTCTCGATCAATGAGCTCCTCGGCGAGGCCGCCGAGCTGCTCGCCGTCGGGGTCGAGGCCGTGATCCTCTTTGGGATCCCCTCGACCAAGGACGAAACTGCCGGCGGCGCCTACGACGACGAGGGCATCGTGCAGATGGCGGTGCGCGCGCTCAAGGAAGCCCACCCCGAGCTCACGGTGATCACCGACGTTTGCCTGTGCGCGTACACCGATCACGGTCATTGCGGCTTCGTCCGCGAGGGCAAGGTCGACAACGACATCACGCTCGAGCTGCTGGCCAAGACGGCGATCTCACACGCCGAGGCCGGCGCCGACGTTGTCGCTCCGAGCGACATGATGGACGGGCGCATCGGCATGATCCGCCACCAGCTCGACGAGGAAGGCCACGCGGAGATGCCGATCATCGCCTACTCGGCGAAGTACGCCTCAGCCTTCTATGGGCCCTTCCGCGAGGCGGCCGGGTCGACGCCCGAGTTTGGCGACCGCCGCGGTTACCAGATGAATCCCGCGAACGTGCGCGAAGCGCTACGCGAGGTGCGCCTCGACGTCGAGGAGGGCGCCGACATGGTCATGGTCAAGCCCGCACTTCCCTACCTCGACGTGATTCGTGCGATCCGCGATGACGTCGACTTGCCGATCGCCGCCTACCAAGTCTCGGGCGAGTACTCGATGCTTAAGGCCGCTGCGGCAAACGGGTGGATCGACGAGCGCGCTGCTGCGCTCGAAGCCCTGACGGCGATTCGTCGCGCCGGGGCAGACGTAATCTTCACCTATTACGCCAAGGAGGTGGCGGCATGGCTTACGTGAGCGTGCAGCAGTTCAAGGGCTTTTTCTCTTGAGCGGAGCGCGAGCCAATGTGTTCAAGGCACCGCAGCCGAAGGTGCGGTCGCGAAAAGACGGCGCCGCGATCCCACTCGACGACACGGACAAGCGGCTGATGAACCTGCTGCAGTCGAACTTCCCGCTCGATCCGCAGCCGTATCGCCTGCTTGCCTCGGAGGCCGGCCTCGAGCTCGACGACCTCATGGCTCGCACCCAACGGCTGGTCAACGAGCGAATCATTCGCGAGATCACGCCGATTTTCGACACCCGTGCGCTCGGCTACGAATCGATGCTCGTCGCCGCCAAGGTCGACTCGGACAACCCCCACCGCGCGGCGAAGATCATCAACTCGTACCCCGGCGTTTCGCACAACTATCTGCGCACCCACGAGTTCAATCTCTGGTTCACAATCGCCACTCCGCCCGACTCCGAGCTCGGGTTGCAGGGAACGCTCGCGGTGCTGCAGCGGCTCACCGGCGCCGAGTCGATTCGCCAGCTGCCGACGCTGAAGCTGTTCAAGATCAACATGAACCTGGAGATGGAAAAGGGCACCGACGCCCTTGCCGCTGCCGCTGAGGCAGCCACGCCACGCGAGCTCGAAGCCCAGCCGTACGACGAGACCGACATCGCCGTGATCAAGGCCCTCCAGGGTCCGATGGAGGTCGTCGACCGACCCTACGACGACGCCGCGGCTGAAGCAGGGATGTCGACCGACGAGCTGCTCGTGCACCTGGGCGGCATGGTCGATCGCAATATCTTGCGCCGCGTCGCCGCAATCCTCTTCCATCGCCGCGCCGGTTTCTCGGCCAACGGCATGGGGGTGTGGAAGGTGCCCGAGGAGAAGATCCTCGAAGTCGGTGCGCAGATGTCGGCCGTCCGCGGCATCTCGCACTGCTACGAGCGCCCCACGTATGCCGACTGGCCCTACTCGGTGTTCACCATGGCCCACGGCCGCTCGAAGGAGGAGTGCGATGCGATCCTCGACTCGATCGCCGACGCGCACGAGCTTCACGGTGAGGACCGCGCCACGCTCTACTCCTCAACCGAGTTCAAGAAGATCCGGCTGCGCTATTTCACCGACGAGTACGCGGAGTGGGAGGCAGGGCATGCCTCCGCCTAGTGGACACCGCCACTTCTGAGGCTCTTTACCAGCGCGCCGTGGGCCTGCTTCCGGGCGGCGTCAACTCGCCCGTGCGAGCGATGCGCGCGATCGGCCGCGAGTATCCGCTCTTCGTCGAGCGCGGCGAAGGCTGTGAGCTGGTCGATGTCGACGGCAACCGCTACGTCGACTGGGTTTGCTCCTGGGGCCCGCTGATCCTCGGCCACGCACATCCGGAAGTACTTGAAGCAGTTGCCGAAGCTGCCGCTCGCGGCACCAGCTTCGGTGCTCCGACCGAGGCAGAGGTCGAGCTTGCAGCGGAAATCTGCGACCGCTTCGCCTCGGTCGAGATGGTTCGAATGGTCAACTCGGGAACCGAGGCGGCGATGAGCGCGGTGCGGCTGGCGCGCGCGGCGAACGGCCGCGAGAAGCTGATTAAGTTCGCCGGCGCCTACCACGGCCACGTCGACGGCCTGCTGGCCGAGGCCGGCTCCGGGCTCGCGACGCAGGGCATCCCAGCCTGCCCCGGTGTCCCGGCTGCGCAGGCCGCGGCAACGATCGTCATCGCCTGGAACGACATCGACGCTGTCCGCGCCGCTCTCGCAGAGCACGAGGTCGCGGCGATCCTGGCTGAGCCGCTGCCGGCCAACATGGGCCTCGTCCCCCCCGGCGACGACTTCCTCGCCGAGTTGCGCGCACTCGCCGCCGACCACGGTGCGCTGCTCGTCCTCGACGAGGTGATTTCGGGCTTTCGCGTCGCTCGTGGCGGCGCTCAGGAGGTCTGTGGCGTTGAGGCCGACCTGACGATCATGGGCAAGGTCATCGGCGGTGGGCTTCCGGCCGCGGCCTACGGCGGCTCGCGTGAGCTGATGGAGCTGGTGGCGCCTGCCGGCGACGTGTATCAGGCGGGAACTCTGTCTGGCAATCCGCTGGCGGTAGCCGCCGGTCGAGCCACGCTGGCGTGCCTGGACGCCGCCGCCTACGAGCGCCTCGGTGCGCTCAGCGAGCTGCTCGCCGACGGGCTGCGCAACGCCGCCGGCGACAGGCCGGTCAGCGTCGTTTCGGTATGTGGCCTCGTTACCCCGTTCTTCGCCGCCGCTCCACCGCGCAACTTCGCCGAGGCTGGAGCCTGCAACCTCGATGCCTATGGCCGCTTCGCGCGCGCCTTGCTCGATCGCGGCATCTATCCGCCTGCGTCGCAGTTCGAGGCATGGTTCGTCTCGCTCGCCCACGATGAAGCGATGATCGAGCGCACTTGTGAGGCCGCCTCAGAGGCCTTCGTGGAGGCGCTATGAGCGCGATAGCCCCCGTGTCGCCCGCGCCTGCCGATGCCTTGCGCGCCCTCGCCGCCGACTTGCGCGCCGAGGATTCGGTCGTCAGCCCACACGTCGTCGATCCCACCGCTGACGCGGCGTTGGGAGTCCTCGCCGCATCCGGGCCACGGGCCGCGGCCGACCCAGCCTCATACGCGATCGTCTTCGAGTGCGTGCGCGAGGGATACCTGCTCCATTACGGCACCGGGCGCGTCGTCGTCGGCGCTGATGGCGATCTCGCCTTGCTCGCCGGCGACTATCTCTACGCGCTCGGGCTCGAGCGTTTGGCGTCCCTGGGTGACCTCGAAGCAGTGCGCGAGCTCTCAGACTTGATCAGCCTCGCCGCGCAGGTACACGACCGCGGCGGCGCTTCGCCACGGGCAAAAGCCGAGGTGGCAGCGCTGTGGCTTGGCTGCGCAACGGCTATCGCAGCCGGGGCTACCCCGGCCCATGAGGCGGCGAAGGCCGCCCTGCGAACCGGTTCCGACGAGGCGGCACGCGCACTTTGGGCGGCCGCCGGCTTTGCCGCCGCCGAGGCTGGCATCGGCGAGCATCTAGGGCACGGCGCAGCTTCATTAGACTTTCTTGAGAACTCGATCTCCACTCTTGGCTGACCAGGCGGACAACAAGCGGGGGACCACCCCCGAAAAGCCCAATCCCGCGGGCTACTACGAAGGCGAGACCATGACTCGCCGTGGTGCTTTCGCGGTTGCTGGGCAGGCGCTCGGCGGCGTTGCCGTCACCGCGGTGGCTCTGCCTGTCGTCGGTTTCGCCGTGGCTCCGATCTTCGATCGCCCCGACGAGGAATGGGAGGGCGTTGGCCCGCCCGACGACTTCAGTGCCGACACCTACCGCCAGGCGGTGATCACGATCGTCGATGGCGTCGGCGACTCCGGCAAGACGACCGTTTACATCCGCCAAGGAAGCCCCGAGCTCGACGAGGACCCCAGCGAGTACATCGCGATCTCCACGCGCTGCGCCCACCTCGGCTGTCCCGTGCGCTTCGTCAAGGCCGCCGGCAACTTCATCTGTCCCTGTCACGGCGGCGTCTACGACTTCGAGGGCAAGGTCATCGGCGGCCCTCCGGTGCGACCACTCGACCGCTTCCAGACGCGTATCACCGGCGGCGTGCTCGAGGTGGGCCCGCGCTTCAGCGTCACGAACGACCTCGAGCCTGTCCGGGCCCGCGACCCCGGTGAGTTCACCGGTGGGGTCTGGGAGTATCTGTATCCGCCGCGCCCGACGACCGCGCCCGCACCCTGATCTAGATGCCCAAGCTTCCCGTCCCAGCCCTCCTCAAGAAGCCCCGCAAGCCCGGCGAGGGTGCTTCTGTAAACACCGGCAGCGGCAACGGTGCCGGGCGAAACGGCCACCCCAACGGTGACGGCAGCAGCTCCGGCGGAGGTGCGCTCGAAACCGTCAAGGAAGGCGGCATCGATGTCATCGGCTGGCTCGACTCGCGCACCGGCGCCTCGCCGTTTCTCACCGGGATGTTGCTGCGCAAGGTCCCGAAGGGAACGAACTGGTTCTACACCCTCGGCTCGGCCACGCTGTTCGCCTTTGCGATGCAGGCGCTCACCGGCGTCTTCTTGGCGATGTACTACGTGCCCTCGTCGACCGAGGCCTACAACTCGATCGCCAACCTGACCAACGACGTCTTCCTCGGTGAGTTTGTCCGCGGCCTGCACAAGTGGGGCGCGACGCTGATGATCATCCTCATTTTCCTGCACATGGGCAGGACCTTCTTCTTTGGCGCCTACAAGTACCCGCGCGAGCTCAACTGGGTTATCGGCGTCGTCCTCATCATCCTCACTTTGGTCATGGGCCTGACCGGTTACTTGCTGCCCTTCGACCAGCGCTCCTACTGGGCGACGATCGTGGCCATGAACATCGCCGGCTCGGGGCCTGTGGTCGGCCCGTACCTGGCTGATTTCCTTCGCGCCGGGTCTGAGATCGGGGCGACGACGCTGCCGCGCTTCTACGCAGTCCACATGCTGTTGGTGCCCGGAGCGATCATCGGTTTGATCGGTGCCCATCTTTACCTGGTGGTCAAGCAGGGGACCACGGCGCCGCCGTGGGTTCGCGCCGATTCGCAGCCGAAGTCGCTGCGCGAGGAGGACGTCGGGTGAACAACGCCGAAAAGGAGGAATACCTCCGCGAGTACGAGATCCTGAAGAAGAAGGGCAAGCCCTTCTTCCCTTACGCGATCACCAAGGACTCGGCGATGTGCGTCGTCGTCGCCCTGATGATGATCTTGATGTCACTCGTGCTCGGCGCTGAACTGGGGCCGAAGGCCGACCCGACGACCACTACCTACGTGCCCCGGCCCGATTGGTACTTCTTCTTCCTCTTCGAGCTGCTCAAGGTGATCAAGCCGCCGGAGTTGGTGCCGATCGCGACGATCGGCATCCCGACGGCATGCATGGTCTTGCTCTTGCTCTTGCCGTTCTACGAC
>Ga0136612_10001003_pt1 | contig 11508 bp, 11 predicted proteins | sample AntDryUQ224A2306_2_FD_106644 | JGI IMG/M metagenome (GOLD analysis project Ga0136612, IMG submission 106644) | Polar desert sand microbial communities from Dry Valleys, Antarctica - metaG UQ224A (23.06) | ecosystem: Environmental > Terrestrial > Soil > Desert | place: Antarctica: Dry Valley...
ACGCCCCGCAGAAGCGCGGCGGATCGAGCTCCCGGCCGCAACCGCCACACTCCAAGGCGGACCGCCCGCACCCCGAGCAATACCCCCCGGTCAACGCCGGCACCCGCTGGTCGGTCGAGAACCAGGACGGGGAACGCCGCAGGCGATGTTCATCCCACCGCGGTTCGGTCGGTCGGCGCCGAGATCACAACACCTTGCCGAGGGCGGCGACCGGCATGGCGAGATCGTCCAGCATCTGGAAGTCCTCCTGCGGCGAACGCCCGAGGGTGGTGAGGTAGTTGCCGACGATGAGGGCGTTGATGCCCGAGGTCATCCCCAGCGCCTGCAGGTCGCGCAGGGTGACCTCTCGACCTCCGGCGTAGCGCAGGATCACCCCGGGCAGGGCCAGTCGGCACAGCGCGATCCAGCGGATCGCCTCCAGGGCGGCGGTCACCTGTCGGTCGCCGAGAGGCGTGCCCGGGCGGGGGTTGAGGAAGTTCACCGGCACCTCGGCCGGATCGACCTCGCGGAGTTGCATGAGCAGCTCGATGCGTTGGTCGACCGACTCGCCCATGCCCAGGAGCACGCCGCAGCACAGCTCCATGCCGTGGCGTTTCACACGTTCGCAGGTCGAGACCCGTTCCTCCCAGCTGTGCGTCGTCACCACCTGGTGGAAGTAGGAGCGGGCTGTCTCGAGGTTGTGGTTGTACCGGTGAACGCCACCTTCGGCTAGTCGCCGGGCCTGGTCGTCGGTGAGGATGCCGGCGCTGACGGCCACGTTGAGGCCGGTGTCGTCCCGCACCTGCGGCACCAGCTCGAGGATCCGTTCCATCGTCCGCTCGTCGGGGCCCTTGACCGCCAGGACGATGCAGAACTCCGTGGCCCCGAGGTCGGCTGTCTCGCGCGCAGCGCCCAGCACCTCGGCGGTATCGAGGAAGGGGGTGGCCTTCACCGGCGTGTCGAAGGCGGCCGACTGTGAGCAGAAGTGGCAGTCCTCCGGACAGCCGCCGGTCTTGGCCGACAGGATCCCTTCCACCTCCACCTCCAGACCGCACCAGGCGAGGCGAACCTCGTGGGCGAGGGCAGCGAGGGCTGGCACCGCCCGGTCGGGGAGCCGGGTCAGCGTGGTCAGCTCGTCGACCGTGAGCGGGCGGCGCTGGTCGAGCAGGGCATCCTCGGTGGCACGGATCACCCGCCGGACCTCGTCGTTGGTGAGGGTCGCGGCGGGGCCGACCGCCGGCGCGCCTCGGGGCAGGATGGCGACGGGCTTGTCGGCGGGTGCGGTGGACACGGAGCCCGAGCCTATGAGACCGGCTGCGCACCGGCCGCGTGATGCCGGGCGGTCATCTGACCGCAAGCGCCTGCTTCGGGCGTGTTCGGTGCGAAGAACCCGACCCTGACCTGGAACCTCAGCCCCACACCAGCTCGGCCACCGTCCGCAGGTGCTCGGGTGGTCCGGATACGAGCATGGTCGTCATGAGCGTCTCGCGCCACGCCTCGAGCTCGCCCCTGATCTTGTCGAGCGGTCCGACGAGGGCCACGTCTTCCACCAGGGCCAGCGGGACGGCGGCGACGGCTTCGTCCTGGCGGCCGTCGAGGAACAGGTCCTGGATCTTGCGCACCTCGGCCTCGTACCCCATCCGGGCGAAGACGTCGGCGTGGAAGTTCACCTCCCGGGCGCCCATCCCGCCGATGTAGAAGCCGAGGAAGAAGCGGACCGTGTCGGCTGCCTTCTCCACGTCATCGTCGATCACGACGTTCACCGGGTTCGGCACCTCGAAGTCGTCGACCGTGCGACGCGCGCCGGGTCGGGCGAACCCCTCGGCCAAGCAGCGCCGGTAGAAGCCATCCATCTTCGGAGACAGGAAGATGGGGAGCCAGCCGTCGGCGATCTCGGCGGTCAGGGCGACGTTCTTGGGGCCTTCGGCCCCGAGCAGGATCGGGAGGTCGCTCCGCCTCGGGTGGGTGATCGACTTCAGCGCCTTGCCCAGACCGGTGGTTCCCGGATCGGTGTTCGGCATCCGGTAGTGCTCGCCTTCGTACTGCAACGGTTCCTGTCGGGCCAGGACCCGCCGTACCACCTCGACGTACTCGCGGGTCCGAGCCAGCGGCTTGGGGTAGGGCTGTCCGTACCAGCCCTCGACCACCTGAGGGCCCGACGCACCGAGCCCGAGCATCATCCGACCCTCGCTCAGGTGATCGAGGGTGAGGGCGGTCATGGCCGTCGCCGTGGGCGTACGTGCCGACACCTGGCACACCGCCGTGCCCAGCCGGAGCTTCGTGGTGCGCGCTCCGTACCAGGCCAGGGGCGTGAAGCAGTCCGATCCGTACGCTTCCGCCGTCCAAGCCGAGTCGAACCCGAGCTCCTCGGCCACGGCGAGCTGGTCGGCCACACCGACGGGGGGATCGCCGAACCAGTACCCGAGGGCGAGTCCGAGCTTCAGTTCAGCAGCCATGCGGCACTCTACGGGACCCCGAAAACTAGAACCTGTTACAGTTTCCGACATGAGTGAGCTCCCGTGAGCTTCCCCACCGACGTCGGTGTGATCGACCTCATGTTGGGGATCCCGAACGGCCACGAGGAGGACTGGTACGAGTTCCTCAAGCCTCAGCTCCGCGAGGAGTCGAAGGACTACGAGTTCCCGGCCCAGTACATGTTCAAGGACGTGCCCCATCTGGGCGCCGACGTCGACCACGTGACCGAGACCCTGCGGATGATGGACCGCTTCGGCATCGAACGGGCCATGGTCGGTGTGGGTCTGGACCGAACCGAGGATCGCCGGGCCATCGAGGACCATCCCGACCGGTTCTTCGGGGCCGCCAGCGTCGACCCCAACCGGGCCATGGACGGTGTCCGTGAACTGGTCAGGGCGTACGAGACGCTCGGGATCAAGGCGGCCATGGCCTTTCCCGCCGGCTACCTCCCCCAGGTACCGATCAACGACAAGAAGTTCTTCCCGCTGTACGCCAAGTGCATCGAGCTCGACATCCCGATCTGCGTCACGACCGGCATCTGCGGCCCGCGGGTGCCGTCGGCGTGCCAGGACACGATGCTCATCGACGAGGTCTGCTGGTACTTCCCGGAGCTGAAGTTCGTGATGCGCCACGGCGCCGAGCCGTGGGCCGACCTGGCGGTGAAGCTGCTGCTCAAGTGGCCCAACCTCTACTACTCGACCAGTGCGTTCGCGCCCCGCTACTACCCCGGTGAGATCGTCGACTACGCCAACACCCGGGGCGCCGACAAGGTGATGTACGCCGGCTACTTCCCCATGGGTCTGTCGCTCGACCGCATCTTCCGCGAGCTCCCGGACGTCGCGTTCAAGACCGAGGTGTGGCCCAAGTTCCTCCGCCACAACGCTGTCCGGGTGTTCAAGCTCGATCCCGGCGGGGCCTGAACGTGGCGGCGCCGGCGAACCGGTATCCGTTCGGGCTCCCGTTCGGCTGGTTCCAGACCTGCTATCCCGACGACCTGGCCGACGGCGACACCAAGGCCCTCTACTACTTCGGCCGTCACCTGGTCGCCTGGCGGGACGCGCACGGCCAGGCCCACGTGATGGACGCCTTCTGTCCCCACCTCGGCGCTCACCTCGGCCACGGCGGCACGGTGGTCGATGGTCGCATCGTCTGCCCGTTCCACGGGTGGCAATTCGATTCCGAGGGCACGAACGTCGAGATCCCCTACAGCGAACGGGTCAATCGCAAGGCGCGGATCCGCACCTATCCCACGGTGGAACGCAACGGCCTCGTCCTCACGTGGTTCCACCCCGACGACGTTCCCCCGAAGTGGGACATCCCCGAGGTGCCCGAACTGGTGAGCGGCGACTTCAGCAGCCCGATCCGTACCCGGTACGTCGTGCAGGCCGGGCTCCAGGAGATGGCCGAGAACTCCGTCGACAGCGCCCACTTCCGGTTCGTGCACAACACCGCGACCGTCCCCGAGATCGAGCGCTACGACACCGACGGCCACCTGGCCGAGATGCGCTCCGTGCAGCGCTTCCCCACCCCTCGGGGCGTGGTCGACGGTCGCATCGACACCGCCGCCGTCGGTCCCGGCTTCTCGACCGTCTGGTTCCGGGGCATCGTCGACACCCTGTTGGTCACCTCATCCACCCCGCTCGACACCGGCTCCACCGAGGTGCGGTTCAACTTCTACATACGCAACCTGGGCGACGAGCGCACGACCTCGAACGTGGGCCGTGCCTTTGTCGCCGAGGTCGACCGCCAGTTCGCCGAGGACACGCCGATCTGGGAGCACAAAGCCCACCTGGTACGGCCTGCACTGGCCGACAACGACGGTCCCTTCATGCAGTTCCGACGGTGGTTCTCGCAGTTCTACGCCGAACCGGTGAGCGACGACCGCACCGTGTACCCGCCGCCCCACTGGCCCGACAAGATGGACGAGTCGCCGGCGAAGGCAACTGCGTCAGCCCGCCACGGCACACCGTGACGATCGGACGGCACTCGTGCCGTCCGGCCTCCCTCCAATGGTTTGACGCGAGCCTCTCGTCGGGTGCACTCGCCGCCCGTGGCGCACCTGCGGTGCACCGTTCCCGTTCCGCTCGCCGTACTGGCTGGCTAGCTGGGGTCGAGCAGGGCGGCGTCGCCGGCGAGGTGGCCTCCGTCGACCACGAACTCGGCGCCGGTCACGTAGCCGGCCTCGTCGCTGGCGAGGAACAGCACCATCGGCGCCACATCATCGACCGTGCCGATGCGCTGGATGGGGAGCTTGTCGTAGTAGGCGGAGGAGTCGTTGTCGGAACCCGGCAGGCGGGTCATCGGCGTGTCGATCCCACCTGGGTGCACGGTGTTGACGCGGATGGCGTCGCGTCCCAGTTCGATGGCGGCGGAGCGGCTCAGACCCCGCAAGCCGAACTTGCTGGCCGAGTAGGCCGACAGCATGGGAAGGCCTTCCATGCCACCGGTCGACGAGATGTTGACGATCGACCCGCGGCCGGCCCGCTTCATGGCCGGGACCACCGCCTTGATGCCGAGGAAGGGGCCGACCAGATTGACATCCAACACTCTGCGGAACTCGGTCGCGTCCTGGTGTCGCACCGGGTTGAAGGCGAGGATCCCTGCGTTGTTGACGAGGATCGTCGGCGGTCCGAACGTCGCCTCGGTGCTCGCCACCACCGCCCGCCAGCTCTCCTCGTCGCTGACGTCGAGCGACTCGAAACGGGCGCCGCCGCCGATGGAGGCAGCCACCGCCCTGCCATCCGCTTCGAGCACATCGGCCACGACGACCTTGGCCCCCTCGGCCGCGAACAGCCGGGCCTCGGCCTCACCCTGCCCGCGCGCTCCTCCGGTGATGATGGCCACCTTGCCTTCGAGTCGTCCCACGGGCGTCGATCCTTTCGAAATGGCGTACATGGGCTGCCCATGGAGCAACTGGGCACGCCAGAACGGGAGCGGTCAGGGCTTGGCGGCGCCGACCACCCACATGGCGAAGAACTGGGATCCGCCCCCGTAGGCGTGGCCAACGCCGATGCGAGCACCGTCGACCTGATGCTCGCCGGCCTTGCCCCGCACCTGCAGCGCCACCTCGGCGAAGCGCAACATCCCTGAGGCACCGATGGGGTTGGAACACAGAACCCCTCCGCTCATGTTCACCGGCAGGTCACCGTCCATGGCGGTGACGCCGTCCTCGACCATGCGCCATCCGTCGCCGGGGGCGGCGAAGCCGAGGTTCTCCAGCCACATCGGTTCGAACCAGCTGAACGGCACGTACATCTCGACGCAGTCGACCTGTCGGCGCGGATCGGTGATGCCGGCCTGTCGGTACACGTCGAGCGCACAGTCACGGCCGCCCTGGGGCAGCACCGGATCGCGGTCGGCCGACATGGTCGGCTCGCTGCGCATGGCGGTGCCGTGGACCCAGGCGGGGGCGTTGCCGGCCGCGGCGGCGGCGTCACCCACGGCCTCGCTTCCGAGCACCATCGCGCACGCGCCGTCGGAGGAGGGGCAGGTCTCGGCGTAGCGGATCGGATCCCACAGCATCAACGATTCCTTGATGGAGTCGAAGGTGATCTCGTGGTCGTGGAGGTGGGCGTAGGGGTTGGCCAGTGCGTTGCCCCGGTCCTTGAGCGCCACCAGGATGCCGATGTGGTCGGGGGCTGCCGCTCGCCGCATGTAGCTGCGGATGTGGGGTGCGAAGTACCCTCCGGCTCCGGCGTGCATAGGCGGCTGGAACGGGATGGGCAGCGACAGCGCCCACATCGCCTCGGACTCGGATTGCTTCTCGAAGGCGACGGTGAGGACGCGCTCGTGGATCCCGGCCTCGACCAGCTGGGTGGCGACGAGGGCGGTCGAGCCACCGACGCTGCCGGCGGTGTGAACCCGGAACAGCGGCTTGCCCACGGCACCGAGCGCGTCGGCCAGGTAGAGCTCGGGCATCATCACCCCTTCGAAGAAGTCGGGGGCCTTGCCGACCACCACCGCCTCGATGTCGCTCCAGGTCATCGCCGCGTCGGCGAGCGCCCGCTGGGCCGCCTCCCGCACCAACCCGGCCATGGACACGTCCCCTCGGGTGGCCTGGTGGTGGGTCTGACCGACACCGACGACGGCAACGCGTTCCTTGGTCACCGATCGTCGCCTTCCAGCACGCACACCAGGTTCTGCTGCAGACACGGGCCGGACGTGGCGTGGGCCAGGCCGCGTGCGTGTTGGCCGCCGTGGATGCGGGTCGCCACCTCACCGATTCGGATCAGGCCGGCGGTCATCATCGGGTTGGCCGCCAGCGGGCCGCCGGACGGGTTGACCACGACGCTGTCGTCGAGGTCGAGAGCCTCCCGCAGGATGAGCTCCTGGTGGGTGAACGGGGCATGGAGCTCGGCCACCTCGATCGTCCCGTCGTGGGCGCCGGCATGATCGGCGGCCCGGCGGGTCGAAGCCGAGGTGGTGAGGTCTCGCACGCCGAGGGCCATGGGTTCGATCCGGTGGTCGATGCCGCGGATCCACGCCGGACGCTCGGCGTGCGCCCGGGCGACATCGTCTCCCGCCAACACCATCGCCGCCACACCGTCACTGATCGGCGGACAGTCGTGGCGGCGCAGCGGTGCCACCAGGTAGGGCTCGTCGAGCAGGAGCGCTGCGGGACGGTCCCAGCGGAGATGCGCGTGCGGGTTGTCCAGCGCAGCCGACCGACTGCGCGCCGCGACCTCGGCCATGTCCGCCTCGGTGACCGAGCCGCCGTCGAGGAGGGCCCGAGCCTGCAGCGCAGCCAGGCTCACGGCGTCGGGCCACAGCGGGCCGACGACGTACGGGTCGAGCTGGCGGGTCAGCACCATGGGCAGGTCGCCCGGGGACGACTTCGCGTAGCAGTAGACGAGCGCAGCGTCGATCTCCCCGAGCTGTAGCTTTACCCAGGCCTCGTAGAGCGCCCAAGCCCCGTCCATCTCGACGTGGCTCTCCTGGATGGGCGGCCAGGGTCCGACCCCGTCGAGGGTCATCACGAAGCTAAACGCCTGGCCGGCCAGGTAGTCGGTGCTGCCCGAGCAGGTGAACCCGATGTCGTCCATCGTCATACCGGCTCCGCTGAGCGCCTCGGCGACGACCGGCATGATCATCTCGACCTCGTTGCGGTCGTCCACCCGGCGGACGTGGTCGGACTGGGCGAAGGAGACGACGGCGATGTCGCGCATCACGAACCGGGGTCGGCCGTCAGCTCGGGCCAGGATCCAAGGCCGGTGCCGACGTCCTCGCCCGGCATGTCGACGTCGACGTCGGGTTCGCCGGTGGGCCGGAACCAGCGGATGCTCTCGAGCGTCGGGCCCAGTTGGTCGTCCGCGACCCAGACGGCCTCGACCCGCATCCCGATCCGGACCTCGTCGGCCGGCATCTCCTGGATGAGGTGCATGATCGGCAGGCTCGACTGGTCCAGCAGGATCAGGGCGCTGACGTAAGGGAGGTCCATGGCCGAGCCGTAGAACGCCACGTTCACGACGCAGAACGACGTGACCGTACCGACGTGGGGCAACTCCACCTGTTCGACGGTCGGCACCCCGTCGGTGGGGCACGCCCCCCGAGGGGGCACGTACACCTTGGTGCAGACCGGGCACCGCTCACCGAGGATGCGCCGTTCGGCGATGCCGCGCAGGAACCGGGAGGTGGCCTCACCGGCGCTGAAGGTGTAGTCGAGGTGGGCCGGGGTACGGACGCTGCGCACCGGTTCGAGGCCGGCGATCGAGGTCGGGAGGACCAGGTCGGCCATCAGGCGTCCGCCGCCTCGGGTTCGAAGCATTCGATGTCGCCGATCTCGCCGATCCGCTCCTCTCGCCAGCGCGGCACGACCCGCATGCCGGTGGACACGGCGTTCGGTGACGCAACGTCGAGGGCGTGGATCATGGCGGTGTCGGCGCCGTCGGGCCGCACCAGCACCCAGGCGAAGGGGTGATCCAGCGGGTGCTTGGCGTGGGGAGCGGTGACCCAGGCCCACGTCGTCACGACACCGGCGGGACCGACCTCGACCAACTCGGTGAGGTCGTCACTGGTGAGCGGGTCGTACTCGACCGGCGGCACGAGCACCCGCCCGTCGCGGCCCCGGATGCCGAGGAGCACCCCTTCCCGAAGTCCGGTGAGGAAGGCCCCGATGACCGGGCCGGTGGTCCGGCTGAAGGGGTACTCGATCACCAGCGGCGCCCGGAGCACGTCGTCGTCACGGCGTTCGGTCACCACCGCACACTAGAACACGTTCCAGTTCTCCGCCGTGTGCTCGGCGCAGCCGCAAAGCCCGACAACGAACTTGTCGAGGTTGTTGCCGCCGCGTGGAAGCAAAGACCACGACGAGATCGGCGTTTCGGGCGGTGCTAGGACGTCGCCATGGACACCACGGTGATCGACATCCGCACCGGCGAGCATCTCGTCACCGACGTCACCGACGAGGTGGCCGCCTTCTGCGCGAGGCGGGGCGACGGACTGCTGCACGTGCTGGCGCCCCACGCCACCGCCGGACTGGCCATCATGGAGACCGGCTCGGGCAGCGAAGCCGACCTGGGCGACCTGCTCGACCGGCTCCTGCCCCGCGACGACCGCTACCGCCACCGCCACGGCTCGGTCGGCCACGGCGCCGACCACCTCCTCCCGACGCTCGTCTCCCCGTCGCTCACCGTGCCCGTCCAGGCCGGCAGGGTGTTGCTCGGCGTCTGGCAGCGGCTGGTCCTGGTCGACCCCAACTCCGACAACCCGGACCGCAAGATCCGCCTCAGCTTCCTTCGGGGGTGATCTCAGAACGAGATGACGCTGCGGATGCCCTCGCCGGCCCGCATGTCAGCCAGCGCGTCGTTGACGTCCTCGATGCCGATCCGGCGCGTGATCATGCCTTCGAGATCGAGCTTGCCCGCCTTCCACAGGCGGATGAGCAGGGCGAAATCGCTACGCACATCGGCCGATCCGTAGTAGCTGCCCTTGAACGTCTTCTCGGCGAAGAAGATCTCGAAGGCGTTGAACGAGACCTCTTGGTCGGCAGAACCGACGCCCACGATGCACGCGGTCCCCCCCCGCCGCACGGCGTCGTAGGCGGCGCGGATCGTGACCGGCAGGCCGATCGCCTCGAAGGCGTAGTCGAACCCGCCTCGGGTGAGCTCGCCCTTGAGCGCGTCGAGCTCGTCGGGCTTGCAGGCGTGGGTGGCTCCCAAGGCGAGCGCCTGACCCAGCTTCTTGTCCTGCAGGTCGACGGCGACGATCTCGGCTGCGCCGGCGATGCGGGCACCCTGGATGGCAGCGATGCCGACGCCTCCGCACCCGAACACGACCACCGAGGATCCAGGCCGGACCTGGGCCGTGTTGATGGCTGCGCCCACCCCGGTCGTGACGCCACAGCCGATGAGCGAGGCGATCTCGAACGGAACGTCGTCGTCGATCCTGATGGCGGCCTCAGCCGGCAGGGTGGTCGCCTCACAGAACGTTCCTGCCCCGGCGAAGCCGAACACGGGCGTACCGCTCTGCGTGAACCGGGGAAGGAACGACTTGCCGAACTGGATCTCGGTGCAGAGGTGGGGCGAGTGGCGTCCGGTGCAGTTGACGCACACCCCACAAGGCGGTGACCAGGCGATGATCACGTGATCGCCCTCGGCCACCGAGGTCACGCCGTCGCCGACGGCACTGACGATGCCGGCACCTTCGTGCCCCAGCACGGCCGGCGCCGGCTGGGGGATCAGCCCCGACATCCCCGAGAGATCCGAGTGGCAGACACCGGTGGCCTCGATCTTCACCGTGACCTCACCCGGCCCGGGATCGAGCACGGCGATGTCGTCGACGATGTCGAGCCTGTCGTCGCCCGTGTTGCGCAGCACGGCAGCACGCATGGAATCGCTCCTGCTCGGGGTACCGGGACGCCGGAGCGTATCCCAACTGAAACGTGTTCCAGTTTCCTGCCTAGGCTCGACCGATGAGCGAGACCGGGTTCTGGAGACTGGCGGCCACCGATCCCGAACGGGTGGCGGTGACCGATCCGGACGGCGCCGACGTCTCTGCCGGCAAGCTCGTCGCCCGCTCCAACCAGGTCGCCAACGCACTCCTGGCCGCCGGCCTGAAGCCCGGGGACACGGTCGCCACCCTGCTCCCGAACGGGCTCGAGATGCTCGAGGTGCACTTCGCGGCCATGCAGGTCGGCCTCTACCTGACCCCGATCAACCACCACCTCGTGGGTCCCGAGGTGGCCCACATCGCCGCCGACAGCGGTGCCAAGACGTTCATCTCCCATGCTCGCTTCGCCGATGTGGCGAACGCGGCGACCACCGAGACCGGCTTCCCCACCCGAGCCCACCTCGTCGTCGGGCGCAGCGGATCGTACGACGCGTGGCGTGACGAGCAGTCCACCGACCCTCCGCCCGGGCGTACCGCCGGTCAGCCCATGCACTACACGTCGGGCACCACCGGCAAGCCGAAGGGCGTCAAGCGGGCGCTGGCACCGATCGACCCCGACGACATGGGTTCGTTGTTCGCCATGTTCTTGACGCTGTTCGGCATCGAGGCCGGGGGCGACAACGTGCACCTGACCTGCTCACCGCTCTACCACACCGCCGTGCTGATGTGGACCGGCTGCTCGCTGCACCTCGGCCACCGCGTCGTCCTGATGGACAAGTGGACCCCCGAGTCCATGCTCGAGCTGATCGAGCGCCACCACGTGACGACGAGCCACATGGTGCCGACCCAGTTCCACCGGTTGCTCGCCCTCCCAGCCGAGGTCAGGGACCGCTACGACGTGTCGTCGTTGCGTCAGGTGGTGCACGGTGCGGCGCCGTGCCCGGAGGAGATCAAGCGCCGGATGATCGAGTGGTGGGGCGAGTGCGTCACCGAGTACTACGCCGCCACCGAGGGCGGAGGCACCATCGCCCCCGCCGCCGAGTGGCTCGAACGGCCGGGAACGGTGGGGCGAGCACGACCAGGACGTCAGCTCGAGGTGGACGCAGAGGTGGTGTGGTGCCATGTGCCGCCGTGGGCGCGGTGGACCTATTGGGGCGATCCCCAGCGCACGGCGCAGGCGTGGCGCGGCGATGCCTTCACCGTTGGCGATCTCCCGCGGCTTGACGC
>Ga0136612_10001004_pt1 | contig 11502 bp, 12 predicted proteins | sample AntDryUQ224A2306_2_FD_106644 | JGI IMG/M metagenome (GOLD analysis project Ga0136612, IMG submission 106644) | Polar desert sand microbial communities from Dry Valleys, Antarctica - metaG UQ224A (23.06) | ecosystem: Environmental > Terrestrial > Soil > Desert | place: Antarctica: Dry Valley...
AGTCCACCGTGAGGTGAACCACCGGCGTGATGCTCGGTGTGTACCGACAAGTGCACACCAAGGAGAACACGCCGATGGCTCTTGATGAGTTTGCCGTTTCTGATCTGCTCGACGCGCTCGATGTCGGGGAGGGAACCGACCTTGTCCGCCAGCTCGCTCGTTGGGCGTGCAGCAGTTGATCGGTAGCGTGCGACGACGACCGAGCCGTACCGGAGGTTATCCGTGGCGTCCGTGCCCGATGACACCCCATTTCCCGACGGGCAGACGTGCGCGACCACGCATCCGGTGCGAGGTGCCTCCGTCCTGGTGGCCGGGGCCACAGGTGGCATCGGTGGGGCGCTGGCCGACGAGCTGCATCGTCGGGGCGCGGTTCTCACCCTCGTGAGCCGCAGCCGCAACAGATTGGAGCAGCTGACGGTGCCAGGGCGCCGCCTGGCCCTCGACCTGCGGACGCCTGATGCATGCGCCCGAGCAGTCGATGCTGCTCTTGCGCATGCCGGCCGGCTCGACGTGGTCATCAACGCGGTCGGGGTGGTGGCGTTCGGCCCGGTGGCCGATCTGACTGTCGATGCGATGGAAGAGGTGTTCCTCACCAACGCGTTCCTACCGATCATGCTGGCCCAGGCCGCCATTTCGCAGATGACGCCCGGTGGCGCCGTCGTGAACCTCTCCGGTGTGATCGCGGAGAAAAACCTGCCGGGTATGGCGATCTACGGCGCGTCCAAGGCCGCCGTTCGCTCCTTCGACGAGGCGCTGGGCCGCGAAACGCGCCGCGCCAAGATCCGTGTGATCGACGCTCGGCCACCGCACACCGAGACTGGTCTGGCTCAGCGACCAATCGCAGGTGAGGCCCCGAAAATGCCACCGGGGCTGGCCCCCGGCCACGTGGCCGGGGTGATCTGCGACGCGCTCGAACAGGGCGTGACCGACCTCCCCAGCAAGCGGTTCATGGGGTGAAGCAGCTTTGGGTCCGCCGGAACATCGATGCGAGGGCGACGGTGCTCTGGGAGCTGCTGGTGAACCCGGAGTGCTGGCCGAGATGGGGGCCGACCGTTCGTGGGGCCGTGCTCGACGGCTCCCACCTGCGGCTGGCGAGCCGGGGGGTGGTGACGACAGTCGGCGGGCTGCGCCTGCCGTTCGTGATCACTGCGTACGAACCCGGGGCACGCTGGGCGTGGACGGTGGCCGGAGTGCCGGCGACGGACCACACGGTCGAACCGCTGGGACCCGATCGGTGTCGAGTCAGCTTCGGAGCGCCGTGGGTGGCGACGCCCTACCTGGGGGTCTGCCGGGTGGCACTGAGCCGACTCGACGGTCTGGCGACGGGAGCGCGCCTGCCCGAGTGACGTCCATGTTGGCCCTGCCGGCGGCGACGGCTTGGTTGCCTCCGCCCGACGTCGGAGGGCTGGCAGTCAGCACACCACGCCGATCCTTTCGGGAGGCTTCCCGGGGGGGGCGATCTTCCCGCGCACGACGGCTGCGATGATGGCGCAGTGCCGTGTCGCGTTGTCGCCACAACCGAGGGACGCCGATGAGCGACGTCGTGATCATCGGTGCGGGCTTGGCCGGGCTTGCGTGCGCGCAAGACCTGACCCGGGCCGGCGTGGAGTGCACGGTGCTGGAGGCGTCGGACGGGGTCGGCGGCCGGGTACGGACCGATGCCGTAGACGGCTTCCTCCTCGATCGGGGCTTCCAGATCCTCCTCACCGCCTACCCGGAAGTGCAGCGACGTCTCGATGTCACCGCCCTCGAGCTGGGCCTGTTCGAACCCGGCGCGGCGATTCGGCTGCGCGGCCGGTTCCACCGCGTGAGCGACCCCCTGCGGCGTCCTCTACGGATCCCCGGGACCGTGGCGGCGCCCATCGGCACGCTGGCCGACAAGGCCAGGTTGGTGCGGCTGGTCCTCGATGTGCGACGCCACACGGTGCCAGAGCTGCTCCGACGGCCTGACACGACCACCGCTCAACGGTTGGCGCAGGCCGGTTTCTCGGACCGGATGATGGAGTCGTTCTGGCAGCCGCTCTTCGCTGGCATCCAGCTGGATCCCGACCTCGAGGTGTCCAGTCGCCGGTTCGACGCGATCCTGCGCATGCTGGCCGTAGGTGCCACGGGTGTGCCGCGGCGGGGCATGGGTACGATTCCGGTCCAGCTCGCCTCGACGCTGCCTGACGGTGTCGTGCGACTCGGGGCCAGTGTCGTAGGGATCGATGGCTCGGGTGTGATGCTCGAAGGGCGCGAACACGTCAGCGGCCGAGCTGTGGTGGTCGCCACCGAAGGCCCAGCGGCCCATCGGTTGCTCGGCGCCCGCGTACCTGATCCCGGTTCGAGGGCTGCGGCGTGCTGCTGGTTCGCAGTCCCCGGGCCACCGTTGCCGGGTCCACTGCTCATACTCGATGGGGAGGCGAGCGGCCCGGCCAAGAACGTGGCGGTGATGAGCGAGGTGTCGCGTTGGTATGCACCAGCCGGCCGTGCGCTCGTCGCGGCATCGGTGCCGGGTCCTGTCGCGTTGGATCCCACCGTCACCGGCCGGGTGCGCGACCAGCTCGCTCGCTGGTTCGATTCGGGTACGGCCGACTGGGAGCACCTCCGGACAGATGTCATCGAGCATGGTCAGCCGACGCAGGGACCACCACTCCACCCCAAGCAGCCGGTTGCGCTGGGCGACGGGGTGTTCGTGTGCGGGGACCATCGTGACACCGCATCGATCCAGGGGGCGATGTTCAGCGGAGGCCGGACGGCGTCGGCGGTTCTGGAGCATCTCTGCGGTGCTCTGCGGCCGTAGGGACGTCGGTCCGCAGCATTTAGCCGAACTTAGTCTCGTTAACCCGCGCCAGCGGTAGCGTGAGCTTGTGGCTGGCGAAGCGCTTGGACTGCAGGAGGTGGCCGACGAGCTCGGCGTGCACTACCAGACCGCCTACCGGTGGGTCAGGTCGGGTCGGCTCCCATCGGCGCTGGTAGGTGGTCGCTACGAGGTGACGCCGGCGGCGGCGGCCCGGTTCGCGACGCAGCGGGCCCAGCCGAGGCGGCCGGTAGCCCGAAGGCCTCGAGGCGGCTTCGGTCTGTCGAGTGATCGCATGTTCCAGCACCTCCTGTCTGGCGACGAGCGCGATGCCCGCCGGCTCGTGGCGGGACTGACCGAGGATGGCGTGTCGGTCACGACCGTGGTCCAGGACGTCCTCACCCCGGCGCTGCGGCGCATCGGCGAGGAATGGAGCGCAGGCCGGTTGACCATCTCGGAAGAGCACCGAGCCTCGGCGATCGTGGAGAGGATCCTGGGGGAGCACCATCCGACGCCGCGTGGCCGTCGCCGCGGCACGGTGGTGGTGGCCGCACTAGCGGGTGATCGCCACTCGCTGCCCACGGCGATGGCGGCGGCCGCCCTGCGGGATGACAACTGGCACGTCCACCACCTCGGCGCCGACGTGCCGGGCGCTGATCTGGTGCGCTTCATCGGCACGCAACTCGTCGACCTCGTGGTGTTGACCGTGACCGCCCCCGACGTTCGCCCTGCGGTCGACGTGGTGGTTGCCGAGCTCGAGGCCGTGGGCAAGCGGGTGCTGGTGGGGGCCGCCGGTGCCCGTCTTGACGACCTGCAGCGATCGGCACGGGGCGGCTGAGCCTCGTGGGATCGACGGCGATCGATCTACCGGCGGAGGAGGCTCAGCCGATACGGCGGCCGGTGATGGTGCAGCGCTGGACCGACGTCGTCTTCCTGCACTGGCGCTACGAGCCCGCTGTGGTCCAGCGCCTGCTCCCGCCGGGGGTGGTCGTCGATGTCCACGACGGATCGGCCTGGGTGGCCCTGGTGCCATTTCGGATGGAGGGCCTCGGACTCCCAGGGCTGGCGCCCCTGCCGCTGGTCGGAGCCTTCCCGGAGGTGAACGTCCGGACCTACGTGCGAGCGGGCGACCGTCGAGGCGTGTGGTTCTTCTCGCTCGACGTCGACCGGTGGCTGCCCGCCGCGGTTGCCCGGGCGGGTTACCACCTGCCGTACTGCTTCGGCAGGGCTGACCACGCCCGTCGGGGCGGCCTGGTGGTGAGCCGGGTCGAGCGGCGATGGCCCAGCCGCTCCCGCGGAGCGGTCGCCGAGATCGCGGTTCGCACCGGCTCCCCGATCGATCGACCCGACGATCTGATCCGGTTCCTCACTGCGCGATGGGGTCTCGTCTCGGCCACCCGGCGGGGCCGCCTCCGCTACGCCCCCATCCACCATCCCGCCTGGCCGCTGCACGCAGCCACGGTCGAGCACCTCGATCAGCACCTCGTGGAGGCTGCGGGCTTGCCCACGCCGGTCGGCACCCCCTCGGCGCTCTGGTCGCCCGGGGTCCCCGTGTGCGTCGGTCGGCCGACTCCGATCGGATCCTGAAGCCTGGGAATAAATAGCACTAAAGTATGTTGAGATGGGCAGCCCCCAACAAAGGACGTTGACATGCGAGCCCTACCCGTAGACCTCCGAGCCAGGTTTCCCTTCCTCCTGGCCGGCTTCCTCTCCTTCCTGCTCTCCGTGTACCTCTACTTCGTGGCGAATGAGACGACTGCCGGGATCTTCGTCGGCCTCTGGGTGCCATCGATCCACTCCCTCGGGACCCTGCTCCTGGCGCCCGTCGTGGGTGCGGAGCGACGGGACCGCGCCGAGGTCGGGTCATGAACGAAGGAGCCCTCTTCGTCATTGGGATCATCATCTTCGCCATCACGGTCGCCGGCGCCGTGATGGCTGGAGGGGTGGCGTTCACCAAGGCCGCGATCGAGCAGGAAACCCCGCCGCAACCCGAGCTCGGCGAACGCCGGCCGGCCCTGAGCATCCCGTCCCAGTTCTCTGATCTCCTGCCTGGTAAGCACCGACCGGACGCAGCGCCTGATCGACGTCTTCGACGAGTCTCCCCCGAGCGCACGCTCCCCCGCAGCGCCGACTTCCCCGTCCCCGCTTCCGAGATCCCGTGACTCGGAGCCTCCTCGCCCAGCCCGAGTCCTGATCGGTGGCCGAGGAACGCTCAACCGCCGTTGCGCGACGATGGAAACCCCCGATTCCCAGGGGCGTTGCATTCGGGGGCGACGGGGGAGCAGAGCATCCGCTTCGTGGCTCTTCGTGTCCGCCCGCCGCTCCGTCGCGACGAGCGGTCCGGTTCTTCATCAGAAGCGGACAGTCAGAAACGGCGGCGAGATCCGCTTCAGCTGCAGTCGCTGTGGTGGCATCGGCGCGGGGGTGTGGTCTCAAGCCCGACTTGCGATGTACTTGGCGTAGCCGTCGGCGAGGGCGCGCAGTTCCGAGTCGGCTTGGAACAGCGGCTCGAACTTCTCCCGGGCGGCCTGTCGCTTCGCAGGGAAGTACTCGGTCGGCCAGTTGCCCTCGTGGGGGCGGTAGCCCTTCAGGACGTTGCGAGCGACGGTGGCTTTGTGGACCTCGTCCACGCCATCGGCGATTCCCATCGTCGGGGCAGCGGCGTACATGGCCTGCAGAGGAGTGAGGTTGGTGGTTCCGAGTGAGCCGAGGATGTGCAGCGCGTTGAACGACACGTCTCGCAGCACGTTCGCCATCGTGTACTTCACCGCCGCGATGTCGGTACGGGCCTCCTGGGTACTGGTGTTGTCGATCTTCCAGGCCGTTTCGAGGACGAACAGGCGTAGCATCCGGATGGCGGCGTAGGACTCGGCGATCTTCTCTTGCACCATCTGGTGCTCGCCGATGATCTTGCCGTGTGACTCGCGACTGAGAGCCCGCTCGCACATCATGTCGAAGGCGAGCTTGCACTGGGCAATGGTCCGCATGGCGTGGTGGATCCGCCCGCCGCCGAGGCGTCGCTGGGCGAGCACCTTGGCGCCATCCTCCGGACCGAGCAGATGGTCGAGCGGGATCCTGACCTCGTTGTAGATGATGTGGTTGTGGTTGCGCGGCTCGGGCCGGATCTCCACACCGGGCGCCTTGCGGGGCACCACGAACATGCCGTTCGTGCACATCACGAAGAGGATGTCCGCCACCCGGCCCGCGCTGGTGAACCACTTCTCACCGGTGATCACCCACTCGTCGCCGTCGCGCACCGCATGGGTCTTGAAGAGGTTCGGGTCGGACCCGCCCTGCGGTTCGGTCATGGAGTACGCCGACCAGATCTCCTGGTTGAGCATCGGCGTGAGCCAACGCTCCTTCTGCTCGTCGGTGCCATAGGCCGCGAGCATCTCCATGTTTCCGGTATCGGGAGCGGCCGCCCCGAACATCTGTGGCGCGGAGGGATAGCGGCCGAGGATCTCGTTCAGCAGGCCGAGCTTCAACTGTCCGTAGCCGGGACCGCCGAGGTCCTCGTCGAGGAAGATCGCCCACAGCCCCTGCGCCTTGACCTGGTCCTGGAGGCCCTTCACCAATGCCTGGATCTTCGGGTCCGAGGATCGCACCGCATAGGGGAACACGTACTCGAGCGGTTCCACCTCCTCACGGCAGAACTGGTCGACCCAGTCGAGTTTCTCCTGGAACTCAGGATCCGTCGAGAAGTCCCACGCCATCAGGTGCCTCCACTTTCCGTCGTGTTGGTTCGTTGGTGATGCTCAGATGCAGGATCTTGTGCGCGCCTGAGCGTGCCCGGTGCCTTGTATGGCGGGGACCCTTGATCGGTCCTTTGCGCCCGCGCTGGCCATCGCCGACGAAGTCGGTGAAGCGCCATGCGTCCGGATCCGCCGCGATCTTGGGTTCGTTCACTCGCCCACCATGGAGTCGTGGTCAATCGTGCCATCGCTCAGCACGACGTCGAACGAGGCCCCCGGCCGGATGTTCCACTTCTGTGCACGGTCCTGCGGTTGCTCGTCGGATCCCCCGAGCGTAGGTCTGTTTGCGGAGCTGCAGATAGACGAACGTTTCGGCTGACTTCACCCCTGGCAGCAGCCTGATGCGGCGCTCGAGTAGGTCGAGAAGATGATTCTCGTCCGTGCACGAGATCTCGAGCACTGTGTCGAACGAGCCTGCGGTCAGCCGCCGAACGCCGAGGTGTCGAGACCGCTGGACGTGCCCCGCCTGCGGGACCGGCTCGAGACGACCATGCCGACGAGCAGGAGCGTAGAGGTGAAGGCGAGGATGCAGGTCGACAGCGCGTTGACGGTAGGCGCCACACCCACTTTGGTCTGACCGTAGATGTAGAGCGGCAGGGTGGTCGACCCTACGCCGGCGTTGAACGACGAGATGATCACGTCGTCGAAGGACAAGGTGAAGGCCAGCACAGCGCCAGCGGCGATGCCCGGAGCGGCAAGGGGAAGCACGATACGTCGGAAGCTCTGCAGAGGCGTTGCGCCGAGATCGGCGGCGGCCTCCTCCAGACGCTGGTCGAAGTTGGCCAGGCGCGCCTTGACCACCACGATCACGAAGGAGATGCAGAACGTGGTGTGCGCGATCATCAGGGTTCGCAGGCCGAGCTGCAGGTGCAGAATGTTCAGGAAGAACACGAGCAGCGAGACCCCTTGGACGACCTCGGGGATGACCAGCGGGACGAAGATGAACGTCGAGTACCCGAGCCGACCCCGGAACCGGTAGCGCGACAGCGCAAAGGCCGCGAGAGTGCCGATCACCGTCGCTGCGGCCGTGGCCACGAGCCCGACCTTCATCGTGTTGGCGAAGGCGCGTTGGATGTTCTCGTTCTCGGAGAGGGTCCGGTACCAGGTGGTGCTGAAGTGGTCGAACTTCGAGCCGCTTCGCGCGCTGTTGAAGCTGAACACAACGAGCACGGCGATCGGTGCGAACAAGAAGATGTAGGCGAGCGCGGCATGAACCCAGAGCCATCGCGGCTTGAGGTGGCTTCGTCGACTGCGCCGTGGCGACCGACCGGCGTCCGTTGTCGCGCGATCCAGCGGCGCTGGCGGCTCGGCGGAGCCTCGTGGCGGAGCGGCGACCGATGTCATAACGCGTCCTCGCCGACCCTCCAGGCGTAGATGAACACGCCGATGAGGATGAACGACATGAGCAGCACCGCCATGGCCGAGCCGAGCGGCCAGTTCTGGCCTTGGCCGAACTGATCCTGGATGGTGCTGCCGAAGGTCTGTGTCCGGGAGCCACCCAGCAGCTGCGGGGTGACGAAGTCGCCTAGCGCAGGAATGAAGACGAGGAGCACGCCCGCTACGACGCCGGGCAGGGAGGTCCGTAGGGTGACGCGCAAGAACGTGGACATCCGTTCCGAGCCGAGGTCGTAGGCCGCCTCGATGAGTCGGAAGTCCATGCGCTCCAACGACGCGTAGAGCGGCAGCACCATGAAGGGCAGGAAGCCGTAGACGAGACCCACGACGACCGCCCAGTGGGTGTTCGTGAACCGGTGTTCGCTCCCGAGGCCGACTGCGCCGAGCACGGTGTTGGCCAGGCCGTTGTCGTCGAGGATGAAGCGCCACGCGTACATGCGCACCAGATAGCTGGTCCAGAATGGCAGGATCACGAGACCGAGCAGCAGGTTCTTCCACCTCCCGCCGAATCGCGCGATCGCGTAGGCGAGCGGGAACCCGATTGCCAGGCATCCCACGGTGGTCAACGCGGCGTAGGCGACGGTGCGCAGGAAGATGGGCAGGAACGACGGGTTCAGGGCGTCGCCGTAGTTGCTCCAGTTCAGCTTGCCGCCGGGGTGCCGAACGGGATCGATGATGCCCCTTGTCCCCACGCTGTACCAGATGATGATGACCAGCGGGATGAGCAGGAACGCCACCAGCCATGCGGTCGTGGGGGCGAGCAGACCGTGCGCCTTCGCGCCGTCGCGGAGCTTGCGCCGACGGGTCACGTCAGCTGGTCTTCACCTTCGTCCAGGCGTCCGCGATGACCAGTTCCTTTTCGCCGAGCGGCGCTTGGAACACCAGCTTCGAGAGGATGTCCTCTGGCGGCGTCTTCAGCGGATCGTCCTTGACCTCCGGGTCCACGAACGGAAGCGCCGCCTTGTTGGGAGTGCCGTACTGGACGTAGTTGGTCAGTGCGGCGCCGACCTTCGGTTCGAGGATGTAGTTCAGAAACGCATGTGCGTTCTTCGGGTGCTCGGCGCCCTTGGGGACGCAGGCGGCGTCCACCCATTGGAACGCCCCTGACTTCGGGATGACGTACCTCACGGATTCGTTCTCGGCTTGTACCTGGAACACGTCGCCGGAGTAGGCCTGGGCCATGATGAGCCCGCCCGACTTCAGCGGGTCCTGATAGTCGGACGTGATCTGCTTCACCTGCTTCTTGAGGCTGATGAGGTACTTCTGAGCTTCCTCGATGTCGGCCTCGTCGGTGCTGTTGGGATCCATCCCCACGGCGTACAGGGCCATCCCGAACGCGTCGCGTGCTTCGTCGAGGAACGAGCTGCGGTTCCGGACCGACGGGAGCATGAGCGCGTCCCAGTCGTCGACCTCCTCACCGACCTCCTCGGGGTCGTAGCCGATGCCGGTGGTGCCCCACTGCCAGGGGATCGAGTACTTGTTGCCCGGGTCGTAGTCCGCGTCCTGGAAGCGGGCGTCGAGGTTCTTTCGGTTCGGGATCATCCCCAGGTCGAGCGGCTCGAGGAGATCGGCCTCGATCATCTTCACGACGAAGTTGTCGGTGGGGACGATGAGGTCATAGCCGGCGCTGCCCTGGCGCAGCTTCGCGAACAGGTCGTCGTTGGAGGAGTAGTTGTCGTAGGTGACCTTGATGCCGGTCTTCTTGGTGAAGCCCGGGATCGTGTCCTCGGCGATGTAGTCGGTCCAGTTGTAGAAGTTGAGCTGCTTCGCCTCGGGACCTGCGGACTTGTCGTCGCCATCGTCGCTACCGCAGCCGACGCCCAGGAAGCCGGCTGCCCCCATGAAGGCCATCGTCTGCAGGAACCTCCGCCGTGACCACTGTGGCGAAGACAGGTCCCAGAGGAACGCGACGTCGACCTTGCTCTCGTGCTCATCGGTCATGAGACCAACTCCTTCTCGGGTTCAGTTGTGGATGGTGCGCTCGGGGCCTCTTCGGCGAGGACGACGTTGTGCTGCGGGTCCCACACGAGGCGGGTGGGTGTGCCGGGCACGCCTGCATCGCGGACCCGCTCGGTGTTCTGACGGAACGCGACGATCGTGTCACCGGCGTTGGTGCGCACGATGTGCTGGGTGGAGACGCCCTGATACACGACCTCGACGATGGTGCCCCCGACCGAGCAGAGGTGCTCGCCGATCGGCTCACCTTCATCGACCATGATGAGCTTCTCGGGCCGAACGGTCACAGCCACCTTGTCGCCGAGGCTGAATGGTGCGCCGTCTCGAACGGGCACCAGGATCCGGTCGTCCTCGGCGCCCTCCAGCAGCATGTACTCACCGACGCGGTCGCGGACCCGGGCTTCGAAGATGTTGGACGTGCCGATGAACCCGGCCACGAAGCGGGTGGCCGGTCGCTCGTAGACGTCCTCGGGGTGGCCGATCTGCTCGATCCGGCCGGCCCGCATGACGACCAGCCGGTCGCTCATCACGAGCGCTTCCTCCTGGTCGTGGGTGACGTAGACGAAGGTGATGCCGACTTCGCGTTGGATGCGCATGAGCTCGAGCTGCATCTGCTTGCGGAGCTTGAGGTCGAGGGCACCGAGAGGCTCATCGAGCAAGAGCACCGCAGGTTCGTTCACCAGGGCCCGAGCCAGCGCGACGCGCTGCTGCTGTCCCCCCGAGAGCTGCCCTGGACGACGTTGTTCGAGTCCGGTGAGCTCCACCAGCTCGAGGTACCGGCCGACGCGCTCGCGCACCTCCTCCTTCGGCCGCTTCTTGCGCCGCAGCCCGAACGCGACGTTGCTCCACACCGACAGGTGGGGGAACAGCGCGTACGACTGGAAGACGGTGTTGGCGTTCCGACGGTACGGCGGCACTCCCTCGATGTTCTCGCCCGAGAGCATGATCCGACCGGAATCGACCTCCTCGAAGCCCGCGATCAGCCGCAGCGTCGTCGTCTTGCCACAACCTGACGGGCCAAGGAAGGAGAAGAACTCCCCGCGGCGGACCTCCAGGCTGACGTGATCGACGGCGAGCGTGTCACCGAAGCGCTTCACCACGTCAGAGATCCCCACCTCCACCGGGGCCTCGCCCTCGTCCTGGGCGGGTGCTGGCGTCCGGTCCTCCACTCTGTCCCTCCGGCAGTTCATCTCGGCGCCCTGCGGTCGAACCTTGGCACGGCGCACGTCCCATGACAAGGGCGCACTTCGTGGCGAAGGAACTCGTCGACGGCGCGATCCGTTCCTGCGAGCCGCACTCACAACGAATCCCCTGGTTGTTGGGTTCGAAAACCGCGACGTCCGCTGAGGCGGGCGAGGACCAGCCGGATGTCCCGTTCGTCGTATCGGCCTGCTCCGGGCAAGGCCCGCCCTTCTACGGACCGAGCCTTCTTCCGACCCAGCTCGGTGCGGCGGCTACTTCGTGTTGACCGTGACGGTGACGTCATCGGAGCTCGAGGCGCCCGACGGGTCGGTCAAGGAGAGGCGGAAGACCGGAGGGTGGCCTCCCCCTTCACGCCCTCCACGATGGTCTCGGCGGAGTCCGGGTCACGGATGACGGCGACCGGGCCGCTCACCAGTG
>Ga0136612_10001005_pt1 | contig 11496 bp, 9 predicted proteins | sample AntDryUQ224A2306_2_FD_106644 | JGI IMG/M metagenome (GOLD analysis project Ga0136612, IMG submission 106644) | Polar desert sand microbial communities from Dry Valleys, Antarctica - metaG UQ224A (23.06) | ecosystem: Environmental > Terrestrial > Soil > Desert | place: Antarctica: Dry Valley...
CTTTGACGCAGCGATGCGCATCATGGGCGAGCAGCTTTCACAGGCGGCTTGCGACTTCGAGCCGGTGGCGGCGTCAGCGGTGGCGGCATCAACGATTCAAAAATTGATGGACTCGGTGAGAATCAAACGCGGCGCTTCCGACCAGACGCGCGAATCAGCGATGAAAATACTTGCCGAACGTCTCGACACCCACATTCGTGGCGCGACCGACCGCTTGATTGAATTACATGGATTGGACGGCCGCGCGACGGAGACCGTGCTTGCACGCATGCGCGACAACTTTGCAATCGCCGAACGCGTCGACGAAACGCGCTCGGCGCTTTTTGGCAGCGTCATCATGGGCGCGCTGACCGGTTTGAAAGCGGACGTCGCGGCGGGCGGCTTGACCTTTGGGGCAGGAATGCTGGTGGGAGGAGTCATTGGCGGGCTCACCGGCGCTGGTGTGGCGCGCGGGATGAACCGTATCGCCGGTGCCGATCAGCCGGAAGTGCGCTGGTCGGCCGAGTTTCTGAACGCGCTTGCGCGCTCGAGCGTGCTGCGCTATCTGGCCGTGGCGCACTTCGGCCGCGGTCGCGGCCGCTACGTTGAAGGCGAGGCGCCGGCGTTCTGGCGCAGCGAAGTCGAGCACCAATTCGCCGGCAACGCCGAAAAGTTTCGCGCGCTCTGGGATGTAGCGCTACAGCCCGCAGCGTCGGTGGCGCTCGCGCCCGAATTGGCATCCGCTGTCACACAAACAACGGTCGCGGTGTTAAATCAGCTCTATCCCGAATCCGTTCCTGGTGATCTGCTCGCTCAGCGAGTCGGTGCGTCGTAACGGGCGATCATTGGCATGCGTTTTGCCTTTAGTTCGGCCTCGGGATGGCCCGATACATGGAGATTTCTATGAACAAGGATCAGGTCAAGGGACGCACAAACACAGTAACCGGCAAGATCAAGGAAGCGGTTGGCAAAGCCACCGGTGACAAGGATCTGGAAGTAAAAGGTTCGGCCGAAAAAACCGGCGGCAAAGTTCGCTCGACATACGGTGACGTCAAGAGCGACATTAAAAAAGCCACACGCTAGATTTCGCTGCGAACATGTTGAGTGCAAAAGGCGCGGCATGACCGCGCCTTTTTCATTCCGTCTAACGATGTGCGTCAGTAGAGGTGGTTGGTAGCACCTTGTGCCGCTCGCGGTCGTGCTCAAACATCTGCTGCTTGGACCGCTCCTGTATGTCGGTTTCTGCGGGCGGCATTTCCTGCTTGACCCGGCGGCTGAAAAACTGAAATAACATCAATGCGACGACGGTGACTGCAAGGGCGCCACCAAACTGCAACGTCTGCACCGGCTCCTGCCACTGGATAAACCGCTCGAGAAAAGTTACCGCAAGTATCACGACGACGATTCGGATGACGCGATCTTCAAGGTCGTTCAGCGTGTCAACTCCCAAAGCGATCGCAAGATTCAGCGGTGCAATAAACAGGCTGAAAAGCCCGACACCGATCAGAAAGAACACGACCGCTTCCAAAATTACGCTGACGGTTTTCAGGAACAAGATCGACAATTGCGGTGAGTCCACAGCGCCGGTGAACACGCCCGCCCACGCGTACCAGACAGCAGTAATCGCCTGCACTGCACCTAGCACGAACAACGAGAGCGCGGCCAGCAACACCGCCAGCACGGGAATCAGCACCACCAGCCGTAGGCGCCCGATCAGGCGGCCGAGCAGAGCCAGACGCGGGCCCGGCCCATCGGGTGGGCCGCCTTTGTCCACGTCATCTTTGGATCCTTGCTTATTCATCGCCCTCGTCCCCAGCGGGCGATACGGTAACGCCTTTAGAGACCTTTGGCTTGGTGGGCGTCGGCCCAGGCATGCAGCGCGATTCTCTCCAACTTGAGCAATGCCCGCGGTTGCCTCCCCACACACCGCAAATATTGCGCTATGACCATATGTTCGCGCGCGAGTTGCTGCAGCGGCAGCGCCTCGCGCTGCGTAACATCGGCATACTGTTGATGGACGTGACCAAGACCACGGTTCGCGTATTCCAGCGCCCATCGGCCGTAGACGTGCGCAACAATCACCACCAGCGCGAGCGGAACGCTTGCCATTCCAAAGAGCGTCGAGCCGCCGGCATGGCCGATCTCGAACGCAGCGCCGACATCAGCAGCCCATGCGAGAAACATCCCGGTGCCGAAAAACAGCGCAACGCGCGCCCGGCGTTCGAGTTCCCGCCAGCGTCCTGCATCGAGCCGCTGCAAATGCCGCAACTCATCCAAGTGCGGGGGAAACGCAAGGACATCGATCCGCGGTCGATGAACCGCCGTAGCCATCTGTCCCATCTGTGCGAAATCGTTTCGAGCCAACCGATTCGACTGGGCGGCAGCAAAGCCGTTCGGCTCGGCACGATTTCGAACGAAAATTTGTTAGGGGAAACTCTGAACACGCGCGCAGCAATGCCAGTGCTCGCGTTTTTAACGCCTCACTCCACCGTGACCGACTTCGCGAGATTACGCGGCTTGTCGACGTCGGTGTTGCGGGCCAGCGCCGTGTGATACGCCAAAAGCTGCAGCGGCACGACGTGCAGGATCGGCGAAAGCGCGCCGTAATGCTCTGGCATGCGGATCACATGCATCCCCGGCGCCGGCTCGATGCGCGTGTCGGCATCGGCGAACGCATAAAGCTGCCCGCCGCGGGCGCGAACCTCCTGCATGTTCGATTTCAGCTTCTCGACCAGAGCGTCGTTCGGCGCCACGATGACCACCGGCATCTGATCGGTGACTAACGCCAGCGGGCCATGCTTGAGTTCACCGGCCGGATAGGCCTCAGCGTGAATGTAGGTGATCTCCTTTAGCTTCAGCGCACCTTCGAGGGCCATTGGATAGTGCAGGCCGCGCCCGAGAAACAGCGCATGGTCTTTATGCGCGAACTGCTGCGACCAAGCGATCACCTGCGGTTCGAGCGCCAGCACCGCTTGCAGCGCGGCAGGCAGGTGACGCAGCGCTCGGATATGTTTGCGCTCGGCCGCCTCGTCCAGCAACCCGCGCTGCTTGGCCAGCGTCAATGTCAACAAAAACAGCGCCACTAATTGCGTGGTGAACGCCTTGGTCGAAGCCACGCTGATCTCGACACCGGCGCGCGTGATGAACTGCAGCCTGGTTTCGCGCGCCATCGCGCTGGTCGCCACATTGAGGATGCCAAGCGTGCGCTTCATGCCAAGCGACTGCGCGTGCTTCAGCGCCGCCAGCGTGTCCGCCGTTTCGCCTGACTGGGACACGACGACCACCAGCGTGCGTGCATTCGGAACGCTGTCGCGGTAGCGATATTCGCTCGAGATCTCGACCTGGGTTGGCACGCGGGCGATCGACTCGAGCCAGACTTTCGCGGCCAGCGCGGTGTGGTAACTGCCGCCGCACGCCAGGATCAATACCGAATCGACTTCCGCAAAAACTGCGCTAGCACCATCGCCGAACAGCTCCGGGGTGATCGCTTCGATGCTCTCGATCGTGTCGCTGATCGCGCGCGGCTGCTCGAAAATTTCTTTCTGCATGTAATGCTGATACGGGCCGAGCTCGGCGCCGCCGGCAGCCACTTTGACCGTATGCACTGCACGCTCTACTGCGACACCGGCAGCGTCAACTATTTGCACGCGCCTTAACTCGATGTCGACCACGTCGCCGTCTTCCAAATAAATGATCTGGTCAGTCGTGCCCGCAAGCGCCAGTGCATCCGACGCCAGAAAATTTTCGCCCTCACCCCGGCCGACCACCAGCGGCGAGCCATGTCGCGCGCCGACCAACCGCTGCGGCTCTGCCTTGTGCATCACCGCGATCGCGTACGCGCCAGTAAAGCGCCTGACTGCTCTGCGCACCGCTGTCAGCAGATCGCCGCGATACAGCTGGTGAACCAAGTGTGCGATCACCTCGGTATCGGTGTCGGTAACGAACTCATAGCCGGCGCGCTTCAGCTCCGCGCGGATCGATTCATAATTCTCGATAATTCCGTTGTGCACGACCGCGACTTCGTCGCGTGAAAAATGCGGGTGCGCATTGGCGGTCACTGGCGCACCGTGCGTCGCCCAGCGCGTGTGCGAAATGCCAATGCTGCCGCCGAGCGCCGACTGCTTGATTTGTGCCTGAAGCTCGGCCACGCGCGCTGTACTGCGCGAGCGCGTCAGCACGCCATCACGCAGCAACGCGACGCCGCACGAGTCATAGCCGCGATACTCGAGCCGGCGCAGCCCTTCGACCAGCACCGGCGTGATATCACGCAGTGCAACCGCGCCTACGATGCCGCACATCTCATGCCTTCTTCTCTTTCTTGGGCCGCTTCCAGCCCTCTAAGGTCGCCTGCCTGGCGCGCGCCACCGTCAATTTTCCCTCGGGCGCGTTTCTCGAAATCGTCGAGCCGCCGGCAATCGTCGCGCCCGCGCCGATCGTGACAGGCGCTACCAGCACCGCATTGGAGCCGATTGACACATCATCACCAATGATGGTGCGGTGCTTACGTGCGCCGTCATAATTCGCGGTGATGGTACCCGCGCCGATGTTGACGTTGGCACCGATCGTCGCGTCACCGACGTAGGCCAGATGGTTTGCCTTCGAACCCCGCCCGAGGGTGCTTGCCTTGACTTCGACGAAGTTGCCAATGTGTACCGCGTCACTTAATTCAGCGCCGGGGCGCAGCCGCGCATAGGGTCCGATGCGCGCCTCGGCGCCGACAATTGCGCCCGTTAAATGCGAGAACGGCAACACCTCGGTCCTGACGCCGATCGAACTGTCGCGCAACACGCAATACGCACCAATGCGAACGCCGTCGGCAAGACTCACGTGTCCCTCGAAAATGCATCCAACGTCGATCGACACGTCCGCGCCGACATCAAGCCGACCTCGAACGTCGATCCGTCCCGGATCTGCCAAGGTCGCGCCGCGTTCCATCAATTCATTTGCGGCACGCCGCTGCGCGATCCGCTCGACGGTCGCAAGCTCGCTCTTGCTGTTAACCCCAAGCATCTGCTCCGAATCCGCGCACTCGAAAGCGACGACGCGGCAATGCTGTGCCACTGCCTGCGCGATGATGTCAGTCAGGTAATACTCACTTTGCGCGTTCTGGTTCGACAGCGCGCCAAGCCAGGTTTTCAAGTTGCGCGTCGGCGCGATCAAAATGCCGGTGTTGACCTCGGTCAGTTGGCGCTCTGCATCGGTGGCATCGCGCTCTTCAACGATGCGCAACACGTTTCCGTGCCGGTCGCGTACCACGCGCCCATAGCCGGTTGGCTGCGACAACTGCACGGTCAAAAGTGCAACGTCGCCGTCAGCGGCCAGTAGTTGCTGCAGCGTCGACGAATGGATCAGCGGCACGTCGCCATAGAGAACCAAGGTGCGCATCGCATCATTCAACCACGGGGCTGCCTGCTGCACGGCGTGCCCGGTTCCGAGTTGCGGACTTTGCACGACAAAGCGCAAATCGCCCTGTCCAAGGAACGCTTCTTGCACTTTTTCCGCGCCGAAACCGACGACGATGACTATATTTACCGAAGTGTTCGCTACACCGTCTATCGTCGCGGCGCGCACGGCGTTAATGACATGTGCCAGCATTGGGGCACCGGCCACCGAGTGCAGCACCTTCGGCAGCGAATTGGGCGAAAGCAAGCCCAAGCGCTTGCCCTGGCCGGCCGCAAGTATCACGATGTTCATGGTGGCTTGTTCATGGTGGCTGGCGTCTTAGGTGTGGTGCGACGACAAAGTTACGAACAAATATCTGGAGGCTCAATTGCGCAACGATTCTAGTTCACCGATTGCGGACTTTCATGCCGCCGGTCGCCTGGTCCGCTTGGCCGCAGTCGCGCTGTTGACGATCGCTGTCGCGAGTTGCGCCGCCATGAAGCTCGGGTACAACAACGCCGACACCTTGGCGTTGTTTCAGCTCGACAGCTACCTCGGTTTGAATTCTGATCAGGAGCACACAGTCAAGGAGCGCATCAACCCGCTTCTTGCATGGCACCGGTCAACACAGCTGCGCGATTACGTCGCTTTCATCGACAAGGCACGCGCGAAGCTTGCTGGGCAAGTTACCACCGCTGATGTGTTGGAGTTCAATCAGCAACTCAATGTCCGCATGATGACGTTGGGAGAAAAAGCAGCGCCCGACATTGCGCATCTCGCTCTAACCCTGGCACCCGAGCAGATCGATCGTGCGGCGAAAAAGGTTGCCGGCGATGCCACCAAGGCGCGCCGTGAATTCGTGCGCGAAGAAAAAGGCGCCGGCGCAGAGCGGGTAAAGAAATACGCGGAACGCTCGGAATCCTGGTTTGGCAGGCTCACCGATGAGCAGAAGGAGATTATTCGCAAGTCTTTGGCGAGCCGGCCCGCTGATGCGACGTGGTGGATCGACGAACGCGAGCGCCGGCAGCGCGAGTTCATTGCTCTGCTGCGCAAGATCCAGGCCGACCGCCCGAGCGAGGAGATCGCCACGCGCTGGCTGCGCGCTTACTTCACACAACTCAACGTCGCACCGGACGCAGAACGTCGGGCACGTGCAGAATCGTATCGGCGCGGCAGCGCGGAGCTGACCGCTCAACTGATCAACCACGCCACACCCGAGCAGCGCGTTAACCTAGACAAAAAATTGAACGACTACGCGCAGGACTTTAAGTCGCTGGCGGGACAGAGTGGATAGCCGGCGCTAGGCAGTCCCTGCGATCCGATGATCGGGCGGCGACAATAGCGAGCCACCGAACATGCCGGCGGCAGCCATTAAAAACCCGCCAAGCACCGGCGGAAATGCCTGCCCGAGCGGCGAGAATTCGAGCAGCGCCCACGTGCCCATGCCGACCAAGATGGAGCAAATCGCTCCCTGTGTCGTCGAGCGCTGCCAGTAAAGCCCGCACACCAGCGGCCAGAACGCGCCGACCACCGGGAATTGATACGCCTTGGATACCAGCTCGTAGATCGGCGTGCCTTCCATGATGATCGAGTAAATCAGTACGCAGGCGGTGAACACCACCACCGTCAGCCGCATGTTTCGAAGTTGCTGCGTGTCGTTCATCTTCACGAAATTTTTCAGCACGTTCTCGACGAACGTGGTCGACGGCGCGAGCAGCGTGGCTGACGCCGTTGACATGATCGCCGCCAGCAGCGCGCCGAAAAACGCAACCTGCAGCCAGACGGGCATGCGCTCCATGACCAGGGTCGGCAGGATTTTTTGAGAATCTTCTTTCAGCAACGCGTTGGCAACGTCGGGCATTACCAGAAACGCCGACAGTCCGATAAAAATCGGCACCATCGCAAACACCATGTACGAGATGCCGCCAATAATCGGGCCCTTGACGGAAGTGTCGGCATCCTTGGCCGACATCACGCGCTGAAACACGTCCTGCTGCGGAATCGATCCGATCATGATCGTAATCGCCGCTCCGGTCCAAAACAGCCACTCGCGCACACCGCCGTCTGGAAAGAATCGGAACATCTCGCGTGTCTGCGCATATTCGATCACGCGGCCCGCGCCGCCCGCCTGATCGGCCGCAAAGATCGCAATCAATGACAGGCCGACGATGATGATCACCATCTGGAACGTGTCGGTCAGTGCGACCGACCACATGCCGCCGAACAGCGTGTAGACAAGAACAATCGCCGTGCCGAGCGCCATGCCGGCGACGACGCTGATGCCACCGGCCGACAGCAGATTGAAAACGAGCCCGAGCGCGGTAATTTGCGCCGCGACCCAGCCCAGGTAGGAAATCAGTATCACAATTGAGCTGAAGACTTCAACACCGCGCCCGTAGCGGCGCCGATAGAAATCGCCGATGGTGAGCAGGTCCATCTTGTACAGCTTGCGGGCGAAGAACATCCCGACCAGGATCAGGCACAGTCCCGCACCAAATGGATCTTCAACCGTATTGCGAAAGCCGCCTTCGACGAACTTGGATGGAATACCGAGCACGGTTTCGGAACCAAACCATGTTGCGAACGTGGTGGCGATGATCACGAACAGCGGCAGCGAGCGTCCCGCCAGCGCATAGTCGGCGGTGTTCTTGACCCGCGTCGCGGCGTATACGCCGACGCCCATTGAGACCAAAAGGTACAACGCGATAAAGCCGAGCAGCATCACGAGCTCGATTAACAAAAACGCCGCGCATTATGAAGCAAGTTCGGCACCGACTAGTCCGCTCAACCGGAGAAGTTGCACCCGAACGGCTGTGCAACGGCTGTGCAGCGGCGCGCCAGTCTAGGCGCAAAGCGCAGCGATACCGGGAGTATCGCAAGTATTTGCAACAACTCGTGGAGCGTCTCGGAGCAGACGAGCGGTAGGTGTACTCCCCCCGGTTCAGCGAACTAAATCTGCTCGACTCGAAAACCTTTTGCCTTGAGCTGTTCGACAATGCTCTTCGGCCCCACCAGGTGCAGCGACCCGACGGCGATGAAGTGCGGACCGGGCTGGCGCAACAACTCTTCGATCTTGCGCGTCATCGCGACATCGCGCTGATACAAAAACTTGTCTTCAAACTCACGCCTGGCTTCGGCGTTGATGAGATCTTTCTGATTCAACGCGAACGCCGTGTGCGCGTCGCCTCTTTTCCAGGCAGCCACGATGTCGCCAAGCATCTGCGGCGTGCGATCGATCGTGGCCAGCATCTCGGTCAGCAACGCGATCTGCGATCTCGCGCTCAGCCCGTCCATCACCGCCAGCTGTTGCTCGCCGGATTCGAGTTCGACAACTTGTTTGCCGCTCGCCCTGGCTTTCTGCAATAGATAGTTGTCGAGGCCCGCATCGGGCGAGTAGCCAAGTTGCTGAAGCCGCGTCGCAGCGAGCACTAGCATCACGCCCCACGGCTTTAGCTTGCTGACTGCTGCATCGGGCACTCCGAGCTTGGCGGTTTCGGTCCGGGTCTGCTCGTACAGCGCTTTACCGAGTCGTCCTTCCAGCGTCTCACTTCCTCCCAGCATCATGAGCTGCATGGCGCTGGCCATATCCATCTTGGCCGGGTCGAGTTCAACCGCTAGCGTCTTCGCATCGGCAAACGCCTTCTCGATCGACGAGTTGAGCGGCAGCCACTCGCGTTTCCATACATGCACGGTGCCCAACAGGTAGCTTGTCCTGCCGTCCCTCTCAATCTTCCAGAACAATCCGCGATCGGAGGAAGCGTTCCCTGCCGTGGCTTGCCCGTAACTGGCTGTCGCCAGAACCAAAAGCAAGCCCGCGAGTGGCAGCGCCACCCGATTTCGAATCGCGACGCCAACCGACCAAGCGTTCACGTTACCTTCCTCGGTTCAGCCAGCGCTCATTAGGGGTCCAATGCTCGCCGCGATTGCCTGAAAGAGAGCGCATCAGCAGGGCGCGATCGGCGGCAAGCTCGCGCGGGCCGCGCAAAGCAAGCGGCGCCGCCACGCCGCCCAGCGGCGCAGGGACCATCAGGTTGCTGGCCCAGGAATCGCCGGCTCGCATCGCAATCGGCGCGGGCAGAGCGTCGACCTCAACCGGATTGACCCAGGGTGCAATCTGCTCGACGGCGAAACGCGCCCGCGGCTTGATCGCAGCTTCGCCGACGCGTCCGCGCTGCCCGAAGCGCACGATCAGGCTTGCGCTAGTGGTGCTCGGCGTAATTTTGTCGGTGAACGCAACGTCACGGCGCCATGCGTGATTGCGCACCATCATGAATTCCTCGAAAACCATCGCCAGGTCTTCGCGCGTGGTCGAGTAGTTGTATTCATCGGTCGCACGATCGGCAGCGAAGAAATTTGCAACGTCGTTCGGCGTGTACGCTCGCTGTGTCGCGTTGGCGACGGCGCCAAAAAACTTGACCTGCGCCAGGCCCTGCAATGGCGCCGATTGCAGGGGAAACATGTTCGTCATCAGCGTTGACGGCAGCTGTGCCGGAAAGCGCGGCTCGATATTGCGCCACGCCGACAACGAACTGTTCAGCGAAGCGCGCGCTGCTGGCGGCATGAAGTCAGACGAGTGTGCCAGCTCGTGATACATCAACCAGGCGGCTTCCTGCTGCAAATACGCAACGTCGCGCGGGATGCGCGACGTTGCCGGAAACGCGAGGAAAATATTCTGGTTATTCGACGTGTACCGCCACACGCTTGAGTACATCAGATCGCGATCAAAGTCGGAGCGAAAATCCGGTGCCTCGTTGATCACGTCGCGTTGTGCCGCAGTCAGCCAGAAATTATCCGCGTCGAGATAAATCGCGCCTGTTAACGCGTAATAAAAGCTCGGACGCACCTGCGCACCGATCACGATTGCGGTCACGCCGTTGAAGAGGCGCAACATGTCCTGCGACGCCTGCGTCCGCACGAACTGCTCGAACACTTCGCCCATCCAGTCGTGCGACACGATCACACGGTCCATGATCTGATCGGCTGTCGGGATTGCGCCCGCGGTGGTCTGATGCAGGAACGGCAGCGTCGACAACGGACAAAGGTTGGCTGCGCCGGTGGTGTATTGCAAAGCCGCGTCGTACGTGCAGCGCACCAGTGCGCCGGCCAGCGGACCGTTAGCGCGGTATGCGTAGGTGCGCGAGACGTGCAGATCGCTGAACACGTACGGCAGGTTGCCGCTTGGATCGGGCGGCGCCTGCTGGGCGTTCTCCACCAGTACGTACGCATCGTCGGTGTCGACCGCACCGCTCGCGGTGCGGCGCGTCACGCGGAAAATCAGCGCGGTATCTTGCGTGACTTCGGGCGCGACGAACAAAACCCGGTTGGGATCGCTGGCGTCGAGCGAGACTTGCGGCCCGGCGATCTGCGTCCACGTATTTGTTTCACCGGCGGCGAGTGCCGGCCACGCGCGCAGCGATACGTTGCCTCCTTTGCGAGCCGCGTGATCGACACGTATCAGCACCGGCGTTGCGGTTGACGCTGTCACCGCGTTGATGATCACGCTTGCAGTGCGCGCGGCGCCGCCCGCGTCTACAAATGCCACCGTGAAGCTATAGGCGCCTGCAGTTGGCGGCTCGAAACTGATCGCCTGTGTCTTGGCCGATAGCAACGTCACGACCGGTCCGGACGTCTGCGTCCATTGCACGTTGCTTACGGCGCCGTTGCATCCGGCGAGGACCGCACCGCCAGCCTTGCCGACCATCACGCTGCTGTCAGCGATGGCTGAAAACGCTTCGGTGCCGGTGCATGTCGCCGGCGAGACGGACGGCGGCGCTGGAGCGGGGGCGGGCGCACCGCCCGAATCACCGCCACTGCCGCACGCGGCAAGCGCAAGCGCGAGCGCAGTGCTCAGAGTGAGACGAATCCAGGCAGCGAGTGGTTTCATAGTAGGCCAGAAGCTCGATGAGAGATCGAACAATAGCGGCAAGCCACTTTGGTCAAAGCCGCGCATTCCCGGGTACGGGCAAACGGAGTCAGGCGCGCGAGATCGCCCAACCTGTCAGCGCGACGACGACCATCAACAGTACGGTCGCGGTGGCGTACCAGAGATTCGTCACGCGCTGTTCGCGGCGCAGCATCCGCACTTCGTCGATCAGCCGGTCGGCGTCGTGATGGCGTGTCAGCGCCGCGTGCAGC
>Ga0136612_10001006_pt1 | contig 11493 bp, 12 predicted proteins | sample AntDryUQ224A2306_2_FD_106644 | JGI IMG/M metagenome (GOLD analysis project Ga0136612, IMG submission 106644) | Polar desert sand microbial communities from Dry Valleys, Antarctica - metaG UQ224A (23.06) | ecosystem: Environmental > Terrestrial > Soil > Desert | place: Antarctica: Dry Valley...
CCGCTCCGCTCCGGCGGGGCGCGCCCCTGGCGCGCCTGGCCAATCTTCGGCCCGCCGGACCCCCTGGCGCCGTCGCTCGCGGCGGGCCCCGTACCCGCTTCCGCTCCGGCGGGGCCGCGCGCGGCGTTGCGGGCGCAGCCTCTCAGCATCAGCCTCTCGATATCCCGGCCGTATTGACAGTATGATGTCATAGTGATATCACTATGACATCAGATGCGAGGAGGTCGCACACCATGATTCGTGAACGAGAATACGCTGCCCTGCCCGGCCTGCCCGTGGCGCTCGGACTCCTCGCGCTCGTGCCGCTCGGAGTGTTCGGAATCATCACCGGCGCCCGTGCCGAGTCGCTGCCGCTCACCATCGGCGCCGCACTGGGAGTGGCGCTCTGCATCTTTCTCCTGACCGGCCTCATCGTCGTGAACCCCAACGAGGCCAAGGTCCTGCAGTTCTTCGGGCGCTATGCCGGCACGGTCAAGCAGGCAGGGCTTCGGTGGGCCAATCCGCTGTACACGAAGAAGCGGATCTCCCAGCGGATCCGTAACTTCGAGAGCGCGCATCTCAAGGTCAACGACAATGAAGGCAATCCGATTGAGATTGCCGCCGTCGTCGTGTGGCGCGTGGTCGACACGGCGGAGGCCGTCTTCGAGGTGGACGACTACAACAACTACGTGAAGGTGCAGACCGAGGCGGCGCTGCGCAACCTCGCGACCAGCTACACCTACGACACGCACGACGAAGCCCAGATGTCGCTGCGCGGGCACACGGCCGCCGTTGCCGAGCACCTGAAGAAGGAGATACAGGATCGTCTGACCCGTGCCGGCGTGGAGGCGATGGAAGCGCGCATCAGCCACCTGGCCTATGCGCAGGAGATCGCCCACGCGATGCTGCAGCGTCAGCAGGCCGGCGCGATCATCGCCGCGCGCCAGCGCATCGTCGAGGGAGCCGTGGGCATGGTGGAGATGGCGCTCGACATGTTGTCGCAGCGCGGCATCGTGACGCTCGACGACGAGCGGAAGGCCGCGATGGTGAGCAACCTGCTCGTGGTGCTCTGCGGGGACAAGTCCACGCAACCCGTCATCAACACCGGCACGATCTATCAATAAATCCGGTGGCCGAACGAAAGCCGTTCCTCCTGCGGGTCGACCGGGACATTCTCGACGCCGTCCAGCGCTGGGCGGATGACGAGCTGCGCAGCCTGAACGGCCAGATCGAATTCCTGTTGCGACGCGTGTTGAAGGAGGAGGGTCGGGAGCTGAAAGGGAAGGGAAAGAAGAGCGGATAAGGCGTCCGCGCGGTCAGGACTCTTCGTATTCGTTTTCTTCGGGGGGCAGGAGCCGTGTCGACGGACGGAGTGCTTCCCGGTGATCGAAGAGCGGCAGATCGCGAACGTGGAGGGTGAGCGGGCAGCCGGGCCCTTTCTGGTCGAGGACGACGGTGACCGGGCTGCCTTCGACGCCCTCGCGAAAGCCGACGCGGCAACCGCACGCCAGGCGCGCGTGGGTGAAGCCTTTCAACATCGTGCAGGGATCATACTACAGGAGCGCCTTGATCTCCCGCTCCACCTGGGCCTTCGTGACGGGCCCGAAGTGCTTGCGACTGATGGTGCCGTCGCGGCCGATGAAGAACGTGACCGGCACGCCGAAGATCGGACCATACGCCTCGTCCACGTCGTCCTGCATCAGCAGCACCGGGTAGTTCATGTTCTTCTGCGGCGCGTACGCGCGGAGGGTTTCGGCGGAGTCGTCTATGGAGATGCCGAGGACGACCACCCCCTGATCCTTGTAGTGCGCGTAGATCTCGACGAGCTCCGGGATCTCGACCTCGCAGGGTCCGCACCAGGTCGCCCAGAAGTTCAGGACGATCACCTTCCCCCTGTAATCGGCGAGGCGCACGGACGCCCCGTTCATATCCTTCACGGTGAGATCGAGCTTTGCGGCCTCTCCCGTGCTCCCGGAGGCGGAACCGGTGCCGGGCGCGGAAGTCCGCGGGCCCCGCATCATCCAGGGCACGGTGAGCAGCGCCACCGCACAGGCCGCGGCCCCCGCTGCAATCCATCGGCTTTTCATTGACTCCCCCGTTGTTCGTGCGGAGCTAGTCCGCCTGGGCCTTCATGTATCCGACGAGCGGCGCGAGATCGGCAGCGGCGCCGTGCGCCAGCAGGACGTACGTCCGATCCTGCGCGGACCAGACCACCGCCTCGTGCCGGAAGTTCTCGACGATCTCATCCCCCTGCCCGCGGCGACGGAGCGCTCGAGGCAGAACGAAGACGGACAGCGGTTCGCCGCGCCAGCGGTAAAGCAGATGTGCCGTGCTCCCGCTGGCCGTCACGCACCGCCGCACCCCGAGCAGTTCGAGCTGCGCTGCGCGGGAACTGGCCGGCACCTGCAGCGCCCATCCGTGGCTCGCGGCCCAGGTTCGTTCGGCGACCGCGGCGTCGACCTGCGTGAGCCGCTCGGGCGCGCGCTGGAAACACGCCACGTGGTCCAGGGTGAGTTGCGCGGCGACCGCCTGCACGTTGTCGCGCAAGCCGAACACGAACGCACCGGTGACCGCGAGAACGAGCGTGGCGGCAAGCGACAGCGGCACCCACGTGCGAGTCGGCCCGCGAAGCTGGTGGGCCGAGCACCTCGCGCGCAGGTGCTCGGACGCGCACGCGCGTAAGGCCGACCCGCGCGCGTTGAGCACGTCGCGCGCCGCGCGTTCTCCAGCGACGCGATCGCGGCACGGTGGACACAGCCCGATGTGCGCATCGACCGACGCTCGCGAGTCCGGCGTGGCCTCCCCATCGACGTAGGAGGCGAGCAGCGGCTCGAGATCCCGGCATTTAGACATCGCGCTTACACCACATCGGCCTTCTGCCTTCCCTCTTCAGTGTTCTCCTGCCCTGCGGCCGGCGCCTCGCGGCGCGGGTGATCGGGCCTGCGTGCCGCGGCCAGCCGGTCGAAGAGCGAACGACGCCCTCGCGAGATTCTCGACATCACCGTCCCGATCGGCACGTCCAGAACCGTCGCGATCTCCGCGTACGTGAGCTCCTCGACGTCGCGCAGCCATACCGCCTGCCGGAACGTGTCGGGCAGGGCATCGAGCGCCGCCTGCAGATCGGCGTCGAGCGATGCGCGCGTCAGCAACTGTTCCGGCGACAGGTCGCGCGCCGCGTCGCCGGCTGCCTGCTCCACGACCTCGCTGTCCACGTCGACAGGGTTTCGTCCGTCGGACCGGCGCATGTTCCGGAACGTGTTGTGAAGGATCGTGAACATCCACGCTTTGAGATTCGTGCCCCGCGCGAACTGGGACGCCGACCGGAACGCCTTCAGATACGTATCCTGAACGAGGTCTTCGGCATCGGCGGGGTTTCGTGTCAGCCGCACCGCCGTGCCGTACAGGCTATCGATATGGGACAGCGCTTCCGCAGCGAACGCGTCGCCGCCCGGACGGCCGTCACCAGCCGACCCGGCCGGGGCTGCCCCCGGCCGGCGGTCGAAGGACTGCGGCGAGCGTCGGCGGAACACCATGTGTCGAAAACTGACGCCCGGAAAGAGAACACCGCCGGGGCGCCGCTTATTCCTGCTTTCTGCTTTTATTGTACCGGATGCCCAAAAAGGTGGACGGCAGCGTTGCCGACGGGTGACAGGCACTGGGGCGCCCGGCGGCCAGCCGTGGTTTTCCAGGCCTGCCCGTAGGTACATGCCTTGCTGAGGCGCCGGCGTCAGGCGCCGTCCGCCCGGACCGACCCCGGGGACGCCAGCGTTGCGACAACCGTCTTAGCTACAGTAACATCGGCGATGACCAGCTGGACGACCTGACCGTCGCCGCATTCGCGCAGCCGGCCTGCCGCCATCCGGTGCCACTTATCCGAGGTGAAATTTTATGCGCACGCGCAACACGCGCGGCACTGCCGCCCCTCTGGCGATCGCTCTTGTGGCGATCGTTCTCCTGGCATGCGGTGTCGAACAGGCTTTCGCGCAGACTCCCTACGTGCCGTATCACGGGAAGAACCGTATCCGGTACAACGACTTCAAGTGGAAGATCTACTCGACCGACCACTTCGAGATGTACTACTACCCGGAGGTGGAGCCGCAGCTCGAGCGCATCGCCTCCTACGCCGAAAGCGCGTACCAGCAGGTCAGCTCCGATTTGAAGCACGACCTCGCCTTCCGGGTTCCGATGGTCCTCTACAAGACCCAGAGCGAGTTCCAGCAGCAGAACATCAACCCCGGTGAATTGCCCGAAGGGGTGCTCGCGTTCGCGGAGCCCTATCGCGATCGGATGGTGCTGCCGATCGACGAGCCGTCGGATGCGCTGTACCGATTGATCACGCACGAGCTGACGCACATCTTCGAGTTCGACATCATCCCCCGGTCGCTCCTGCGTCGCGGCCTCCCTCTCTGGGTCGACGAAGGACTGGCCGACTACATGACCGGCTACTGGCAGCCGTTCGACCTGATGTCGGTCCGCGACGCCGCCATCGCCGACATCGTGCCGCCCATGAGCGATTTCCAGGGCGTGCAGTTCGCCGACGGCCGGCTCCCCTACAACCTGGGACATGCGGCGTTCGAGTTCATCGAATCCCGCTGGGGCAAGGAGGGGCTGCGGCAGTTCCTGTTCGCGCTGCGGAAAGCCGTGATCGGCGGCGGGGAGAGCGCCTACGAAGAAGCGTTCAAGCTGAAGGCGGAAGAGTTCGACGAGCAGTTCGAGAAGTACCTGAAGGATCGCTTCAAGCCGTTCCGCGACAAGGAGCGGCCGGTGGATTACGGCCGGAACCTCGCCCCCAAGCGTGGAAAAACCCAGTACACCGTCGTCGTGTCCATCGAGCCCTCCCCGTCCGGCGACCTGATGGCGGTGGCGGCCGGCAACGGCAAGGACCAGGAGTTGGACATCATCCTGATGTCCACGAAGGACGGCAAAGTCATTCGCAATTTGACGTCAGGCTTCAATAAGGACCGCGGGTACGAGTACATCTCCACGCCGGGCGGCTTCCGCAACAACGCGGTCTCCTGGATGTCGTGGGCTCCCGCCGGGGACCGGGTGGGCTACTTTGCCCGCACCGAGAAGATCAAGACCCTCATCCTCCAGAACGTGGTCACCAGGAACATCGAGAAGCGCGTTGAGATTAAGACCGTCGACACCCCAGAGTCGCCCGACATCAGCCCTGACGGGCGCGAGGTCGCGTTCGCCGGGCTCCGCGGCGCTATCGGCGACATCTTCGTCGTCAACATCGACACGGGCGAGATCCGCAACCTCACGAATGATCAGTTCGGTGACTATGCGCCCACGTTCGCGCCGGACGGCAAGTCGATCGTCTACCTGGCCCGCGTGAGCGGGAACGACAAGTTGTTCCGGATCGACCTGGCGACCGGGGTGAAGACGCAGTTGACGTTCGGCACCCACGACGACGGCGGCGCGCAGTTCATGGATGCGAACACCCTCGTGTTCCCGTCGACCGCGGTCGACCCCAATCAGCCGATCGATCCTGATATGGCTCGGAACGGGAACATCTACAACATCTGGACGCTCAGCCTCGACAACGGCGAACTGAAGCAGTACACCGACGCGCTGACCGGCAACGTGTCGCCGATCGTCCTGCGCGACCAGAAGCCCCCGAAGATTGCGTTCGTCACCTACTACAAGGGGGAGTACGGCATCCACACGCTGGCCCGCCAGGAACCGCTGCACACGGTCGCGAGCGCTGACTTCGGATCTCCGGGCCCCATCATCGACTTCCAGGCGCCGATCACCCACACCCTGGTCCAGTCGAACATCAAGACCAAGGGGACGTTCGAAAAGTTGTTTCTCGAGGGGCGGCCTCCCGTCAACGTCGGCGTGACAAGCGGCGGCGACCTGTTCGGCGGCACGCAGGTCACGTTCACTGACGTGCTGGGCGACAAGCAATTCAACCTGTATGCCTCGTCCGTGTCGCAGTACCGGACGATGTCGTTCTCCTACACCAATCTGTCGCGGCGGCTGCAGTATGCCTTCCAGGCGTACTCCCAGACGCAGTTCTACTACGGGTACGACCCTGGCCTCCTCTACGGCGCCCAGTACGCGTACCTGGATCGCGACCAGGCGATCGCCACGCAGACCTCCCGCGGGGCGACCACGTATGGGATCTATCCCTTCAACCGCTACGCCCGCGTCGAGCTGTCGGGCGGGTTGTTCCAGTTCAACCAGGGTTACAACGACCAGGGCCTGCAGCAGGTCGCGGACCAGTACCAGATTCAGCAGTACGGTCGCACGCTGTTTTCGAACGGCACGATCATGCCGATTGGCGCCACGTACGTGCAGGAGACGACCGTCTTCCGTGAGTACGGGCCGCTGGCGGGAAACACGATTCGCGCCGGCTATGAGTACGCGCCGAGCCTGGGCAACCTGCTCTCGCGCCACACCGTCGACGCCGACGCCCGATACTATATGCGCCTGGCCACCAATGGCGTGCTGGCGTTCCGCGCGCGCGGCTTCAAGAGCTGGGGAGAGTTCCCCGGATACATGTATTTCGGGGGCAACTCGGAGCTTCGCGGCTACGAGTACCTCGAGTTCCTCGGGAACAAGGCATTCTTCCTCAATGCGGAACTTCGGTTCCCGTTGGTCGAGGCGGCGTTGACGCCGCTCGGAGTCATCGGCGGACTGCGCGGCGTGGCCTTCGCGAATGCGGGCGCCGCCGGCTACGAGGGCGTCCCGTTGAAGGTGTTCAGCCGGGATGTGCTCACGGTCACGCCGCTGCTCGGGTTCGAGCCGAACTTCCTGGAGCAGCGGTTCGACCCGGTGTTTGGTCCCCCTTCCAACATCGGCGGCCTCAAGCTCGTCGACGGCCGGGCGTCTTACGGCGTGGGCCTCGAAACGTTCGCGCTCGGGTTCCCGATTCATTTCGACTGGTCCTGGCGCACACTCCTGAACAAGGAGTACGAGGATTTCATCTTCGCCTATCAGGGGATCACGGAGGGCACGACGGGGAGCAAGTGGTTCAGGAAGCCGCGTTTCTCGATGTGGATTGGGTACGACTTCTAGAAAGCTCGACGGGTGAAGGGCTGCACCGACCTCGTGGCTCTCCTGGCGGACTTCGTCGAGCACCATCTCGCGCCCGACGTGCATGCCGAACTCGAGAGGCATCTCGCGGCCTGCCCCCGGTGCATCGCACAGCTCAAAACGTATCAGTCGACCGTGTCACTGCTGCGGTCCATCAAGGAGGATGATCTGCCGGCGGAGCTGCGCTGCACCCTCCGGTCGTTCGTCGACCGGATGGGCAACAACTGAATGACGCCGAAGACGCCGTCGGAGTCGCAGACCGAGATGGTGCAGGTGGTGCTGCCGAACGACGCGAATCCGCTGGGGTTCATTCTCGGTGGCACGGTCATGCATCTCATCGACATTGCCGGTGCCATCGCATGCCACCGGCACACCCGAAGCCTGCTCGTGACGGCTGCGGTCGACGGGCTGCAGTTCCTGCACCCCGTCAAGGTGGGAGATCTGATCATCCTGCGAGCGCGCGTCACCGCCGCGTGGAGCACGTCGCTCGAGGTCGAAGTGGAAGTCTTTTCGGAAGAGACGCTGACCGGTCTGCGGAAGATGACGAGCCTGGCATACCTCACGTTCGTCGCGGTCGATCGCCAGAGCCGCCGCCTGCCCGTTCCGGCACTGATTCTGGAGGGACCCGACGACCAGCGGCGCGCGAAGGAAGCAGAAGAGCGGCGCGCCGGACGGCTGGAAGCGCGGCGAGCACTCGAAGTGAGGCTCGGCCAGCGCGTCTAGATTCGGACGCGCCTCACGACCCACGTCGGACACACCTCAACCCGCTCGCGGCGCGTGACCTCGGCAGCTTCAGCGCATCCGGACGCCCCCTGTTATTTGCTACTTGAGAAAGTACTGCGCATTCACCGGAATGAAGCTCTTCCACTTCTCCGGGGTTTCGTCGAGCGCGAAAATCGCCTCCACTGGACACGCGGGCACGCACGCGCCGCAATCGATGCACTCGTCGGGATGGATGTACAGCATCTCCGCCGTTGCGAACTCAGGCTCATCCTTCCGCGGGTGAATGCAGTCCACGGGACACACGTCGACGCACGCCGTGTCCTTGGTGCCGATGCAGGGCTCACAAATGATATACGCCACGTTCTGTCTCGCCTCCTCGATCCGACCCTTAACCCCGAAACGGTAAAACTTCAAAACCTCAGTCGTTCATGAAACGGACGCCGCCGAGAGGTGCCCCTGACGCAACGAGATCAGCCTGGCCAGCTCCATGGCAGCCGGAAGCTCGAGTCGAGCATCTTCAGCGTGAGGCTGTAACGCAGCGGCTCCTCATCCTGCCGGACGAATCTTCGTCGCTTCAGGACACCGAGCAGACGGTGCACCGTCGGGGCCGGCTGTCGCAGCATGCGCGCGAGCTCAACCCCCCGCTGCGCCCCTGCAAGTACCCCGCAGAGGTCCAGCGCCTCTCCAGGGACGTGTGGGCCTTCGCGTCGTGCGGAGAGACGGTCGCCAGTCGCGAGTTCGCGTCGTTCAGGGGCACATTCCGCTATGCGGAATACCATTCCATTTCCGAGTACTTATATAACGGTCCAGTCTACCGGGCAAGGGCGGAGCGGGTCCGCGCTTATAATTGCCTGCTCCCGCATCTTCATGCTGCATATGTTGATACCCGCGCGCCTCGTCCGCCTTGTGGTAGCCACGGTGGCGCTTTCGTATGGGGCGGCGCCGTCGAACGGGTGGGCCCAGGGGCTGCCGGAGAAGCCGCTGCGGACACCCGATGGGCGGCTCGTGGTCAGCGTCGAGCTCACCGGCACCGTCGGCAGCAGGGACGACACGGCGTTCTTCAATTACACGGACTACGAACGCAACGCACTGCGAATGCTGCGGCTGGGCACGTCGGCCGCCTGGCGGCCCGCAGCCTGGCTGGCACTCGCGGCCGAACTGCGCTCGGAAGATCTCGAGCACCCTGACGTGTACGCCGCCTACGCACGCATCAGGCCCTGGCGCACCAGGGCGCTCGATATCGACGTGGGCCGCATTCCGCCGGCCTTCGGCGCGTTCGGCAGGCGCGCCTACAGCATGGACAACCCGGTCATCGGTTACCCGCTCGCCTACCAATACTTGACATCTCTTCGGACCGATGCCGTGCCGGCCAACGCGGACGACCTGTTGAGGATGCGCGGGCGCGGCTGGCGCTCCAGCTTCCCCGTGGGGGCGGCGACTCCGGCACCCGGCGTGCCGCTCGTCAACGGATACCGGTGGGATACCGGGGTTCAGGTCCGATGGCAGCGCGGCGTCGTCGACATCACGACGGCTGTCACGAACGGCAGCCTGTCGAATCCCAGGCTCAGGGATGACAATGGCGGGAAGCAGGTCTCCGGCCGTGTCGCGATGCGGCCCGCGGTCGGCCTCGTGATCGGCGCCTCCGGTGCGGGCGGCGCGTGGCTCGCGCGCAGCGTTCCTCTTGCCGGTGCGCACCCGCAAACAGCCGTCGGAGCGGATATCGAGTACTCGCGCGATCACTGGATCGTGCGCGGAGAGCTGGTTCTCAGCCGGTGGTCGCTTCCCATGCCGCTCCTTCCGGCGAGCGCGTCCGCCGTCACCGCCGTCGGCCGATGGGTGGAAGGACGCTACCGCATCACTCCGAGGGTCTTCCTGGCGGGCCGGGCGGATCACCTCGGGTTTTCACGCCTGCAGGGCAGCGATCGTGCGATCCCCGCGCGTCCATGGGACGCGGCGGTGACGCGCGTCGAAGCCGGCGCGGGGTACTACCTCCAGCGCAACCTCGTGGCCCGCGCGACGGTGCAGAGAAACCACCGCGGCGGAGGGCGCGTCGCGAACCGCACATTCGTGTCGGCCCAGCTCGCGTACTGGTTTTGATGACCATCTCCCGTGGGGCGTGCCTGATCGCAGCGTTCGTTCTGTCCGTCTGTGCTGACAGCGGATCCGGCGCAGCGAACGGCACGATCCGCGGCCGTGTGTCGCTCCAGCCCGGGCCGGTGGACGCCGTCCCACGGGTGACGGTGACCGACGTCGTAGCGGGCAGGCATCATTTCCCCGTCGACCGCCGCAGCGTGGTTTACCTTGACCCGGCGCCCCGCGCCGCCTTCGACGCCCGCGAGGAACCCCGGGGCCGGATGGATCAGAGGAACGAGACGTTCGTTCCTCATGTGCTGGCGATCGTGGCGGGCACGACGGTCGATTTTCCGAACAGCGACCAGACGTACCACAACGTGTTCTCGCTGTCGAAGACGAAGTCCTTCGATCTCGGCCGATACGCGGTCGGCCGGTCGAAGGCGATCCGCTTCGATCGCCCCGGAATCGTGCGGGTCTTCTGCGACATTCATTCGCACATGAGCGCCTACATCCTGGTGTTCGCGCACCGGTACTTCGCTGTCACGGATCCGGAGGGCCGTTACCGCATCGATGGCGTTCCGCCCGGCACACACAGCGTGATGACGTGGAGCGAGTCGGCTCCGCTCGATTCCCGCCGCATCGTGATTCCGGAGACCGGCGGCGAAGTGGAGCACAACGTGGCGCCCCTACGCCGATGACTTTCTTTTCGTCGCTCACCAACCGGATTTTCTTCGCGTCCGCACTGCTCGCGGTGCTCACGATCGGCGTCGCGGTATACCGGGTCAACGTCGCGGTGACGGCTCAGGCCGAGAGTGAACTGCGCCGCGGCGTGGAGGAAGCCGGTAACCTGCTCGAAGAGTACCGCAGCACCCTCTTCGACCACTTCACCCGCGAAGCCAGGCTCGTTGCGGACCTGTCGAACCTGAAGGCGGCTCTCGACACGAAGGATTCGCTGACCGTCCAGCCCATCGCCGAGATCTACCAGGGCCGCATCGGCTCGGACCTGTTCGTGGTCACGGACCCGTCGGGGCGCATCCTGGCGGAGGCCGGGCGCCTGCACATGACCCGCGACGATCCGGCTGCGAGGGACGCGATCCGCCGTGCGACGACCGGCACCGAAGCGCTCTCGCTCTGGGCGCACACCGCGGGAGTGATACAGGTCGCCTCCGTGCCGAGCGTCCTCGGGGGCGAACTGCTCGGAACCGTCAGCGTGGGGTCGAGCCTGGACGAGGAGGCCGCCGCCCGGTTCAAAGCGCTCACCAACAGCGAAGTGGCCTTCGTTTTCGGCGATGCGATCCAGGCGTCGACGCTTCCGGCCCGATTCAACCGCGAGCTCGCACGCGCCGCGGGAGCCACGGGCGTCAGCACGGTTCAACTCGGAGCCAGCGAATACGTCGTCGTCAGCCGCAAGCTGCCGCTGACGCCGCTGGTGAGTGCCGCCCCTTCCGGAGAAGCGCTCCCGGCGGTTCCGACGGCCCTCATCCTCCGTTCACGCACCGACCGCCTGAGGTTCCTCAGCATCGTTCACCGCGAGCTCGCCGGAACCGCGTTCCTCGCCGTGCTCGCGGCGACGCTGCTCAGTTACGGCGTCGCGCGAACGGTGACCCGTCCTCTCGGCGCGATCACGGCGACGATGCGGGAGATGGCGGCGACGGGGGACCTGACGCGAAAGATCAC
>Ga0136612_10001007_pt1 | contig 11484 bp, 14 predicted proteins | sample AntDryUQ224A2306_2_FD_106644 | JGI IMG/M metagenome (GOLD analysis project Ga0136612, IMG submission 106644) | Polar desert sand microbial communities from Dry Valleys, Antarctica - metaG UQ224A (23.06) | ecosystem: Environmental > Terrestrial > Soil > Desert | place: Antarctica: Dry Valley...
CGACGTCGACGGCTAGGTTGACCGGACCGACGAGGGGGTGATGGGTGCACGAGTTGGCCGTCGGCCAGGCGATCATCGACACGGTCGAACGGCGCGCCGAGGGCCGGCCCGTCGAGCGAGTCCTCGTGCGCATCGGCTACCTCCGCCAGGTGGTGCCCGACTCCCTGCAGTTCTCGTGGCAGTTGCTCGTCGACGGCACCGACCTCGAAGGGTGCGAGTTGGAGATCGACCACGTGCCGGCCGTCGTCGCCTGCACGACCTGTGACGCGCTGACCACGCTGGCACTCCCCGTGCTCGCCTGTGCGACGTGCGGCAGCTTCGACGTGGAGCTGCGCAGCGGCGAGGAGTTCATGATCGCCTCCATGGACCTCGCCAGCCCTTCTTCGCGAGAGATGCCTTCTTCGCGGGGGATGCCTTCTTCACGAGATATGGAGGTGCGCTGAGTGGGACGTTTCCACCGCCATGCCGACGGCACCGAGCACGACCACGACGGTGATGACCACGGCCACGACCACCACGACCATGAGCATCGTGATGTCGGCGATCACTCCGGGTACGCCCAGACAGGCACAGCGCGCGTGGACGTGCTGGAGCGGCTTCTCGACGAGAACGATCGCATCGCCGACGCCAACAGGGCCGACTTCGCCGCCGCCGGCGTGCGCGCCGTCAACCTGATGTCGTCACCCGGCGCCGGAAAGACGACGCTCCTGCGGCGAACGATCCCCGAGCTCGGCGAGCAGGTGCGCATCGGCGTGCTCGAGGGTGACATCACGACGAGCCTCGACGCCGATCAGCTGGCAGGGCTCGGCGTACCCGTCTCGCTCGTCAACACGGCGGCCGGGTTCGGCGGTGAATGCCACCTCGATGCGGTGATGGTCCGCTCCGGCCTCGTCCGGTTGCCGCTCGACCGCCTCGACCTGCTCGTCATCGAGAACGTCGGCAACCTCGTCTGCCCTGCCGAGTTCGACGTCGGCCAGCACGCCAGGGCGATGGTCGCCGCCGTCACGGAGGGCGAGGAGAAGCCACTCAAGTACCCGGTGATGTTCCGTACCGCCGACGTCGTGGTGGTCAACAAGATCGACCTCCTCCCCCACCTCGACTTCGACCTCGATCTGTTCCTGCGCAACGTCGTCGCCGTGAACCCGACGGCGACCGTGATCCAGCTCAGCGCGCGGACGGGCGAGGGCGTCGATGAGTGGTGCGACTGGTTGCGCTCGGTCGTCGCCGCCCCACCCACCTCATGACCTGACGGGTCATCGCCAGGCGGAGGCGAAGTCGTCATGCTCAACGCATGCCTGCTTACGCCATCGCCCACCTCCGCACGCCGCAGATCAACGAGGACGTGCTCGACTACCTCGACCGGATCCAAGACACGCTCGACCCGTTCAGCGGCCGCTTCCTCGTCCACGGCGCAACCGTCGAGGTCAAAGAGGGCCCGTGGCCCGGCACGGTGGTGCTCATCGAGTTCCCGACCATCGACGAGACCCGCGGGTGGTACGACTCGCCCGACTACCAGACGATCCTCCACCTGCGCACCGACCACATCGACGGTGAGGCGATCCTCGTCGAGGGAGTCGCCCCCGACTACCACCCCGCCAACCTCGCCGCGGCCCTCCGCGCGACCTCCTGACGGCCTTCATGGTTGGCACCCTGCTGGCGCTCGCGTTTGGCGGAACGTCCCGCCGATAGGCGGACCAAAGCGACCCACACGTCACCGTGAGACGCTCACCGCTGTAGACACGAGGCTGCATGACGCAGCGCACGCAGATCTACTTGCGCGAGGACCAGCGGGCACGCATCGACACGTTGGCCGTCCGCAACAACGTGTCGATGCCTGAAGTCGTTCGTCGAGCCATCGACACCTATCTCGATGCGTGTGACGATCTGGACTCAACGTTCGGGGCGGCCCGGGGGCTTCGAATGACGGCGCCGAGCCGGAATGAGTGGACCGGTCGCTGACCGCCTCGTGCATCAGCTCACGTTGGTCACTCGGAACGTCACGGACTTCCGGCGAGCGCCTGGCGTGCGCGTGCGCGCATCCTGATCCCCGTCCCGCCCCGCTGGCGAGATGGCTAGTCGGCCACCGGGCGCAGCAATCCCTCGCGCACGAGGCGCCGGGCGAGGACGGCCCGTGATGACTCGTCGAGCCCTGGCAGGTCGCCGACTGCCACTTGGTCGGACTGGACGATCGTTGCGAGCGCCGGACGGGCCACCGCGGGCAGACGCAGGCGGCGGCCGGCGAAGTCCAGCGCCACGCCGTCGTGGTCGCGGTCGATCAACTCGGCATCCATCCGTCGCTCCAGACGCGTGCCGTCGTCGATGCTCACCGGGTCGAGGGTCGCCCGCAAGCGACCGCCCGGCATCGGCCGGCGTGCTCGGTCCGAGCGCGCCGCCTCGTCGGTCCCCACGGCTTCGACGTCGACCGTGGTCAGGTGACGGCCGACGGCATCGAGCGTCGTGGCGAGGGCGCGGACCAGCTCGTCGGTTCGTCCGGCGTAGCCCAGTGGCAGCGGTGCGTCGAGGTCGCTCGGCCCATCGGCGAGCACCCGGCGCACGACGTCGCGCCAGCGCACGGCGAGCACCCCGATCGTCAGGTGCAGGCTGAACACGTCGAGTGATCGGGCGTCGTGGGCAGTGCCGGCCGGGAGGTACAGGACATCACCCGGCTCCATGACGACATCGTCGAGGCCGTCGACCGTCCAAACCTTGCGCCCGGCGACCTGCAGCGCGAACACGGCGTGGGTGTCGGCGTGTCGGGCCAGCGCCGCCGCCCGACTCGGGCTGAGGTAGGCGTTGGCCTGCACCGGGTGGCTGATCTCCACCTGCAGCTGGTCACAGAAGTCGGCCAGCGGGAGCCACGTGCGCTGCAGGCCCTGCAGCACGACCGTGGCCCCTTCGGCCACCCGCTCGACGATGCGGTCGACATCGGCGACGCCGTCGACGGTCGTCCCGCCGACGCGCGCCGTCGTCGTGTACGAGTCGATCGGCAACGTGACCCCGTCCTTGACCAATCGGAAGTGGGGACGGCGGGCGAGGAGGGCGAGCAACTGCTCGACCTCGTCCACGTCGAGGAGGTCGGTGAACGGTGTGCCGGTCTGTCGATGCAACGGCGCTCGACCCCAGTGGATCAAGCGAAACCGATCGACGTCACCGACGCAGCGGACGAGCGCTCGGTCGACGGGCCGCACGGCAGCGAGAATCTCCTTCGGGAAAGGTTGCGAAACGTCACGAAGTGGGCAATTGTGCCGGCATGAGCAACCTCAGCGACGATGACATCAGCCGCGAACCGACGGAGGCCGACGACGATCGCGACGTCGGTGGTGAGGGCGATGCCGACACCGGTGACGAGCCGACCGAGCGTAGCGATGATAATGACGCCGGCGGCGAGGGTCCGCTCGATACGGGCGACGACGCCTGAGGAAGATAGGGAAACATCATGAACGCAACCGTTCTGTGGATCATTGCCGCGATCCTGGTCATCGTCGGCATTGTCATGCTCTTTCAGAGCCGCTGGATCCTCGGCATCATCTTGATCGTCGTCGGCCTGCTCGTCGGCCCCGGCGGGGTGAGCATCTTCCGCGGCCGATCCAGGGCCTGACCGTCCGCTTGTTCACTGACCTGTCGCCGCCCACGCGGCGCGCAGGTCGGTGACGAGGCACGCGAATCTTGGCAGCATGCTCGTCCGTCTCACGACGGTGGGGTGAGGGGTGACAACACGGGCACGCCGTGCTCTCCAGCGCGACCCCAAAGTGCTTGGCGATGGGCAAGAGCAAGCCTGCTAGCAAGAGCGCGCGATGAGCGAGTCGAGTGGTTCCGACGACGACTGGGACGACGATCGCGATCTCGACGAACTGAACGACCGCACCGACCGCAAGGAACTGCGCCAGCGGTACTACGGGCTGCTCCACGAGCTGCGCGTGGTCCTGCCCGGCGTGCAGGTCCTCGTCGGGTTCCTGCTCACCGTGCCGTTCGCGCAACGCTTTCCCGAGCTCGACCAGCGGGGTCGAGTGGCGTACGGCATCTCCCTCATCTGCTCGCTGGTTTCGGTCATCTGCTTGCTCGCGCCGACCGTGTACCACCGTGTGGCCCGCCGGACGGAGCGCACAGCCCGCCTGCGTTGGGGGATCCGGATGACCGTCCTCGGCCTCGTTCTGTTGGCCATCGCACTGGTGTCGGGGCTGTGGTGCGTCAGCCGCCTCGTCTTCGGGGCGCGGTCCGCCTGGCTGCTGACGACGCCCGTCGCAGCGATCATCGTGTTGCTGTGGTTCGTCCTCCCGAAGGTGTCCGGGAGACAACCGGACAGTCGACCGGGTCCGCCCGCCGGCTGACCTCGTCACACGGTGAGGCGGGCGCGCAACCATTCGGCGTCGGTCACGGCGTGCCCGCAGTAGTCGTTGTTGAAGTAGACGTAGACGTCGGTGCCTTCGTCGAGCCACTCCTGCAGCTGGCGAGTTGGTCGACGCAAGCGCCGTCCGGTGTACCGCCCCACGTAGCGGTTGGCCAGGGCGTCGGGACCATGGAAGCGGACGTATGTGAACTCCGCTGTGCGCACCCACGGGTGGTTCGGGAGGAGGTCGTGGATGCACAACGCCGCCCCGTGGCGCACGAGCACGTCGAACACGTCGTCGTGCACCCAGCTCGGGTCACGTAGCTCGACGGCCCAGCGGTGCCGCGCCGGCGCGGCGGTCAAGAACTCGTCGAGGCGTCCGGCATCACGACGCCAGCGCGGCGGGAGCTGGAGGAGTTGCGGGCCGAGCGCGGGTCCGAGCCGTTCGACGCGGTCCAGGTGGTGCGGCAGCCACGAGGCGGCGTCGCGCAGCTTCATCCGATGCGAGCCGAACTGGCCGACCTTGGCGGCGTAGAGGAACCCCGGCGGCGCCTGGCTCGCCCACCCCTCGACCGTCGACGCCTTCGGCAGCCGGTAGAAGGTGGTGTTCAGCTCGACGGTGTCGAAGCGTTCGGCGTAGACCTCGAACCAGCGTCGGGTCGGCGCGTCCGACGGGTACACGACGCCACGCCAGTCGCGGTACGACCAGCCCGAGCAACCGACACGCGCCGTACCGCTCCGGGACGACACCGCCGCGGGCTACCAGTCCACTTCGGTGCAGCCGGTGTGGCTCGAGGGCTCGACCTGGAACGTGCCGTGGGCGATGAGATATCGATCGGCCAGGAGGGCCCTGGCGTCGTCCAGTACGCCGTGGGCATCGACCCCATCGGCGGTGACGAGGTGGGCCGAGGCCGCGTCCATGTCCGACGTCAACGTCCACACGTGGAGGTCGTGGACGCCGACCACACCGGGGATCGCCTCCAGCTCGTCGTGCAGACGGGCGAGGTTGACACGCGCTGGTGCCGACTGCATGAGGATGTGCACGGCCTGGCGGCCGAGTCGCCACGTGCGGGGCAGGATCCAAAGGCCGATCGCCGCACCGACCACCGGGTCGATCCACGACCACCCGAACAACTGGAGGGCGACGGCGGCGAGGATCACTCCGACCGACCCGACAGCGTCGCTGAGCACCTCCAGGTACGCGCCCTGCACGTTGAGCGATTCCTTGGCGCCCTGGCGGAGGAGGGCGAAGGACACGAGGTTGGCCACGAGGCCGATCGAGGCGACGATCAGCATCGGCCACCCCTCCACCTCTGACTCCGAGCGCAGCCGGTCCACTGCTTCGACGAGGACGAAGACGGCGACGCCGAACAGCAGCACCGCGTTGACGAGCGCGGCGAGGATCTCCAGGCGGTACAGGCCGAACGTGTGCGGGCTCGGCGTCGTTCGTCGGGCGCGGGCGTGCCGATCGGCGAGCTGGATGGCGGCGAGCGCCATCCCCAGTCCGATGACGTCGGTGAGCATGTGCCCGGCGTCCGACAGCAGCGCCAGGGAGTTGGTCAAGAGGGCCGTCACCGCCTCGACGACCAGCACCACAGCGCCCAACACGAAGGCGACGAGCAGCCGAGCGCGGTGGCGAGTACCGGATCGGGCGAGGGCCGCACCGTGCTGGTGGGCGTGGGCGTCGCCGTGCTGGTGGGCGTGGGCCGCACCGTGCTGGTGGGCGTGGGCGTCGCCGTGCTGGTGACCGTGGCCGGGCTCGTCGGTCACGGCGGGATGGTACCGCTCGGCGTGGATGCGCAACCGGCCGGCAACGTAGCGTTAGCCCGTGGTGCACGAGTCCGATCCGATGTTTCAAACGCTGCACGCAGTCCGCCTGCGCGGTCGTGCCACGAGCGAGTCAGTCGGCCACTCGCTCGGTGACCCGGCGCTCGATGTCGAGGCGCTGCTCCAGGCGGCGGCCGACGCCGGACACCTCAAGTACCGGGAGGGCAAAGCCGCCGGGTGGTCGTTGACGCCGGAGGGTCGCGACGCACACGCCGCGCTCATCGCGGTCGACCGCGAACGCTGCGGCGCCGTCGACACGATCAGGGAGGCGTACCAGCAGTTCCTGGCCGTCAACCACGACCTGATCGCGGTCTGTACCAATTGGCAGGTGAAGTCGGACGGCGAGATGAACGACCACGCGGATGCCGGCTACGACGCGACAGTGATCGGCGCGCTTGGCTCGATCGATGACCGCGTCCAGCCGGTGTGCACGCAGCTCGCGGCGACCATGGCGCGGTTCGCCACGTACGGTCCGCGGCTCGGTCGTGCCCTGGCCTTGGTCCGGTCCGGCGAGACGAAGTGGTTCACCAGCCCGATGTGCGACTCGTACCACACCGTGTGGTTCGAGCTGCACGAGGACCTCCTGCAGACCCTCGGCATCGAACGGGCCACGGAGCAACCGGGTTGACGAAGCGTCGGCGGCGAGCACTTCCATTCTTCTGAGGATGTGTGGTCAGATCTGACCACACAAAACGTTTGCGAACCTGTTACCGCTGCGCGTAGCGCGACGGGAGGCGACCGTGCTCGTCGCGCACGTCGAACTCCTCGCCGAGGTCCTCGATCCACTGGATCGAACCGGTGCGCTGCCTCAGGTCGGGCGCCGTCAGCAGCGCGACGATCGCCCGACCGACGCCGAGCGGGGTCTGCGCGTCGTCGACGTCGGACCCCCGTTTGGCGGCCCAGTCCTTGATGAACTCCGTCGCCACGCTGCCGGGATACACCGTGCAGCAGGCGATGCCCTTCGGCTCCAACTCGATGGCCATGTCGGCACCGAGTCGATCCAGCCCAGCCTTGCCGGCTCCGTACGACGAGCTGAAGTGGTACTTCTGCCCGCCGGGTGACGACACGTTGATGATCGCCCCGCCGGGACCGGCGGCGAACAGCAGCGGCGCGGCGTGCCACGACGCGACGTAATGGGCGCGCAGCCCGATCCCCACCTGGTCGTCCCAGATCGACACGGGGTGGTCCCAGAACCCGCCACCCCACGCCGGCGGGTCGGGGATCTTGTACACGTTGTTGACGAGCACGTCGAGCTTGCCCTGTTCGTCGGCGACTCGCCGGAACAGCGCCTCGATCTGCGCGTCGTCGCCATGATCCGTCTGCGCCGGGATGCCGTGGCCACCGGCTTCGTCGACGAGCCGACCCGTCGTGTCGATCGTCAGCTCCCCGTCACCGGTCGAGCGCCCGGTGACGTACACCGTCGCTCCCTGCTCGCCGAGGGCGATCGCCGTGCCCCGCCCGATCCCCCGGCTCGAACCGGTGACGACGCACACCTTGCCGTCGAGCGCGCTCACCGCTGAATTCCCTCCTCCGATGCGAGCGACGGAGCGCCAGCGGAGGAGCGGTCAGCAACGGCCTGCGTGGCCGGGGAAAGCAGTGACGTGAACTCGAGGTCGAGACTGGTCAGGCCGCGCAGCATGAAGCTCGGGTAGTACTGGTAGCGGTTGCTGGCCGGCAGCGAGATGATGTCCAGCCGCCGCGCCAGCTCCTGCAGCGCCACCCGGCCCTCCAACCTCGACAGCGCGGCGCCGAGGCAGAAGTGGATGCCCTTGCCGAACGCCAGGTGCTCCTTGAGGTTGGTCCGATCCGGGTCGAACGAGTCCGGATCGTCGAACAGCGCCTCGTCGCGGTTGGCCGAGCAGTACACGACGACGATCCGCCCGCCGGCGGGGATGTCGACGCCGCCCAGCGTCACGTCCTTCTTGGCGATGCGGAACATCCCCTGCGTGGGCGTGGACAGCCGCAGGGTCTCCTCGACCACCTTGTCGACGCGCGACGGGTCGTCCTGCACACGCTGCCACTCGTCCGGGTGCTCGGCGAGCAGGCGGATCATCTCGGTCAGCATCTTCGTCGTGGTCTCGTTGCCGGCGACGAGGAGCTGCTGCAGGATGCTCAGCATCTCCGGCACGTCGAGCGCCCGCGTGTCGGTGACCGCCACGCCTTCGATCGGGGGATCATCGCCGCTGATCCTGGCGTTCAACAGGTCGGTCAACAGGTCGTCCTGCGGCTCGCGCCGACGCTGGGCGAGCTGTTCGGCGAAGTAGTGCTGGAACTCGTTGACGCCGCGTTCGGCCTGCAGCCGGCCCTCGACGCCGAGGTTCGTGCCGATGCCGGCGATCGAGTCGTCGGACCACTTCTTGAAATCGGCCAACCGCTCGTCCGGCACGTTCAACGCCTTGGCGATCACCTCGACCGGCAGCGGCACGGCGAACTCCTCGACGAACTCGATCGCCCCGCGCTCGATCCAGGAATCGATGAGCCGCGTCGTGATCGAGCGGATCGTCGGCTCCAGGCCGGAGATGACCTTCGGCGTGAACGCTTTGGTGACGAGCCGGCGGTACCTCGTGTGGTCGGGCGGGTCCGCCGTGAGCATCGTGGAGACGCGCGGGTAACCGTCGGCGATGACCTCCAGCATCCGCGCCCGCACCTCCTCGGGCAGCGGCATAGACGTCTGACCGAAGTCGTTGGAATAGGTCTCCGGGTCGCGCACCACTTCGAGCACGAGGTCGTGGCGGGTCACGAGGTAGAAGCCGAGCCCGCCGACCTCGTGCACCGGATCCGTCGCCCGCATGGCGGCGTAGTGCGGGAACGGGCACTGCAACGTCTCCGGGTCGAACGGGTTGAACGCCCGCAGGTCGGTCGTCGTCATGTCATCGTGTCCTCTCCACGGTGCTCCAGGCCTCTACAGGTCGGCCAGCGCAGCCTTCAGCTTGGGCATGTCCATCGCCCTTGCCATGATCTCGTCCATCCCGCCGACGCTGCCCGTCAGGTTGGCCATCACCACGTGCTCCAAGCCGTGGCGGGCGTATGCCTCGAACTTCACCGCCAGCTCGTCGGCGTTGCCGATGAACAGCACCTGCTGGACCATCTCGAACGGGATGGTCGGTGCAAGTTCACGCAGCATGTCCGTGTCCAGTTCGTGGATGATCACATCGATGAAGCCCTGCGAGTCGTTGCCGAGCGGATGGGTCAACCCGTTGTCCGCCCACATCTCGCCCGTGGCGAACAAGCCGAACAGCTTGCCCAGCGGCTCCTGCTCGAACATCTCCGCCGCCCGGTCGATGCTCTCGGCGAACAGCAGGAACGGCAGCAGCGAGCAGACCGGCGCGGCGCGGCCTGCTGCCTCGGCGGCGGCCAGCACGGCCTCCCGCTTGACGCCGTACTCCTGCGGTGTCATCCACCACGCCGGGAGCCAGCCGTCGCCGTATTGGCCGGTCAGGCGGAGCATGCGCGGCCCGTGACCGGCGACCCACACCGGCGGGCTGCCCTTGCCCGGCGCCTGCAGGGGCAGACCCATGCGGCCCGGCCCGCCGTCGGCCATGCGTCCCGTGTCGAGCAGCGAGCGGAGGTCGCGAAGCACGTCCTCGAGCACGCTCACCGGGCGGTCGAATGGGTACTTGAACGGCGTCAGGCTCTCCGCCTCCCCCGAGCCGATGCCCAGGATGAACCCGCCGGGAAGCAGATCGTTCAGGGTCAGTGACAAGCGGGCCAGGTCGGCGGCTCCCCGGCGCGTGCCATCGGTGACCGAGATGCCGTAGGGCAGGTCGGTCATCGAGCCGACCTTCATCCCGTAGACGAACGGGTCGTAGAACGCATCCGGGTCGGCGGCCATCGACGACAGCGGCGTGTCGGCCCACAGCCCGGGGTGGAACACGCCCAGGATGTGATCCGGCGCCCAGTACGAGTCGAACCCCACCTGGTCGTACAACGGCAGCACCTGCTCGGTGCTCGCGAACGGGAACTGCGTGGGCAGCGTCATCCCGACCCTCATCGTTGCCTCACTGGCATGATCGCCTCACTGTCCGTTCATCCGGTCGACGATCGGCGCGAACGCTTCGGCGTTGGTCGAACCGATGCTGATGTAGTTGATGCCGTACGTGTCGCGTCGTTCCGCGAGCTGCTCGCAGATCGAGTCGATCGATCCGATCAGCGCATGCGGGTAGTCGGCCAGCTGGTCGGCGGAGAGGCCGAGCATGGGCGCCATCCTCTCCAGCGTGCCCTGCCGGTCGTCGGTGACGACGCTGAAGTAACCGCCGATCTCCAGCTCCAGATCGTCGAAGCGACCGCCGGCTCCATCGCGTATCCACTCGATCTTCTGCTTCGTCAGGTCGGCCGTGGCGCTGCTGACCCCGGCCGGGCCGATCTTGCCGGAGGAGTTGTCGAAGTTGATGCTGACGATGTCGGCCTCGCGCCCGGCGATGCCCAGCACGCGCTGGGAACCACCGCCGATCATCAGCGGCGGGCACGGTCGCTGCACCGGCTTCGGCACCCCTTCGAACCCGACGGCGTGCACGTGGTCGCCCGTGACGTCGACCTCGCCATCGCCGAAGCAGGCGCGCAGCACGGCGATGGTCTCGAGCATCCGGTCGATGCGCACGCCGGGCCGGTCGAACGGGACGCCGATCGCCTCGTACTCGCCCTGCAGCCAGCCGGCGCCGAGACCGATCTCGAGACGGCCGCCGGAGAACCAGTCGAGCGTGGCGAGCTCCTTGGCCAGGATGACTGGGTTGTGGAAGTCGGCGCAGAAGACGCGGCAACCGATCTTGATCGTGTCGGTGGCCTCGGCGGCCACGGCCATCGCCGGGATCGAGGCGACGTCCTGCACGGGGTGGTTGGTCGCCGCCAGCGCCGGCCCCGGACCGATGATGTGGTCGGCGAGGTGGAACGACGAATAGCCGAGGGCTTCGGCCCGCCGAGCCTGCTTGCGCCAGTCGTCAGGCGACGTGGCCTTGTAGCTCTGCACCCCGAACCGGAATGTTTTCATCGTGAGTCCCCGCTCCCGCGGCGAGTGACCGAGCGCCAGCGTGGGAACGGCCAGCAGCGGCCTGCGTCGCCGGGGCACGCAGTCATGGCACCTCCAGGATGGTGACGCGGCCGTTGTCGGCGTCCAACTCGACGAGGGCACCGTCGGGGATGCTCTCGGTCGCCCCGGTGGCCGACACGATGCACGGCAGGCCCAGCTCGCGGCTGACGATGATGGCGTGGCTGATCTGCCCGCCGACATCGACGACGACGCCGCTGACGGCCATGAACAGCGGCGTCCACGCCGGGTCGGTGAGCGGGGCGACGAGGATGTCGCCCGGGCCGAGGGCGCCCGGCTCGGATGGGTC
>Ga0136612_10001008_pt1 | contig 11472 bp, 9 predicted proteins | sample AntDryUQ224A2306_2_FD_106644 | JGI IMG/M metagenome (GOLD analysis project Ga0136612, IMG submission 106644) | Polar desert sand microbial communities from Dry Valleys, Antarctica - metaG UQ224A (23.06) | ecosystem: Environmental > Terrestrial > Soil > Desert | place: Antarctica: Dry Valley...
GCCGGGACCGTCGCCGTGCCAGAACGGCATCTTCCCCGGCTGACCCGGCGCCGGCACGACGATGACCCGTTCATGGGTGATGTCCTCGATGCGCCAGGTCGATGCTCCCAACAGGAACGTCTCGCCCACCCGGCTCTCGTACACCATCTCCTCGTCGAGCTCGCCGACCCGCGTGCCGTCGGGCAGGAAGACGCCGTAGAGGCCACGATCGGGGATGGTGCCGCCGGAGGTGACAGCCAGGCGCTGGGCGCCGGCCCGCCCCCGCAGCATCCCCAGCACCCGGTCCCACACGATCCGGGGCCGGAGCTCGGCGAACTCATCGGAAGGGAACCGGCCGGCGAGCAGGTCGAGGACCGAGGCGAGCACCTCGTCGGTGATCGCCTCGAAGTTGGCGGTACGGCGCACCAGTGCGGCGAGATCGTCCACCCGCCACTCGTCCATGGCGCACATGGCCACGATCTGCTGGGCCAGCACGTCGAGCGGGTTGCGGGGGTAGCGGGTCTGCTCGATGAGGCCCTTGTGCATGCGGTCGACGACGACCGCCGCCTCCACCAGGTCGGCTCGGTGCTTGGGGAACAGCTTGCCCTTGCTCGGTTCGCCCACCTGGTGACCGGCGCGACCGATGCGCTGGAGCCCGCGCGAGACGGCCCCCGGTGATTCCACCTGGATGACCAGGTCCACGGCGCCCATGTCGATGCCCAGCTCCAACGAGGAGGTGGCCACCAGCCCCTTGAGCCGGCCCGACTTGAGCTCGTCCTCGATGATGAGGCGTCGCTCCTTGGACAGCGACCCGTGGTGGGCCTTGACCAGCTCGAAGTCGATCGGGGGGGCACCGATCTGCTCGGCCGACACCCACGGCGCCGCCTCCCCGGTGCCCTGCTCCGCCGCCAGCTCGTTGAGTCGGGTGGCAAGGCGCTCGGCCAGTCGGCGCGAGTTCACGAAGATCAGGGTGGAGCGGTGCTGCTGCACCAGCTCGAGCAGGCGGGGGTGCATGGCCGGCCAGATGCTGCGCCGGACCGGCCCCGCCGCGGCGGGGCCACTCGTCGGCTCCTCGATCACCTGTCCGAGCGCGCCCATGTCCTCCACCGGCACGACGACCTCGATCTCGAGGGTCTTGCGCATGCCCGCATCGACGATGGAGACAGGACGGGGCGTGCGGGTGCCGTCGGCGTGCTCGCCATAGCCGCCGAGGAAACGGGCGATCTCCTCGAGCGGGCGCTGGGTCGCCGACAGGCCGATCCGCTGCGGCGGGGAGTCGCAGACGACCTCCAGCCGCTCGAGGGTGAGGGCGAGGTGGGCGCCCCGCTTGGTGGCGGCGACGGAGTGGATCTCGTCGATGATCACCGCTTCGACGTTGTGGAGGGTGTCGCGAGCGGCCGAGGTGAGCATGAGGTAGAGCGACTCGGGGGTGGTGATCAACAGGTCGGGCGGATGCCGGACGAGGCGCCGACGCTCGTCGGGCGGGGTGTCGCCGGTACGGGACCCGACGGTCGGTTCGTTGACCGCCAACCCCAACCGCTCGGCCGCCAGCCCGATCCCTCGCAACGGTGCCCGCAGGTTCTTCTCCACGTCGACCGCGAGAGCCCGCAATGGCGAGATGTACAGCAACCGGGTGCGGCGTTCTCGTTCCGGTACCGGTTCGGTCATCAACCGGTCGATGCCCCACAGGAACGCCGTGAGGGTCTTGCCCGACCCGGTGGGTGCGAGGATGAGCGTGTGATCGCCCGATGCGATGGCCGGCCACCCCTGGCTCTGGGCCTCGGTGGGCGCGGGGAACGAGGTCTGGAACCAGGCGCGTACCGGCTCGGAGAAGCGGTCGAGGGCGATGCTCCAGGTTACGGCCCGACCGTGACCGACGACCCGGTCGGAGGCCGTCGACCGTTCTTGACGCGCGCAACCCCCGTATCGGGGGGTGGGCGGGCCGATTTCGGGGTGTTCCGACGATGACCCGGCTCGCAGGTCGGATCGGGCGTCGCCCGTCGGGGCCGCAGCTCGATGCGATGCTGGATCGGTTGGCGGGCGTGCCGGTCACCTACGAGCACGTCGGATCCACCATCGATCCCGAGCCACGACCATCGGTGCGGTGCACGTCGCTCGATGTCGGGTCCGGTCGACACACCTTCGACCAAGCGGTCCGCGGATTGCGGTTGTGGTTGCCCCAGCGGGGTGTCGGAGCGAAGGTCCACCCCGGCGACGCACCGCTGACCGTCGGCACCACGCTCGTCGTCGTCCTCACCGCTGGACCCGTCACGGTGATGGCGCCGAACCGTGTCGTCGCCGTTGTCGACGAGCCCGACCGGTTCGCCTTCGCCTACGGCAGCCTCCCCGGCCATCCCGAATCCGGGGAGGAGAGCTTTTCGCTGCAGGCCCTCGCCGATGGGACCGTGCGCTTCACCGTATGCGTCGATGCCGAACCGGACACACCGCTCGTGCGCCTTGCCGGTCCTGCCGTCGGCTGGTTCCAACGGCGGGCCATCCGTCGGTACCTCCAGGCCATCGCCGACCACGTCGCCGCTGGGAACCACGCCGACTCGGCCTGATCACGGGCCGGGGACCGGGTCCGAGCGCCGAGCACGGAGACGGGCGGCTAGACACGGCTGTCTTGGAGCGCATGGTGGTCGTCGGGGGCGGGGTGCTGGGCACGATGCACGCCTGGCATGCACGCCGGCGAGGCATCGAGGTGGTCCAGCTCGAACGGGAGCCGGGGGCACGAGGCGCATCGGTCCGCAACTTCGGGCTCGTGTGGGTCAGCGGACGGGCCGTCGGCGCCGAGCTCGACCTGGCCCTCCGGGCCCGGGAGCTCTGGGCCGAGATCGGTGCCCGGGTTCCGGGCATCGGCTTCCGGTCCCACGGTTCGCTCACCGTCGTGCACACCGACGCCGAGCGGGCCGTGCTGCAGGTCGCGGTGGCGCGGTCCGATGGCGCCCGCCGGGGGTTCCGCCTCCTCGATCCCGACCAGGTGAGCACCCACAACCCGGCCGTGCAGGGCGATGTCGCCGGCGCGCTCCTGTGCACCGAGGACGCCATCGTCGAACCCCGCCTCACGCTCGGCGCCCTCCGCGAGGGGCTGGCCGGTCCCGGGTACGAGTTCCTGGCTGGTCGCCAGGCGGTCGAGCTGGACGACGGCGCCGTGCGCGACCACACCGGTGCCTGGCACCGGGCCGACCTGGTGGTGCTGTGCCCCGGTGCCGCCACCACCGGCATCGGCGCCGAGCAGCTGGACGGGGCGCCGTTGCGGCGATGCCGGCTCCAGATGATGGAGACCGCTCCCTGGGACGGCGCTCCGCTCACCACCGCCATCGCCGACGGGGACTCGCTGCGCTACTACCCGGCGTTTGCCGTGCCCGCCCTCGCCGACCTACCACCGCCGTCGGCGCTGGCCGACCGCTACCGCATCCAGCTCCTGATGGTCCAGCGCCTCGACGGCAGCCTCACCATCGGTGACACCCACGCCTACGACGAACCGTTCCCGTTCGATGTGGAGGAGGCCGCCTACGACGACCTCCGCGGACGGGCCGAGGCGATCCTCGGCCGGCCGCTCCCCCGGACCGAGCGGCGCTGGGCGGGCGTGTACACCCAGACCACCGACACGACGATCTACCACCGCCGTCTCGTTCGCCCCGGCGTGACGGTCGTGACCGGTCCCGGAGGTCGAGGCATGACGCTCGCCCCGGCGATCGCCGAAGCCACCTTCGCCCGCACCCGCGCTGTCATCCGAGGAGACGACGATGCCTGAATCCGACCACCCGATCCGGCTCGCGTGCCTCGACATGGCCGGTACGACCGTGGCCGACGACGGCACCGTGGTGGCCGCCTTCACCCATGCCATGGCGGCCCAGGGGGTGGAGCCCGGCACCGACCCCTTCGAGCAGGCACTCGACTACGTGCGGGCGACGATGGGCGAGTCCAAGATCCGCGTCTTCCGGTCGCTGTTCGACGACGACGAAGCCGTCGCCCAGGCGGCCAACACCGCGTTCGAGGACGCCTACGGCGCCATCGTGGCCGACGGGGGCATGGTCGCGATCCCCGGAGCGCCCGAGGCGATCGCCACCCTGCGCTCCAACGGCGTGAAGGTGTGCCTCACCACCGGGTTCGCCGCGCCGACCCGCGACGCCATCCTCGAGGCGCTCGGCTGGCTCGACCTGGTCGACCTCGCGCTGGCCCCGGCCGACGCCGGCCGCGGACGGCCCTTCCCCGACATGGTCCTCACGGCGCTGCTCCGGCTCGAGGTGGACGACGTCGCCCAGGTCGCGGTGGTGGGCGACACCGCCAACGACGTGCTGTCCGGTGTGCGGGCCGGCGCATCGATCGTGGCCGGCGTCCGCACCGGGGCCCACACCGACGCTCAGCTCCGGGCCGCCGGCGCCACCCATGTGCTCGACAGCGTGGCCGACCTCCCCCAGTTGCTCCTGGCCTGATCGCCCTCAGCACGGGCGCGCACAGGTGGGGCCGTCGTCGCTGGAAGCCCTGCGGCTGCGCTCGCAACTTGCGCCGTGCTCGTCGGGTCGCCTCGCTTATCGGCTCGGCTCCTTCGCCCTTCTCTGCAGATCCGTGTGCGGATGGGCCCCGAGGATCTGCGAAGAAGCCGGGAAGGCCCGATGCTGCCCCAGCCGTAGACTCCACCGGTGGCCGAGTACCGAACTCCCGAGTACCACCCGGCCTTCGAGGAGTACTGCGAGACGGTCTACGAGCTACGGGAGGACGATGTCGAGGTCATCCAGGCCCGCATCGCCGAGCGACTCGGCGTGTCTCGTCCGGCGGTGTCGGAGATGATCAAGCGGATGGAGCAGCAGGGCCTGGTCGAGGTCGACGGTCAGGTCCGCCTCACCGACGCCGGAACCCGACTGGCCGAGCGGGTCGTCCGCCGCCACCGCCTGGCCGAACGACTGCTGACCGACATCCTCGGGTTGTCGTGGGCCGAGGCCCACAAGGAGGCCGGGCGGTGGGAGCACGTGATCTCCGACAACGTCGAGCGGGCCATCGACGACCTCCTGGGCGCTCCCACCACCTGCCCGCACGGGAACCCCATCCCCGGTGCCGACTACACCGCCCCGGACACCGTCCCCCTCGGCGAGCTCCAGGTCGGGGCCGGCTTCACGGTGGCCCGGATCCCCGAGGAGCTCGAGTTCGCCCCCGGGATGCTCGAGTTCCTGGAGGAGGCCGATGTGCTCCCCGGCCGTCCTGGCACCATCACCGCCTCGTCACCCGACGGCACCACCACGGTGGTCATCGCCGGCCGTCACATCGGCATCGGCTCCTTCGCCAGCTCCCGCATCCTGGTCACCGCCGGCTGATCCTCCCAACCCGTCTCGCGCCTTTGCCGTCAATCGGCGAGGACGGCGGGAAGCGGGCCGGTGTGGACGAGGGTCAGGATCTTGGTGGCCCGCGTGAGCGCCACGTACAGGGCTCGCAACCCCTGGGGCTCCTCGTCGATGATGCGACCCGGTTCGACCACCACGGTGGCATCGAGCTCGAGGCCCTTCACCATGCTCACCGGCATCACCGTCACCTGGTGATCGAGGCCCTGGTGCATGGCCACACCGTGTTCCATCCCAGCCAGCGTGAGCGCCCGATCGATCTCGTCCGCCATCGAGGCCGGGCAGATGACGGCGACGTTCCCGGCGGCGACGACCTCGATCTCCTCGGTCACGGCGGCTGCGATCGCTTCGCCCAGCGCGCCGAGGATGCTCTCCCCCGGACGTTCCTCGGCCGGCACCGGGAGGCCGACGATGCGCGGCGGGCGGCCGTCCTGGCGAACCGATGTCGGCGGGCGCAGCGTCGGTGCGGCGAGGGCCAGGACCCGAGCGGCCAGTTCCATGTTGGGCGCCGGGATGCGGTAGCCGACGGTGAGCTCGGCCCGGGCGGCGGGCCGGCGGTCGGGAAGTCGGGCGAGCACCTCGTCCCAGTCGGCGTGGGCCCACGCACCGGTCGACTGGGCGATGTCTCCCACCACCGTCATGGACCCGCTCAGCGAACGGCGGGTGAGCATCCGCAGTTGCATGGGCGAAAGGTCCTGGGCCTCGTCCACCACGATGTGCCCATAGGTTCGCACCTCGTCGCTCTCACCTCGACGCCGGGCCTGCGACATCCGACCCAGCCCCGCCCGGGCTTCGTCGAGCAGCGGAACGTCGTCGGCGGTCCAGACGACCGCCGAACTGGCGGCAACGACCCCTGATGGCGTCTCACGGATCTCACACCGGGTGCGGTGCAGCAGCATGGCCTCGTCCTCCTCGAGCACGCCGCCCGTCGCCAGGCGCAGCAGCGCCTTCGAGCCGAACAGATCGTGGAGCAGGTCGGCCGGGCTGAGCACGGGCCACATCCACTCCAACGCTGCGCGGACGTCGGGATTGTGGTGGAGGCCGGCGCGTGCCCCCTCCCCGTCGAGCGGCGTCCGGCTGGTGTCGGCCAGCGCCTGGTACACGGCCTGCTCCACGAACCGCCGGCCGGCGTTGTGGGTTCGAAAGCGGCGACGAGCTTCGCGCACGATGCGCTTGGAACGCTCGGCCCGCAGGGTGAGGGTCTGGAGGCCGACACCGACGTGCAGATCGCGCCGAAGCCCCCGCTCCCGGTCGCCGATCGCCTTGGCGACCACCCGGGCCATGCGCTCGTCGCCCTTGACCCGTGCGACCGGTGGCGTATCGGACCCGCGCATCGAGACGGTGTCGACGAGGTCGGCCAGCACCGCCATCTCGACCCCCGCCTCACCCAGCGACGGCAACACCTGCTCGATGTAGGACAGGAACAGCCGATTGGGTCCGACCACGAGCACACCCTGGTCCTCGAGCGGGAACCGGTGGGTGTACAGCAGGTACGCAGCCCGGTGCAGGGCCACGACCGTCTTGCCGGTACCCGGGCCACCCTGCACGACCAGGACCCCGGGCAGGGGCGCCCGGATGATCTCGTCCTGTTCGCGCTGGATGGTGGCGACGATGTCACCGAGGCGCCCGGACCGGGCCGTCTCCAGCGCGGAGATGAGGCTGCCGTAGCCGGAGATGCCGTCGGCGCCATGTCCGAGATGCGCTGATCGATCGCCGAAGAGCTCATCCTCGATGTCGAGCAGGCGAGGGCCGCGGGTGGCGAAGTGCCGCCGTCGGGCGAGGCCCATCGACTGGCGGCCCGTGGCCCGGTAGAACGGCTCGGCCACCGGCGCCCGCCAGTCCACCACCACCGGTTCCTGATCGGCGTCGGCCACCGAGATGCGCCCGATGTAGTAGGTCTCGCCCGTCCCGGCACCGGCTTCGGGCTCGCGGTCGATGCGGCCGAAGCACAGGGACGCATCCCCCAGGTGGAGCTGGGTCAAACGGTGGAGGATCGTGTCCCAGATGACATCGCGCTCGAATCGGGCCTGCTCAGTCCCCCCCTGGCCGACCTCGACCATGCTCTGGAGCCGACCGGCCCGCTGGCGCGCCGCCGCGAGGCACTGGTACGCGAGGTCGATGTAGGCCTGCTCGGCCTCCAGATCAGGGTGCAGGGTCATGCCCGTCGCTTCGGACCTTCCTGGACGTCTTCGGTAAGCCTCATCACCAGCCCTGTCGCCCCACGCGGTCGTGGAGGGACCGGCTGGGGGGATGGGACAGCCTAGGCCCGTACAAGGGCTTCGACTAGCGAACCCCGGGTTCCTCCCCGATCTCGCGCAGCCCGTCTCGCAGGGCCACCTGGAGGCGGCGGGCCATGGGCGGCGTCAGGTGGACGACCAGGCCGGTGCCGACCCGGCCGATCTCCTCGACGGTGAGCACCAGGCGGGGTTCGGCGTCGTCGTAGTCGTCGGCGATGGCGACGGCCCAGGACACGGAGCTGATGTCGGGGTCGGCGGCGACCACGGGATCCTCGGTCGGATCGAACGGATGGTCATCGATGGAGCGGCGCACGCATCCAGTGTGCCGACAGCCCGGGGCCGGAGTCGATCGATCAACGGGGACCCCTGCCCGGCCCGTCTCATATCCGCGTCAGCCTCAGGACGTTCTCTTACAGTGACGGCATGAACCCAACCATCCTGTTCGTGATCGCAGCGGTCCTCGTCATCGCAGGGATCATCGTGCTCATCCAAGGAAGCGTGATCTTCGGCATCCTGCTCATCATCGTCGGCTGCCTGGTCGGCCCCGGCGGCTACTCGATCTTCAACAAGCGCACCTGACCACGACGCAGGGCCGGCGCCGCGCTGGTCCTCCGGGTGGCCGAGCAGCCGGGGACCGGCGGTACCGTGGTGGACGTGGCACCCCCTTCGAGCTCGTCGTTCCTGCGCGCCTGTCGGTCCGAGCGGCCCGACGTCGAAGGCAACGACCGGGTGCCGGTGTGGTTCATGCGTCAGGCCGGTCGGTCGCTGCCCGAGTACCGCCGCATCCGGGGTGAGGGCAGCATCCTCGACGCGATCGCCAACCCGGACCTGGCCACCGAGATCACGTTGCAGCCGGTCCGCCGCTACGGCGTCGACGCCGCCATCCTCTACTCCGACATCGTCACCCCCGTGGCCGCCATCGGGTTCGGGGTCGACGTGGCTCCTGGCGTCGGCCCGGTCGTGGAGCGTCCGTTCCGGGCCGAAGCCGACCTGGTCCGCCTCCGTCCACTCGTTCCCGAGATCGACACCCCCTATGTGCTCGAGACCATCCGGAACCTCGTGTCCGAGCTCGGCGACACCCCCCTCATCGGGTTCGCCGGGGCGCCGTTCACGGTGGCGAGCTACCTGGTCGAGGGTCGACCCTCGCGCACCTACGAGAAGACCAAGGCCCTCATGCTCGGCGACCCCGACCTGTGGGCCCGGCTCCTCGACCGCCTGGCCGACATGGCCATCGTCTCCTTGCGGTCCCAGGTCGACGCGGGTGCGTCCGCCATCCAGCTCTTCGACTCGTGGGCCGGCGCTCTGAGCCCGGCCGACTACGAACGTTCGGTCATGCCGGCGAGCACCAAGGTGCTGGCCGGGGTGGCCGACCTGGGCGTGCCCCGGATCCACTTCGGGGTCGGGACCGGGGAACTGCTCGGGTTGATGCGCGACGCCGGCGCCGATGTGGTCGGCGTGGACTGGCGTGTCCCGCTCGATGTCGCCCGTAGCCGCCTGGGGACCGATGTCGCCCTCCAGGGCAACCTCGACCCTGCCGTGCTCTTCGCCCCCTGGCCGGTCGTGGAGCAGGCGGTGCGCGACGTGCTGGCCCGCAACGGCGGTCACTGCGGGCACGTGTTCAACCTCGGCCACGGCGTCCTCCCCGACACCGATCCCTCGGTGTTGGCTCGGGTGGTCGAGCTCGTCCACGCCGAAGGAGGTGTGTGATCACCGGTCCCACCGACGACACGCCGCTGGGCGTGGTGGTGATGGCCTACGGCACGCCCCGATCGCAGGCCGATGTGGAGGCCTACTACACCGACATCCGCCGGGGGCGGCCACCTACCGCTGACCTGCTGACCAACCTCCAGCGCCGGTACCAGGCCATCGGCGGCATCTCCCCGCTGGCCGATCGCACCGAGGCGCAACGGGCCAGGCTGCAGGCTGCCCTCGACCAGCAGGCGCCAGGTCGCTGCACCGTGGTCCTCGGCCAGAAGCACGCCGCTCCGTTCATCGAGGATGCAGTCGATGACCTGGCCCAGATGGGCCTGGAGCACGTCGTCGGCCTGGTGTTGGCTCCGCACTGGTCGAAGTTCAGCGTGGGCGAGTACCAGCGGCGCCTGACCGAGGCGGCCGAGCCCCATGGCCTCGCCACCGCCCCGATCGAGAACTGGCACTTGGAGGAGGCCTACCTGCGCTTCCTCACCGACGCTGTGCTCGAGGCGAGGGCGACCCTCCCGTGCGATTCCAAGGTGCTCTTCACCGCTCACAGCCTCCCCGAACGGGTGCTCGTCGGCGACCCGTACCCCGACCAGTTGCGCCAGAGCGCGACACGTGTGGCGGTACGGGCAGGTCTGTCGCCGTGGAGCGGTTGGTCGATCGCCTGGCAGAGTGCGGGGGCCACCCCTGAGCCGTGGCGGGGCCCCGACATCCTCCAGGTGATCCGCGAGCTGGGTGCGACGCCGAGCTCGGGCCGACCGCGCGGTGTGTGCGTCTGTGCCCAAGGGTTCGTCGCCGACCACCTCGAGGTGCTCTATGACCTCGACATCGAGGCGGCAGGGGTCGCACGCGATGTCGGGATCGACTTCGCCCGCACCCGGTCACTCAACGACGATCCAGCGGTGATGGCTGCGCTGGCCGATCGGGTTCTGGCCCTGGCGACGACGACGACCCGGCCCCCCGTGTGAGCCCGAACGACGTGTCCGTCGTGCCCGGCTCGGTGGCCGTGGTCGGTGGTGGCATCGCCGGGCTGACCGCGGCCCACCGCCTCCATGCCCGAGGAGCCCAGGTCACCGTCATCGAGGCCGACGATCGCCTCGGTGGCAAGCTGCGCACCTCGGCCTTCGCCGGCCGTTTGGTCGACGAGGGCGCCGACGCGTTCCTGTTGCGGGTGCCTTGGGCGTTGGAGCTGTGCCGCGAGCTCGGCATCGCCGGCGAGTTGGTGAACCCCAGCACGAGGAACGCCTACGTGTACAACCGCGGGGAACTGCGCCCGTTGCCACCCCAGTTGATGGGGGTGCCCACCGACCTCGACGCAGTGGCCGCCGCCGGGCACCTGTCGGATGAGGGACTGGATCGTCTGCGCGACGATCTGACCCTCGGCCCGACGCCACCGGGCACCGACGACGAGAGCATCGCCGCCGTCATCGGACGCCGTCTCGGTGAGGAGGCGCTGAACCGCCTCGTCGACCCGCTCGTCGGAGGGATCAACGCCGGTGACACCCGCCGGCTGAGCCTCCGAGCGGTTGTGCCCCAGCTCGACTCCGCCTCTCGCGACACCGCCCGCCCCAGCCTGGTGGAGGCGTGTCGGGCCCTGTTGGCCGGGGCCGGCCCGACCGCCGACGGCCCCGTCTTCGCCGCTCCCGCGGCGGGCATGGAACGCCTGGTCAGGGGACTCACCTCGGCGCTCGGCGGGGTGACCGTGCGCCTCGGACGCCGGGTCGAGGCCCTCGAGCCCCCGAACTCGGCGGGCCGCCATGTCCTTCACCTCGACGACGGCACCGCCGTCGACGCGGATGCCGTGATCCTGGCCGTCCCGCCGCATGCGGCTGCGCCGCTGCTGCGCGCCGCCGCTCCCGCCGGGGCCGACCTGGTCGTCGTCATCGAGCACGCATCGGTCGCGATCGTGACCCTGGCGGTGCGACCGGGCGACATCGGGCGGCCACTCGATGCCAGCGGGTTCCTCGTCCCCCGGGTCGAGAGGACCGCCCTCACCGCATGCTCGTGGACGAGCACGAAGTGGGCCCACCTCGACCCCGAGCACGGCGATGGCACGGTCGTCCTGCGGGCATCGGTCGGCCGTCATGGCGGCGACGGCGCGTTCGACCTCGACGACGACGATCTCGTGGCCCTCGTCCTCGACGACCTGGCCCTCACCATGGCGCTGACCGGTGCGCCCACCGAGGTACGGCTCAGCCGGTGGCCGCAAGGCTTCCCCC
>Ga0136612_10001009_pt1 | contig 11469 bp, 15 predicted proteins | sample AntDryUQ224A2306_2_FD_106644 | JGI IMG/M metagenome (GOLD analysis project Ga0136612, IMG submission 106644) | Polar desert sand microbial communities from Dry Valleys, Antarctica - metaG UQ224A (23.06) | ecosystem: Environmental > Terrestrial > Soil > Desert | place: Antarctica: Dry Valley...
CGATGATGTCGCTGACGCCGCGTACCTAGCGACGATGCCTTATCGCTCGCGCCGCGGCGGGCGCATCGTCTGCCACCTGCAGCGTCTTGCCGACCCGTCGTGGGCAGTTGCAGAGGCCGCGCTCCCCGACCTCGACGAAGCCGTGGTTACGACGGGCGGCGGGCTACGCGTCTACCGACGGCCGCCCCTACAGTCGGTTGCGGGCCCGGAGCTCACGTTGCCGCGGCGCGGCATCGGCAGTGCCGCACCGCGTCCTCGTCTAACAAACCGGGCGCACCCGGATCCGCGCGGGGGCGTAGGTCTGAACTCTGACAGATTGCGGTTTTAGCTCGCATGACACCACCAGAGCTCCAGACGATGTTCGTCTTGTGCTGCACTCGGCTCCCGCAGCGTCGGGTGCTCGAGAAGATCGGCGTCAGTCCGAGTTACCGCCGCATTGAGAACGAGGATGGAACGGTCGCTCGGCGGAGCGCGCGCCGGCAAGCTTGAGTGCCGGAGCGACTGCTGACTGGCACAAGACGTAGCTCCGACGGCACTGCACCCGCTTTCCTTCGGACGAGACGGGGTAGCGAGCGCTTCCAGCCCGCCGAGAGCGCTCCATCGCGCGAGAAGCAGCACTCTGCGACTTGCCGACCGAGACCGCTCCTTGCACGCGAAAGCAGCAGCCAGCACGGATCTATGACGCGGGCACGACCAGCGCCGGGGCGGGCGCGAGCGAGCGAGCATGTCACGCGCAAGTGCCGCCGTGAACCGAGGTAGCCTCCACCCGTGCCTGAGTTCATCGCGATGCCGCCCAGGGGGCATTATCTGGCGCACGAGGTTGGGCGTCTTGCAGGCGTTTCTGGATCTAAGGTCGGCCAGTGGGCCCACTACGGGTACATACGCGCCTCGCAGTCGAAGGCGGGCGGATACCCTCGCGTGTACTCGTTTCAGGATGTTGCCGAGGCGATCATCGTGCACGAGTTGCTCGATCAGAAGGTTCCGCTCAAGGCGCTTCGTCCGGTGGTTCAGGAGCTCCACAAGCGCTACGGAGATTGGCCGCTCCAACACGCAAAGCTCGAGACGGTGACTGCACCCGCGATCAGCGTCGCGAGTCTGCTGGTGCGTGATGGCGACCTGCGGCTCGAACTCGGAGCGCACGGGTGGCAGATCGTGGAGGGCGCGACGGTCAACCCCGCACAGGTCAGCATTGATTTGAGCCGGGGCGGGTGGGCGGTCCGCGACCGCAAAGACATTCGGCACGTCGAGATCGACCCGGACCGGCTAAGCGGTGCGCCAGCTGTACGAGGAAAAAGGGTGCCCATTGCGGTGGTCGCGGAACTCGCCGGGACGGTCGACGGCGAAGAGATTCTTCGTGAGGACTACAACCTGAACCCGGAAGAAATTCATGACGCGCAGCAGTGGTGGGATCTCGTGGCGACGTACGAGCAACCCGCCGCGGTGTCGGGCTAGCGTCTCAGGTAACTCGTGTCGACTGGTCTCCGTCTGATCATCGTGGACGCAGACCTTCCTCGACGCTTGGCGGGACAGCTTCGAGACCGGGGGCGAGCTGCCGTGTCTGCCGCAGAACTTCGCGTCGATGAGCACAAGGATCCTGACCTGCTACGCGATCTCGCGGAGAGGTATGGGACCCGTCCTTGGATTCTCGTGACAGGCGATGACGCCATGCCTGCCGAGCACGGCGCGGTACTCATCGAGACACTCGCGACGATCGCGACGATCCATCCGGAGCATCCAGAGGGTTTAACCCAGGACGCGTGGCGCCGCGATGTCGTGCACCGGTGGGCGCACGCATTCCAAACCCAGACCGAGGCAAACGTCCGCCGTTACAAGAGCGCCGGGTCGCAACTCTGGACGCCTCGCCGTCGGCACCTGCGGGCCGCGGCCACGAAGGGCTGGAAACCGTGGCGGCAAGACGACATTCCGACCGATGTCGAGCCGATCGATGCGTCCGCGCACCCTGATCATCCGGCCGATCGATTGCCGGGGTTTGACTAGATCGCTGAGCCACCGATCGCTCGCTATCGCATCGCGCGAGGAGGGGCGCTCTTTGCGCGAGCATCGCCGGGCGCGTGCCGGCGGTGGTGGCGGCGATGGCGGCGCCGCGGCGTCCGCGCCGCACGTGAGTTCGCTACCGCCCGATCTCACCCGAGCCCACGCCCGAGGACGAAGGGCAACACCAGACGCTGGGCGGGCGGCTCCTCGCGCGGCGCAAGCAGTGTCGGGACAGGCGCCCCATACACACAGCAATTTACTGCGGGGCGGCTGCGTGACACGGGCCGCGACACCCGACTCGATGTGCCCGAGAGTCCCGTGCCCCCGTACTCCTCAGCCGCCGTGGCTGACAGAAACCAGAGACGATGTCCGCGAGGAAATCCCGGGACGACGCAGGTGGCGCACCCACAATCAAGCTGGCAGGAACACGTCCGTTGCGACCCAGCCCGAGCTGGCAGCCCTCAGGGCTACTTGTCCAGCGCGCCGTAGGCCTTGAAGTGCCCAGAAGGAGGTAGCAAACCGCGCCCGACTAACAGCGCCGCTAGCAGCCTATCGTAGCAACATATCGTGAAGCGCCTCTGTTCAATTACGGCGGCGAGCGACGACGCCCTCTTTGCTGGATCGCGGGTCGCACTGCGCCGATAGAAGAAGGGCTTAATGCTCCAGATGGTGAGTCGGTCGACCAAGTAGCCGATGGTCTCCGAGTTCATGATCGTAATCACTCCTACGACGTCGGCCGAGGCCACTAAGCCGGTGATAAGCCCATCGATCGCGGCAGCGTGCTCGTGCCGGGCCATGTTGGAGATATCGATCATCCGCTTGGTGGCGGCGATCTCAGCCGTGGCGCATTCCCGACCACGCACTCGATCCTCGAGCAGCCATTGGCGGAGGTTGACGTGCAGTAGTCCGAGTGCTAGTTCATTGAAAGACGCGCCATCAACATGGCCTTCACGACTAGAGTCCGTGGCATTGGCGAAATGCGTCTGACATTGGTCGAATAGAGGGGGGAGCCGTTCGTCGAACGTGTTTGCTAGGTCGGCGCCAGAAGGGAGCGACCCCCTTTGTATGTGCTCGACGCTGGAGATGGGACTCGGGTTGCGGTCTGGGTCCTTGGTGGTCTGTGACCACGCACGGTTGAGCCACATCTCAACCAACTCGACGCCGGCCGCCGTAGCAGCGAACACCACTGCGTGACCTGGGAAAATCTGGAAGCCCTGCGACTCGCCACTCGACTCAAGGGCTGCGCATAGGACCGTTGCCACGGTGGCAGCGTCGGTTACGAACACGATGTCCTGCTGTCGCGCGCCACGCAGAAGAGCCTCGGTCAAGAACGTCTGCGCTGCCTCCACGCCGAGCGCGGACCCGTCGACCACCACGCACTTTGCATAGCAGAGTTCAGCAACAGTTACAGCCGTCTGACGAGCGCAGGGTGTCCTGCTGGCGTACACGGATAGCGGACGATAATTGCCCACAAGCCAGTGGCCCAAGGCTCGAGACTCCGCACGTCCTAGCTCATCAAGGCCAGTGTCCGCAGTACACGAACCTTGGTGTCGGTCGTTTTGATTCGCGGCGCTCCCATGTGAGCAAAGGATCAGCAAGTTCGTTGCCTATGAACACCAGCGTTCGACGAGTAGGCAGAGGGCGAGCCCGAGACACCTCGGCGGTAGGACTTCGTCGAAGGGTCGAGGTCGGCAACGTTGCCCGATATTGGCAAGGCTGCGATCGGGGTCGGACCTCCCCGCTTCAGGTCGGAGGATCGTGAAACGCGCTGCCGCAGTGCACGGCGACCACTGTGAGATCGTCCCGCCTCGCGCCCTCCGCGCGGCGTGGGCAGGGCGGTTACCGGCCTCTGGCGGGCCGGGGACAGGTCGCCATGAGGCTTGGCCCCTGCTGCCATCCGAGGGATGGCGTACAGTTTTCGGAGGTGTTGAAGTCATGAAGCGCTATAAAATGGCGGTTAAAGAGGCCGTTGGCAACTCGTCATGTCCGACGCTGATCCGGACGGCCCTCGCGATCGGGGGATACTCGCTGCGCTTGCACAGGTTTGCGCCAGGTCACGTCGATAGCCACCATCATGACCATCCCTGGAGTTTCGTGACGATCGTTGTCAGCGGGACCTATGAGGATGTCGCGCGGAGTGGGCGCGTCGACCGGCTAACGCCGGGATCAGTTCGCTTCCGACGCTCGGACCATGCGCACGTGGTCAATGTCGGACCGTCTGGTTGCACCACGGTCGTTCTTACCGGGCGGATTCGGAACAACTGGGGCTTCTGGGTACGTGGTTGCTTCTATGACGCAACGAGGTACCGGGCGCTTTTCCCGCCGCCGGCGTGCACGCCGGGTCCGGATCGTAGGGTCGCGCCAGATGGGCCGCCTGTTCTCGACCTGCTGTTTCCGGGCGAGCCGTCCCCGTAGACGGCTGGATCGTGCGGAGGTTCGGCAGCCCGCGAGTTCAATGGTCGCGCTGGGGGAAGAAGTGTGGGCGCGTCGGGCGGCGAGCGGCCGCGATGTGCGGCACGAGCGCGGGCCCGTTGAGTAAGGGAGGACCACTGGGCCTTGGCGATGTACGCTGCCTCGGTGAAAGGTCCGCTGGCGACTCCCGTTCCGGTAGGCCTCTCGTAAACGCCGATGACAGCTACCGCACCGAAACGCTTTTCTCGCCGGACAACGCCTGTTGACGCGCGTGCGGTCACGAGGTGCCCGCTTTGTGAGCCGGATGCGCACGAGATCCTCCTTGAAAACTCTGATGCCTTGGTAATGATTGATGTGCGGCCCATGTGCGCCGGTCACGTGCTGGTCGTGCCTCGAGGCCACGAAAGCTCGGTGCGTAGTGTCGTGCCGAACCGCCTGAAAGGATTGATGGACTTGGCTACCACAGCGGCGCGCGTTCTCGAACGCCGCTGGGGTGAAGCCGGCATGTACGAGCACGGCGGCGGGCCACTATGCCGTCCTCACCTCGCGCGGGTGTCGTCAGCTCACGCGCACCTCCACATCCTCCCGATATCTACTGACATTGTGAGTCGGTTGCCAGCGGGCTTGCGCGCAGACCGCAGCGATGTCGTGGTCAACGGACTGCACTACCTCTGGCAAAGAGCTGGCCCAGCGGGCGACGAACGTAGTACTGACCTGATTGGCGGCGTTCCACCACATATTACGCGAACCCTGTTGCAGCTTGCATTCGATGAATACGCACAGCCGTGGATTCCGCTCAGTGCGGCTCCACGGCTACACGAACGCGCGATCGCGGAGACACGAGCCACGTTTGCCGCGCGCCAGACACCTAGTCGCGTCCGGCTGTGATCAAGCGACCGCGCCGGGGGCGCTCGACGAAGACAGCAAGTCTGGTCGCGAAGCCCCCACGTGTGCTATGGCGACGCACCGTAAAAGACCTGACGGCGCGCCGCTGGCACGCGCGCGCCACAGCGCTCGCTGACGAGCGGTTGGCGATCGAGAAGGCTGTTCTTCACGCTCGCCGCGATCCGACTCTCAGCGAGAGGGAGTCCAACGAGCCTGAGCGTTTTGGCGACCGGCTAAGTCGGTGCACCGCGTTCGGCCAGTACGCGGTGGAAGTACCATCCGACGAGCAGCGGCTGGCGCAGCTTGGTCTTCTGGGAACAGGGGCAGCGCTAACTGTCCTTAGCGCCGGAGCGGACGCTCGTGCCGCGCAGAACAACAACCAGGTGGATGCGGCGTGGCTTGAGGCGTACTCGAGGTGCGTGAACTTCGTAGATCTGGTGCTTTGCCCGCGCGTCGAACCAGCCCCGCAAGGGGATGTGTGGACGCAAACACGACTCACTTTGCGGTTAGTGCAGCTCCTTCGGGCTGTAGCGGCAGCGGCGCCAACCTTGAGCGCTCTCGATGGAAACCGGTCGCTCTTTTCGGCCGAGATCAAAGCCGACTTGAGCGAGCCGGCCGCCAACTTGGCGGCGCATCACGCCGACGTCATTGCGAGAAGCTTGTTACGCGCGATTAGACGTCAAGGGGATCTTCAGGCTCCCGCGTATTTTCCCAAGGCGACCCCGATCCAGCACACATACGCATTTGCCACAACGGCTGCCGACGCTCCATCAACGGTGGACGAGTGGGTATTTACATGGGGCTCCGTGATCGTCGCGGTAGCGCGCTGTCGGAAGGAGCAGCTGCTTGATGATCAAACCGTCGCTCAGCTGTGTCCATCTCAGGATCTACAAGCATTCAGGCTTGCCGTCTGCGACCCGCCGGCCGATCTCGATCGGCGATTCCAGCTCTTCGGTCTCTGGTCGCTGAGTCACCTTGACACACTGACGGTGGACGGTCCGCTGAAGATCAGGGGCGATCACGAGGTCCTTCCCACAACGCTGCGGCTCGAGCCGGCTCAGGTCGAGATCCTTCGGGCGTGCGTACTCGAGACCGTCGGCCAGCTCGTTCGCAGCGAGGTGTCGCTCGTTGACAGCTGGGCTCCGTACACGACGTATATGGGGCCGGATCCCCAGCCCGCGCGCGTTCCAGACGCTCATCGCCCCCGTGAGTCCAGTCGACATGAGTATCGGGACGATGCGCTCGTGGTGCCGGTCGTTCCGGTACTACTGGCCCTCGTCGCGCGCTATGCGCGACGGGAACTCTGTCGGAAGTCATCACTAAACCTGATCCGAGCATCGATAGATGCCGAGTATCGTCGCGACCGAGGGCGGGCCAAGCCGTACCAAGTAGGAGCACGCGACGGGATTGTCAACCTGAGCTATTGGCAGGAGGCCTACGAAGCGCTCGGCCGGGCCGTCTTGTCGATGACTGAGGCTAGGCTCGGGCGGATAGCGGGCGTCCTCCGAGGGACGCTCATCGACAGCGGGCGCCGTAACGTGCTGTTGGTGCTCCTGACCGTGACCGGGATCGCCTACGCTGTGTACGAGTCAACGACCAGCTTCGCCGTGGGAGTCATATTCGCCGTGTTGGCCTCTGTGTTTGCGGCGGCAGTCGCGCCGCCAATCGTGCGCTACCTGTACGACGACGACTGATGATGGATCGCTCCAACGAACCACCGTTCACGGGATGCGGCTTCGTCTCGATCGACGGACCGTCGGGCGCAGGAAAGAGTTCGCTCGCGGCGGATCTGCGCGACCGGTTCCAGATTCCTGTGCTTGAGGTCGGCCCCTTCTTCCGTTATGCAGCCTGGCTTTCCCGCGTCGGCGACGCTTGCTCGACGCGCGCGGCGGCCGCCACGCTTACCGAGAGGGTCCGACGCGAATCGCTGCGTTGCAGCTTCGAAACCTCGGGCATGTTCGCGGCCATGGCATTGTCACATCGCGGCAGGCCGGTCGATGAAGAGCTTTGGGACCCGGATCTTGGTCCGGCGGTCGCACTGGCCTCGGTCGACTCCGTTGTCGCGGCATACATTGGGCTGACCGTCCGAGCCCTGCTGCGTGGGTTGCCTCGCGCCGTAGTCGTGGGCAGGAACGCCCAGGTCTTCGGGTGCGGCGGAGGTTCGGTCGGCTTGCTGCTCGATGCGGACCCAGATGTACGGAACGAGCGCAAGGAAGATCAACTCCGCATGCGTCACGCCAGGGCTGCACGCCTCTGGGAAGCGGATACTCCCGCCCGGCGTTCCCCTGCTGGGTATCGGCTCGAAACGTCCAACGTGAGTCGACTTGCGGTCGCAGACTTCAGCGCCCAGATCATCGCGGCCAATGCTCATCCTTACGGCTACGGGGCACCACGCGAGTCTCAAGCTGCATAGGTGATCGGCGTGGTTCACCGTTCGCTTGTGACGGTGCAGCGCGACCCATGATCTCGTGGCCGCCCGGGGCCTTTCGAGGGTGCCCCCGAGCGCCGCTTTGCCGCAGAAGTGTGCTCTGAACGGACGTTGCCGACGTCCAGACAACATGGTCGACTACTCGGAGGGCACAAGAGCGCCCCTTCTCGACGATCGGGGCGCAGCCCCGTGCCGCCGATCGGGTCCCATGGTGCCCGCAAGGATCCGGACGCACGCGAACGCGCTCATGACGCTCCTCTGTGCGTAGTGGGATCGTCGCAGCGTCAACGACACTGGGAGGGGCCATGGAGCCGGTCGTCTTGTTGGATGCTGCTGGTCGCCGTCGGTCGGCGGCAACGATGCCTGGTCATCGCCGCGGTCAGGCGCCGCGCAACAAGGGCATGCGCTATCCGGCCGATCCGCCGAACGTCGAGGAGATCGTGCTGGTGATGAGGCATGCCGGCGATCGTGCCCACGGTCTGCGGTTGCGCGGGCTGATCGTGGTGATGTGGCGCGCCGGCCTGCGGATCGGCGAAGTGCTCGCGCTGACCGAGAGTGACCTTGATCCCGACCGTGGCGCGATCCTCGTGCGCCACGGCAAGGGCAACAAGCGTCGCGAGGTCGGCATGGACCAGTGGGGATGGGAGCTGCTACGCCCGTGGCTTGCCTATCGCGTGCAGATGCCGGTCGGCCGTTGTTCTGCGTCCTCGACGGTCGCACCCGCGGTCGGGCGCTGACCACGACGAGCGTCCGTCAGCAGCTGCGGCGCACGGCAGCGAAGGCCGGGGTGCGGCGCCGCTTCGCTCCGCACCAGCTGCGCCACGCGCACGCCGTCGAGATGGCGCGCGAGGGCGTGCCCTTGAACGTCATCCAGCGGCAACTCGGCCACGCCAACCTCGGGATCACGTCCATCTACCTTCAGGGGATCGACAACGCCGAGATCATCGACACCGTCCATGCTCGCCGGGCACCTATGATCCCCGCCAGCGCCGGCCTGCGCCAACCTCGGTAGACGCGGCACCAGTTCGCACCTCGGGCATCCAGCGGGGCCGGGATGCGCCCCTCGTCTGCGCGAGAACGGGCGCTGGCGATTCTGGCCCTCGAAGCGTGTCGCCTCGTCAGCCTCCCTCTTGTCGAGGCCAAGCATGAAGCGTCCGCCTTCCCCGTGCTGTGTGTCGACGTACCGAGCCGCCGTGCGCATGTCGCGCTGGCCGACAGGCCCTGGCAGGCTACGCTCATGATCGTCCCGTCCACGGCTTGCTCAAGTGGCCTGAGCGCGCTCACGTCAATGGTGACCGCTGACGCCCACGTACGTGCGGCGGTTGCGTTCGTGACTAGAACAGGCGTGGCGGAGCTGTCCGGTGTTTTCGCCGGAGTCGGTGGGGTCAATTTGGAGATCACGGCGCGCGCCTCGGATGCGACCGAGCCCGAGGCACTCCTCGAGCTACGTGACGGCTTGGGTGCCGAGGTCATGGTTGTAATCGGGAAGCACGCGAAAGCGTTTCATCCCAAGCTCTGGCTCATCGAACGTGACGACGACCTTGTTGTCGTGTCGGGGTCCGGCAATCTGACCGGGGCTGGATTGACGACCAACGATGAGCAGTTCGAGGTGCTCGTGTACGCGCGAGGAGGCGATGAGGCCGCGGCGCAGGCCAACCGCTTCGAGCATCTCACTCGCCACGCGCTGCCAATCGATCAAGCGATGGCCAGCCCGATCTGGGGCGAATGGCTGAGCGTCCGAAAGCAGCAGGCACGCTTACGGAGCGAGCTGGCACGTGCCGAGCGGCTGCTGAACCAGCGGGACCCGATGCCGAATCGAGCCCCCGACAAAGCGGAGCTGATCGACGACCTTCAACAACTCTACGACGATATGGTCGGGGCGGATCTCCCTCGCGCGGACGGCGAGCACTACTACCCGACGCGGCTACTCGTGGCGATCAACCGGGCCCGTGAGGGTGAGCGCGACCCCGTTAAGTTGGTCACGGACACGATTCGCCGTCAAACAAAGGGACTTGGCATCCTCCTTCGGGCGGGGCTCGTTGAGCTGACCTTAGAGTGGTTGGTGCTCGACGAGACCAAGCGCTATCACGACCTGTTCAGCCAAGGGTCGATCGAGCTCGCTCGGGCTCGAATCGCCGAGTTCCAACGCGAAGGCGTCGCGCTACCTCCGACGACCGATCGTGATGAGGGGGTTCCAGCGGGCCCCGTCATGACCGCGTCCGAAATCGCGGCATGGTTCGAGCATCGGCTTTCCAATCGCCCCGACGGCTACCGCCTTCCCGTCGTGCACAACGCGGAAGCGACCCTTCTCAAGATCGACGCCGGCCGCGCGATCGTACGGCGCGACGTGGGTACGCTTGCTCGTCCGGCCCTGCGGCTTCTTGCGTTACGGGTTCGTGAGATGGCCGCCGGGCGCGAGTTCCAACAGTCCGAACTTCGTGAAGGGAGCGAGCGGGACAGCGCGGTCATTGGGCCGCTCCTGGCGGACCTGCCGAACGTCGAGGTTTCCGACGGCGTGTTCCGCGTCGCCCAGGAGCCAGACGTCGGTTCTGAGCGTCTGACCTAGCGCACGCGATCGATTCGCGCGATAAGCAGCGTTCTGCGGACGTGATCGTGTAGCGCGGATCCGGCCGAGCGAGAGGCGTGAATTCCCAGTAGAAGCCCCGACGCTTCGGTATCATGCGCGTCATGGCGGTTCCCCGAACCTAACTAAGAGCGCACGGTCGCCCAGTCGTTTGGCGGCCGCCACAAAGGTGGGAGTGGCGCAGGTCGCCTCCCGCGGAGGGAACCATATGGATAAGTCCGATATCGCGATCCTGATCGCCCTGCTGGGCATCCTCATCGCGGTCATCATCAGGGTCGCCGCGCTGATCGTGAGCTAGGCGGCAGCGCGAGCTGGGGCTCCCCCTGGCTCGGGCCACCGACCAGCGTCGGCGCGGGCAGCGCGCCGAATGCGCGAGACCCAGCACTGTTGACCTCCCATCGGCCGTCGTTGCGTGTCGATTGATCGGCGGCCGCGGAATCGCGCGCTCCGACCGGCCAAGACCGGGAGCGGCCGAGCAGCTTCTCGACATATTCTTAAGCGGCGAGCGATCCGGAGCCCGACAGCGCTAGGAGTCACTAGTAGCGGCGCTTCCCCAAAGCCCTCGCCCGAGGTTGCTGCGAGCTCCCAACCTTTCGGGGTGTCGGTTTCGGCGACCGCGGCCCGCTGGCCAACGCGCGCCAAGTCGACTGTCATCTCTCGCCGCGTGCAGCGCAATCGCGCAGTGAGTCTCCGGCTTACGCCGGCGTCTGGCAGGGCGAACGCCTGCATCCTGGTGACTACGTCATCTGCGCTGACGAGAAGCCCTCCATCCAGGCCCGCCATCGCAAGGCCCCGACGCTGTCCGCCCGTCGGGGTGAGGGCCAGAAGGTCGAACACGAGTACGAGCGCAAGGGTGCGCTGTGCTACCTCGCAGCGTGGGACGCACGCCGCGCGAAGATCTTCGACCGCTGTGCCCCCAAGGACGGCATCGCACCCTTCGACGCGCTGATCGAGCAGTTCATGACCGTCGAGCCCTACCGCAACGCGCAGCGCGTGTTCGTGATCGTCGACAACGGCTCCGCGCACCGCGGCAAACGCTCAATCGACCGCCTCCAGGGCGCCTGGCCGAACCTCGTGCTCGTCCACACCCCGATCCACGCGTCCTGGCTCAACCAGGCCGAGATCTACTTCTCCGTCGTCCAACGCAAGGTCGTCACCCCCAACG
>Ga0136612_10001010_pt1 | contig 11469 bp, 10 predicted proteins | sample AntDryUQ224A2306_2_FD_106644 | JGI IMG/M metagenome (GOLD analysis project Ga0136612, IMG submission 106644) | Polar desert sand microbial communities from Dry Valleys, Antarctica - metaG UQ224A (23.06) | ecosystem: Environmental > Terrestrial > Soil > Desert | place: Antarctica: Dry Valley...
CTCCACGGCCGCACCCCACCTCGAGCACGCACGCCGGCGGTTCCGGCAGTAGCTCGGAGAGGAACTGGTCGAACGCGCTCAACCTGCTACTCCGTGGGCGAAGATGGGGGCATGGCCTCGGAGACTACGGTGAGCGTCGAGGAGGCGCGCCGGATCGCCGTCCGGGCTCAACTGCTCGACGGGAGCGCGACCGATGTGCTCGCGACGGTTCACCGGCTCGGCTTCTTGCAGATCGACGTCGTCGCGCCGGTCGCCCAGCCGCAGCACCTCGTCCTCTTCAGCCGTCTCGGCCCCGGCTACGACCGCGCCGAGCTCGACCGGCTGCTCTGGGAAGACCGCGCGCTCTTCGAGTGGAACGCGTTCATCTACCCAATCGAGGATCTGCCGCTCGTGCGGGCGCGGATGCGCAAGTTTCGCCGGTCTCGGCACACCAAGAGCGAGCGGTGGACGCGCGAGTTCTTGACGACGAACCGAGCGTTCCGCCGCTATGTGCTGCGCGAGCTCGAGCAACGAGGGCCGCTTCTGTCCCGCGACTTCGAGGATCGCGCCGTCGGCGAGAAGCGAGACCACCGCTGGTGGGGCTCGCGAATGGTCGGGCTGATGCTGCTCTCCCTCCACCTCTACGGCGAGATCACGGTCGTCGGGCGCCGCGGTGGCGAGCGGCTGTGGGATCTCGCCTCGCGCTGGTGGCCCGAGACCGAGACGGTCTCCACTCCGGCTGCGGAGCGGATCCGGGCCGACCGGCGGTTTCGGTCGCAAGGCGTGCGGCTCGTGAGGGGTGAGTGGGAGAAGCACCCCGACGCGACGGACGGGATCGTGCCCGATCGCGCGGTGCTCCTCTCCCCTTTCGACCGCCTCGTCTACGACCGCAACCGGGCAGAGGCGCTGGGGCTTCCGCTATCGCCTGGAGATGTTCGTGCCGCAGGGGAAGCGGGAGTACGGCTACTACGTGCTGCCGCTCCTGGTAGGAGATCAGGTCGTCGGCCGCGCGGAGCCGCGGTTCGACCGGAAGACGGGAACGCTCGAGCTGCTCGGTGCGTGGGGCGACACCGAGAGCCTCGGCGACGCGCTCGAGGATCTCGCCGCCTGGCTCGGTGCCACACGGATCATGGGATGAGCCAGTTCCACTTCGACCCGGACTCCTACCTGGCGATGATGCGCGAGGACCTGCCGCGCTACGACGAGCTGCAGGAGACCGTCGCCGCGGCAACGGCCGGGCTGGAGGTCCGGCGGATCCTCGAGCTCGGGACCGGTACCGGCGAGACCGCACGGCGGCTGCTCACCCTGCACCCAGGCGCGGTCCTCGTGGGGATCGACGCGAGCGAGGCGATGCTCGCGGTCGCCCAAATGAGCCTCGGCGCGGATCTTCGGGTTCGTCGTCTCGAGGACCCACTTCCAGAGGGGCCGTTCGACCTCATCGTCTCGGCTCTGGCCGTCCACCACCTGGACGGGGCCGAGAAGCGCGACCTCTTTCGGCGCATCCGTGCCGAGCTCGCACCCGGCGGACGCTTCCTGCTCGCCGACCTCGTCGTGCCGGAACGAACGGAAGACATCGTCACGCCAGCCACACCCGACTTCGACAAGCCGGACACGTTGCAAGACCTGCTCGCGTGGCTGACCGAAGCCGGCTTCGAGACGTCCGTGGAGTGGTTGTGGAAGGATCTCGCGACGATCCGGGCCGATCTCCCCAGCTAGCATCACGCGATGGACTTCGAGACGCGGGCGATCCACGACGGGCAGGAGCCGGACCCCGCCACCGGCGCGATCATCACCCCGATCTACCAGACGTCGACGTTCGTGCAGGAGGCGGTCGGAGAGCACAAGGGCTACGACTACGCGCGTGTCGCGAACCCGACGCGCACCGCGCTCCAGACGGCGCTCGCGTCGCTGGAGAACGCCGACCACGGGATCGCGTTCTCCTCCGGGCTCGGTGCGACGACGACGCTGATGCACCTCGTCGATCCCGGCGACCGCGTCGTCTTGATCGCGGACGTCTACGGCGGCGTCTACCGCATGACCTCGCAGGTCTACGAGCCCAAGGGCTACGTCTTCGACTACCTGCCGGCGGCGGAGTTCGCGAACCTCGCCGGCCACCTTGACGAGCGAACCCGGCTCGTCTGGATCGAGACGCCGTCGAACCCGCTGCTGAACGTCGTCGACATCGCTGCCGCCGCCGATGCGACGAAGGCCGCCGGCGCGATCCTCGTCGTCGACAACACGTTTGCCACGCCGTACCTGCAGAACCCGCTCGACCTCGGCGCCGACATCGTCGTGCACTCGACGACGAAGTACCTCGGCGGCCACTCGGACGTCGTCGGCGGCTTCGCGGGCACGAATGACCCGACGATCGCCGAGCGCCTCTTCTTCCTGCAGAAGTCGCTCGGCGCGGTTCCCGGCCCGTTCGACTCGTGGCTCGTCCTGCGCGGCCTGAAGACGCTCGCGCTGCGGATGCAGCGGCACTGCGAGAACGCGCGGGCGATCGCGGCCTGGCTCGAGGAGCAGCAGACCGTGACGCAGGTGCTCTACCCGGGGCTGCCCGATCATCCCGGCCACGAGATCGCGAAGCGGCAGATGCGCGACTTCGGCGGCATGATCTCGTTCCTGACGGAGACGGAGGAGGAGGCGGTCGGACTCGTCGCGCGGACGAAGATCTTCCAGCTCGCCGAGTCGCTAGGCGGCGTCGAGAGCCTGATCGAGCATCCTGCGCGCATGACTCACGCCTCGACCGCCGAAGCGCCCTTCGCCGCACCTCGGAACCTCGTGCGCCTCTCAGTCGGGATCGAGTCGCTCGACGACCTGATCAACGATCTCGCCGCCGCGCTCGTGCCCGCAGCCGTACGCACGTGACGGCCGTCGGTGCCGGCCCGCTTCACGAGCTCGTCGACCTGGTCGAGGACGAGCTCGTCGGACTCGTCGTCTGCCGGGATCGCGCAGCTGCCGAGCCGCTCGTTCAGGACGATCCGGCCGTCAGGCTCGGAGTCCTGTCTGCCACGATCCACCCGTGGCACTGCTGAGCAACGCGCCGATCGACCTCTTCCACGCCGGGAACGAGCGCACCGTCGCGTCGTACCTTCTGGACACGTCCCAGGGACTGTCCCTCCAAGATTGCGGCCCCACGAGCTGCATCGAGGCGCTGAAGCGGGGGCTCGCGGAGCACGGGTATGAGCTCGGCGACGTCAAGCACCTGCTGCTCTCGCACATCCACCTCGACCATGCGGGGGCGGCCGGGGCGCTCGTCCGGGAGCACCCGGAGCTGCAGGTGCACGTCTCCGAGATCGGGGCGCCTCACCTCGTCGATCCCGCGCGGCTCGAGCGTAGCGCCCGGCGGCTCTACGGCGAGAGCTTCGACGCGCTCTGGGGCGAGCTCGCCCCCGTGCCGCAGGAGAATGTTCATCCGACCGGTCCCCGGGTGCTCGGGCTCGAATGCTTTCCCGCGCCCGGCCACGCCTCGCACCACGTCTGCTACTTCGACGGCGAGACCGTCTACGCGGGCGACGCGGCCGGCGTGCGGATCCAACCGCATCGCAGCGTGCTGCCGCCCACGCCCCCGCCCGAGACCGACGTGGAAGGCTGGTATCGCACACTCGAGCAGATCGAGCGACGCGCCCCGCAACGGCTCGCGCTGGTCCACTTTGGCGTCGCCGACGACGTGAGCAGGCATCTGGCGGAGCTGCGGCGGCGCCTCGATGAGTGGTCCGGTCGCGTCGAGGCGGGCGCCTCCGAGGAGGAGTTCGTCGCCGCGGCCCAAGCCGACCTGCCGGACGAGGAGGCGGAGGACTACAACCGCGCGATGCCGTTCTGGCAGTCGTATGCGGGGCTCAGGCGATACTGGGACACGCGTGCGGCGTAGCGCGGCGCCGCTGCGCGAGCGCGAGTTTCGACTTCTCTTCGCCGGCCGGACGGTCTCGCTCCTCGGTAACCGATCGCGCCGGTCGCCCTCGCTTTCGCCGTCCTCGACCTGACAGGGTCGAAGACCGACCTCGGCCTGATCCTGGCAGCACGAGAGATCCCGCTCGTCGTCTTCCTCCTCGCCGGCGGCGTCTGAGCGGACCGGCTCCGCCGGAACCGGGTGATGGTGGGAGCGAACGTCGTCAGCGGGCTGTCACAGGCGACAGTGGCGGCGCTTCTGATCGTCGGTGATGCAGAGATCTGGCAGCTCGCCGCGCTGGCGGCGGTCAACGGCGGCGCCTCGGCCTTCTACTTCCCGGCTTCCGGCGGCGCTGTCCCCCAAACCGTGCCCGAGTCGATGCTGCAGGAGGCGAACGCTGGTCAGCCTCACCGTCAACGCGACGCAGATCGCCGGCGCGGCGGTCGCCGGCTTCCTCGCGGCCGCATTCGGCTCGGGGATCGGCATCGCCGTGGATGCTGCGGCCTACCTCTTGGCCGCCATGATCCTCGCGGCGATGCGGCTGAACGTCGCGGCGCAAGCCGAGATGCGGTCGTTCCTGGGCGAGCTGGCAACCGGCTGGCGCGAGTTTCGCTCGCGTACGTGGCTCTGGGCAATCGTGCTGCAGTTCGCGCTCCTCCTCGCCGTCGTCGTCGGCGCGCTCAGCGTCCTCGGCCCCGTGGTCGCGGAGAACGAGCTCGGCGGCGCCAAGGCGTGGGGCTTGATCCTGACCGCGCAGGCGGTCGGCCTCCTCGTCGCGCGCTCCTCGGCCTCGCCTGGCGCCCGCGTCGCATGCTGCTCGCGGCCACGCTCGGCGTCCTGCTGTGGCCCTCCACGCTCCTTGCATTGGGCGGAAGAGTGAGCCTGCCACTGATCATGGCCGCGGCGTTCGTCGCCGGGATCGGCCTGGAGACCTTCATCCTGCTCTGGAACACGACCATGCAGCAGGAGATCCCGGCGGACAAGCTCTCCAGGGTCTACTCCTACGACGCCCTCGGCTCCTTTGCGCTCGTGCCGCTCGGCCTCGCTGCGGCCGGCCCGGTCGCGGAGCTGATCGGCATTCGAGCGACGCTGTTCGGCGCCGCCGCGATCGCCGTCGCCGTGACGTTGCCGATCCTCGCTGTACACGATGTCCGAACCCTCGAGCAACGGCCGCTCGCTACGCCCAACCCGTGACGAGCCAGCGCTGTCCCGCGAAGCGCCACGTCATCAGGGCGAGCCGCACGGCGATCAGAACGACGAGGGCCGCCCACACGCCGACGATTCCCCAGTCGAACGCGAGCGCAGCGAGAGCAACGGCTGCTGACACGGCGAATGCGGCCACCATCGACCAGGCGAGGAACGGCCCGTCGCTCGCTCCGATCAGAATTCCGTCGAGCGCGAAGACAGCGCCGTTCAACGGCTGCATCAGCGCGAAGAGAAACCAGATCGCCTGGGCGCGCTCGATCACGAGCTCGTCGCCCGTGAAGGCGTGCGGCAGCACACCCTCGAGCCCGAACATCACCGCCGCGAAGAAGACGCCCGCGTAAACCGACAGCCAGATCATGCGGACGCTTGCCTCGTAGGCGCGCTGCGTATCGCCGGCGCCGAGGCTGCGGCCGACGATCACCTGGCCGGCGATGGCGACCGCATCGAGGATGAGGGCGAGGAAGATCCACAGCTGGAACGCGATCTGGTGCGCGGCGATCGAGGCGTCGCCGAAGCGGGTCACGATCGCACCCGCGAGCGTGAACGCTGCCATCAACGCAGCCGTCCGGATAAAGATGTGCCTGCCAACAGTGACGAGCCGCCGCATGAGGCGGACCTGCGGCCGCAGGTCGCCACGCGCCGAGCGCACGAGCAGGACGACGAAGGCGATCCCCATGCCAGCCTGCGCGATCACGGTTCCCCAGGCCGAGCCTTCGATCCCCCAGCCGAACCCGTAGACGAAGAGCACCTCGAGGATCGCGTTCACGACGTTCCCGGCAATCAGGACGAGCAGGGGCTTGCGTAGATCGGCGACACCGCGGAGATAGCCCTGCGCGCCGATGGCGATGAAGGCGAACGGCAGCCCGAGGGAGACGATGCGGATGTAGGTGACCGCGTAGCCGGCGGTCTCGCCGTCTCCGCCCATGAGCCGGACGACGAAGGGCGCGAGCGCGATCAGGAGCCCGGTGAGCACGATTCCGACGCCGAGGCAGAGCCAGAGCGCCTGGCCGCCGAGCTGGCGAGCCGCTCGCTCCTCACCCGCGCCCGAAGCGCGACCTACCTGTGCGGTCGTCCCGTACTGGAGGAAGTTGAAGATCGCGAAGAGCGTGCCGAGAACGATGGCCGCGATTCCGAGTGCGGCGAGCTGCTCCCGGCCGAGGTGCCCGACGATCGCCGTGTCGACGAGGATGTACGTCGGCTCGGCGGCGAGCGAGCCCAGCGCCGGGATCGCGAGCCGCAGGATCTCGCGGTCGTAGGGCGAGCGCAGCCCAAGCGCGCTCAAGAGCCGAGCGCGAGCTCGTACGCGCCGACGTAGTCGGCGACCATGCGCTCCGGGGTGAATCGCTGCTCGACCGACCGCCTCAGGTCGCCCGGCTCGAGCCGGTCAGCCTCCTCGAGGGCGCCGATCATGTCCCGCCAGGTGTCGACGATGATGCCGGTACGACCGTGCTCGATCACCTCCGGAACCGCGCCCCAGCGCGTTGCCACCACGGGCGTGCCACACGCCATCGACTCGATCATCACGAGGCCGAACGGCTCCTCCCACTCGATCGGGAACAGGGTCGCCCGGGCGCCGCGGAGCAGCTCGACCTTTTCGCCGTGCGACACCTCCCCCACGTACTCGCGCCCGCTGCCGAGGTGCGGCCGCACCATCGCGTCGAAGTACTCCTGCTCCGCCGGCTCGGCGCACTTGCCGGCGATCTTCAGGGGCAAACCCGCCTCCAGGGCGATGGACACAGCCCGGTGCGCCCCCTTGTCGGGGCTCATGCGGCCCAGGAAGAGGAGGTAGTCCCCGCGCTCCGGCGCATACGGGTAGAAGGAGAGGTCGAGCGCGTTCGGTACGTTCGCGATCCACGGCAGGTCGGGCTTCGGCTTGCGCTGGTTCATCGACACGGAGATCAGGTGCGCCCTCGGCGCCATCTGCACGATCTGCTCGTAGAGCTCGCCAGGATGACCCGTGAGCGGGCCGTGGACGGTGTGGACGAGCGGTGTCTGCAAGAGCGAGCCGACCGCCAGTCCCATCAAACCGGTGTGGTCGTGAACCACGTCGAACTCGCCGTCGCGCTTGAAGCAGCCGAGGGCGTGCTGCAGCTCCCAGAACGTCTGGCCGATGCGCTCGCTCGGCGCCCGTCGGAAGACGTAGTCGAGCTCTGCGCGGGTCTTCGAGTCGCCGGAGGCGAAGAGCGTCACCTCATGGCCTGCGTCGGCAAGGCCGTCGGCGAGCAGGGAGACGATCCACTCGATCCCGCCGTAGCCGGAGGGTGGCACGGGGAACCAGACCGGGCTGAGGACTGCGACCTTCACGCCTCGTGCACTCTCACGCTTCCATCTCGCGCCCGGACGTCCCACGCCCGCCCGAAGGCCCGCACGCCGGTCAGCCGCACGCGGCCGACCCACTCGGGCAGCGGCTCGGGACACACCGTGCGGAGCTGGCGCGTCGCCGGATCGGGCTCCAACCCGAGCAGGAGCCGCAGGAGCAGTACGGGCGTTCCAGCGGCCCAGGCCTGCGGCCTCGCGGCCGTCGGGTAGGCGATCGGGAACGGTGTCTCTCGCTTCGGATAGCCCGCGAAGACCTCGGGCAGAGACCAGTCGAACCAGCGGGCGGCCTCCGTCAGCGTCTGGGCGATCTGCTGCGCGTCCGCCCAACGACCGGCACGGGCGAGCCCCCACGCGGCGAGCGACGTGTCGTGGGGCCAGACCGTGCCGGTGTGGTAGCTCAGCGGGTTGTACGCTGCATCGTCGGTCGACATCGTGCGGATGCCCCACCCGGACCAGAGCGCCGACCCCATGAGCATGTCGGCTGCCGCCTCGGTGCGAGCGGCCGGCACGATCCCGCTCCAGAGGAGGTGGCCGATGTTCGAGCAGAGCGAGTCCACCGGGCGCTTGTCGCCGTCCAGCGCAAGCGCGTAGTAGCCCCCCGGCTCGACCCAGAACGCGGCGTCGAAGCGGGCGCGCAGGTCGTTCGCCTCCCCCTCGAGACGACTTCCCAGTGTGGCGTCGCCCCAGACCTCGCGGGCGAGCTCGGCGAGCCGTAGCTTCGCGTCGTAGACGTAGCCCTGCACCTCGGCCGGCGCGATCGGAGTTCGAGCGAAGGCCCCGTCACGGAAGCGCTGCGAGTCGCCCGAGTCCTTCCAGGACTGGTTCTCGAGCCCCCGTTCCGTGCGGCGCTCGTACTCGAGGAAGCCGTCACCATCCCGGTCGCCGTAGCGGTCGATCCACTCGAGCGCGGCCAGCGCCGCCGGCTTGAGGCGTTCTATCGGGGCCGGGTCGCCCGTCCAGCGCCACACCTCAGAGAGCAGGACGAGGAAGAGCGGCGTCGCGTCGAGGCTCCCGTAGTAGGTCGCGAACCACGTTTCGGCCGCGCGCCCACGGCGGAGCTCGTGGATGATCTTCCCCGGCTCCGCGTCGATGTCGGGGTCGTCCTCCTGCGCCTGAAGCAGAGCGAGAGCGTCGAGGGAGGCGAGCGCGAGCTCCGGCCCCAGCACCATCGACTGGAGTGACGTGATGATCGTGTCGCGCCCGAAGACCGTCATGAACCACGGCATCCCCGCGGCCGGAAGCATTCCGAGGCCGTCGCCGCCGCGCATCCGCAGCGCCGCGAGATCGGCGAGCGACTGCTCGTAGGCATGATGCAGCGCCTCGCGGCTCGTGCGGAGCTTGGGCACGTTCAGCCGCCAGGCATCGAGCGACGCGCGCACGTGCTCCCGCCCTTGCCCGAACCGCCGCGCCACCACGCGTGGCTGAGCCTCCTCGCCCGTCAGGGAAGCGACCACGTCGATTCGAAGCTCCCAGCGCTCTCGCGGACCGAGCTCGATCGGGAACCTGACGGTGCTGCCGCCCGTCTCGCCGATGCGGGACAGGATGATCTGCGTGCGGGCGCTGCCGGTTCCGTTCTCCTCGAGCACCAGCTGCTTCCGCCGGCGATCGATTCGAATCTCCGCGGGCGGCGGCAGCGGGCGGGCGTTCGCGGGATCACCGAGCTCGAAGTCACGCTGCTTGACGGTGATGATGTCCGCGAAGTCTGCGCCGACCTCGAGCTCGAGCGTGAACCGAACCGGCTTCGAGCTCTCGTTCCGCACGGCGACGTGATCTTGCATCCCTTCCCCGACGAAGCGCTCGCGCACGATCGAGAGCACGTCTTGCGCCAGCTCACCGACGACCGGGTTACGGAGGAAGAACGCGGCCGAGAAGTATTCGACTGTGCCGGAGGACAGGAGCAGCGGCCGCACGCCGTTGATCCGGAGCTCGAGCCGCGACAGAAAGCGCGTGTCCTCCGCGAAGAGCCCGCTCGTTTGGGCGCCGAGGTCGCCGATCTCGTCGCAAATGCAGAACGTCGAGCCCTCGAGGATCGTCAGCGGCGCCTTCATGGGCCGGTCGGTCCACGAAGCGGGGAGGGAGTGTGGAAACGGGGTCGTTTCCACAGGGGAAACAGGGAGGAGCCACTCATGCGCGGTGGATCCGGGCTCCGCTCGATTGCGCCAGCGCCTTGACGACGATCTCGTCGACGTTCACGTGCGGCGGCCGGGTCAGCGCGAAGAGAACGCATTCCGCCACGTCCTCCGGCGTCATCGGCCCGCCGAGAGCGACGCCGTCGTAGACCGAGCGTGCCTTCTCCTCGTCACCGCGGAAGCGCACGCGCGAGAAGTCGGTCTCGACGAGACCGGGCGCGACGTTCGTCAACCGGATGGGCCGGCCGAGGAGATCCTCCCGGAGCGCCTGGGTGAAGCCGTGAACGGCGAACTTCGAGGTGACGTAGAGCGCGCCGTTCGGGTACGCCGCCATGCCGGCGACCGAGCCCAGGTTGACGATGTGCCCGAGCTCGCGCAGGTGCGGCAGGCACAGCCTCGTCATCCGGATGAGGCCGTGCACGTTCGTCTGCAGCACGACCTCCTCGTCGTCCTCCGTCGAGGCGTCGAACGGTTCCCGTCCCAGCGCCAGGCCAGCGTTGTTGACGAGGATGTCGAGTCCGCCGAGGTCGGCGAGCGCCGCTCGCACGAAGGCCTCGCAGCTCGCAGCGTCGGTGACGTCGAGCTCGAGCGCGACCTCGGTGCGGAGCCGGTCCACCCGCCGCGCTCCGCCTGCGACGCGCACGCCGGCATCTGTCAGTGCCGCCGCGATTGCCGCGCCGATGCCGCTCGACGCACCGGTGACGATCGCCGTTTTTCCCTCGAGCCTCACGGGGCAAGCGTACGGAATCGGCGGTGCCTGCGATTGGCTAGCGCCCGCAGCACGCACCCGTTTATGATCCTCGGACCTTGGCCGGCGTGACGTTCGAGGACGTCAACAAGATCTACCCGGACGGAACCCGAGCAGTCTCGGATTTCGACCTTGAGATCCAGGACGGCGAGTTCATGGTGCTCGTCGGTCCATCGGGCTGCGGCAAGACCACCGCGCTGCGGATGGTGGCCGGCCTCGAGGAGATCTCGCAGGGCGTACTCCGGATCGGCGACCGGGTCGTCAACCACGTTCCGTCGCGCGACCGCGACATCGCGATGGTGTTCCAGAGCTACGCGCTCTACCCGCACCTCTCCGTCTACGAGAACATCGCGTTCGGCCTGAAGCTCCGCAAGACGCCGAAGCAAGAGATCCGCAGTCGGGTCGAGCAGGCGGCCGAGCTGCTCGGCCTCACAGACCACCTCGACCGTAAGCCGCGCGCCCTCTCCGGCGGGCAGCGTCAACGCGTCGCGATGGGCCGCGCGATCGTGCGCGAACCCGCCGCGTTTCTGATGGACGAGCCTCTCTCGAACCTCGACGCGAAGCTGCGGGTGCAGATGCGGGCCGAGATCAGCCAACTCCAGAGCTCGCTCGGCGTCACGACCATCTACGTGACCCACGACCAGGTCGAGGCGATGACGATGGGCGACCGGGTCGCCGTCATGCGCAAGGGCGACCTCCAGCAGGTCGCGGCACCGCAGGAGCTCTACGACCGGCCCGTCAACCTCTTCGTGGGGGGCTTCATCGGCAGCCCCGCAATGAACCTGATCGAGGCCACGCTGGAGCGCGAGAACGGAGGACTGACCGCGGTCGCCGGGAGTCAGCGCATCGCACTCGGCGAGGAGACGCTTTCGGTACGTCCCCGGCTTCGGGAGTACGAGGGGCGCCAGGTCGTCCTCGGCATCCGGCCCGAGGATCTCGAGGACGGATCGCTCGAGGAAGCGAGCGGGAGCCAACCCTCCCTTCGCGGCACGGTCAGCCTACGCGAGGCCCTGGGCTCCGAGGTCATGGTCCACTTCACGGTAGACGCTTCGCCGGCGAGCACCGAGGACGTGCGCGAGCTCGCGCGCGACGTCGGCAGCGAAGCGCCGACCGGCAGCGAAAGCGAGGCAACGCTCGTTGGGCGCTTCAGCGCCCGCACGAAGGTGCAAGACGGTGAAACAGTGGAGGTGGCCGTGGAC
>Ga0136612_10001011_pt1 | contig 11467 bp, 9 predicted proteins | sample AntDryUQ224A2306_2_FD_106644 | JGI IMG/M metagenome (GOLD analysis project Ga0136612, IMG submission 106644) | Polar desert sand microbial communities from Dry Valleys, Antarctica - metaG UQ224A (23.06) | ecosystem: Environmental > Terrestrial > Soil > Desert | place: Antarctica: Dry Valley...
GAACGTCCGATATGCATATCGAAGCCCCAGCCGTTACTATATAGCAATTGCTTGTTTAAGTAGCAGTTGCTATGGACAATTGGATGAGGTTTGTGAGGAGAGAAGGTACTCGTCGATCGCGACGCGAACCAGGCCGGAGCGGCACAGTTCAGCCCGCCATTGGAATATCATTAAAGAATGGCCTCGAGCCACGCTGAAGCCTTCCTTGCCGTCACCCGTGCACGCGCGGATCTCGATCTTGCCCTCGAGCGTCTGGAAACGCTCGTTACCGCTCTCAAACCCTTCAGGCAACGCGCCAGTCAAGATCAACCTCGGGAGGAGATCTACCGACGTGGTCAGTTGACCTGGGGAATGTAACTACTTTCGTTTCTTCGTGATCGATTTCGTGGCCGGGAACTTCGGCTTTTTGCCGGTTACCATCCCTCTCAGCACTTCGAACAGGATCAGCGGTTGCGGCTTGTTCACCTCGAGATAGATGGCCAGCTTGATGTCCACCCCGATCAGGATCATCCGCGGATCGTCCGCCGTCCCATCCTTCGCTCCCCCTTCATCGCCGAACCAGGCGCGCCAGTCGGGCCGATAGAGCTCGTGGATCTTCTTCCGGTCGCGGACGAGGCGTGCCCGACCGGAGACGGAGATCCACTCTCGCGTGCGGGGCTTGTAATACGAGACGTTCACGTTGGAATCGCCCCGGATCTCGTCGCACTTATCCGACTCTTTCTCGGTCACGAACCAGAGGTCGGCGCCGGCCGCGCGAACCTGAGTGGCCATCGGCCTCGACACCAGGAGGCCGTCCTTTCGTTTCGTGGTGAACATCGCCGTCTCGATGTTCTCGACCAGGTCGTGGAACCCCTGCAGTTTTGTTTTCTCCGCCATGCCCCCAGCAGGTAGCAAGTTCACAGCCACGCATACCTGGTTGGATTCCGATCCATCTGAGACGTTACAATCCGCCCCTCTTCATGCCGCAATCCTTCTACATCACCACCGCCATTCACTACGTCAACGACGACCCCCACATCGGACACATGTACGAAAACGTCGTCGCCGATGTGGTGGCGCGACATAGACGGAGAATGGGCGATCAGGTCTGGTTTCTGACCGGCACGGACGAGCACGGCCAGAAGATCGAGCGATCCGCCGCAAAGGAAGGCATCCGCCCCATCGAGCTGGCTGACCGGGTAGTGAAAACGCACCACGCGCTCTGGAAAAAGCTCGACATCAGCCACGACGACTTCATCCGCACTACCGAAGACCGGCACCGCCTCGGCGTCCTGGAACTGATTCGGAGGATCGAGAAGCGCGATCCGGATGACATCTACGCGGGAGAGCACTCCGGCTGGTATTGCCAGAGCGAAGAGACGTTCATCCCCGAAAACCAGGTGCGCGACAAGCGGGACGAAAGCGGGCACCCGGTCGAGTGGACGACGGAGAGCAACTACTTTTTCCGGCTCTCCCGTTTCACGCAGCCTCTACTCGATCACTACGCCGCGAATCCCGACTTCATCTATCCGCCGACGCGCATGAACGAGATCCGTTCGTTCGTCGAGCAGGGGCTCAAAGACCTCTCCATCTCACGAACCTCCATCAAATGGGGCATCCCCTGGCCTGGCAAGCCGGAGCACGTCATCTACGTCTGGATGGATGCCCTGACGAACTACATTTCCGCACTCGGATTCGGCAGCTCCGATCACGAGAAGCTGGACCGATTCTGGCCGGCGAACATCCATCTGGTCGGCAAGGACATCGTCCGATTCCACGCCGTCTACTGGCCGGCGTTTCTGATGGCCGCCGGCCTCCCACTGCCACGACAGATCGCTGGTCACGGCTGGTGGCTGCGCGACAATGAGAAAATCTCCAAGTCGCTCGGCAACGTGGTCCGTCCGTACAACATCATCGACGAGTTCGGCGCCGATCCGTTCCGATACTTTCTGCTCCGCGAGATGGTCTTCGGACAGGACCAGAATTACTCGGATGAAGCATTCCTGGCGCGCTACAACGCTGACCTCGCGAACGATCTCGGCAACACGTTGTCCCGGGCGATCAAGATGTCCGACAGCTACTTTGGCGGAAAGACCCCGCCGACAGCATGCGATGACAATGAACTGAAGCGGCTGGCCACGGAGATCGAGCCGGATTACCTGCGCGAGATGGAAACGCTGGCCTTCCAGCGCGCCATGGATGTCGCCTGGAGACTGCTCACCGCGATCAACGGCTACATCGTGGCGCGCGAGCCGTGGAAGAAGTTCAAGGAGACCGGGGCCGACGAGTCGCTGTCGCGTGTGATCTGGAACGTGCTCGAGGCGCTGCGCATCGTCTGGGTGATGATGGCGCCGGTCATGCCTGCCACCACCCGCGAGGCGCTGTCCCGCCTTGGCGCCGACCCTGATCGCATCGGAGCGGACAGTCTCACCTGGGGCCAGCTCGCAAACAGCGTCCCGGTCCGCGCCACCGATCCCCTCTTCCCCCGTATCGACACCGCTGCCTACATCGGAGAAAAGAAAATGACCGACCCCACCCCCGCTCCTCCCGAAACCACGCAGGCCGCGGCTCCAGATCAGTCGAAGATCTCGATCGATGAGTTCATGAAAGTCGATCTCCGCGTCGTTGAGATCCGAGCGGCCGAAAAAGTCGAAAAATCAAAGAAGCTCCTGAAGCTGACCGTCTTCACCGGTGACGGCGAGCGAACCATCGTGGCCGGTATCGCCACAAAGTACACACCGGAGGAATTGGTGGGTCGCAAAGTGGTCATCGTGGCAAACCTCAACCCGGCCAAGCTGATGGGGATCGAGTCGAACGGCATGGTGCTGGCCGCCTCGATCGACGGCGAAGCCTCCCTGCTCAGCGTCGACCCCGCGGTTCCGGCGGGCACGAAGGTCAAGTAACTGGTGGGCTCAGGGCTCAGAGAATGAAAATGCCCGTTCCGTGGCCAGCGGAACGGGCGTCAGCGCGCTAGAGTGCGCCGTCTGGGTCGCTGGGTGTTCTGGATCAGCGACGGGGAACAACATAGTTCCTGCGCGGACCATGGTCTCTACTTTTGTGGAAAGCTGAGCTGTAGATTTTTCAGATCTCGAGTCCGCAGGCGTCGCAGCGGCGTTTGGGACTCATCAGCCACATGGGGAGCACCACCAGCATGGCCGCGCTGAAGAGCATCGGGATCGCCTTCAATCGACGATGGTCGATCCGATGGACTTCGATCGAGCCGCATCGGGGACAGATATCGTCCGCAATGTCCGAGGCGCTCGGGAGTGGAGCTTCGAGGATCCCCTCTGCCGGCGTCCAGCGGTGACTGCAGGAAACGCATCGCATCGAGGGAAGGAGGAGAACGGCGGCGGCCACCCCGACGAATGCGGTGAGCGCAAGCGCCGGCTCGCCCACAACGACTCCCAATCCCATGAACACGGCCGCGAACAGCATGAAAATCCTCACGCGGGGAATCGGGACCGGCTGCCCCGCTCCGCAGGCCGGACAGCGGAGGTGCGCACGATCCGCGTCGCTCGATATGGACGGCAGTGGCATGCCCTGAGCTTCTCCGAAAATCGGCGCGTCCAGGAGCTGTCGGGCCGCTTCGAGGTCGGAAGCGCGCACCACCAGTTTCACGCCGCCGAGAGCCTGAGAGAGCATCCAGTCGGTCCGCACGAGATGCTCATCGATGAGGTCCGAATCGATTCCAGCCGCGTCAAGCGACGAGGCCGCAACCTCCGCTTCACTGACAGTGGTGTACCGGGCCACGATGGCCCAGGCGCTCACATCCCCATCGGATGCCATACGGTCTTCATTTCCTGGAACTCGAAGATCGCGTACGGAGACTGGGAACGGCGCTCGTCAGTCCACCCGATCTCGCCGGCGTCGAAGTGGATGAAACGCTTCACGTTCTCGGCGGCGGTTTGCTGCACAGCGGCGATGTTCTCGGCGGCGACACCGGTCGCGTCGATGGCGTTGACGTCCATATGCGCAGCAAGCCATGGGACGAGCTCATTTTTGAGACCAGAGATCAGATTGATGACTCCACCCGGCACGTCGGAGTTCGCGAAGACTTCGGCTAGCGTGATGGCCGGGAGCGGCCTCGACTCCGAGGTAATGGCCACCACGGTGTTGCCACCGACGATGACCGGCGCAAGCCGGCTGACCAGCCCGAGAAGAGCCGGCTCCTCGGGGGCGACCACTCCAACCACGCCGGTGGGCTCCGGAACCGTGAAGTTGTAATACGGGCCGGCGACCGGATTCACCGAGCCGAAGACCTGGGGATACTTGTCACTCCAGCCCGCGTAATAAACCCAACGATCGATCATCCGATCGATCTCCTTGCGAGCCTCCGCGGCCGATGACCCTGCCCCACGCAACTCATCCACCAGTTCACCGGCGCGGGCCTCGCACACTTCGGCGATCCGATAGAGAATCTGGCCGCGGTTGTAGGCGGTCTTGCCTCCCCACCCGGACTGAGCTTTTCGCGCCGCCTGAACGGCGTTGCGAAGATCCTTGCGGGAGCCGCGACTGGCATTGGCCAAGAGGTCTCCTCCCTTCGATTTCACGGGATACGATCGACCGGACTCGGTGCGGGGAAACTCTCCGTTGATGTAGAGCTTGTAGGTCTTGCGGACGTTCAGGCGGGTCATGACAGGGTCACGTAAGCGCCCAGGCCGTGCATTCCGCCCTCTCGCCCGAAACCGCTTTCCTTGTATCCACCGAAGGGGGACGTCGGATCGAATTTGTTGTACGTGTTCGCCCAGACCACGCCGGCGCGCAGTTTCTGCGCCATTTTCAGGATGCGCGATCCCTTCTCAGTCCAGACCCCGGCGGAGAGTCCGTAAGGAGTGTTGTTCGCTTTCTCCAGCGCCTCTTCCGCGGTGCGAAACGTGAGCACCGAGAGGACCGGGCCGAAAATCTCTTCCTGGGCGATGCGACTGGACTGCGATACACCGGTGAAGAAGGTCGGCGCAAACCAGAATCCGCGCGTCGGCAGGTTACAGACGGGCTGGAACATTTCCGCCCCCTCTTCCAGACCGCTGTCGACGAGCTCCTGAATTTTTTCGAGCTGCGCGCGTGAGTTGATGGCACCGATGTCGGTGTTCTTGTCCAGGGGATTGCCGACGCGCAGCGTGCTCACCCGCTCCCGCAGCTTGCGGATCACCGGCTCGATCACCGATTCCTGAACGAACAGGCGCGAGCCCGCGCAACAGACATGGCCCTGATTGAAGTAGATGCCATTGATGATCCCCTCGACCGCCTGGTCGAGCGGTGCATCCTCGAAAACGATATTCGGCGCTTTGCCGCCCAGCTCGAGCGTCAGCTTCTTCTTCGTGCCAGCCACTGAGCGCTGAATGCGCTTGCCGACTTCGGTCGAGCCGGTGAAAGCGATCTTGTCGACATCAGGATGCGCAACGAGCGCTGCGCCGGTCGCTCCCGCCCCGGTGATGATGTTGACGACTCCGGGAGGCAGCTCGGCCTCCTGAATGATCTCCGCCAGCATCAGGGCTGTGAGAGGTGTGGTCTCCGCCGGCTTGAGGATGACCGTGTTTCCCGCGGCCAGGGCCGGCGCGATCTTCCATGCGGCCATGAGCATTGGGAAGTTCCAGGGAATGATCTGCCCCGCCACGCCGAGCGGCGAGACGTTCCGATTCGGAAAGGCGTATTCGAGCTTGTCGGCCCAGCCCGCGTAATAGAAGAAGTGGGCAGCGGCCAGCGGAATGTCGATGTCGCGCGATTCCTTGATCGACTTTCCGCCGTTCATCGTCTCCACGACCGCCAGGGCCCGCGACTTCTCCTGGATCAGCCGCGCGATGCGATAGATGTACTTGGCGCGCTCGCTCGGCGCAACCTTCCGCCAGACCTTCTCGTAGGCTCGCCGCGCCTCGCGGACCGCGCGATCCACATCCTGAGCATCGGCCTCCGCAACCTCGGAGAGCGTCTCCTCCGTTGCCGGGTTGATGGTCGCGAACCACTTTTTAGAATGCGGCTCGACGAACTTTCCGCCGATGAACAGGTTGTAGCGCGGCGCGATCTTCACATGATCGACCGCTTCGATCGACGGCGCGTACTCCCAAAGTATCGCGGATGATGCTGTGCCGGGCTGGAGGCGTTCTTTGGTCTCGAGAGCTGTGGTCATGGTCAATCCATTGTGAAGTAATCGCCGGATTGATACGCACCGGTCTTCTCTTTCCTCAGCTGCATGAGGATGTCGTTGAGCAATGAGGACGCGCCGATCCGGAACATGTCCGGGGTCATCCACTCCGCGCCGAGCGTTTCGTAGAGCACGACCAGGTACGCCAGTGCGAGCTTGGCGTTGGAGATGCCGCCGGCCGGCTTCATGCCGATCATCTTTCCGGTGGCGTGGTGGAAATCACGGATGGCTTCGAGCATGACCAGCGTCACGGGCAGTGTGGCGTTCACCGCCACCTTGCCGGTGGAAGTCTTGATGAAGTCTGCACCTGCGTACATGGCCATGAGCGACGCCTTGCGGACCTGATCGTAGTTCGCCAGCTCCCCGGTCTCCAGGATGACCTTGAGGTGAGCCGGACCGCAGGCCTCTTTCACCTCGGCGATCTCGTCGAAGACCTTCTGGAGGTTGCCGGACAGGAACGCTCCCCGATCGATGACCATGTCGATCTCGTCGGCGCCTGCCGCGACCGTGTCCCGCGTCTCTTTCACCTTGATCTCGGTGAAGGTCTGGCCGCTCGGAAAACCGGTGGCAACCGACGCAACCTTGACCCCGCTGCCGGCGAGAGCCTTCTTCACGTACGGAACCATGGATGGGTAGACGCATACCGCGCCGACATGCGGCACGTCGCGGTCCGACGGGTCGGGCCGCATCGCCTTCTGGCAGAGCGCGGTGACCTTGCCGCGGGTATCTTTCCCCTCGAGCGTGGTCAGGTCGATCATGCTGATGGCCAGATTGAGGCCCCACACCTTCGAGCCCTTCTTGAGAGAGCGTTTCGCGAGAGAAGCAGCCCGCTCTTCAACCGCCACGGCGTCCACGCCGTGAACCAGTTCCAAGGCATCGTTGAGGCTGCGCCGGAACGCCCCCGGCGGGAACGATCGGCCTGTCTGCGCAATCGCTGCTTCAGTCATGGGATGGATACGGTATCAGGTCTCCGCGCGGTGGAGGGGGTCAGAGCTTTGCTTTTTGCTTTGCCTACCGCTCGTAGAGACCGCCGGCAGGACGGGTCACAAAGCAAAAAGCAAAGCTCTGACCCCCTCTACTACTCGGCGAAAACGGTCCAGATGTTGTCGCGGAACTTCCACGTGTCGGAATGGAAAAAGCCGGACCATCCTCCGAAGAGGATGATGTTGCCAGCGGCCGGGTCATAGGCCATCCCGCCGTTCTCGCGGCGGGGGGCTTCCGTCAGCGGCTGCAGCTGACGCCACGTCGTTCCATCCCATTCCCAGGTGTCGTTCGCATAGGTCTGACGGTTGATCCCTTTTTCGTCGAGCTCGAGCCGCAGTCCGCCCATGAGGATGGTCTTATTCGAGCGCAGGTCGGTTGCGACCTGAGCGCCATAACGGGTCGGAGGAACCGCTGACGGCTTGATCTCGGACCACTTGCTGCCGTCGAACGACCACATGTCGTTGTAGCGTTCCAGCCGCCCCTCGCGCTCTTTGCGGCCGATGCCGCCATAGAGGACGGTGCGGCGCAGGATCGGGTCGTACCACATCGCGGTCAATCCGCGAGCGTACGCGCGGTTCTTGTTCGATGGCTTCACTTCCGTCCAGATGGTGCCGTCCCAGGTCCAGGTCTTGTTCTGATAATCGGCCTGCAGGTCCATGCCTCCGAAAAGGACGGTCTTTTTGATGTTCTTGTCGTACACCATGGCGCTGAAGGAGCGATTGACCGGCTTGGTCTTGAGGTCCGTCGCTGCGAACTTCTTCCATGCAGCGTTATCCCATTCGAATACGGTTGCATCGGCGCAGACCACTACCAGCCTGGCGCGATCGGTGTCGAAGGCCGCATTGGGAGAGGCGCAGTCCGGACCATTCTCAGCTGTCACGCGCTCCCAGTAGCCGTTCTCGAACTTCCAGAAGTCGGTCAGGAAGTCGTTATCGTTGATGCCGCCGATCATCCAGACCACGTTGTTGACCGGGTCGCTGGCGATCCCGAAGAGGGAACGGGCGGCCGGGGACGAAGAGTCGGACACAAAATGCCAGACGTTGTCGCGATGCACGGTGGTGGTGGAACGCGGGGTACTCGTGTAAGCGGTAAAGCCTCCGAAGATCACCAGCTGCTTTCGCACACTGTCGTAGAAGGTGGCCGCGTTGGTGGAGCGGACTGCGGCGTTCGTCACTTCGAGCTTCGACCAGTTCTCCCCATCCCACGACCAGATGTCCTCTGTGGTAGGAGAGGACTTCGAGGTATCGGCCGGGACACACACCCCGCCGCTCACCACGATGCGTTGAAGCTCCGTGTTGAAGGCCACCGAGGAATCGCTGATGCAGGGGACCTTGCTGCGATCCGCGTCGAGCGCAATGTTGTTCCAGGCGCGGGCCGACGGATCGTACTCGTACATTCTCGTAGCTACGTCGGCGACATGACCGAGGAGGTAAAGCTTGTCTTTCGCATCGTCCCACACCAGGAGCGGCGTCTCCACTTCGGGGCCGGTCTCCATGATCCGGGTCCACGTCGTGCCGTCGAACTCCCACATGTCGAACATCTTGATCTGCGTCTTCTTGTCATCGCTGAGACGGAGACCGCCGAAGAGGACGGCCCGGTCACGCAGGGGATCGAAAGCCATCGCCGAAAGGACACGGCCAGCCGGAGCATTCGGAGTCGGGACCTGGCGCCAGTTGCGATCTTCGTAGACCCAGGTGTCAGTCAGTTCCTTCGTTCCGTCCGTGCCGCCAAAGAGGACTATGCGCTCGCGATTCGAGTCGTAGGCCATGACATGAGAGGACCGTCCAGCCGGGGAGTTCTCCGGATAGCGACGAATCCAGCGGGTGCCGTCGAACTCCCACGTCTCGTCGAGGGCGTAGTTCCGACCCGACCCGAGGTCGTTGGAGGTGGCTCCTCCGAAGAGGATCGCGGTTCCCGTGGCCTCGTTGAAAACGGCGCGGGCGCCGGCTCGGGCTGCGGGGTCTGCTGCGGAGAGACTTTGGGTCGCCAGAATGGCGCAAGCGAGAATTGCGGTACGTTTCAGCGTCAGGAAGCTCATCCGTTTTGGGCAGCCTTTGATTGGAGTTAACTACTGAGGCACCGGAACTTGGCGGCGACGATTGAAACGGGACCGCCAAAAGACAAATTCCGCTCTCCAATGAGACGGCCGGAGGGTGAGAAGGATGTGGAAGGGCGAGGCTCCGAGGTTGCCCTCAGAGCCTCGAGCACCGGTTCAGGCTTTCGGGTGGACGCCGTACTGCTCGGCGATGTTGACCAGTTTCTGCTCCACATCGCTGCCCGATGCGTCGCTACCGATCGAGGTGCGGATGCGCTCGATTTCAGCCATCTCGCGGTCTTCGAGGGCAAACCCGTGGTCGGTCAGCGCCTCGCGGGGGCTCTCGATCAGCCGGCGACGGAACTCTGGATGTTCGATCGCCCTGCGTACGACTGCCCCAATCATTTCGTTTCTCATTAAGTTACCTCCGGGGAAACCTAGTCAGCAAGGGATAGACCAGAGCAGTTCAGATCCGCCACCGGAACGTAACCAGAGTCTCGTCGATATTGAGCTCGCGCGGCGCCTCGACGTCGTGCATGGCCCGCTCGATGGTGAGGTCGATGTTCCTCTCGAACCCGATCCGGATGCCTGCGTCGATCTTCTGCCAGTCCCACCAGACGCTGGGGGCGGGATAGATCGCCGCATTTCCAACAAAGTCGTTTTCGAGCTGGCTGTAACGAAGCGCGGGCTGAATCGAGACCAGGGGACCGAGCTTCCACGCGAACCGATAGCCTGCTTCGAGCTCGATGCCGATTCTTCCGAGATCGGCAATATCCTGCAGAGTGACCTGCGCAATCGCCGTAAGCCCGGACCACTCGGCGAAGATCCGCGCCCCCGACTCTTCCTTGTTCCGCCCGCTGATCGGCAGACCACCGAGGTTGAACGGTCCGTTGAGCAGCTTCAGATCGCCGCGATAAAACGTTCCGGTGAGATCGACAGCGTCGGCAAGCTCCCTCTTGTAGTGGAAGACGATCGCGTCAAAGCCGCGGCTGGCGTCGGCGCTCTGCCAGCGAAACCCCAGCGCCTGGCCGAACTGGAGATGCTCCGCCTCGAAGGCCAGGCTTTCGGTCTCGGCGTTGTAGAGAATCGGAAACCCTGACCCGAGCTCCGGAACAGGATTGGGGTTGTCCGGCTGGCGGAATCGCGGCGTACCGTTGTCCCCTGCCAGGGCGTTCGGGTCCCGAAAGAAAAGCGGGTTGCCGTTGGCGACCTGCAGACGCCAGTAGAAACTGCGACCAGCAGTACCGCCGACCAGCAGTTGCGTGTCTTCGAAGCGATTGAACGCATTGGATGCGAGTCCGTAGCTCTCGAGCAGCCGGAGCGGCTGCCGCTCCATCTTCGGCGCTTTGCCGATTTGCGCGAAGAACGAAGTCCCATCGGGCCGGTCGAACATCTCCGGCTTCTGACCGACTCGGATGAAGAGCTCGTCGAAATCGACGCGCCGGTCACTGCTGGTCGGGTTGTACCGATGCTTGTCCACGAGGTGAAACCTGGCGCGCGCGCCGAACCACTTCCCGTAGTCCGCGTCCAGCTGCAGATTCACCACGCTCAGTTCCGCGCGCGAGCCCGGATCGGGCGTCTCCAGAAAACCGAAGCGCTGGCCGGGAGGGAGGAAGCTTGGGGGAAACGGGAACCGGAGCTGGAAACGCTCCGCTTCGCTGTCGCGATAGTTCACGCGAATCTCGACGCGATGCCGGAGATTCCACGGATTTTCCGGTGACGTGGCCGGATCCTGGGCCAGGAGCGGAGTGCAAAAGGCGAAGAGGAGGAGAGAGGCGTAGTTACCGAACGACATCCGGGGGCATTGTACGGTGTTCGGTAGCGGGTCAATCGACGCGCCGCAGCAGCGTGCCGGCGCGGTCGCTGTTGAGCCGTCTTTCCCTGCGTGCCACGAACGCTTCCTCGAACGCCACCTGCAGGATGGCCGCGGCCGGAATGGCCATGATCGCGCCGACGATGCCGAGCAGCGAGGCACCCATCATGAACGCGATGAACACGGCCAGAGGAGAGATCGCTACTTTCCTCGACATGACCTGTGGCGCAATGAATAGATTCTCGAACTTCTGCAACACGACCGCGAAGAGGAGCACCGACCAGAACTGCCACGGCGACTGCAGGATTGCGATCGCAAGAGCGGGGACCGCGCCCAGGATGGGGCCGATGACCGGAACCATCTCTCCGATGGCCGCGAGGATCGCCAGCGGGAGCGCGTACGGGATGCGAAGCGCGGCCAGCGTCACGAACGTGGCCACGCCGATGACCACACCAAGCAGTACCTGGGCTCGCAGCCAGCGCCCGAAGATGCGGTTGACGATGCCCACCGATGCCCA
>Ga0136612_10001012_pt1 | contig 11465 bp, 5 predicted proteins | sample AntDryUQ224A2306_2_FD_106644 | JGI IMG/M metagenome (GOLD analysis project Ga0136612, IMG submission 106644) | Polar desert sand microbial communities from Dry Valleys, Antarctica - metaG UQ224A (23.06) | ecosystem: Environmental > Terrestrial > Soil > Desert | place: Antarctica: Dry Valley...
AGCTGGAAGGGTGTCAGTCACCGTCACGCCTGTGGCAACTGCTCCGCTCGTATTCGTCACCGTGATGGTGAACGTGACATTGCTGCCAGCAGCCGCGGAAGCCGGTGCTACGGAATTGCTGACCGACAGCACGTCTCCGGTTGCAGCAGGAGTGATCAACGATCCCGCGACCAGGTGATCGCTGTGCGTGTAGCCCTGGCTCGGCGTGGCCATATAGGGGAAGGAGGCGAGGCAGGGAAGATCGTTTGCATTCACGCCGTCACCGAGTGCGTTGTTCGGGGAACGATTGAACGTCGGAGTAAATACGGTGGCGCCGGCTACAGCACGAAGTTCAATGTCTACTACATCGTCCTCGAGGCGTCGGCCGTTGGGGAAACCTGCATTATCGCCAGCGAGAACACCGAGAGGGTTGCCCTGGCAGACACCTGCAGTCGGAGCGATTGCAAGATTGAGCCGAAGTTGCTCGGAGGGAGTGGCTACGGAATTCAGCTGCTGATTGAGTCCCGCGATCCCTGTGAGGAAGATTGCCACCAGGTCGTTACGAGGAGCAGGTGGAACGGTGATACCGGGGTACAAGATGGGGATAAGGCGTCCCAGTTCCGGATCCGTGACTCGGTCCAGGACCGCTGCGTCGCCGGTTGGGTTGAGAGAATTGAACGCGTCCTTTCGTGCGAGGTCAACGATCAACTCGTTAACCAGCGGATTACCGAGACGTGAGACTTGAATGAAATTGCCGCTGGCAGTTTCCACTCCCGTCGCGCTCATATCGGTGAACTCTCTACGCTCTGCTGTGGACCACACACCGACCACGCAGTTCCTGTTTGTCGGATCGGTCGGAATTCCGGCCGCGTTGACCGGACATGCAGGTGCAAGCAATGCGATTGGAACCTGATAGGCCGTCGTGTGAATGTTGAAACCGCTGATATCCTGCACTCCGGGAGCATTGGCCAGCGGAATCAGATGAGCGCTATTGAAGGGACGGAGACCGAGGAGGTCGAAGATGGACCCGAGGTCGATGAAGAAAGGATCGTCACGCTGACCGACAAAGGTCTTGACGCCATTTCCGAGGTCGTAGATACCGGCCGCTGCCAGCGGAGGATAGGAAGGGGTAGAGCGTGGTCCGATGTGATCCGGCGGCATGAGAAGGTTCGCGCCGAGCACAGTGCGGACTCCGGCACCATCAATGACGGCGATCGTATACGTCTGACGGTAGTTGTAGTCGGGATCGCTGATTGTCGTGATCGGTCCGGTGTTGTAAAGAAACGTAGCGGTGTTCTGGATCGCGTCCTGGAAGGTCCACTCGTACGTCACATCGGCCACGCCATTGCCATCACGATCGACTTTGATCAGATAGCGAGCCTGGGTATCGAAGTGGTAGAAGTTGGGTCCGCCCGCGGGCTCCTCGAACGGAATCCAGTTGGCGATGAGGGTGACCTTCGAAGGATCATCCGGGCTGCGGAACGCGTAGACATCGGTATTGTCAATGGTGGGATCAATCGCCGTGAGAGGCGCTTCGCGATGGCTCGAAGCCAGGAGGTCCGACGGTGAGATCGTAAGAAAGCTCGCAATCCCCAATATCAGGGCCAGCGAGAAGGAACTGAGTTTTCGTTTCATTGTTGTAATTCTCCTTTCGCTGGCTATTAGGGGAGGGTTGTGGTGCTGCCCACTGGATGATGTGCGTGGGTGTAGCCCTGATGCGGAGTTCCCTGGTATGGAAACGCCGCCAGACAGGGGCGATCATTCATGTTGACGCCATCACCCAGTGCATTATTCGGAGCGACGTTGAAAGCAGGCGTCAAGGGATACCCTCCGGCAACGACCCGGAGCGCAATGTCTGTCGCGTCATCTTCGAGCCGACGGCCATTCGGAAACCCGGCGTTGTCACCGCGGATGAATCCGAGCCGGTTGCCGGCACAGATTGCAGCGGTCGGTGCGATCCCCATGTTGAGTCGGAGTTGCTCGGAAGGCGTTGCTACGGAATTGAGCTGTTGGTTAACGTTGGGAATTCCTGTAAGGAAGACGGTGACCAGGTCGTTGCGAGGCTCCGGCGGCACGGAGATGGCCGGATAAAGAGTGTCGATCAAGCGTGCCAGCTCGGGCATCAATACCCGGTCCAGAACAGCAGCGTCACCAGTCGGCTGGGAGGCACTGAAAGCATCCTTCCTGGCCAGGTCGATAAGCAGCTCATTCACCAGGGGATTGCCAAGTCTCGAGACCTGGACGAACGCTCCCGATCCTGTAACAGCTCCCGGGGTACGGACCAGGCGGGAAGGCAGCTCGGCCGTCGTCCAGACGCCAACGACGCAGTTCTGGTTCGTTGCGCTCGTTGGGATTCCCGAGACGTTCACCGGACAGGCTGGCGCGAGCTCGGCGATTGGAACCTGGATCGATGTCGTGTGGATGTTGAAGCCGCCCGGCGTATCGATTCCCGGTTCAACGGCAAGCGGAATCAGGTGCGCATTGTTGAACGGCCTGAGGCCAAGCAAATCGAAAATGGAACCGAGGTCGATGTAGAACGGATCATCTCGCTGTCCTGCGAAAACCAAACGGCCGGCACCGGCTGGGTAGACACCTGCAGCGGCGAGCGCTTCGTAGTTCGGGGTCGAGCGGGGTCCGATATTGTCGGGGGGCATCGTTAGACCGGTGGCGAGAACCGTGCGGGTGCCTGCGCTGTTGATCGAAGCTACGGTATATGTCTGACGATAGTTGTAGTCGGGGTCGGTAATCGAGGTGATCTGACCGGTGGCGTACAGGAACGTGGCCGTGTTCTGAATGGCGTTCTGGAACGTCCACTCATACGTGATGTCAGGGACACCGTTCCCGTCCCGATCGACTTTGATGAGGTAGCGTGCGAGCGGATCAAAGTGATAAAAGTTCGGACCACCGGCCGGTTCCTCGAAAGGAATCCAGTTGGCAATCAGCGTCACCGTCGATGGAGCATTCGGACTCACGAACGCGTAAACGTCTGTGGAGTCGATTGCGGGTTTCTTGGAGGTGAGTGGCGCTTCGCGATGTGAAGACGCCGCCAGTGGCGCTGCCAGCGCCGAAGTGAGGACCAAAGCGCTGACGAGCGCTCCGCGTCCGGCAACAAACTTTTTCAAGCTGCAGGATCGATTCATATGGTGTATCTCCTCGAGACAAGTGGAAGGAACGAGAGCGGGCACGACGCTGTCATGAGGAATCGACATCGATCGAGTGTGAGACGAACGTAGGCGCAGTCATAGTGATTGTGCGGGAGCGTACCCCCGCCAAGAATGGTTATCATGCGTCTCCGTATGTCCGCGCCACAAGTAGGAGTTTTCTTACGGCCCATAAAGGCAACCGGGCGCGGAATTTGATACGTCCGACCGCCCGCAACTTCTCCCCTATACTGGAAAGCTCAAGGAGACGCCCCACCTATGAATACGCTCCCACTGGCAATCCCCCGGTTCGTCTCGCAGAGGATTACTGGTCGCTCGTTTGCGATGAACGCAGCGGTCATCCTCGGGGCCAGTCTTTTGATTGCACTCTCTGCTCAGTTCGCCGTGCCCGTCCCCTTCTCCCCCGTTCCGATGACGCTCCAGCCCCTCGCGCTGATTCTCGTCGGAGCTGCACTCGGATCCGCGCGTGGTGCTGCGGCGGCAACGCTCTACCTTCTGGAGGGGCTCAGCGGTCTGCCCGTGTTCTCCCAGGGACGTAGTGGTCTGGTGATGCTGATGGGCCCTACGGCCGGCTACCTCTTTGCGTACCCGGCTGCGACATGGATCGCGGGCTTCGTCGCTGAGCGAGGCTGGAATCGATCGATGTTCATTACGGGCGCGGGGATGATCGCCTCAATTGGCGTTCTATACCTCGGCGGCTGGTCGTGGCTTGCCGGACCTCTCGGCCTTGGAGCGAAGAACGCGTTCCTGACGGGAATCGCACCGTTCGTCGTTGCGGACCTCGTGAAAGTGGCGATCGCGACAGTCGTTCTGCCCGTCATACAGACGGCGATCGACCGCGCCACCGCACCGCGTTAACCCGCAGTCTCACTCCGGCTGGTGTGGGACCAACCGCTCACCGCGCTCCGCCCGCGACGGGGCTTTCAGTTCACATGACGCAGCATGGTTGTTCGATAGCTGCTCACGCGGGTGCCGTTGGGGCCGGGCCCCCCGAAAACAGATGGTAGATGAGGAAGAAGACGTCGCTCGCATTCACGACGCCGTCATTGTTCGCGTCGCCGTTCCCTACCGCACTTGAACCACCTCCGAACAGCGCATTGATGAGAAAGAAGATGTCCGCAGCTGTGATGGCGCCGTCGCCATTCGCATCCCCACGACCGAACCCGCCGGGTCCCGACACGGTAAGCGCAAAACTTGTAGTCGCTGTGGCGCCGCAGTGATCCGTGGCGGTGAGCGTCACAGAATGCCGGCCTGAGGGACCGGCATTCGTTATCGAGATGATCCCCGTTGGTCCGTCCACGCTGAGGCCGCCGGTGAAACCGGGAGCGCTTGCGACGATGGTTGAGATGCTTCCGTAATCACCCGGGGCTCTGAAAGGGATGATTGTCCGCGCTGCGCCGCTTGCAACTCCGCTCTCCGAGTAGGATCCTGGAGACTGCGCACTCGGAATGAAGAGGTTGACCAATGCGGTGGATGACATGCCGCCTTCATCCTGCACCTTGAGATGAAACCGGCTAAAGCCAAAATTGACGAGATCGCAGCTCACCGAGACTCTCGCCGTAATCGTGCCGTTCGTATTCACAATGTCCGTCACTCTGACGCCGGCCGGCAGTGAAGACGGTGTCACTGTCAGGCTACCAGCTGCGGAGTCTGCGTCCTTCACTACGCCAAGGGTCGCTACCGAAATGCTTCCGCCACGTAACGATAGAGAAGCTGAGGTCATGGTCGGCGTTGCTGAAAGTTTGAGTCTGAAAATCCCTCCCCCACCTTCTGGCCCGTCAAGCGCTGCCGTTCCATAGAACGTCCCGGAACTCTCAACGAGCGACGCTCGTGGACTGGATCCATTGCCACCGTCGAAGTTGCCTACGATCGTCGGAATCGGGACTGCTTCGGCAGGATTTAACCGGAAGATCGTTCCTCGACTGGTCGGTGACCCCAAGGTGGTGGTCCCATAAAGAAAACCTTCGTGCTCTACAAGACCGCCCCAGGGAAGCCCCAAACTCCCTGAATTGAACCGCCAGATCAACTTCAGAGCCAGATACTGCGGATCGATTCGGAAAACCGTTCCCGCACCGATAGAGCTCCCGATCGTCGTGCCGTAGAGCCATCCTCCGCTCGCGAGAAGTTTTCCCCGGGGAAACCACCCTCCCACGAAATCGAGTATCGGGTTCCACATAAACGTTCCGCTCACGGGATCCAGGCGGAACACAGTGCCTACACCCTTCGGCGCTGAGACACGCGTCAATCCCCCATGTTCGGTCGTGCCGTAAAGGAATCCGCCGCTCAACGTCAATCCCTGGTAAGGATTCGCGCCTTTTTCGCCATTGAACGCGACGAGAGTCGTGAGCGTGGAGCTCAGAAGATCAAACCGAAAAACCGTACCTCGGTCGTTGACTCCTCCTCGGTAGGTCGTACCAAAAAGGGACCCTCCGCTTTCGACGACACCACCATACGGGTTTGCTCCATTCCCGCCACTGAACGTAACCAGCGTTGTCAGCGTCCCGGTCGCCAGGTCCAGGCGAAACAATGTCCCACGATCAATGGCCCCCCCCTTCTCCGTAGTGCCGAAAAGAACGTCTCCTATTTTGAGAAGTTCAGACCTGGGGTTCGCCCCATTCGCGCCATCGAACGTCGCAAGAGTCGTAATCTGCCTTGTCAGGGGATGGAGACTGAAGACAGTGCCTCGCTCACCCGCTCCACCGATATAGGTTGTGCCATAGAGAACGCCCCCGTCCGCCAGCAGCGCGGAGTACGGGTAAGCCGCAGAGAAACCTCTGAAGGACGCGACCGGCGCAAGCGTTTCGTTCAAGAAATCGAAGCGAAAGACCGTTCCCAGGCCACTCGATCCGCCCGCAGTGGTGACGCCGAAAAGCGACCCGTCGGACTCCATGAGACCTGAGTTCGGGTAAGCTCCGCTCGACGCATCGAACGATGCAAGCGTTGAGATCACTCCGGTTGACGGGTCGACGCGGAAGACCGTTCCTGTTTCATTCGAACCGCCGCCGGAGGTCGTCCCATAAAGCGACCCTCCTCTTCTTATCAATGTCCCCGAAGGGCGCTCTCCTGTTGCGGCACTGAAGGATGACAGCCTCGTGAGGGATCCCGTAGCAGGATCGATCCGGAAAACGATTCCGCGGTTATGTGCTCCGCCTATGGTGGTTGTGCCATAGAGCGATCCTTCGAATTCGACAAGCCCACCGAATGGATCGCGGCCATTGATATCAGGATGGAAAGATACGACTGTTTCCAGGTTGCCTGTGGATGGATCGACTCGGAACACAGAGCCAAGTCCGTACTCACCGCCAGCTCGTGTAGTACCGTAAAAGTACCCGCCACTCTCGAGCAGGCGCGAGCCAGAAGACCCGTAGTAGGGCTCGAACCATGCAACCGGGGTGAGCGCTCCTGTTGCAAGGTCGATACGGAAAACATTGCCGGAAGTCATACCGTACAGAAAACTTCCGCTAACGATGAGTCCAGCCTGGGGGGCCGCACCATTTTTTAAATTGAACGATGCGACGACCGTTAGGGCTCCGGTTGGAGGATCAAATCGAAACACGGCGCCAGAATCACTCGCACCGCCGCCTGTGGTCGTGCCGTAGAGCGAGCCTCCGTGTGCAAGGAGGCCGGCGCGAGGTTTGGCGCCGTTGGCGCCGTCGAAGGATGCAGCGGTTGCAACGGTCCCGGTCGTGCGATCAACGCGGAATATCGTTCCCACATGATTTGCCCCGCCCGAGAACGTCGTCCCATACAGAAATCCTCCGCTTTCGACCAACTCGCCATTGGGATTCGCGGGCGGGAGATCAAATGCGTGGATCAGAGTTTGAGCTGAGGCGTTCCACGACGGGATGAAGGTCAGAAAGATCGCGAAGGCGACGACCAACGATCGAGCGATCGGGATCCGCTTTGCGAACGACCAGCCAGGTAGCAGGGTCGACAGTTCAATCGAACGACTATTCATAGAGTGTTCTCGTTGTCGATCCGCTCCGGCAACAAACAGCTGGGCGGCAGCCTGAGACTTGTCAGTCCGCCTAACCGAAGCGACAATAACATCGTCGTCTATCATAACGTTTCCACACCCGATTGGCATGCGTACTCGCCTCCAGGAAAGAGGGCGGCGCACGCAGCCACAATGAAGGCTGGGCTGACACGCTCGATCAATCAAGACGCGAGGGTGAGAGGTGGCTGATCTGACGGACAGCTATCCGGGCTGAGCCACGGGTTCCACGGGCGCGGAGGCAGGTTCAGGCTCGGCCAGCTGCTTCGCGTCTCGACCGGATCGCTCGACGGTCTTCTGCTCCGATGCATTGGGCGGAAGCAGTGCAATCCTCAACACGTCTTCCACGTGCTCGACGAAGTAAAACTGCATGTCGCGCTTGATCGGTTCCGGCACCTCGACGAGGTCTCGTTCGTTGAGCTTCGGAAGGATGACGGTGTTGATCTTTGCAGCACGAGCAGCAAGGACCTTCTCTTTCACGCCGCCGATGGGAAGCACTTCGCCACGCAGCGTAACTTCGCCAGTCATGGCGATGTTCCTTCGCACAGGCTTACCCGTGAGGACAGAGATGATCGCCGCGGTGATGGTGATTCCTGCCGAAGGTCCGTCTTTCGGAATGGCGCCGGCAGGGACATGAATGTGAATGTCGTGGGTCTCGAAGTAATCCGGTGAGATCCCCTGCTCATCAGCATGAGCGCGCGCGTACGTCAGCGCCGCCTGCGCCGATTCCTTCATCACCTCGCCGAGCTGCCCGGTCAGTGAGAGCTTTCCCTTTCCGCGAACAGCAGTCGCTTCGATGAAGAGAATGTCGCCGCCTACCGACGTCCACGCCAGCCCCGTTGCAACGCCCACCTGGTCGCGTTCGAGCAGCTCTTCGGCGAAATGCCTCATCGGACCGAGATATCTCTCCGCGTTCGACTCCGTGATGCGGTAGCTCTTCTCGTTCTTCCCTTCCGCCACCTGGACTGCGATCTTCCTGCACACCGTGCCGATCTCGCGCTCGAGATTCCGAAGGCCAGCCTCTTTGGTGTAGCCGGTGATGATCCTCATGATCCCCGAGTCGGTCCAGGAGACTTCCGTCTCTTTGATGCCGTTCTCTTCCATCTGCTTGGGGATGAGATGCTGTTTGGCGATCATCACCTTTTCTTCGTCGGTGTATCCCGACAGGCGAATCACTTCCATCCGGTCCAGGAATGCCGGCTGAATCGTGTCGAGCACGTTCGCTGTGACGATGAACATCACGTTCGACAGATCGTAGGCAACGCCGAGATAATGGTCCCGGAACGAATTGTTCTGTTCGGGGTCGAGGACTTCGAGGAGTGCCGAGGAAGGGTCGCCGCGATAGTCCGCGCCGATCTTGTCGACTTCGTCGAGCATGAAAACCGGATTGCCCGTCTGGGCCTGATTGATTCCCTGGATGATCCGGCCTGGCAACGCACCGACATACGTGCGACGGTGTCCCCGGATCTCGGCCTCGTCGCGCACTCCGCCGAGTGAGATGCGGACGAACTTTCTGTCCAATGCCCGAGCCACCGAACGACCGAGCGAAGTCTTTCCAACTCCCGGAGGCCCAACGAAGCAAAGGATCGGGCCCTTCATCTTCGTCCCGCGCAGCTTTCGAACCGCGAGGTACTCGAGAATCCGTTCTTTGATCTTCTCGAGGTCGTAGTGATCTTCATCGAGAATCTCACGTGCTCGTGCCAGATCGTGATTGTCGGCAGACATCACTCCCCACGGCAGTCCGGTCATCCAGTCCAGATACGTCCGGATGATGGAAGTCTCCGCTGAATCAGGATGCGATCGCTCGAGCCTCTTGATCTGTTTTTCGACTTCGTCTTTCGCCTCGGCAGCGATCGATTTTTCTTCGATCTTCTTCCGATAGTTCTCAACCTCTTCGGCCAGCTCTTCTCCTTCTCCCAGCTCGGACTGAATGGCCTTGAGCTGCTGGCGGAGGAAGTACTCACGCTGGTTCTTGTTCATCTCGCCCTGAGCTGCGGTGGAGATCTCCTGCTGCATGGTCAGAAGATTGATCTCCCGCGTGAGCAGCTCGTTGACTTTCTTGAGCCGCTCGATGGGATCGATGGTCTCGAGAATGTTCTGGGCTTCCTCCAGTTTGAGATCGAGGTTCGAGGCCGACAAATCCGTGAGCCTTGCGGGATCGTCCAGGTTCGCCGCGATCACCATCACTTCCGGCGAAATGTTCTTTCCAAGAGTGACGGAGCGATCGAGATTCTGTTTGACCGAACGGATGAGCGCCTCGATCTCGAGCGGTCGATCCTTGGTCACGGGCTCTTCGATCCGCGTGATCTTGGCCTTAAAGAAAGGTGCCGTCTGGATGAAGTAATCAATTCGGGCGCGGGACAGGCCCTGAACCAGAATCCGGATCCTGCCGTCAGGGAGCTTGAGCATCCGCATGATGATGGCCACGGTGCCTACGCGATAGAGATCCTCTTCGCCGGGATCCTCGTTCTGAAAATCCTTCTGCGCCGTGAGCATGATGACCCGGTTCTCAGCCAGCGCCTGATCGACCGCGTTGATCGACTTCTCACGCGAGACCGACAGCGGGACGATGATGAATGGAAAGATCACCAGGTCTTTGAGTGGAAGTACCGGAAGGACATCCGGAATCTTGATCGGCTCTTCTTTGGCGGCTTCGTTCTGTTCAGTCATTCGTTTCAGGCGCCTCGTAATTTCAGTTGCGGGCTCCGGTTCCCCGACTTGCGCTGCAATCCGCTTCCACTAAAACGTCACGACCACAGCGTCTCGATTTGTGCTCTTTGTGAATCGATTTCCGTGCTCAGACCACGTTCGTAAACGAGCTGAGCGACGAACCAAATCTCGCTGCAATGGCTGTTCCCGCGATTCATCTCTCATCTCGTCTCATCCTTGAGGTGGTGAAGCTCACGGACGAATGCCTCGACATCTTCAAACCGATGATAGACCGAAGCAAACCGTACGTACGCCACTTCATCCAGATCCTTGAGCCGCTCCATCACCATCCCGCCCAATGCCTGACTCGACACTTCGCGCTCTGCGGAGTCCTGCATGGAGAGCTCGATCTCGTCGACGACCCGCTCGAGCTTGTCAGATGAAATCGGCCGCTTTCTGCAGGCCACCTGAAGTCCTTCCATGAGCTTGGCCCGGTCATACAGCTCCCGACGCTCATCCCGCTTGACCACCTGGAACGGCAACAGTTCGATCTTTTCGTAGCTGGTGAACCTCCGCTCGCAGCTGGCGCATTCTCGCCTCCGGCGAATGACATTCCCCTCCTTACTTTCTCTGGAGTCGACGACGCGATCTTCCGGATTGCCACAGAAAGGACAGCGCATAGATTGAGACTCTCAATGGTTGCGAAGCGCACAACGCTACGACATTCACGGCCCTGCATCACCGGAATGCTGAATTGTGAATGCTGAATGTTTGAATTCGTGAACCGTGGCTGACCATCACAACCGACGCTTCTATCACTCTTCGATTTTTTCGCCAATGCGTCTCAGCTGATTCCAGGTAAGACCTTCCTTGATGAGCAGAAGAGACCCCAGTGCGATCACTGGCAGAAAACCAACGAAGTGGAAGAGGATCGCCACTGCCACTGCCGTGTTTAGCTCGAAGTGATAAAAGCTCGTCAAGGCGACCTGACAGACCTTGTGAAAACCTCCCACACCGCCGGGCGTGGGCACCATCAAACCGAGGATGGCCAGTCCTGTAACGAAGAAACTTGCGGTGAAAGGAAGAGGGTGCCCTACGGCCATGACCACGATCCAGAATTGAGATGAGAGGAGAAGCCAGATGACGGCGGTGCAGAACGTCACGCGAATCAGCGCCGCATGGTGATGGGCGATGTTGAGCGAGCCCACGAACGAATCGAAAAACGCCATCCATCCGGCGCGGGCCCGGAGAGGAAGGAGAAGCGAGAGTCGTTCATGAAGACGGCGCACGACCGGGCTGTGGAAGTAGAGGGCCACCACAAAAGTGAGCAGGCTCACCAGCAGAACTGCCGCCGCAATGCCGGTGCTTCTGATCAGCACGTACTTGCCCGCGGTCGTGGGGTCCTCCGCAAAGCGGCGCGCGCTGGTGAGAGTGAACGTGACGAAAAGGGAGAGGATTGCCGTGAGATCGAGGACCCGCTCGGTCAGGATGGTTCCCAGTGCATAAGAAAATTTGATGTTCGTCCGCCTCGCAAGCAGGGCCGGTCTGGCCACGTCCGATGCTCGAACCGGAAGCAGATTCGACAGCATGAACCCGATCACCGTTGCAAAAAACGCCGGATACAAAGGAGGGGGATCATCGGGACTGAGAATCGTCCTCCAGCGGATAGACCGAAACAGAAG
>Ga0136612_10001013_pt1 | contig 11465 bp, 16 predicted proteins | sample AntDryUQ224A2306_2_FD_106644 | JGI IMG/M metagenome (GOLD analysis project Ga0136612, IMG submission 106644) | Polar desert sand microbial communities from Dry Valleys, Antarctica - metaG UQ224A (23.06) | ecosystem: Environmental > Terrestrial > Soil > Desert | place: Antarctica: Dry Valley...
ACCGGACCAGACGGCGAGGTAGACAGGGGTGGGGTTACCGTCGGCGCCCAGCGTGCCAGTGACGTCACCGAAGACGTGCTGCCAGAGATCGGGTCGGCCGGCTTCCTTCGATGACCAGGATGCGGGTCGGGGCGCACTACTCGCCATCGCTCACCCCCGCTGAGGAGAGCCCGAAGGCCCTCCGAACGCGGCGCCGGGCCTGACGAAGCAAGTAACGGCCAATGCCAATGCGCGCGAGACGGTGGGGATCGCTCGGCGTCAGGGTATGGACGCCCGGCCCGCGAACGGGTAGACTCATGGCTATAGCCCTTCGGCGTCCGTTCTCTCTCGAGTCGCCAAACACAGGAGAGGACGGGCGTTTCTTTGTGCCGGCCAGCATAGCGGGCCGGGCCTGGGAAGTCACGCCGACGTGTGCGGCGCCTGGATCAGCGGGTATCCTGAACATGATGATCGTCTCTCACGGGATGGTGATCGCCTGACCCCCGTTTGGCCGACTTTCCACGGACCGCCGCTCGGGGGTTTTCTGCGTCTTGGTGCTAACTCATGGTGCCATCGCGCGCGGTCCGGTGTAAGCCGAACAACTCTCGGATGTGACCCTCAGAGCACGAATAACCGGTTATTCGTGCTGTGGCGAACTGCTGGAAGGACTAGGCGGTATATGTCCCTTCGCGGCAGCGAGTGGGCAATCGGGGTGGGGCGGGTGCTTTGACTCCCATTTCTGCATGTCCTGGCGATCCAGGGGAGGGCTCACCCCCTCGTTCTCCGAAACGCGGCGGGCCACCCTGTGCCAGTAGGCATTAGGGCCGCGCTGGCCTTGCTTGGGGGGTGAGATCCGCCATTCTTCTGCAGCGATCTCGCAGCGATTTGTCTGGATGGGACGTCCACCTTTTCCCAGTAGGCCACGCTCTTGCAGGTGTGGCCTCCATACCGCGAGGACGGCCTGTCGTGGCAGATTGAGCCGCTCGGCGACAGGAGCGGCCCAGTTCTTCAGATCATCGCGCGACGGCTCTGGCGCCGTTCGGAGGCGCATCACCAAGCTGTGTAAGGCGCGGCGGTTCGGCGCCTTCGTCATAGCGGCAAGTCGGGCTAGGCGCTGCTCGTAGTCTGGGTGCGCGATCTGAGCGGCTCGGAGCTTTGCCCCGAAACCGGGGGGCTTGGAGCGGCCACGGTGAGCCCTTCCACCTTTCCCGCGATGCTCCGAGGAGTTGAGGATGCTTGCCATCCGAGCGCCCAGGACACGGGCGAATGCCAATGCACGGTCCTCGGCTGTGATGCCGCCGGCGTCGATGATCGCCTGTTTGAGGCTGATGCCGAAGGTTTCGGCTAACGCGAGGAGCTTCTCTCGACGCAGAGTGCTCTGCGGGATGACGAACCATCGACGGAGCGCAAGGTAGCGCACGCCGGATTCTCGCGCGAACGCCGACAGGTCCATCTCGTGTTCAGCCATCCACTCCAGGCAGCGCCGCTGGAGCGCGTTCCAGGCCTGATGGCGGTGTCCAGCCGAGATGCACTTTCTGCTGCATGCTCGCCACGATTCCTCTCGGTGCGGGGGCACCAATTGGCGGCTACCGCACTCGGGGCAGGTACGCCAGCGGGCGCGAAGTCGCTGGGCCTTTCCTTCATCAGTTCTGCCCCAGTGGCCTGCGGCGAATCTGGCGCCCTGCGTGCGGACTGACTCTCCGCAGCCACATCCGCACTGGCCGCGATCGCGCCAGGATCTGGCTTCTCCGGTCCGTCTCCAGTGGTTACCAATGTATCTGGCTCCCGGAGTGACGACCGTTTCGCCACAGCCGCATTCACACTGGGGTGGTGTGAGTACAGCTAGTGCCCCCCTCCCCTCCCCTCGGGGCGCCACACGCATGTGGTGGCCGGGAAGGAAAGCGCTTCGCGCGCTGCGCCGCGTTCCTCCGCAGCCGCAGCCACACACCTGACTGATAGGTGCGGGCTGTTTCTCTTTTTCCTCACCTTGGGCCGGTACACGCATGTGGTGACCAGGCATAAAGGCGCTGCGAAGCGATCTGGGGGTAGCGCCGCATCCACAACCGCAGGGGTGGGCCTCAACAGCCGCCGTGGTTGAATTACTCACCTGTCACGCTCTTACCGTGGTGAACGTCATCTCAATCATCAGGACGTAGAATCGGAGTGCCTCCTCCCCGCTATCACCGGGGTGGTTGGAAGTCGTGGGCCGCGTGCTAACTCACGCGGCCTGCGCGTTTCCCGCTAGTTCCTCAGTCGTCAGCAGCTCGTCGGGCGTGACCTCTAGCGCGGCGCAGAGCCGCTGTAAGTGCGCCGGCCTCGGGAACGACTGACCAGACTCCCACCGTTGAAGCGTCTGGTATGGAACGCCAGCCTTCGAGGCGAGTCCCTTCTGGGTCAGGAAGCGGCGCGTTCTCCATGACTTCAAGTTCTGCACGTTCTCTCCCATACGTCAGGTACTTCAAGAATACCACACATTGGCCTGAAAATGACCCCATAAAAGCAACACAAACGGGTATAAGTGTGGTATTATTGCTGTGCGGGGGAGTGATAGACCCCCGACGATCCGCAGGGAGTTAGCCCTCATGACCACCGCCACCGCCCCCCGCCCCGACCGCGTCGCCGCCGTGCTGGCGCAGGCGACCCGCTGGACCAGCGCCCGCCGCAAGTCGGACGGCCAGCCGTTCTTCTTCATCCCGGGCAGCACCGATGACGCGGTCTACATGACCAGTACCATCGGCTGCACCTGCCCCGCCGCTCGGAAGTCGGTCACCGGCGATTGCAAGCACCAGGAAGCGGTCCGCCAGCGCGCCGCCCGCCAGGACGCCGACCGCGCCCGCCGCCAGATCCCAGGCGCCGAGCTGCCAGTCACCCCCACGTCGCACCGCCCGTGCGCCCGGAAGTGCGGCGCGACCCTGCCGCCCGAGTCGCGCTTCAGGCTCTGCAACCCGTGCTACGAGCGGATCAGTGTCGCCCTCGCCAACCTGTAGCTACCAGGGGGCCGGTCACCCGATGTGACCGGTTCCCGCCTCCACTCGAAGGGGTTTGCTATGCGATCCGATTCGCCGCCACCGAGCTGGTACGAGCCGCCGTCCTGGACGAGCTTCGAGGACTGGGAGCCTGACGAAGTGGCCCCGCCCGCCGATGACCTTCTGATCGTGGCCGGCGCCTGCTCGTGGTACTCGACGCTGGCCCACGCCGACGACGACTGACGACCGCTCCGGGTTTCGCGCGGATTCCGCGCGAAACCCGCCCCTCCCACGAGGAGTCCTGCTATGCGAATCCTGACCTTCCCCGAGCTTCACCGTGAGGTCCGCGAGCACCACGCCGCCGAGGCTCGCCCGGTCTCCTTGACGCCACGCGGTGCTGCCGTTGCCGCCGGCCGCCGCTTCGTCCGCGATCTGCGAGCGCTTCCCTCTGATGACCGGGCCGAGATCCTTGCTGGCTTCGCTAGCGATCTGCGCGACGTGATCGCCGAGCTGGCGTACGGCGCCTGACGCTGCAGGAAGCGGCCGGGGGGGTGCATTCCGCCGGCCGCCGAGCATCGCACTACGAGGGCGCGTGGTGCGACGACGACACGATAGCCCATTGTGCCGGCTGCCATCGGGCAGCCGGCACCACGAACATGGAGACGAAGATGTCAGACACCACCCTCCCCCGTCGATCCGCACTCCGCACCGGCGGCCTTGCTGCCATCATGGCCGGCTTGCTCGGCACCAGCACAGCGGCGCCGGCCAGCGCCCAGCCGGCGCGCTCCCTCGCGACTGTCGTCCACACTGACGATTTGGCTGCTGAGTGCCGGCGCCTCTCCGCGATGCTGTCGCCCGAGCAGGCCACGTTGCTCCGGCGCTTCAGCGACGCGACGAGCAACGGGCAGACACTCTGCGAAGAGTGGCAGGCCGCCGAACTTGCGCGGCACCTGCCCGGGCTGGCGCCGGCGATCCGAATGGTCTGGACGCACACTATCGGGGTGGCGTACCAGACGCCAGGCGGGTGCTGCACCGTGGCTGCGGGCTTCGAGCCGTAGGAACGTGATCGCGCGATCCACAACGGGCCGGTGGGAGACTGCCGGCCCATTCTGTTGTCTAAGCACATGAGCATAAGTCTTCTGGTGCCCCTACTCGAACGGAAAACCGTGCCGAACTTATGGACAAGTGCTTAGCGTGCACGCTGCGTTGTGCTGCCTCGGCAGTGATGTGGGTGCCCGCCGTACATCACGGCTAGAGCGCCGGGTTTCCCCCGAGGCCCGGCACTCGCCCGTCACGCACCAGAGCCCCGCTGGACCAGCTCCGGGGCATCTGCCGATCGGACCCCGAGGCGCTCGATGCCATCGACCGGGCCACGACGGGAAGGCAGGGACAGCGTACAGACATTGTTGCTAATAGCAACGAAGTAGATAGGCCCGCGGGAACCACGAAAGCTCAGGCTCTGCGTCGTCTGCGAAAAGACCGGCCGGACCTGCATGCCGAGGTGCTGCCCTACTAAACCAAAGCCACGATGGGATCTACATGGTCATAGGCGCAGTGCATGTGGGTTTCACCTTGGCTTTGGTTTAGGCTCTAGGACGCAGACTGAACAAGTACCTCGAGGATGCGGGCTTCGGATGCGGTGGCACCCATCTCGCGTGCCCCGGCCTCCCGTTCCTGCACGAGCCGCCGCGACGCGTCACGGGCATGCTCCTCGGTATCCCATAGGGTGATGCCCAGTAGCTCGCCTTGCGCTCGGTCCATGAGCACGAGCGTGCCCTGCAAGCCGGGGAGTTGCTGGAGGACCGGCGCCACGCGCTCCCGGAAGCCCTGCATGCCAGCCCCTTCTAGTTGTGCCACCGGCGCCTTGAAGCTCGCGACGTGTGCAAACACCTGAACCTCCGCTGGTCGAGTTTTCCCATGATAGCCCCCACGGCCACGCGCGGCCAGGATGGCACTACGGGGGCCAGGAGAGCCGGCGGGGCCGTACGCGGAGCGGACGAAACCTGCGTAGATTCTACGCAGGTCGGTTCCCTCGCACCCACGCGCGCGGGGAGCCGACGGAATAGCAACTGAAATGATTTCAGTTGCTATTCATCCCCCCACGCGCGCGCGGGGACAACGTCAGAGGCACAACGGAAACTATTTCCGTTGTTCACCTCGCACGCACCCGCGCGCATCGGCGTGACACTGCCCACTCTGGCCGGACTGGCGCTCGCGCTGGGGATCCTCCGCGCCGTAGGCTGGCCGCTATGTCCGCGATCGTGTCCGCAAACGAAGCCGCCCACCGCTTCGGCCTGTCCGAAAAGACGGTCCGCCGTTGGATCAAGTCTGGCAAGCTGAACGCGGACAAGAGCGGACGTGCGTATCGGGTGATGCTCTCCGAGGTCGAAGCCTTGATCGCGCCCGATACCGCCCACGATCGTGGACCGTCAACGGACACCGTACGGACAGCGGACATTCATTCGGCCCCTTCCACAGCGGACTCAATGTCCGCGATGTCTGGTATCCCCGAGCTGGTCAGCCTGGTGGACCGCCTCCAGGCTGAGGCCCGGCAGCACGCCGAGACGTCCGCCATGTGGCAGGAACGGGCCGGCACCCTGGCCGATCGGTTAGCCGCGGCTGAATCGAAGCTGCTGGCCCTGGAGGCGCCGAAACCGTCCACAGGCGCGCGTACAGCGCCGCAAATCGCTGAGCCGACTACGGAGTCACCTGGAGGCCGTCTTCACGCCCTTGCGCCGTGGCTGCTCGCCGTGCTGGCGATCGGCGCCGTCGTCGGGATGGCAGCGTGGCCGCGGTGAGCGGCCGCCGCGTTATCCGAACAGATTCCGGGCCGTTAGCGCCGGCCTCGGCCACCCGTTACACCGGACGATCAGACGCTCCCAGGGCCAACTGACTTCGGATAAACCGTCTTATCCGACGACGTTATCCGCGCGGTAACGCCCGATGCCGGCCCCATCTCGGGAGCCGGCGCGGGGTCTGCCGACGCAGCCAGCGTACGCGGGGGCCACCGACTGTAGGTCGGCAGGTTAGATCGAGTACATCGGATTTGATCGCCGCAACCGCTCGACGTCGGCGGCCACGCGATCGCCGAGCTGGTCGGTCAACCATGCCTGCTTCAGCGCCGGCCAGGCGGCGCGCCAGTCAGACTCGGTGCCGCCGGCATGGAGGAACCGCTGGTGCGTCTGGCCCTCGTAATCCGCCAGCCGCGTCTGTCCGTCCTCGCGGGTCTCACGTTCTCGCTCTTCTGCGTGGGCCGCTTCCTGACGCTCGCGCTCGGCAACGGCGGCGGTGATCTCGGCCGCGCGCTGCCGTTGGATGGCGAGACGCCGGGTCTCGGTGAACGGGGTGCCGCGCCCCGTTACGTACATGCCGTTTGCGTCAAGAGGATATGGATGGTTCGCCATCTCTGTTCTCCTTCAGCCCCGCACTGAGGCGAGGCGCTGCGTGTCGGCCACGTGGGCGTCGAAGTTGCTCCAGAGCCATTCGCGTGCCCAAACCGCGAGGCTCAAGCCCAAAACCAAATCATCGTGGTCGGATTCTCTCCAGCTTGCCATCTGCTCATGTCCCAGCGGCGTGATGCGCCGGCGGAACGTCCCCAGCTCCCGCTCAAGGGTCGCCGCCTCCGGGAGCGCTCGGCTGATCTGGAGTCGGCGTTGTTCCAAGACCACGGACACCGCGCCGATCAGGTCGCGTTTCGGGATCGAGGCCGTGCGTTCGCGGCTGTCGAACGTCGTCGCGTTGCCGGCGTGGATGCTGGCTGCGATCAGCCACGGCATTCCCGATTGGCGGAAGAGATCCACGACGGCGGCGCCCACCCCCGTCGCATCGGCGATCAAATGCAAGCGGGCGTCGCCGATCGGGTGCGCACTGAGCACCTTCACCACGTCCTCAACGACGCGCGGATAACTGGTGCCCAACTGCCAGCGCTGCATGTGCGGGACGGTGAGCATCGGGCGGGACGGCCGTTCGTGCCAGAACGCGTCCACGGCATCGCGCTGCGTCCGGGTGAGCGCCGCGGGCGAGACCCAACCCGGCGTCGTGAGACCAACCCGGTAGAGGGGGCTGCCCGGCGTCACGGTCCATCCTGGTATCCACTGCTGTACCTCGACGATCACGAGAGCCGAGAAGTCCTGGCTTTGTCCGAGATCAAGCCCCGCGATGTAGTGCGGTTCCAGGCTCACGTCAGCCTCCCAAAGAGTGGTGCAATGTCGCTGGTGAATGCGGCCTGGATGTCCTCGGTGCGGAACACGGCGCCCTCGGCCTCCTCGAAGGCGCACGCATACTCCTGGCGCCACCAGGCGACCGGCATACTGCGCCGCTCGGCTTCGAGAAACGCGCTTGAGATCCTCGGAACTGCCGTCGCTGGTACCTCGACGCGCTGCCAGTCGGCTCCGCCGTCCGACCAGAAGCGCCAGAACGCGCCCTGCTTCCCGTTCGGTGTCGAGAGCAGCAGCAGCCGGGAGTCTGGCGCAGTCGCCAACATGGGTGAGATGGCCTGCATGAGGTCGTCGTCGATCCGCGCAGCTTCGTCCAGGATGACCAGTGCCGGCGCCGAGTAACCGCGGATCGTTTGTTGGCTGCCGGGCAAGCTGATGATCCTGCTGCGGCTCGACAACTCCAGCCGCAGCAGCGTCTCCGCTGTGGGAGAGACCGGGTGGCCCAAGATGCGATAGGTATCAAGCGCCTTCCGAAATAATTCTGCTGATTGTCGAAGGCTTGGCGAGACGAGCAGGACGAGGCTGCCGGGTGCATAGACAGCCTGGTGGACGGCCAACACGGCCGCGATGCTGCTCTTGCCGCCCTGTCGAGTGACGTTCACGAGCATGCGCCTAGCCGTCGAGCGAAGCAGATCGCGCTGCCAGTCGTCGGGGTTGATACCTGCTCGCTCAGCCAGCAGCACCGGATCGAGCGCGCACGCCAGGTCGGCCGCGATCACGACGGCGCCTCCAAGGCCAGCATCAGGTCGCCAGCGATCATGCGGGCGTCTCCAACGCTGCTAGCCGCTCCACCAGGGCCAACCGGCGGCCTGGGTCGTCGCTCAGCACATCGAGTACGATGGCGCGCACGCTGAGCCATTCCATGCTCGCCAGGATATTGATGACGGGCCGGCGGTCGATAGCCTGGCTCATCTCTGCCAGCAGCTCCAGGCACGCCAATGCGGTCCGCACACCGGTGAGCGCTGTCTTCAGGTCGCCGGCCTTCTCGGCGGCCAGGAGGATGCTGAGCGACTTTGAGCGGAGTGCCCGCACCTGCTCGAGCAGATCGTCCGCCTGGCCGGCCTCACGGGCGGCTTGTGCCTTCGTCAGCGTCTCCGGGAGGTGGTCGTCGTGATGGCGGATGAGGGCCGTTTTCGACAGGCTGAAACGGTCCGCTATGGTCCGAAACGGCTTGTGGTTGACGAGTGCCTGATCCACGGCCGGGCGGTCAGGGTGGCGGCAGACGGTGCAGGTGCGCGGCATTAGGCTGCCGTCCCCTTCTTCACCCTCGGCCGGCGCCCCGGACCGGGGCAGCCGGCGCAGTGCAGGTCGCCGGCCGGGTCGATCAGCAGATGGTCGCGCCATTGGTGGCAGTGCGGGCAGCGGACGGCGGCGTAGCGGTAGCGGACGACGTCGACGGCCAGAACTTCGACCAGGTCGGGCATCAGTTCCTCCGTCCGTGTGCGTACTGCCGGGCCATGGCAGCCTGTAGGGCGCCGCCGAGCTGCTCGACGTGGGCGCGGATGTGCGGGTCGCCGCGCTCGTGGGCGGCGGTCGTGTCGCACTCACCGTCGCACCTGGCTTCGTGTTCCATCACGGCCGCCGTGATGAGCTGGCGGAGCGGCATATCCAGCCGGTCACCGGGGAACGAGGTCAGCCCCGTCGTGCTGTATCGGCAATCGACTTCGATCCTGACGCAGCCCTCGGCCAGGTGCGGCAGCTTCATGACCGTGACGGTCGCCTGTGGCCGGCGGGTCATGCGGCACCTCGCACTCTGTACCCACGGCGCCAGCGGTGCTCGATCAATCCTCGTTGCTCTGCCCGCCAGAGTGCCACGTATGTCGCTTTCAGGGACAGCCCGAGCCGTTCGGCCACCACCGCGGCGGTCGTCCACTCCTCGGCTCGTAGGACTGCCAAGACTCGGGTATCCCCGCGCGGGCGGCCCCCCAAGTTACGGGTACTCGTCCGGGGCTGCTCCGCCTGAACCGGCAGCAGTTGATCTTGCGAGCAGGTCATGCAGCCACCCCTTTTTCACCATCAGCACGATGGCTTGACTCGAGGTCGGCCGGCAACGCGCCGTGCACCGCGAAACTCACCAGACAGGCACCGCTGCACAGCTCGTATGTCTCTCCGGCCGGGCTGGTCACGGTCCACCAGGTGCCGACGCAGAGATGCCGATCGCGATACAGCAGCCGGGCGGCGCAGCCGGTGCGGGGGGCGGTCATTCCGACCCCCCGCTGACGGCTGCCAGATCGGCCCAGCGGACCTGACTCGTGCCAGTTGTGAGGTTCGTCCGCCACTCAACACCAGGGGGGCACGGGTAGCCGTCCGGCAGATCCTGCCACTCGGATGAGGGTGTGAACGCGGCGCCGATCATCGCGTTACAACCGTCGCAGCGGTCCCCTGAGCGCTCGTAGGAGCCGCAGTGGCAGCGCCAGAGCTTCGGACGGGCCGGCGGGCTCTCAGGGAACGGCAGCGGCTCGGGCGCTATACGTGCAACTTGCACGGGAATAGGTACGTAATCATCCACGGGGGGGGATTGCGGCTCTATACGTGCAACTTGCTCGTATAGCCCCTCGCGCTCTGGGAAGTCGCTCACGACGATCTTGCCGCACTCGCTGCACGAACGTTCGGTGAAGACGTTGAGTCTTGCCTTCGGGTGCTGATCGCAGCGAGCGGTGGTTCGGTTCACCCGCTCGTGCTTTTCATCGAGCGCCTCGCCGATGGCCGCGAACCGCTCGATGATCTCGACGGGGTCCAGGACTTCGGGAGTGTAGGTGGTGACCTTCCCGCGCACCCCGTCGCGCCGCCAGTCGGTCTTGCGCTGGATAGGTGAGCCGTCCAGGCTGAACACCTTTTCGGCCTGCGCCCTGGCCGAGGACTCGTGCATCCCGATCTCCTTGGCGAGGTGCTCTCCGGTCATGATGGGTGAGTCCGTTTTGAAGTACTCGGCTCGGCGAGTGAGGATTTTGGCGCTGGCCTCGATCACGTCCTTCTGGGCGGATTTCAGACTCTTGACGCTGCGGAGCCGCCGCCGCGCCAGCTCCATTCGGCGATCCATGGCACGTTCATCCTGAATCCGGGTCAACTTGATGCTGAGGGTGCCATTCTTTTCCAGGAGATCGTCGACGGTGCCGGCCAGGCGCTCCACCCATGCGATCAGGTCGCGGTTGCTCTGACGAAGCTCCTGGATCTCGGTGCATTTCGTATGGTCGCCCTCGCAGGGGCATTCGGTATCGTGCGCCGCTTCGTCGTGTGGTGCTGGTGGGGCGACCTGGATGTGCCCGATGCTGACGGGACTGTCGCCGGCGTCGTGCCCCGTCAGGTCGCGGAATGACTGCGAGCACGAGGCGATGGCCTTGCCGATCGTCATTTCGAGGTATGTCGAGCCGTCCGATGAATGCACCTCGGACCACTTGTTGCGGACGCGGTTGGACCGCCACATTTCGGCCGCCATGCGGGCCGGGTCTTTGTCGAACCAGAACGCGAGCGCGCTGGCGTAGGACAGATCGTCGCCCGAGACGTCGGCGCCGCCCTCCGGCTTGCTCTTGACCGACCCGCCGTTGGCAAGCATCTGGATCTCGTTGCCGCGCTTGGCCGCGTACATCCGCTCTCGGGCACGCTGGTCCCGGTCACCGATGGGGGCAGCCGCGGCCGATCGCTCGAGCTTCACCTGGACGCGGGGGGCAGCCTCGGCCGGTAGATCCGGGAGGATGCGCTCCAGCTCGTCAGGGTCGTACGCGCGGTCCTTGATCGAGACGATCTCGACGCGCGGCGCCGGCGTGTACTTCCAGTTGCGGCACCCTGGTGCTCGGAGCACCTGGGTGAGATCCCAGCCCGACTTGTCGGCGCCCATCGCGTAGGCCAGGCGCTTGTTGATCTGCTCGGCGCGGTTCGGGTCGATCGGCACGGTGAAGCGCCAGTAGAACTGTTGGCGGCCGGCTGATGATTCGATGATTGCGGTCGGGGCCGGTAGGCTGGGGCCGGGTTGCGCGCCGTCGCCATCGACGTACGCAGCCAACATCAGCGAGGCGTTCTCCTTGACCCGGCGCTTCTTCGTCAGCAGGTGGGCACAGAAGTACGCCTCGCGACCGTTCTCCGACTCATGGGCGAGCTGCTGGCTGGCATCGAAGTAGTGCTTCGGCCACTCGAAATACGACGTCTTCACGTCGTCGAGCGCCTGCTGGCCGGGGATGCGCCGACCGGACCAGACGGCGAGGTAGACAGGGGTGGGGTTACCGTCGGCGCCCAGCGTGCCAGTGACGTCACCGAAGACGTGCTGCCAGAGATCGGGTCGGCCGGCTTCCTTCGATGACCAGGATGC
>Ga0136612_10001014_pt1 | contig 11461 bp, 12 predicted proteins | sample AntDryUQ224A2306_2_FD_106644 | JGI IMG/M metagenome (GOLD analysis project Ga0136612, IMG submission 106644) | Polar desert sand microbial communities from Dry Valleys, Antarctica - metaG UQ224A (23.06) | ecosystem: Environmental > Terrestrial > Soil > Desert | place: Antarctica: Dry Valley...
GCATGACTGGATGTCGAACAGCCTGGCGCGCAGCCAGGGCTCGATCGCCGCCCGCCTAGGCGAAGGCCTCGCCTTCCTCGCGACCGTCGGCTCGACGGCTCCGTTTATCGGGCTGTTCGGCACCGTCATCGGCATCTACCGCGCGCTCATCAAGATCGGCGCGTCCGGCCAGGCCTCGATCGACACCGTCGCCGGTCCGGTCGGCGTAGCGCTGATCATGACCGCGCTCGGCCTGGTCGTCGCGGTGCCGGCGGTGCTTGCCTACAACTGGCTGATCCGCCGCAACAAGTCGATCATGGAGGATCTCGCCGCCTTCACCAACGACCTCCACGGCTATCTGATGTCCAATGGGCAGGTAAAGCCGCGCATGGCGGGCGGAAGCGACACCCGAGGCGCCCAGACCCGGGCAAGCAGCGCGCCGCCCCGCGGCAGCGAGCCGCTGCGCACGGGCGACACCCGCACCGGAGCCGAGGCGGCCCCGACCACGGTCGCCGAGTGATTTGATCCACCGGGGGAGCGCCGGCCGGCATCGGCGGGCGCCCCCTCGAACCTGAATGCAGCGAGCAGAAAGCGAACCAGGATGGCAGTTAGCGTAGGCCCGGGCGGCGACGGCGACGAAGCCGAAACCATGTCCGACATCAACGTCGTGCCGTTGGTCGACGTGATGCTCGTGCTCCTGATCATCTTCCTGATCGCGATCCCGGTCGTGTTGCAGTCGGTCCCGGTGCAGCTGCCGGCGGTGCGCTATCAGGCAACGACGACCAAGCCGGAGAACGTCAATTTGACCGTGCGAGGCGGTCCCGGCGGGGCCTGCGAGGTTTATTGGAACCTGACCAAGGTCGACAGCAAGGAACTGCTCGACCGAGCGGTGCAAAAGCTCGAACAGCAGATCGAGGCGGTCGGCGGGGTCGAGAACATTACCGAAGAGAATATGCCCGAAGCGCATATCCGCGGCGACATCGATACGCCGTACAAATGCGTCGGCGGGGCGGTCTACAACATGCAGCGCGCCGGCTTCGCCCGGGTCGGGTTCATTTCCGAGCCGCCCGCGGGCGGCATCACCACGCGGCTATAAGAGACTAGGAGCACGCCGCCATGGCAATGCAAACCACCAGCGACAATGCAGCTGGCGAACCGATCATGGATATCAACACGACGCCGCTGATCGACGTCCTGCTGGTGCTGCTGATCATGTTCATCATCACCATCCCGATCCAGACCCACGCGGTGAAGCTCGACCTGCCGCAGAGCTCGGAGGCTCCGCCGCCGCCGGTCGATCCGATCAAGAACAAGGTGGTGATCACCGAGGCCGGCGCGATCTTGTGGAACGGTGTTCAGGTGAATTCCCAGCAGCTTCGGCAGTACCTCGACGTTTCGCAGCAGATGGACCCGCTGCCCGAGCTGCACCTGCAGCCCGAGCCCAACGCACGCTACGAGGTGGTCGACCAGGTGCTGGCGATCACCAAGCAGGCGCATGTCGAGAAGATGGGCTTCGTCGGGAATGAGCAATACGAGAATTTCTGACGATTGCTTCGCGGCTGCCGATCGGGCGGTCCTGACGGGCCGCCCTTTTTGCATGTCCTGACGGCGTTTCCGTGTTTCCATGGCCGTTAGCGCCCACTGGCGCTTGGAACATCCCCGTGCCATTGGGCCGCGGGTGAAAATGACGTCCGATTTCGCCGTCGTCATCCTCGCCGCCGGGCAGGGGACTCGGATGCGCTCCGACATGCACAAGGTGCTGCACCCGATCGCCGGCCGGCCGTTGCTGCTGCACTTGCTCGACCGGGTCGACGGGCTCGGGGCGAACAAGCGCGTGGTGGTCGTCGGCAAGGGCCGCGAACAAGTCGAGGCGGCGCTTGACGGGCGCGACACGACGGTCGCATTCCAGGCCCAGCAAAAGGGCACCGCGCATGCCGTCCAGCAGGCCGGCCAGGCGCTCGAAAATTACGGTGGCGCGGTCCTGATCCTCTACGCGGACACGCCGTTCGTCGAAGCCGAGACATTGCAGCGGATGCTCGACCGGCTCGACGGCGAGGATGGTCCGGGCGTGGTCGTGCTCGCTTCGCGCCCGGCCGAACCCGCGGCCTACGGGCGGATCATCCTCGGCGACGGCGACCGCATCGCCAAGATGGTCGAGTTTCGCGACGCCAGCGAACAGGAGCGCGCGGTTCGCCTGTGCAACAGCGGGATGATGGCGCTGCGGGCGAACGACCTGTTCCGCTGGCTCGAAAAGGTCGGCAATGCCAATGCGGCTGGCGAGTATTATTTGCCCGACGTGGTCAACATCGCCGCCGCCGAAGGGCGCGAGGCGGTGGTGATCGAGGGCGACCCGTACGAGACCGCGGGAGTCAACAGCCGCGCCGAGCTTGCCCACCTCGAGCTCGAATGGCAGCGGCGGCGGCGCGAGCAGGCGCTCGAGGAAGGCGCGACCCTGATCGACCCGGAAAGCGTGTGGTTCGCCTACGACACCAAGCTCGGCCGCGACGTGACGGTCGAGCCGCACGTGGTGTTCGGACCGATGGTCGAGGTCGCCGACGGAGCCAGTATCAAGGCGTTCAGCCATATCGAGGGAGCGATGATCGGCGCGCGAGCAAGCGTCGGGCCGTTCGCGCGGATCCGGCCGGGCACGTGGCTCGGCGATGATTCGCGCGTCGGCAATTTCGTCGAATTGAAGAAGGCGCTGGTGGGACGCGGCGCCAAGGTCAATCACTTGAGCTATGTCGGCGATGCGGACGTCGGCGAGGGCGCCAACATCGGCGCCGGGACCATCACCTGCAATTACGACGGGTTCGACAAGCACCGCACCGTGATCGGCGCCGGGGCGTTCATCGGATCGAACAGCGCGCTGGTCGCGCCGGTCATCATCGGCGCCGGCGCGGTCATTGGAGCGGGCTCGGTGATCACCGACGATGTCGAGCCCCACAGCCTCGCCGTCGAGCGCAACGAGCAGAAGGGTGTCGCCGGCTGGGCGAAGCGCTTCCGCGCCGCCAAGGCAGCGAAGAAAGCCGCCGAATAATGTGCGGAATCGTCGGCATCGCCGGCAATTCGGACGTCGCGCAGCGGCTGTTCGACGGTTTGCAGCGGCTCGAATACCGCGGCTATGATTCGGCCGGCATCTGCACCGTCGACGGCGGCCAGCTCGACCGGCGGCGGGTCGAGGGCAAGCTCGAGAATTTGGCGGCCGAGCTTGCGCGGCATCCGCTCGGCGGGACGATCGGCATCGCCCACACGCGTTGGGCGACGCATGGCGCGCCGACAGTCAGCAACGCCCATCCGCACATCGCCGGGCCGGTGGCGCTGGTCCACAACGGAATCATCGAGAATTTCAAGCCGCTGCGCGACGAATTGATCGCCGACGGCCGCGAGTTCGCGTCCGAGACCGACAGCGAAGTGGTCGCGCATTTGGTCGCGCGCGAGATCGAGCGCGGCTCGACGCCCGAGCAAGCGGTGGCGGCGGTCCTGCCGCGTCTCAACGGGGCGTTCGCGATCGCCTTCCTGTTCCGCGACCACCCCGACCTGATTATCGGCGCGCGCATGGGGGCGCCGCTGACCGTGGGATACGGCCGCCAGGAGAATTACATCGGCTCGGACGCACTTGCGCTGGCGCCGCTCACCCAGCGCATCGCTTATCTGGACGAGGGCGACTGGGCGGTGGTGCGGCGCGACAAGGTCGAGATCTTCGACCGCGACAACAATGCCGTTGAGCGCGAGATCGTCGAATCCGGGGCGTCGGCGGCGCGGATCGACAAGGGCAACCACGCCCATTTCATGCGCAAGGAAATCTTCGAGCAGCCGATCGTGGTCGCCCAGACGCTGCAGAGCTACGTCCGCCCGTTCGAAGGCGAGGTGGCGCTGCCGACCGGCGACCTCGACCTTGCCGCGGTCAATCGCGTCACCATCGTCGCCTGCGGCACCAGCTTCTACGCCGGCATGGTCGCCAAATATTGGTTCGAGCAGTTCGCGCGCGTGCCGGTGGATATCGATGTCGCGTCCGAGTTCCGCTATCGCCAGCCGGTGCTCGAGCCGGGCGGATTGGCGCTGTTCGTCAGCCAGTCGGGCGAGACCGCCGACACGCTCGCCGCGCTGCGCCATGCGCGGGCGGAGAAGCAGCGGATCGCGGTGGTGGTCAACGTGCCCACCAGCTCGATGGCGCGCGAGGCGGACCTGCTTCTGCCGACCCACGCCGGGCCCGAGATCGGCGTCGCTTCGACCAAGGCGTTCACCTGCCAGCTGGCGGTGCTGGCGGCGCTGGCGGCGAACCTCGCGCGGGCCAAGGGGCGGCTATCGCGTGATGAGGAGCGGGCGATCGTCGGCCACTTGCAGGAAGCCCCGGCGGCGATCAATGCCGCGCTCGGCCACGATGAAGAGATCGCCGCGATGGCGCATTTGATCGCGCCGGCCCGCGACGTGCTTTATCTGGGCCGCGGTCCCGATTATCCGATGGCGCTCGAGGGCGCGCTCAAATTGAAGGAAATCAGCTACATTCACGCCGAGGGCTATGCCGCCGGCGAGATGAAGCACGGGCCGATCGCGCTGATCGACGAGGATGTGCCGGTGATCGTGCTGGCGCCGTCCGGGCCGTTGTTCGAGAAAACCGTCAGCAACATGCAGGAAGTGCGCGCGCGGGGCGGCAAGATCGTGCTGATCAGCGACGCCAAAGGGCTGGCCGAGGCGGGCGAAGGGACGATGGCGACAATCGAGATGCCCGAGGTCCACCCGCTGATCGCGCCTTTGGTGTATGCGGTGCCGGTGCAGCTGCTCGCTTACCATGTCGCGGTCTTGAAAGGCACCGACATCGACCAGCCGCGCAACTTGGCCAAGAGCGTCACCGTCGAGTGATCAGGTGGCGAGCTTGAGTTCGCTGACGTGGCGCTTGAGCCGTTCGTAGAGGAAATCGATGACCGTGCGGACGCGCGGCGCGCGGCGGACGCGCTCGTGGGTCAGCAACCACAGGACACGGCCGTGGCCAGGGCGCGGCGGGAGGCAGCGGACGAGATCCGGCTCGGCATCGGCGACCACGCACGGCAGGACCGCAATGCCGAACCCGGACCGCACCCCGGACAGCAGGCCGGTCGACGACGCGTGGTGCATCGCGACCCGGTCCTCGAGCCCGAGCTGCTTGAGCCAGGCCTCGTAATGGCGCCACAGATTGCCTCCGCCGCCGCCGATGATCGCATGCGTCTTGAGCTCTTCGAGGTTGGCCGGAACGCCGTGCCGCGCGGCGTAATCGCGGCTGCAGTAGAGCGTCCAGTCGTCGATGCAGATGCGGCGGCCGACGAGCCCGGCGGCCTGGTCGCCGACCGTGCTGCGCAGCGCGATATCGGCCTCGCCGGCGCCGAGGTCGCGCAGCGCCTGGCCGCTGTCGAGCTCGATCAGGATTTCGGGGTGCAGGTCGTGGAGCTCGCGGAGCAGGGGACCGAACAGGGTCACCGAGAAGATCTCCTCGGCGGTCAGCCGGACGGTCCCGCTGAAATCGCGGGTGCTGGCCTCGGCGGCGCTGTCGAATTTGTGCGCGGCCGCCTCGACTGCCTCGGCGTGGGCGAGAAGCTCGATGCCGGCCGGGGTCAGCGCGTAGCCGGCCTGGCGCTTCTCGAACAGAATCAGCTTCACCGCCTCCTCGAGCGCGGCGATGCGGCGGGCGACGGTGGTCTGGCTGACCCGCAGCGCCCGGCTTGCGGCGAGGGTGCTGCCGCCGCGGGCGACGGCGAGGAAAAAGCGCAAATCGTTCCAGTCGAGCATCGGCCTGTTCTGCATGTTTGCAGAATAGTAGCGCAAACTCGTTGCTCACGTAAGTTGCAATTTGGGACTAAATAAACGGTCGCGCCGGAAACACCGGCCCTCGAACAGGAGGAAACGACCATGAAAAAAGCAATCCTAATCGCGCTGGCGTCGGCGCTGATCACCACCGGCGCGATCAAGGCCGCGCCCGCGCTGGCGCAGCTGGCGGCAACCGAAACCAATATCAGCCTGGTTCGGACCGCCGACCTCGATCTCGGCAGCAGCCAGGGTCAGCGCAAGCTTGACCAGCGGCTGGCCAACGCCGCCCGCGAAGTGTGCGGAGCCGCGTCGGATGTCGACGTCGAAGGCAAGAACGAAGTCCGCAAATGCCGCGACGAGACGCTCGCCAAGGCGAAGAGTCAGCGGGAAGCCGTTCTCGCTGCGGCCGAACGCGGCGCCGTTATCGCGGTCGCCGCCGCCCGCTGAGTTCTCTTGTCCGCACAGCACAGCCGCCCTAGCCTTGACCGATGATCGAGGCGAAGGGCGGCTGTCATTGCGGGGCGGTGCGGTTCACGGCGAAAATGCCGGACCCGCCGGTGACCGCGCTTGATTGCAACTGCTCGATCTGCCGGATGACCGGCCTCGTTCATATCATCGTCCCGCACGACGATTTCACGCTGGAGAGCGGCGGCGGCGCGCTGACCACGTATCGATTCGGCACCGGCTCGGCCGAGCATCTGTTTTGCTCGAAGTGCGGCGTCAAAAGCTTCTACCAGCCGCGCTCGCATGCCGATTCCTGGAGCGTCAACGCGAACTGCCTCGACGAGCGATCGAGCTGATCGTCGACTGGTTCGACGGGGAGAATTGGGATGATGCGGCGGCGCGTCTCGACGCCAAGGGATAGCGCAGTTACGGCGCGCCAATGCACCGTCCGCTTCGACTGACGCTCGACCGCGCCGCGCTCCGGCACAATTGGCGCTGGCTCGCGGAGACTGCCGGCACCGCCTGCGGCGCGGCGATCAAGGCCGACGGCTACGGCATCGGCGCGCGCGGGGCGATGGGGACTTTGTTCGAGGCCGGATGCCGCGATTTTTTCGTGTCGACCTGGGCGGAAGCCGTTGATCTGGGCCAGTTGCCTGACGGCGCCAGCCTGGTCGTGTTGCACGGAGTGGGGCCCGAAGATGTCGAGGCGGCCCTGAGCTCAAGCGCGCGTCCGACGCTCAACAGCCTCGAGCAGGTCGCGCGGTGGAAGGAAACAGCGCCGGGAAGGCCGTGCGACGTGATGATCGACACCGGCATCAACCGGCTCGGGCTGCGGCCGGAGGAGACTGGGAGCCTCGAAGGCCTCGCGATCGACACGCTGATGAGCCATTTGGCCTGTGCCGACGAGGATCACCCGCTCAATGCGACCCAGCTCGAGCGCTTTCGCGAGGTCGCGGCGGCGGTTCCGGCGAAGCGCTACAGCCTCGCCAATTCCGCCGGAATCTGCCTCGGCCGCGACTATTCGTTCGACCTCGTCCGGCCGGGCCTAGCGCTGTACGGCGGGGTGCCGCGGCGCGAGGCCGAGGGCAATATCCGCCAGGTCGCGCATGTCGAGGCCGAGATCGTCCAGCGCCGGACGATCCGCGCCGGGACAAGCTGCGGCTATGGCGCGACTTTCACCGCCGAAGCCGACACCGAGGCGGCGATCCTCAACATCGGTTATGCCGACGGCTATCTGCGCGGTTTCTCATCGCGCGGCAGCGCGTTTGCGGGCGAATTTGCGCTGCCGGTGCTGGGGCGCGTGTCGATGGACCTGATCGCGATCGAATGCGACGCCGCGCCGGACTTGAAGGCAGGCGATTGGGTCGAGATCGATTATGATTTGCCCAGCGCGTCGGCGCAGTCCGGCCTGTCGCAGTACGAGCTGCTGACGAGCCTAGGCGACCGCTTCGATCGCAGGTGGCGCTGAGCCTTTGGGCGGCGGCGTCTTGGGCTTGTAGCGGCAGAGGTCGATCACCGGGCATTTCCAGCACAACGGCGTCCGCGCCTTGCAGATGTAGCGGCCGTGGAGGATCAGCCAGTGGTGCGCGTCGCGGCGGAACGGCTGCGGCGTCACCTTGTCGAGCTTGAGTTCAACTTCGAGCGGGGTCTTGCCGGGCGCGAGGCCGGTGCGGTTGCAGACCCGGAAGATGTGGGTGTCGACCGCGAACGTCTCCTGGCCGAAGGCGGTGTTGAGCACGACGTTGGCGGTCTTGCGGCCGACGCCGGGGAGCTGCTCGAGCTCCTCGCGGGTATGCGGCACGTCGTCGCCGAAGTCGCCGATCAATGCTTTGGAAAGCGCGATGACGTTCCTGGCCTTGGTGTTGAACAGGCCGATCGACTTGATCGCATCGCGTAGCGCATCCTCGCCCAGCGCAACCATCTGCCGCGGGGTCCGCACCCGCTTGAACAGCTCGCGGGTGGCGAGATTGACGCTGACGTCGGTCGCCTGGGCGGAGAGCACGACCGCGACCAGCAGGGTGTAGGGGCTGGAATATTCAAGCTCGGTGGTTGGCGACGGGTTAGCCTCGGCCAGGCGCCGGAAGAATTCGAAAACCTGTTCGCGCTTCACGGCGTTCCGATCGTCAAAGGGAATCGATAACGTCGCGCATCGAGTAAAGCCCGGCGGGCCGGCCGGCGAGGAATCGCGCTGCGGCCAATGCGCCGCGGGCGAAGATCGCGCGGCTCTCGGCGCGGTGGGACAGGATCAGACGCTCCTGCGGGCCGAGGAACGTCACATCATGGTCGCCGGCGACGGTGCCGCCGCGCAGGGAGGCGAAGCCGATCGCGCCGTCCTCGCGCTTGAGATTGGCCCCGTCGCGGCCGCGCTCGGCCTTGAGATCAGTGCCGCGGCCCCGAGCCGCGGCCTCGCCGAGCGCAAGCGCCGTGCCGGACGGAGCATCGGCCTTTGCGCGATGGTGCACGTCCTGAATCTCGATGTCCCACTCCGGCCCGAGCACGCGCGCCGCCCGTTCGACCAGGTCGGAGAGCAAAGCAATGCCGAGCGAGGTATTGGCGGCGCGCAGCACTGCGGCTCTCTCGGCCGCGGTGGCGATCCGCTGGTTGGCGAGGTCGTCCAGGCCGGTGGTGCCGACGAGTATCGGGATACCCGCCGAGATGGCGCGGTCGAGGCTCGCGGGGAGTGCCGACGGAGCCGAGAAATCGACCAGCACGTCGCCATGATCGGGGTCGAGCGCGAAGGCCGGATCCTCGGCGACGGCAGCCGCGATCGCCTGGCCCATCCGGCCTTTGGGCGCGAACAAGGTAATGCGGATCGGTTGGCTGTCGGAGCGCATGCGCGCTGCTTAGCGGAGGCGTTCCTGCAGGGCCAGCGCGGCAGCGGGCGCGCGAACCTTGGCGCCGTTGATCATAAAGACGAAGGCGTCGCGGCCGGAGTTCTGCCAATGTTGCGCGCGCTCCGCGAACCGGCCGAGCGCGGCCTCATCATATCCGGTCGGGACGTCCTCGCGCATGCGCTGCAGGCGGGCGTAGGCGAAGCTCGCGGTGTCGGCGTCGATGCACGGAAATTCGTCGTCGTCGCCGAACACCAATGCGACATCGTGCGCGCGGCACAGGTCGAAGAAGCGCTCGTCGCGAAAGCTGTCGTGGCGCGGCTCGATCGCGTGGCGCAGCGTGATGCCATCGAGCTCGCGCGGAAGCAGGTCCAGGAAGGCGGCGATGTCGTCGCGGTCGAATTGGCGCCGGGCGGCCAGCATCCACAGGATCGGCCCGAGCTTGGGGCCGAGCGCGCTCAACCCCTGAGCAAGGAAATTGCCGACGCCTTCGCCAGCGTCGGCGAGCTTCGGCCGAGTGACGCAGAAGCGAGAGCCCTTGATCGCGAATTGGAAGCCATCGGGCACCGCCGCCGCCCACGCCGCCCAGCTCTTGGGGCTCTGGCGGCCGTAGAAGGTGGCGTTGATTTCGATCGTGCCGAACGTTCGCGCCGCATATTCGAGCTCCTTCGAGTGCGGCAGCCCCGGCGGATAGAAAGTGCCGCGCCACGGCGGATAGGTCCAGCCGCCGATCCCGATGCGGATTTGCGCTTCGCTCATTGCACTGTCGCTCTATGCTTCGGCGATGGACATCTGCAACATCGTCATCCTGACCGGCGCCGGAATTTCCGCGGAAAGCGGAGTCGCGACCTTCCGCGGGCCCGACGGGCTGTGGGAAGGGCACCGGGTCGAGGACGTCGCGACACCGGAAGCGTTTCGGCGCGATCCGGCGCTGGTTCACGCATTCTACGACGCGCGGCGGGCGAAGCTCGGCACGATCGGGCCGAATGCGGCGCACGAAGCGCTGGCGCGGCTCGACGCGGAGTGGCCGGGCGAGCTGCTGCTGGTCACGCAGAATGTCGACGACCTGCACGAGCGCGCGGGGTCGAAGCGGCTGCTGCACATGCACGGTGAGCTGAAGAGCGGCTGGTGCCTGGCGTGCGACCAGCGCTTCGCCTGGGACGGGGCGATGGGCGAAGGGGCGATGTGTCCGAGCTGCAGCGGCCCAGGCCAAGTTCGCCCGGACATCGTCTGGTTCGGCGAAATGCCGTACGAAATTGACCGGATCGAGGAGGCGCTGCGGCGCGCCGATGTGTTCGTTTCGATCGGCACGTCGGGCGCGGTTTATCCGGCAGCGGGGTTCGTCCAGACCGCCCGCTACTGCGGCGCGCAGACGCTCGAGCTCAATCTGGAACCGAGCCAAAGCAGCATCTTCTTTCACGAAAGCCGGATCGGCAAGGCGGGCGAGCTGGTGCCGGCGTGGGTGGAGGAACTGCTAGGCGCTTACTCCGCCCAATCCAGCCCGATATCGCGATAGAGCGAACGGTCCTCGTCCCAGCGCGGGTTGACCTTGACGTGCAGGAACAAATGAACCTTGCGGCCGAGGTGCTCGCCGATCGCTTCGCGCGCCGCCTGGCCGATGCTCTTGAGCCGCGCGCCGCCCTTGCCGAGCACGATCGCCTTCTGGCTGTCGCGATCGACCAGGATCTGCTGATGGATCATTGTCGAGCCATCCTTGCGGTCCTCCCATTTCTCGGTCGCGACGACCGATGAATAAGGCAGCTCGGCGTGGAGCTGCTGGTAGATCTGTTCGCGCGTCAGCTCGGCCGCGACCATGCGGTCGGTCGCATCGCTGAGCTGGTCGGCGGGGAAATGCCAGGGCGCTTCGGGGGTCGCTTCGGCGAGCGCGCGCTTCAAGTCGGCGACGCCGTCGCCGGTGGTCGCCGAGACCATGAAGAGCTGTTGCGGGTTGAGGCGCTCGGACAAGTTGGTGGCGAGCATCAGCAGGTCTTCCCGCCGGGCGATGTCGACCTTGTTGAGAACGATCATCAGCGGCTCGGAGCGGTCTTGGAGGCTGGCGAGCATGGTCTCGATCCGGTCGCCGAGCCTGGCGGCGGCGTCGATCACCAGCAGCACCAGGTCGGCGTCCTCGGCACCGGCCCAGGCGGCGGCGACCATCGCCCGGTCGAGGCGGCGGCGCGGCGCGAAAATGCCCGGCGTGTCGACCAGCAGGATCTGCGCGTCGCCTTCGATGGCGATGCCCATCAGCCGCGCGCGCGTGGTCTGCGCCTTGGCGCTGACGATCGCGACCTTCTGCCCGACCAGCGCATTGACAAGCGTCGACTTGCCCGCGTTGGGCGCCCCGATCACCGCCACGAACCCGCAGCGGGGGGCGGAATCGGAGCTCAAACTCACCGCTTGCCTGAGCTTGTCGAAGGCCTGCTTTTGGC
>Ga0136612_10001015_pt1 | contig 11455 bp, 14 predicted proteins | sample AntDryUQ224A2306_2_FD_106644 | JGI IMG/M metagenome (GOLD analysis project Ga0136612, IMG submission 106644) | Polar desert sand microbial communities from Dry Valleys, Antarctica - metaG UQ224A (23.06) | ecosystem: Environmental > Terrestrial > Soil > Desert | place: Antarctica: Dry Valley...
GCGCTGATCGTCAACGTGGGCACGGGGATCCAGATCCTGCGCCCCGACGTGGCGCGGCCGTCGCCCCGTCCGGCTGCGACACATCTGGCTGCGACACATCTGGCTGTGCCACATCTGGCTGCGACACATCTTTACGGCGACCCCGACCGCGGCTGGTATCAGATGGTCGCGATCCAGAACGGCGGGTTCGCTCTGAGCTGGGTACAGCAGCTGCTCGGGCTCACCTGGGACGACTTCGTCGCGGCTGCCGCCTCGGCGCCGCCGGGCTCGGCCGGAGCGGCATTCGTGCCGTTCCTGACCGGCGAGCGGGGACTCGTCGCATCGCCTGGCTCGACGGCCGGGTGGTCGGGCCTGACCCCGTCGGTGGGTCGCGCGGAGCTGGCCCGCTCGGCCTTCGAGGGGTTCGCCTTCACGGTTCGCCGAGGCATGGAGGCCTTCCACGATCACCAAGGACCAGTGGTGTTGTGTGGTGGGGGAGTCCGCGAGCCGTGGGTACGGCAGCTCCTCGCCGACGTACTCGGGCGAACGCTCACCTACGTGCCTCTGCGCAGTGCGTCAGCGGTGGGCGCCGCCGTCCTCGCCGCCCGTGGGGTCGGTGCGCACCTGCCGGTCGTCGCGGACGTTGTCGATGTCGAGCCGTCGGGGCTGCCGATGCCGCAGGAGGCGTACACCCGCTGGCTGACGGCTGTGGAGCGCAGCGACCCTGGCCGTTGAGTGGTCACCCGTCGCCGTCAGTCGCCTGATCGTTCGTCCGCAATGATGCGGAGCGGGTCTGTTGCGTTGTTCGATCAAGAGACAGGCCAAGGCGACAGCCGCTGACGCGGTGATTCAGATTGCTGGCCTCAGTTCGTCGAATGCGGTGGCCAGCCGGAACGTCCGTGCCGTGTCGATGGCGAGCTCGTAGTGGCCACGGCGCAGGTTCTGGACGAACGCGTGGCCTCGGATCACAACGCTCGCCGTCCGGTGGGTCTTGAGTCCGCGCATCGGCCGGAGCCTGGCTTTGAGTCGGCCGTGATCGCATTCGATGCGGTTGTTCTCGTACTGCCCGGTGTTGTGGAAAGCGGCAGGAAGTAGGTCTTCGACCAAGTTTGCCAACGCCGGTGCCCGGTCGGTGATGACCTCGCCGGGGTCACCGTGCAACGTCAGAGCCGTGGTGAAGAACCTGCGGGCACTGGGGATGTCGCGACGCGCGGGCACGTACACGTCAATGACTTGGCCGTGCTGGTCGACCGCCCGGTACACATAGGACCAGATGCCGTTGACTTTGACGTAGGTCTCGTCGACGAACCAGCGGTCCCCGGCCAGGTGTCGGGCAGGTCGGGCGGCCTCGATCAACAGCGGTGTGAACCGCTGCACCCACTGGTAGAGCGTCACATGATCGACCTCGACGCCGCGCTCGGCCAAGAGTTCCTCCAGGTCGCGTTACGACAAGCCGTAGCGGAGGTACCAGCGCACAGCCAGCAAAATCACCCCGGGCGGAAACCGGAACCCAGTGAAGCCCGAGGGCAGCGGCATGATCGGTCGCGGACAACGGGCTCGCTTCGTCGAGCCACCCTCACGACCAAACCGCGATCCGTCAACGCAACAGAGCCCTTTTCAGCCAGTCGAAGCCAGGCGGACCCGGCCAGACCCATCACCGGCAGGGTCGGGTCGGAGTCCACCAACGCCTGCACGACAGCGGGCCGCCTGCTCTTCGTTCTGCACGATCGCGTTGTACAAGGCGCCATGCGCCATGCGGCTTGACGTAACGGACCCGCGACCCCGCGCGACGAGCAAATGCCTCAAGGGCGCCGATCTGATAGATCACTTCCTGCGTCATAATCGCGGGTTCAACGTCGATGAACCGCCGCCCGAAGCCGGCCAGGTCCCGGTAGCCCACGTGGGCGCCGATCGTGACACCGTTCGCGGCTGCGCGATCGCAGATGCGACGCATGATCGAGGCGTCGCCGGCGTGGAAGCCACACGCGACATTGGCGCTGGTCACCAAGCCGAGCAGTGCGTCGTCATCACCCATGGTCCAGTGGCCGAAGCCCTCGCCGAGGTCGCTGTTGAGGTCAATCGTGGTCGCCATTGTCATGGTCAGAGCAACGTCCCGAGGCTCATGTCTATGACTATGTAGCCGAGGTAGACGGTCAGCACCCATGCCAGGGCGCCGATCACGATGAGCCAGCGCGGGTATTTGTAGCCGCCAAGCAGGTCCTGACGACGGGCGGCCAGCCACAGAAGCAAGCCGAGGCCGACCGGAAGGATCAGTGCATTGAACGCGCCGGCGAACACGAGGAGCTTGACCGGAGCCGCACCGAGGGCAAGGAAGATGGCGGCCGAGATGGCGATGAAGCCACAGACGACCCAACGCTCCCAGCGTTCCACCCACGGGCCCATGACCTTGAGGAAAGACGTGGAGGTGTACGAGGCCCCGATGACGGAGGTGATCGCCGCCGACCAGATGATCACGCCGAACACGATCTTGCCGGTCTCGCCGAGCGTGCTCTCGAACGCCGAGGCGGCGGGGTTGAGCTCGTCGAGTTTCACACCGCCGGCGACGACGCCGAGAACCGCGAGGAACAGCAGGACGCGCATCACCCCGGTGATCGCCACGCCGATGATCGAGCTCCGGGTGATCTCGCGGACGTACTCTTCACCCTTGACCCCGTTGTCCACAAGGCGGTGCGCGCCCGCATACACGATGTAGCCGCCGACCGTGCCGCCGATGAGCGTGGTGATGACGAGGAGGTCGACGGTCTCGGGGGCAACTGTCTGCAGCAACGCGTCGCCGACGGGGGGACTCGTCGCGATGGCGACCCAGGTCGTCAGCACGATCATCACGAAGCCGAGCAGGATGACGACCCGGTCCATCGCCACGCCCGCCTTGCGCACGAGGAAGATCGCCATGGCCACGGCTGCCGAGATGGCGCCACCCACCCGCACGTCGAGGCCGAAGATCGCATTGAGGCCCAGTGACGTGCCGGCAATGTTGCCGATGTTGAACACCAGTCCGCCCGCGACGTCGAGGATGGCCAGCAGATAACCGGCACCGGGAACCACATCGTTTGCCAGATCCTGGGCGCGACGCCCTGAGATGCCGATGACCCGCCACACGTTCAGCTGGATGGCAATATCGACGAGCACCGAAGCCAGGATGGCGAACGCGAAGGCCGTCCTGAGTTGGTCGGTGAAGACGGTGGTCTGGGTGATGAAACCCGGCCCGATCGCCGAGGTTGCCATGAGGAACATGGCACCCGCGAACTGGGAGCGACCCCTCAACGAAGGCTTGGCCGCGGATGCCTCGGGCAGATCAGCAGAGGTTGTCGGCACGTTTGACTCCAGCGTCCTGGGCCCCGAAGGGCGACGAATGTGATGCAGGTCTCCCCGCGCTCGTCCAAACTGTAACAATTCCACAATCCCCTGTTTCAATCGCGGCGATACTGAGTCATGCTTCCCCCGAGCGAGACCCCGACTCCGACGCCCGATTCCTCAGCGGAATGGCTTCGCGCCGCCGCCGACGAGATGTGGCTGCTCGGTCGCACAAGCACTGCCGAACGCGTGGCCGACGTCCTCCGCAAACGCATCACCGAGGGTGACCTGCTACCCGGAACACGCCTGTCGGAGGAGCGGTATGCCGAGGTGCTGCGGGTTTCGCGCAACGCGCTCCGCGAGGCATTCCGGTTGCTGACGCACGAACGGCTGCTGGTGCACGAGCTACATCGCGGGGTATTCGTCTCCGAGCTCGACGAGGCAGATCTCATCGATCTCTACCGGTTACGGCGCACAATTGAGTGCGAAGTCGTCAGGTCGCTCCCCCCTCAAGAGCTCGACCGCCTGCGGCCGCTACACGACGAGGTCGCAGCCGGCAGATCCGCAGCCGAAGGTGGGGACTGGGTTGCCGTGGGGACAGCCAACATGCGCTTCCACCGGCACCTCGTCGGCCTGGCCGGAAGCCGCCGGATCGACCAGGTCACCGAGCGCCTTCTGGCGGAACTTCGCCTCGCGTTCTATGCCGTCAACAGCCTGCAGCGGCTACACGAACCCTATATCGAACGAAACCGGGCCATCCTCAAACTGCTCGTCGCCGGCGAAACCGAGCAAGCCGCCAAACAACTCGAGGGCTACCTCCATGACTCACAGGCAGAGCTGATCGAAGCGATCCAGGGCCGTCCTGCCCGAGTTCTCACGTGACTACTCCGGCTGTCGCGACTCCCGCCGAGGCGCGCCGTCTCTTCCGAGAGGGTCTGGCCGTCCCGACGAGCGGGTGGGCAACCGGTTTCACCCAGACAAACATGGTCGTTCTGCCGCGCGAATGGGCCTACGACATGCTGCTCTTCGGCCAGCGGAACCCGCAACCGGTGCCGCTGCTGGACGTGACGGACCCGGGCGCGACCTCGACCGTTCTGGCGCCGGGAGCTGATCTGCGTACGGACCTGCCTCGTTACCGGGTCTGGGAGGGCGGCGGGCTGGTCGCCGAGCCCACCGCCGTCGCCGACCTATGGCGCGACGATCTCGTGACATTCCTGATCGGCTGCAGCTTCAGCTTCGAGGGTGCGTTGATCGACGCGGGCGTGCCGGTGCGCAACATCGAACGAGCCTGCAACGTGTCGATGTACCGGACCAACGTCGAATGCCGCCCCGCCGGCCGCCTGTCGGGGCCACTCGTCGTGTCGATGCGACCGATTCCGGCGTCGCAGGTCGCGACCGCCGTGCAGGTTACTGGGCGGATGCCCCTCGTGCACGGGGCACCTGTACACGTGGGCTCGCCATCCGCCCTTGGCATCGCCGACCTGTCATCGCCCGATTTCGGCGACCCTGTTCAGGCGGAGGACGACGACGTACCCGTGTTCTGGGCGTGCGGCGTGACGCCCCAAGCTGCCCTGATGGCGTCGAAGCCGCCGTTTGCGATCACGCACGCGCCGGGCTTCATGTTCGTCACCGACGTGCCGGACGCGGTGTACCGGCAGTCGTGACCCGACCCAGAACAAGCCAAAGCACCCGAACAGAACACGCCCGTCAGGTGCTCCCTCGTATGGCGGTGGGTCTTAAACCTTGCTAACTAATGCCCCAGAGCATGAAGGCGGTCTCCTGGCCGGACAGCGCGGCAGAGTTCGACAGGCACGAGATGTACTCACCGATCTCGTGGGGGTCGTCTCTATCGACCTTGAACTCAAGCCACTCGTTCTCACCGGTCAAGCCACACACACGGTGGACGAGAGCTCGGATTTCGTCGGCGCTGTTCAGGTCCACGGGTCCTATGATCCCCCACCCGCCAGGAGAGGTTGTGAGACGACGGTCCGGTTGGCCCAGATCGAACGTGGGAGCCCTCGGGCCGCGTGTGTCGACACTTCCACCTACGCATGCGCGTATGCATAGCCGCACGAGCGAACTGAGGCGTTTCCGCAGTTCAGCGGCCCCGGTCACTTGCATAACGGCCGGCCCATCGCCGTTGGCTGACTGCATGCCCGCGCCGGTCCTGACTGCTTCAGGACGCTGCCCGTCGGCCGCTGGCCAGTGCGGCAACTGCGAGTAGGCGACAACAACCATGCCGCCCCGGGGCGTCTGCAGGACTGACAGTCGTCGAGCACCTTGACCAATTGCGCGTCCACCCTCGTGCCCGCCGACGCGTTCGGCTCGGGGCCAAACGACCGAGCCGACGTCGCCGCTCTTCGACGTCACCGCCGAAGACCAGGTCCGGCTCCATCGGGACCCATCGGCGGCGGCTGGCGGTCCTCCGGCCGTGGGACGAGCGACGTGATGTCCTGCGCGTGCTCTTCGGTGTGCTTCGCGAGACGGTCAGCTACGGCAATGTGGGCCGTCTCGTTGTGAGCGGCGTCGAGCAGTCGGTACAAGCCGAGGGCCGGTTCTCGGACAGCGTCGAGGTGGAGCCGGGCGGTGTCGATGGCCAGGTCGGGGTCCTCGGCCTCGGTCAGGGTGTCCCTCTCGAGCACGTGGTCCTCCTTGGCCTGCGCGAGGATGTCGCCAAGCTCCGGGCGGCCTGGGGAAGCGCGGCGGAAGCATCGGCCAGGTGGGCCAGGACGACGTCTACCTCGGCCGGCGTCATGCTCGGCCGGGCCAACGTGGAGTCCAGACCCGAGCGCACTGCCCAGGGCGCCAACGAGCACCCCTCGACCGTCCTGCCCCACGGCCTCAAGCAGCCGTCGGGCGCGGCTGCGCTCCTCGGGGGTCCCTCCCCGCTCCGCGACTTCAGTCAGAGCGATGAGCAGTCGCTCGACGACCGCTTCCGGGGAGGGCCAGTGCCTGTACGGCGCGCAGCGCACGTTCCGTGACGCCCGTGATGACAGCCGGGTATGGCATCTGCGTAGCGACGCCGACGATGTAGCCGGCCGCCTCAAGTCGACGCAACGCCGCTTGCACCTGCGTCTCAGACAAGGCGCCAACAGCGAGCGGAGTATCGACGCGGTGAGCCCCGTCGACCTCGAGCCTGCGCACGAGCTCGGCGAGCACCAGAAGGTCATACTGGGTCCACAGATCGAGCATCAGGTCACAGTACGGCCCGAGCGGTGCAGGTGACCTTGGGGGATCTCGTGCGGGGCCTCGTCGGGCACTATCATGCCCGGATGTTTGGCCTTCGTGACCGTCTCTTCACGGTGGCCGAGGCGCGCGGCGTGGGCTTGTGGATGTACGACCCGCCCTACGACGTCTACAACCTGTCGAGAGATGACGCCGTGAAGCTGTTGATTCAACGCGATGAGCACGGCAACGGCTTCTGCCCGGTGCGGGAGGGTGACGACGTCGCCGGGTTCGTGTGCTTCGGTCCCGAAGGGCGCGTGAGCGGACAGGCCGAGGAAGTCGGTACGTGCGACATCGGTGCGGGTTTGATCCCTCTGTCGCACTGGCCGCCGGGCAGCTTGCCCCACCTACCGGCCAACTCGGCGCCTTCAGTGTCGCCGTCGCCTGGTTCATCGGGTTCTCAACAGGGGGAGCTTGCGGCTGTTACTGGATGACTCTTCGTTGTAGCAGTCTCACCCACCTCAGCAGCCTGATCTACCTCACCCCGCCGGTCACCATCATCTGGGCCTGGATGATGTTCGGCGACCCAGTCACACCCCGCGCCCTGATCGGACTCGCCGTCTGCGCCCTCGCCGCCGTCCTTGTCCACCGCAGCAAGGACAGACGAGCGCCTGTGAGACTGGTCGATTATGGGCGATCGTAATGTGATCGCCACCATCGCGTGGGCCTCCTCGCCAACGACGTCGCGCGGACGGTGCGCTCCAGCGCCCCCTCCGTTTGACGCCCCGTCGAGTCCAGCACCTAGGTTGTCTGCGTGGCTCACTACGACCTGATCGTGATCGGCACCGGCTCGGGTCTCCCGGTCGTCGATGACCGGTTCACCGGCTGGAGGGTGGCGATCGTCGAGCGTCGCACCTTCGGCGGGACCTGTCTCAACCGCGGCTGCATCCCCTCCAAGATGCTCGTCCTGCCGGCCGACATCGCCCGCAGCGCCGGGCACGGATCGACGCTCGGGGTGCACACCTCCGCGGACGGTGTGGACTGGCCGGCCGTCCGCGACCGGGTGTTCGCGCGCACCGACGGCGTGTCCGCCGAGGGAAAGGCCTACCGGGAGGGTCAGGACGATGTCGACGTGCTCACCGGCAACGCCCGCTTCGTCGGGCCGCGACAGCTGCACGTCGACCTGGAGTCCGGTGTAAGCGTCACGATCACCGGCGACCAGGTGGTGGTCGCGGCCGGAGGCCGGCCCGTCGTCCCCGACATCGACGGCCTGTCGGACGTCGAGCACCACACCAGCGACACCGTCATGCACCTCAAGACCTTCCCGGCGCGCCTCGGCGTCCTCGGCGGCGGCTACATCGGGGCAGAGTTCGCGCACGTCTTCTCGGCCTACGGCGCCCACGTGACCCAGGTCGAGTCGGAGGGCCTGCTGCTCGGCACCCAGGACGCCGACGTCGCCCGGTTCTTCACCGAGGCCGCCGCACAGCGCTGGGACGTGCGGCTCGGCACCGACCTGGAGCGCGTACGTCGTGCCGCCGGCGGCATCGAGATGCACCTCTCCGACGGCACCATGGTCGAGGTCGACACCCTGCTCGTGGCCACCGGCCGACGGCCCAACTCCGACCAGCTCGACCTGGACGCCGCAGGGATCGACACCGACGACCGGGGTCTGGTCGTGGTCGACGAGTACCAGCGGACCACCGCCGACGGCGTGTGGGCGCTCGGCGACATCAGCAGCCCCGAGCCGCTCAAGCACGTCGCCAACCAGGACTCACGCATCGTCCAGCACAACCTCCTGCACCCCGACGACCTCATCGTGTCCGACCACCGCTTCGTGCCGCAGGCAGTCTTCAGCGAGCCGCAGGTCGCCTCGGTGGGTCTCACCGAGGAGCAGGCACGCGAGCGCGGGACGGACCTGGCCGTGGCTGTCCAGAAGTACGGCGACACCGCGTACGGGTGGGCGCTGGAGGACACGACGCACTTCGTGAAGCTGCTCGGTGACCGCGCGACGGGCCGTCTGGTCGGTGCGCACCTGGTCGGACCGCACGCGTCCATGCTGATCCAGCCGCTGATCCAGGCGATGAGCTTCGACCAGCCGGTCGCGGGACTGGCCCGCGGTCAGTACTGGATCCACCCCGCCCTGACCGAGGTCGTCGAGAACGCGCTCCTCCAGCTCGCCGACGAACTGCGCTGACGGTCGCGCCGGGCACCCCGGTTCACGCGTCGAAGTCGACGGTCACGCTGTCGCTGACCGGGAAGCTCTGGCAGGTGAGCACGAAGCCCGCGGTGACCTCGGCCCCCTCCAGCGCGTAGTTGCGGCGCATGTCGACCTCGCCCTCGCGGACCAGCGCGCGGCAGGTGCCGCACACGCCGCCCTTGCAGGCGAACGGCAGGTCGGAGCGGGAGACCTGGGCGCCGTCGAGGATGGTCTGCGCGCGCGACAGCGGCGCGGTCGCGCTCAGGCCGTCGAGGACGACGGTCACGTCGCTGGTCTCGCCGTCGGCACCGGGGCCTCACGGACCAGCTCGGGCGGCGGCTCGTCGACGTAGAAGAGCTCGAAGTGCACCCGGTCCGGCGGGAACGCCAAGCTCATCGAGCACGGCGCGGGCGTCGTTGATCATCGCGAACGGTCCGCACAGCCAGACGTGGTCGACTGACTGCACCGGCACGAGCGCGGTGAGCAGACGGCGAAGCCGCACGGCGTCGAGCCGACCGGCGAACAGCTCGGCATCACGCGGCTCTCGGCTGAGCACGTGCACGAGCTGGAAGCGCGGGCCGTGGATGTTCGTCAGGTCGCCGAGGTCCTCGATGAACATCACCGACCCGCTGGTCCGGTTGCCGTAGAGCAGCGTCACCTCGGTGTCCGGGTCGGCGAGCACGGTGCTCGCGATCGACAGTATCGGCGTGATGCCCGACCCCGCCGCGATGCACAGGTGGCGGCCACCGACGGACGGGTCGGCGCGGAAGCTTCCCACCGGCGTCTGCACCTCGATCTCGTTCCCGGGCCGGACCTCGTGCACCAGCCAGGAGGAGAACATGCCCCACGCGCCGCCTGCTCCGCGTTCCCTCTTCGCCCTCGGCGACCTAAGCGCGGGTGTCACAAAGCGGATCGGCTTGCGGCAAGCCGCCTACGACGTGGCGAAGCGGGTGACGTAGCGACGCTGCCAGGGCGTCTCGACGGCCCGAGGGTGTAGTGCTCGCGCACGTAGGCGACCGCCTCGCGAGGGGGCACACCGTCCAACACTGCCAAGCAAGCCAGTGCCGTACCGGTCCTGCCACGGCCCCCACCGCAGGCGATCTCCACCCGCTCATCTGCCGCGCGGCACCAAGCGTCGCGCAGCGCGTCTTGGGCGTCGCGGCGGTCCATGGGCAGGCGGAAGTCCGGCCAGCGGACCCACCGGGCTTCCCACGACACGGGCTCCGGCCGCTTGTTGAGCAGGTAGGCCCCGAACTCGGGGAGGCGGCCGTCGAATAGCGGTCGACGTAGCCCGCGCACGAGTCGGCCCGACGGCAGGGGCAAGACTCCGAGCGCCACCACGGCCCACGCGGTCATGATCGAGAAACTACCGCTGGTGTCCGTATCTGCCGGTGCCGCTGGACGATCGGCTACCGGTCACGCCTTGCCGTGGATCCGACGTCATCGGGGTCGAGTGAAATTTGGAGATCCTGCTCGGCAGTAAGTACTTCGCCGTCGAAGGCCTCCTGAGCCGCGACGACGGCAGCTTGTCGGTCGTTTCCGGGCCAGAAGTGCGTCAGCAACAGACGCGCCGCCCCTGCGCGTGCAGCCCACTGTCCGGCTTCTTTGGCGGTGAGCAAATTGCGGACGGGCTTCTCTGACTCCCCGGGCCGGTCGGTCGCGTCGACGATGTAGAGATCGACGTCCCGCCCAAGTTCTGCGAGCAGTGAGTCCGGACCCGTGTCGCCGGTGTAGGCAATAGCGGCGGTCTGCGTGTCGAGGCGGATCCCCACGTTGGGAACGAAGTGTGGCAGTTCCATGCAGCTCAGAGCGAACGGTCCGAGCTGGTAGGACCCCGGTAGGTCGTGAACTTCGAACACGCTCTGCAACTCGACGTCGGGCTCCAGCCCATCGAGCCGGGCCAGCACCCCAGCTGGGCAGTAAAGCGGCATCCGTTGAGCGGTAGGTCCGCCGTAGCGACGAATCCGGAACAGGCCGTGCAGATCGATGCAGTGATCCGGATGTTCGTGGGTGATCACTACGGCGTCGAGGTCGGCGTCGGGGACGTGAGCCAGCAGACGCGGCAAGGTGGCGTATCCGAGATCGAGCACGACTCGGAAGCCGTCCCAGTCGATCAGAAAGCCGCTACAAGCCTGGCCCGGCACGGGGTAGGAGCCGGCGCCCCCCAGAACCGTCAACATGCGCACGCAGGCAGCCTCGCAGTACCCGAGGCCACCTGTCACGCCCGCGTGCGACACGACGGACGTCCAGGATCCCGGTCAGGGATCCGCATGTGACACCGGCGGCTGCATCGCCAGTTCCTTCGCCGCAGGCCGTTCTTCTTCCGGCCAGGGATGACGGAGTCGCCGTCGGTGGGCGACGTTCTATGTAGACCGATCGTGACCGTGGTTACACTGTAACCGTGGTCACGAACGGTGAAATGGACGCGATGCCGCGGCGCTGGGTGCTGTTGACGTACCGGGCGCGCCGAGACCCGTCGAGGCACCGGGTGTCGTTGTGGCGACAGCTGAAGGCGGCCGGCGCGCTCTATCTGCAGGACTCGGTGTGTGCGCTGCCGGACACCGCCGAGCACCGGGCACTGTTCGAGGGGCTCGCCATGGAGGTGCGCAACAACGACGGGCAGGCCCTGGTGCTGGTGGCCCACGGACTCGCGGACACCGACGAGGAGTCGGTAATCGAGCGGTTCAACGCCGAGCGGGACCGCGACTACGCCGAGATCACCGAGCAGTGCGAGGTGCTGATGGCCGAGTTCGAGCGCGAGCGGGCGCGCGGCCGGTTCACCTACGCCGAGCTCGAGGA
>Ga0136612_10001017_pt1 | contig 11451 bp, 12 predicted proteins | sample AntDryUQ224A2306_2_FD_106644 | JGI IMG/M metagenome (GOLD analysis project Ga0136612, IMG submission 106644) | Polar desert sand microbial communities from Dry Valleys, Antarctica - metaG UQ224A (23.06) | ecosystem: Environmental > Terrestrial > Soil > Desert | place: Antarctica: Dry Valley...
GACGAGCACGAGCGCGTCGGTGCCGTTCGCGACCCCGACGGTCGACGGCACGCCGAGATAGGCCGCCGCCTCCTGCTCGAACGCCTTCACGTTCGGACCCAGGATGAACCGGCCCGAGTCCAGAACCTCCGAAAGGCGTTCCTTGAGCTCGGGCAGGAGCGGCTCGTACTGGGCCTTCACGTCGACGAGCGGGATCTGCGGCACGCGGGTCAGTCTAACTCGGCCTGAGGCGAGGCAGTCCCTGCGCGGGTTCAGGGCGGCATCGGCTGGTACCCTGCCGTCCCGGTGCCGAATCGCCGCGGCCCGCCGCGCAGCATGCCCCAGGCGGTACCCGCGAACACCGTTCGCGCTTGCGACGCGCAGATCGCCCACGCTCGAGAACACATCGGCGGGCCACCCGTGCCGGTGGCTCCCCCAGAAAGAGGTGAAGTACCCCGCCTTGTCCTGCCGGACGAGGAAGAACTCGACCATCACTCCGAACAGGACGACTGCGCGCTTGTGGAGGAAGCGCTTGCCCTCGACCTCGTCGAGCCGACGTCTGCGGATGATGCGCTCGAGCTGCTCGAAGTCCTGGGCCGGATACAGAAGGTCGATGTCAGTGTGGGGACGGGGCGGGATCAGGCCAAGGACCTCCTCGGCCCAGCCGCCGAAGAGCCAGCAGTCAGCGCCGTCTGTGTGAAGCTGCTCGAGGACAGCGCGGACGAGGGGGAGGTCGTTGGCCGCCCGCCCGGATGGGATCAGGTCTCGAGGTACGTCTTGCCGGGAACTCAAGTCCCGCGGGCAGGGTCCCGCGGCCTGCGGCCGCTCACGCCGCGCCGGAGCACGAACCACGCAACGCCACCGACGACGAGCGCCGCAACTGCGTAGTCCACGAAGCGAAAGTTGTGGTGAAAGCTCTCCCAGCGCGAGCCCACCGCCCACCCGGCCCCCGCGAAGGCGAGGCACCAGAGCGTCGAGCCTGCGAGCGTCAGCGCCGTGTAGGGGCCGAGCCTGAGCCGAAAGACGCCGGCCGGAATCGAGATGAAGGAGCGCGCGACCGGCGTGATCCGGCCGACGAACGCCGCCGTCTGGCCGAAGCGCTCGAACCAGCGCTCGGCCCGCTCGAGGCGCTCCGGGCCGAGGTGAAAGAGCCGCCCACGGCGCTCGAGGAACGGCCGTCCGCCGTACGCTCCGATCCCCCAGCCGAGGAGCGAGCCGAGCGTATAGCCGATGGTGCCGGCGAGCACCATGGCGACGAATCCGGGCCAGCCCGAGCCGACCCGCTCGCCGAAGAGGACGACGTCCTGTCCGACGAAGGCTCCGGCCGCGAGCGCCCCTGCGTAGAGCATGACGAGCTCGCTGAAGGCGGGCAGGACCGCGTCGACGAGCATTAGCCCGAAGACGGCGTAGAGGCCGTGGTCGCCGATGAACGCGGTGACGGCGTCGGTGATCGAGCTCGTGATCGAGGCGAGCGGCACCCGGCGAGATTACTCGCGCGGTCTGGGCGAGGTGCCGGTGGAGTGGTCGAGCTTCCTGGCCGCCGTTCCGCTGTAGTGCAGGAGCAGCGCATCCGCCACCGGCCGTTCGCCGGCAGGGTCGGACGGTCTGCTCAGAAGCTCTCCCTCGAATCCCATCACCGCCGAACGGCCCCACGAGAGGCCGGCCGCCGTCACCGCGCGCAGGCGTGCCATCGCCTGGGCGAGCTCGAAGTTGGTCAGCCCGGTGCTGTAGCCGGGCTGACGTCCGTCCACGGTCACGAGCAGGAGCGTCCCGTCGGCTCGCTGGCCGACCGCGCTTCGCGCCATGCGGGGCACGAGCATGTCGCTGGAGAAATCCTCGTAGGGACGGAACACGGGTCTGCTTCCGCGAACGAGGGTCGGTCCGCCGCCGATCGCGTGCACCATCGCGCCCCACTCCGGTCTCGAGAGGAGCACCCGCACGACGACGGTCGCGCCGACGGCGGCCTCGGCGGCGATTCGCGGGGCCTGCGTGCCCCGGCCGACGAGCACCGCGCCACCCGGCGGGATTCGACGCGAGCCGCCCTGGGCAACCTCGATCACCTGGCCCGAATGGTCGAGGTTCGCTCGAACGGGCGGCAACGCGCCGAAGACGGCCTCGACCGTGTCCGACGCGGCCGGTGTCGAGGGGCCGTAGGCGGACGTGAAGAGGCTGACGCCGTTGGGGCCGGGAGGCTGGTTGAGCGCGACGATCGGACGCCGCGGCCCGGTGCCGTTCCAGGTCGCGGAGAAGCCGATGCGGTTCACGTTCAACACTCCCTGGGCGTCGATGCCGATGCTGGAGCGACCCGGCAGCGGCAGGCTGTGCAGCACCCCCGACTCGATCAGTACCCCCGTGGGCGACTCGTCTCCGCTCACGCCGACCGTGGTTGTGGTGGGGGCGAGACGCCGCTGGATCGAGGACAGCTTCTCCAGCCCGACGATCGCGCCGTTCGAGAGCGCCGGGCGCAGCTCGTAGAGGCCGCCGGGGCGCGGTGCCGTGACGACGTGGAGGACGACGGGGCCGTGACGCGTGAACTGCACCTGGCGCTCGTACACGACGCCGGGCACGAGCTGGGTGCGCGGGCCTGCTAGCGCTGGGACGGCAAGGATGCCGCCGGCAAGACAGGCGATGACGAGACTGCGCAGCATGACCCCTCGATCACCGTAGCGAAAGAGGCGGCGCTACGCAGCGCATTCGGGCTCGTCGGGCTCGGGCTCCCCTCCCGGGAGCCGTGCGAGCAGCGTGCCGAGCGTCATCAGCTCCTCCGCCGAGAACTGCCCCACGAATAGACGGCTGACGCCCTCGAGGTGCGTGCTCGATGCGGCCCTCAACGCCCGGCCCGTGCGTCTGTTCTCGACCGCAAGCCGGTCGCTCTGCTCGGCGCAAGCACCGGCATCGGCGGCACCGCCGGCGCCCAGGCGCAGCTCCGCGATTCACTCGCGTTCCCGGGCGCCCAGACGATGCCCGAGCCGGAGCTCCATGTCTCGCGGGCGCGCGACAAGTTCGACGTGGACGGAAGGCTCACGGACGAGCTGACGCGCGGCGCGGTCCATCTCCTGCTCGAAGCGCTCGCGGAGTGGACAGACCGCGTGCGCGCTGTCGCGGCCGCAGCCTAGTGCTCCGTCCCGGAGGTCGCTTGATAATCCTGGCGTGCGAAAAGCAAGCTGGGGAAGGACGCGGGACGTACACCGGGCGGACGCCTCGCATATCGGGGCGACCGAGGACGCAGTCCGGCGCCGCTTTGCAGCCGCCCAGGGCGCGAGTGATTTTCGGGACGGAGCACTAGTTCCAGACCTTGACCTCGCGGTAGAGCGTGTCGCGCTGCACCGGGGTCTTGCCGAGTGCCTTGATCAGGTGCACGAGCTCCTCGGTCGATGTGCGGTGCGTCGTGCCCGCGGCCGAGACGACGTTCTCCTCGATCATCACCGACCCGAGGTCGTCCGCGCCGAAACCGAGCGCCACCTGGCCGATCTTCAGACCCTGGGTCACCCAGGACGACTGGATGTGGTCGACGTTGTCGAGATAAATGCGGCTGACGGCCTGCGTCAACAGGTAGTCGAACGAGGTCGGGTGCTCGTCCACGAGCGCGTCGAGGCGCGTGCCCTCTGGCTGGAACGTCCATGAGATGAAGGCCCGAAAGCCGCGCGTCTCGTCCTGGAGCTCGCGAATCAGGCGCATGTGCTCGACCCGCTCGACCAACGTCTCGACGTGTCCGTACATCATCGTCGCCGTCGTCGACATGCCGAGTCTGTGGGCGTGGCGCATGATGCCGAGCCAGTCGCGCGAACTCGTCTTCTTCGGCGAGATGATGTCGCGCACACGGTCGACGAGCACCTCGGCGCCGCCGCCCGGAATCGAGTCCAGCCCCGCGTCGCGCAGCCGGCTGAGAGTCTGCGGGATGTCGAGCTTCGAGCGGCGAGCGATGTGCTGTACCTCGGAGGGCGAGAGAGCGTGCAGATGGATCGGGTAGCGCGCTTTGATCGAGCGGAAGAGGTCCTCGTAGTAGTCGATGCCGAGGTCCGGATGATGGCCGCCCTGCATGAGCACACCGGTGCCGCCGATCGCGAGGGTCTCCTCGATCTTCTTGAAGATGACGCTCTTCGGAAGGAGGTAGCCCTCCCTGCGGTCGCCCGGCCGGCGGTAGAAGGCGCAGAACTCGCAGTCGGTGTAGCAGATGTTCGTGTAGTTCAGGTTGCGGTCGATGATGAACGTCACGCGGCCCGGGTCGGTGCGGCGGGAGCGCAGAGAATCGGCTGTCCGGCCGACCGCTACGAGGTCGCGAGAGGCCAGAAGCGCGAGGGCGTCCCCCTCCGAGATCCGCTCGCCCTCGAGCGCGCGGTCGAGAATCCCGGCGATCATGCCGCCACCGGATCCGGGACGAAGCGAAGCTCCGGCACGTGGTCGAGCTCCTCGGCGTCGCGTGCGAGCTCGAGGAAAGCGGTCAAACCGGCTCGCTCCCTCGGCCCGAAGGAATAGCGCAGCTTCTCGAAGTAGCGGGCGAGGAACCCGGGTGGATATCCGTAGCGCGTGCTCGCCTCGCGGGCGAGCCGCTCCGGCTCGGCGCGCGCGAGATGGACGGAGGCGACCAGTGCGTCCTCGAGCCCGGCGAGCCCCTCGGCAGGCGGCTCGGGCGCGGCCCACACGGCGAAGACCATCGGCAAGCCCGTCCGCTCGAGCCACAGGCGCCCGAGGTCGTGGTGGGGTGTGGGGTCCTCGAACGAGCTCCTGAGCGCCGCGTCCCCGATCAGCAGGCTCGCGTCAGCCGGCTCGCCGGGCGGGACGATCACGACCTCCGGGAGGAGGACGCGCGTGAGCACGACGGACGTGGCGCTCTCGGGAGTGACCGCGACCGTGCACACGTGCTCGAGCGGCGCTCGCGAAACGAGCTGGATCGAGTCGACGGCACCCTCAGAGCTGACGCAGAGCCGGGGCAACAGAACGAGCCGGTCGGCATTGCGCGCGTATTCGATCGACGAGATCGGCGCCAGGTCGAGCTCCCCGTCGAGGAGCAGGCGGTTCAGCGCCGTCGGCACCCCCGTCACCTCTTCGACCTCGGCGTCCAGGCGGTAGAAGACCGGCGCCATGTTCGCGTACGAGATGCGCCCGAGCCGGATCACGCCGCCACCCGCTGGAAGCCGACTGCGGCCGCCGCGTCGCGCACCGGCCGCGCCGGGATCGACTGGCCCAGGCTTACCAGCGTCTCAGCTCGTTGTAGAGCGTGTCGCGCTGGACGGGGACGCGACCTGCGGCTCGGACAAAGCGAACAAGCTCCTCGACCTTCTGCTCGGTCTCGGTCCGCGCGCCCGCCGCATGGAAGATCTGCTCGCGCACCACAGTCCCCTGCACGTCGTTCGCACCGAAGTGGAGCGCCACCTGGGCGAGCGGCATGCCCATCATGATCCAGTAGGCCTTGATGTTCGGGATGTTGTCCAGCATCAGGCGGGAAACCGCGATCATCTTCAGGTCGTCCCCACCGGTCGTGTGCCGCCAGCCGCGCCGCTCGAAGACGGTGTTCTCGGGATGGAAGGCGAGGGGGATGAAGGCGAGAAACCCCCCGGTCTCGTCCTGCAGCTCGCGGAGCCTCAGGAGATGGTCGATCCGCTCCTCGTAGGTCTCGACGTGGCCGTAGAGCATGGTGCAGTGGGTCGGGATTCCCAGCCCGTGCGCCGTGCGGTGTGTCTCCAACCAGACTTCAGGATGCTCCTTGCCCGGAGCGACGAGGCGCCGCACGCGGTCGGCGAAGACCTCGGCGCCGCCGCCGGGAAGCGATCCGAGCCCCGCAGCCTTGAGCTCGCTCAGCACGTGCTCGTGCGTGAGGCCCGAGAGGGTCGTCATGTGGTGGATCTCGCTCGCCGTGAAGAGCTTGAGATGGACATCCGGCATCGCCTCGGCGAGGCTGCGGACGATCTCGACGTAGTAGGGGAAGTCGACGTGCGGGCTCTCCCCCCCGACCATGTGGATCTCCGTGAAGCCCGTCTGCTCGCGCTGGCGCAGCGCGTCCTCGACGAGCTCCTCCGCGGTTAGGGTGTAGGCGTCGTCCTGCTTCCGGGTGACCGCAAAGGCGCAGAACTTACACTTCACCCGGCAGACGTTCGTCTGGTTGAGATAGAGGTTCTGCACGAAGTAGACCTCGTCGTTGCCGCCGCGTCGCCGGCGAGCGAGATCTGCGAGCTCGCCGAGGGCGAGCAGGTCGTCCGACTCGAGGAGCTCGAGGCCGTCCTCGAACTCGAGTCGCTCGCGAGCCTCCACCTTTTCGCGGATGGCGTCGAGCGTAGACCTGTAGGCGAGAACTGCCATCAACTGCTCCTCTCGACGACAGCGTACGTCAGCGCCTCGAGTTGCTCACGCCGGAGCTCGCCGTTCAGGGAAGCACGGGCGCGGGCGGCGTACGCGAGGGCCATTTCTCGCGAGCGCCCGAGCGCGCCGCTTGCGGCCACGCGGAGCAGGACGCCCTCGAGCGGCCCACCCGCAAGCGCTCTCCGGACGACCTCGTCCTCACGGGCAGCCAGCAGCAGAGGCAGGGTCGGCGTGCCCTCGCGCAAGTCGGTACCGGGCACCTTGCCCGTGTCGGCGGCGTCGCCCGCGCAGTCGAGGATGTCGTCGGCGATCTGGAATGCGATTCCGAGTGCCAGGCCGAACCCGCCGACCGCCCGGGCCTCGTCCCGTGCGCCGAGCAAGCAGGCGGCCTCGAGCAACTTTCCCGTCTTCAATGTGCAGCGCTCAAGATAGCTTTCGATCGTCGTATCCGGATCGAACGCCTGCCGGCGCTGAAGCGCCTCCCCGCGTGAAAGAGAGACCGCGGCGGCCGCGAGAATCCCGACCGCCCGCGCATCCTCGGTTGCGGCAAGCTCCGCGAAGCCACGCGCGAAGAGGTAGTCGCCGGTTGCCACCGCGGTCTCGGGACCGTGCACGCTCCAGACAGACGGGCGACCGTGGCGTAGCTCCGCCCCGTCGATCAGATCGTCGTGGACGAGCGTCGCCATGTGCACGAGCTCGACGGCGACTCCGGCCGTCACCGGCGTCGCAGTGTCGGGTGCCGAGGCCAGGAAGACAAGCACCGGGCGAAGGCGCTTGCCGCCTGCGAGCGCCTCGGCCCCGGCCTGCGCCGCGAGACCCGGGCGGCGCGCGAGGGCACGCTCGAGCCGAACCTCGACTGCCTCCAGGTACGCGTCCAGACCGGGCGTGTCTCGCACGGGAGCGAGCGCGGTCACTGCCGGACTCCCGTATGGAGCGCGACGATGCCGCCGGCGAACAGGCGGTATTCGACCTGACCGAATCCGGAATGGCCGAGGAGGCCGGCCAGCTCGTCCGGCCCGGGGAAGCGGCGCACGCTTGCCGGAAGGTAGGTGTAGGCGGAGCCGCCGGGCAGCAGCTTGCCCGCGAGGGGAATCACGCGGTCGAACCAGAACCGGTAGAACGGGCCGAGGAGGCCGCGGGGTCGCGTGATCTCGAGGATCCCGACCTTTCCACCCGGGCGCAGGACGCGGTGAAGCTCGGTGAGAGCCCGCTCGAGATCCGCGACGTTGCGCACGCCGAAGCCAACCGAGGCCGCGTCGAACGACGCGTCGCCAAAGGGCAGGGCGAGCAGGTCGCCCGAGATCCACACGATTGCCGAGGACTTGCGGCGTGCCCGCTCGAGCATGCGCTCCGAGAAGTCGAGGCCCGTAACCTCGCCGCCCGCTGCGTCGGCGGCTATTGCGAGGTCGCCCGTTCCGCAGCATGCGTCCAGCACCCTGTCCCCGGGGCTGACGACGGCTCGAGCGGTGGCGCGCCGCCAGCGGCGGTCGAGGCCCGCCGTCATCAGAGCGTTCATCAGGTCGTACACGGGCGCGATTCGATCGAACATGGAGCGCACGCGGTCGGGCGGCAGCGTCCCGCTCTCGGCGCTCAACTCTGCCCCCAACGGCTTACGAGCGCGTTCTCGAGCCCGAGCTGGTCGAGACAGCGGCCGACCACGAAGTCGACCAGGTCGCCCAGAGACTCGGCGCCGTGGTAGAAGCCGGGCGCCGCAAAGAGGATGACGGCTCCCGCCTGCCGGAGCCTCAGCATGTTCTCGAGGTGGATCGTCGAGAGCGGTGTCTCACGCGGCACCAGAACGAGCCTGCGCCCCTCCTTCAGGGCGACGCTGGCGGCGCGGTGGATGAGGTTCGCCATCGCGCCCGTTGCGATCGTGCCGACCGTCCCCATCGAGCAGGGACAGATGACGTAGGCGTCGACCTTCGCCGAGCCGCTCGCGTACGGGGCCGTGAAGTCGCCCGGGTCATAGATCCGCACCGCCCCGCCGGCCGGTTCCACGAGCCGCGCGAGCGTCTCGTCGCGCGGCAGGCGCGCGTCGCCGTAGAGCTCGGTGGCGAGGACCTGGACGCCGGCCGCGGAGGCCGAGAGGCCGATCTCGCAGTCCGCAGCGGCGAGTGCCTCTAGAAGGCGGGCTGCATAGGGGGCGCCGGAGGCCCCGGTGATTCCCAGGAAGACGCGCACACTCTACTTCTCGCCCTTGGAGGCCTGGAGGAAGACCGCGATCTTGCGGATGTTGTCCTGACCGATGCTCGAGCCTTCGGCCCCGTACTGAGGCATCGCGTTGTTCCCGAACGCGGAGGGGTTGGAGATGTAGCGAGTGAGGTAGTCGACGCCCTTGTTCTGGGTGCCGAAGTCGCTGAGGTCGGGGGCGCCCGCGTTCGCCGAGCCCGCCCCCAGGTACTGGTGGCAGTTCTGGCATCCCGCCTCGGCGAAGATCTCGGCGCCGGGTCTCGCCTCGTCTGGGAGATTGGCCTTCTCGATCCACTCCGCCACGAGCGACCCCGCCTCGCCTGCGCTTGCCTCCTTGGCGGTCGCGCCCTTGTAGGTGAGAACGCCCATCGAGAGGACGACGAGGACGGCCGCGACCACCGCGACGGGACGGCGCAGCAGGCGCCGCTCGCGCCGGAGGTCGATGAACGGGAGAGCGATCAGCAGGACGAGGAGAATCGTCGGGATGCCGACGGTGCCGAGGACGACCGACTCCGGCCACTTGAAGATGCGGAGCAGGTAGAAGAGGAAGTAGAAGTACCAGTCCGGCCGGGGCACGAAGCTCGTCGTCCCGGGATCGGCCTCGTCCTTGTACAGGGGTCCGAGCCAGCCTGCCTCGTCGGCCGTCTCCTCGGGTACGGTGAACTTCCAGACGCAGGCGAGTGCCACCATCACCGAGACGACGACGAGGCTCATCACGGTGTCGTGGAACATCGCGAAGGGGTAGAACGGCTTGCCTCGGTCCTTCACGTCCTGCTTGTAGCGCTGGTACGCGGCGCGGCGCTCTTCCAGTCTCGAGCTCATCGGCGGTAGCTTCCTCTCGGGCCGGGTTGAACGAGGCCGCTGCGGCCCTCGGGCGGAGCCTCGACGCGGTCGCGGCCCGCGGCCTCGTTCGACCAGGGCGGCGAGGAGACGCCCAGGCGGACGACCAGGTAGAGGTGCAGCCCGATCAGGCCGAAGATCGCACCGGGAAGTACCAGCATGTGCAACGCGTAGAACCGGCTGATCGTCTCCGTGCCGATCTCCGCACCCCCCTGGAGGAACTGCGCGAGGAAGGGGCCGAGAAACGGCGCCGTGCCGTTCAGGTTGATCCCGACGACGGTCGCCCAGTACGACGTCTGGTCCCAGGGCAGCAGGTAGCCGGTGAAGCCCTCGAGCATCCCCAGCGCGAGCAGCATCACGCCGATGATCCAGTTGAGCTCGCGCGGGTACTTGTAGGCGCCGAACAGAAAGACCCGCGCCATGTGGAAGAACATCAGGATGATGAAGACGCTCGCGCCCCAGCGATGCATGCCGCGCACGAGCCAACCGAGCGTGAGGTCGTTCGTGATGTACTGGATCGAGTCGTAGGCCTCGTCCGGGCTGGGCTTGTAGTACATCGCGAGGACGACGCCCGTGACGGTCTGCACGAGGAACGCCGTGAGCGTCGCGGAGCCGAGCGTGTGGAACCAGCCGGTGTCGCCCGGCACCTTGCGGAAGAGGAAGTAGCGGAGGCCGCCGATCAGGCCGGAGCGCTCCTCCAGCCAGTCGATCGGGTAGGTGACGAGCCGCTCGATCTGGGCACGGCGAGCGGATTTGCGGCGGGCGGCCATTACTGCGGCGGCGAGATCGGATAGAGCCAGGACTCGAGGCCGTCGACGTGCTCACCCGGGCCTGCGAGGCGGTGCTTCTTGATCCGCGCTTCGGCTCCGACGCCCTTCACCTCGGAGACGCTGTAGGTCTTGCCGAGATAAAGGCGGCCCTGGCGAATCGCGAACTCGTAGCGGTCGAGCGCGCGAACGGGCGGCCCCTGAGTTCGGTTCCCCTCGGTGTCGTAGACGCCGCCGTGGCAAGGACAGCCGAACCCGGCAGGCCGTGTCGGGATCAGGTCGACCGGCCCACCTTCCGTCTTGACGACCTTCTTCTGCTCCTCGAAGAGGAGGCCGTTCGGCTGAACCGGACAGCCGAGGTGGACGCAGCGGTTCGAGACGATCGTGAAGCTCGGCCGCCCGTCCAGGTCGCCGTTCCGGCGCACGAAGGCCGTACGCCGCGAGACCTCGCCCGCGTCCGGGTCGAGCAGAAAGGTCGCGACGATGTACTGGTTCGTCGGGAACTCGTCGATCGGCCCCAGCTCGACCTCGTCGCGCTCCTGGTTGACGAAGGCGGGAAGAACCGCGAAGCCCAGTGCCGGCACCGTCACGATGCCGCCGATCAGGCCGCCGATACCGAGTGTCGCGCCCTCGAGGAACTTGCTGCGCGGAAAGCGGTCGACCTCGTCCTCGTCGGGCAAGGGCATGCCGGCCTCGCCGCGGTTGGCTGGGATCGGCGCTGCGCCGTACGAGCGTGCCATCGGCTCGGTCTCGGTCTCCTCGACCGGCATTCCTCGCTCGGGCCCCATCACGTCGCGGATCCAGAGGAACCCGAAGACGAGCGTCAGGACGACGCCCACTGCGACGGCCGCGACGCTGACGATCAGGCCGACCAGGATGCAGACGATGCCGACGGCGAAGCCGATCGGCCAGAGACTCGGCGACGGAAGTTGCGGCCTACCGTCGGTGCCGCTCGGTTCCAATCACGTCCCTTCCACTCGCTGCCCTCGCCCGCTGCGAGGCCAAGCGCAGATTAACCTCTCTTCGGGCGCCCGTGTCAACGACGTAACAGTTGCCGCAACAGACCCGGGCGAGACCGGCCCGGGTCGTCTGCCGAGAGCGCAGGGAGATCGATCCCGTACTCGCTCCAGCGGCGCTCGACCCGCTCGCGGATCTCCGGCGCCATCTCGATCTCGGGAGGCCATTCGCGGGCGCCCTCGAGCGGGCCCTTCGCCGTCGCGTCGATTCCGAGCTTGCCCCCGTAGAACTGCAGGGTCGGAGCGTGGTCGAGGTGGTCGAGCGGGCCCTCGGAGAGCAGCACGTCGCGCTTCGGATCGACGTTCGCGCCGACGTAGAAGAAGACCTGCTCGTAGTCGTGCACGTCGACGTGCTCGTCGAC
>Ga0136612_10001018_pt1 | contig 11450 bp, 10 predicted proteins | sample AntDryUQ224A2306_2_FD_106644 | JGI IMG/M metagenome (GOLD analysis project Ga0136612, IMG submission 106644) | Polar desert sand microbial communities from Dry Valleys, Antarctica - metaG UQ224A (23.06) | ecosystem: Environmental > Terrestrial > Soil > Desert | place: Antarctica: Dry Valley...
CCCTCGGGCTCGGCCTCGACGGCGACGTCGAGGTCGCTCCCCGGCCGGCCCATCAGGGCGTCGCGCACCGTCCCCCCCACCAGCCACGCAGCGCGCTCGCCCAGGGCAGCCGCCACGGCGTCGCGCGCGCTCATGCCGGGGCGCCGTCGCGCTCGTGGACCCGGGGCACCCGGGCGCTGATGGCGCACGTGACCTCGTAGTTGATCGTGCCGAGCTCGCGCGCCAGCTCCTCGGCGGCGATCCGCTCGCTGCCGTCGGCGCCGATCAGGACCGCGCGGTCGCCTCGGGCGACGCCGGGCTCGCCGGCCGTGGACAGCAGCGCGGTGACGTTGTCCATGGAGATCGTCCCCACCAGCGGGAACGAGCGCCCCCGCACCAGCACCCGCGCCCGGCCGCCGAGCCCACGGCGCAGCCCGTCTCCGTAGCCGATCGGGATGGTGGCCAGCCAGCAGGGCCGGTCGGCCACGAAGCGGCGCCCGTAGCCCGCGCTCTGACCCGGCTCGCAGCGCTTGACCTCGGCCACGTAGGACTCGAGCGCCAGGGCGGGCTCGAGGCCGTGCTCGGCCGGGTCGCGCTGCATCGGGTCGAGCCCGTAGACGGCCACCCCGCAGCGGACGAGGTCCAGGTGCGAGGCGGGCTCGCGCAGGGTGGCGGCCGAGTTGGCGGCGTGGGCCAGCAGCTCGGGCGCGAGCGCCCGGCAGGCCTGCGCGAAGGGTCCGAAGCGCCGGAGCTGCTCGGCGGTGAAGGCCGGGTCCTCGTCGGCGACGGCGAAGTGGGTCATGGCCCCGGCCAGGCGCAGGCGCGGCGCGGCCGCGGCCAGCGCGGCCACGCCGCGGGCCTCGGCCTCGTCGCGGGTGCCCAGCCGACCCATGCCCGTATCGAGCTTGACGTGGACGCCGACCGTCGCTCCTTCGGGAACCAGCTCGGTCAACCGCTGGAGGAAGCCCTCGCGCCAGGCCACCACGTCGGCCCGGGCCGCCACCGCCTCCTCGGCCTCCTGCGGGCTCAGGGCCCCCATGACCAGGACGGGACCGGCCAGTCCGCCCGACCGCAGCGCGCTGGCCTCGGCGGCGGTGGCCACGGCCAGCCAGCTGGCTCCACCGGCCAGCGCGGCCCGCGCCACCGGGACGGCACCGTGGCCGTAGCCATCGGCCTTGACCACCGCGCACAGCGCCGGCCCCGGGCCCAGGCGGGCCCGCAGGACCTCGCAGTTGCGCTGGATCGCGCCGAGGTCGACCCGGGCGACTGCGCGGCGTGGCATCCCGCTACTCGGCGGTGAGCGCCTCGAGCACGTCGAGGCGCGTGACCACGCCGACCAGGCGGCCGTGCTCGACGACGGGCAGGCGGTTGTGACGCTCGCGCGAGATGACGCGGGCCGCCGCTTGAACGGTGTCGTCCGGGGCGACGGTCACCGGATCGGCGGTCATCATGTCCTGCACGCTGGTCGCGAACGCCTTGCGCAGGCGCTCCTCGAAGTGCTTGAAGCGCTCGATGTAGATCACGCCGCCCAGCAGGTCGATGTGGTGCGGCAGGTGCAGGTCGGCGTCCTCGTCGCGCAGCACGAGGTCTGACTCGGTCACGATCCCCACGCAGCGGCCGCCCTCGTTGACCACCGGCACGCCCGGCAGCTCGTGCTCGCGCAGCAGCCGCAGGACCGACTCGACGTCGTCCTCGGGGGCAACGGTCACGACGTCTGTCTGCATGATCTCGCGGACCTGGGGCACAGCCCCAGACTACCCAGCGCCCGCCCGGGCGGCCGGCAGCGCCGCCACCACGTCGCGGGCGATGACCCCGTCGGGCCCGTGAGGCCGGGCGGCCAGGCGCCCGGCCGCGGCATGCAGCCAGACTCCTGCGCAGGCCGCGTGGAAGGGCTCCATGCCCCGGGCCAGCAGCGCGCCCAGCACCCCGGAGAGCACGTCGCCGGTCCCGGCCGTGGCCAGCGCGGGCGCGTCACCGGCCGAGATCGCCACCTGCCCCGACGGGTCGGCCACGATCGTGTCGTCGCCCTTGAGCACGACGATCGCCGCTGCGGCCCGGGAGGCCGCCCGCGCGTGGTGCAGTCGCCGGGCCGCCACCTCCTCGCCGGAGACTTCGAGCAGCCGGGCCAGCTCGCCGGCGTGGGGAGTCAGCAGCGTCGGCGCCGTGCGCGCGGACAGCTCGCCGAGCCGGCCGGCGTGGGCGTTGAGGCCGTCGGCGTCCACGACCAGCGCGGCCGGCAGCCCGCGCGCGAGGGTCCGGGCGGCCTCGAGCGTTCCCGGGGCGCGACCCAGTCCGGGTCCGAGCACCACGGCGCCCGCGCGCCGCGCCGCCTCCAGGGCAACGGCGACCGCCGCGGGCCCGAGCGCCCCGTCCTCGTCGGGCAGGGCCACGGTCATGGCCTCGACCAGCCGGCTTTCCAGGACCGGCTCCAGCGTGGCCGCCAGCGCGACCGTGACGTACCCGGCGCCCGCGCGCTGGGCCGCCTCGGCCGCCAGGCCGGGCGCTCCGGTCAGCCCGCGCGAGCCGCCGACCACGACCACGTGCCCCGAGGAGAACTTGGTCGACGCGGCCTCCCGGCGCGGCACGTCGTCCAGCACCCCCGGCCCGATCAGCCCGGCCCAGGGCCGCGTCGGAGCGCCGTCGGGGATCCCGATGTCGATCACCACGACGCGCCCGGCGTGCTCCTTGCCCGGATGGATCCACAGCCCCGGCTTGGCCCGGTGGAAGGTGGCCGTGACCGACGCCCGCACCACCGGGCCGGGCGCCTCCCCGCTGGAGGCGTCGACCCCGCTGGGCACGTCGGCCGCGACGACCACGGCGCCGCGGTCGCCGGCGGCGCAGATGGCCTGGACCGCGTCGCGGGCCGGGCCGCGCGGCGCCCCGGTCGCCCCGGTGCCCAGCAGCGCGTCCACCACCGCCGCGGCGTCGTCCAACCGCTCGGGGTGCAGCGGCTCCGGCGCCGGGCCGGGCAGCGCACGCAGGTTCGCGGCGGCGTCGCCCCCGAGCTCCTGCGGGGGGCCGGGGAACAGGACCGAGACCTCGCGTCCACGCTCGCGCAGCAGCCGGGCGGCGACCAGGCCGTCGCCCCCGTTGTTGCCCTGGCCGCAGACTACGGCGAGACGGCCCTCCGGCGCCGCCGCGGCGACCACGTCGGCCAGCGCGTGGCCGGCGCGCTCCATCAGCTCGAGCGAGGCGATCCGTTCCTGGTCGACGGCCCAGGCGTCGGTGGCCCGCATCGCCTCGGCGTCGGGCAGTGGCGCCAGCCAGCCGGGCAGGCTCACGCCAGCACAGCGACCGCGCCGGCCACGTCGCCGGTGTGGGTCAGCGAAACGTGGACCGCCACGCCCCGCGCCTCGGCGGCCCGGGCGGCATGGCCCGCTAAGTTGACCCGCGGGGCGCCACCGCCGCCCACGATCTCGACCTCGTGAGGCCCCCAGAGCTCGAGCTCGAGCGCCTTGGCCACGGCCTCCTTGGCGCAGAAGCGCGCGGCCAGGTGCTGTGCGGGGCGCGCACGAGCAGCGGCATAGGCGCGCTCGCCGGCGGTGAACAGCCGCTCGGCCAGGCGCGGGCGCCGCCGCAGCGCTCGCTCCAGGCGGGCGATGTCGAGCAGGTCCAGGCCGACTCCGCCCACGCGCGCTACTCGACGGTGACGGTCTTGGCCAGGTTGCGCGGCTGGTCGACGTTCAGCCCGCGCAGGCAGGCGATCCGGTAGGCCAGCAGCTGCAGCGGGATCACGGCCAGGATCGGCTGCAGCATCCAGTCGGTGGCCGGGACCCGGATCACCTGCTCCGCGTGCGGATCGACCGTCGCGTTTCCCTCTGTGGCCACGGCGATCACGTGCGCACCGCGGGCACGGACCTCCTGGAGGTTGGAGACGACCTTCTCGAGCACGGGCGAGTCGGTGGCCACGCAGACGACCGGGGTGGCCTCGTCGAGCAGCGCGATCGGGCCGTGCTTCATCTCGCCGGCCGCGTAGGCGTCGGTGGCGATGTAGGAGATCTCCTTGAGCTTGAGCGCGCCCTCCAGGCAGACGGCCAGCCCGACGTGGCGGCCCAGGTAGAGGAAGAACTCCGACTGCCAGTGCTGCTGGGCCACCTCCTCGACCGGGCCGTCCATGGTCTGCAGCAGCTCGTCGATGTGGTGCGGCAGGCGCTTGAGCCCGGAGACCAGCTTGATCAGGCGCTCGGGCGCGAGCGTGCCCCGCAGCTCGGCCATGCGCAGCGCGAGCAGGTACATGACGGCCACCTGGCAGGTGAAGGTCTTGGTCGCGGCCACGCCGATCTCGATGCCGGCCCGGGTGTAGAGCACGCCGTCGGCGTCACGGGTGGCCTGCGAGCCCATGACGTTGGTCACGGCCAGCACGGTCGCCCCGGCCTCGCGGGCCAGGCGCATGGCGGCCAGGGTGTCGGCGGTCTCGCCGGACTGCGAGATGCCCACGACCAGGTCGCCGGGGCCGATGACCGGGTTGCGGTAGCGGTACTCGGAGGCCACGTCCATCTCGACCGAGACCCGGGCCCACTCCTCGATCGCGTAGCGACCGATCAACCCCGCGTGGTAGGAGGTGCCGCAGGCCACGATGATCAGCCGCTTGACGCTGCGCAGCAGCTCGTCGTCGATCGTGCCCATGGGACCGAGGTCGACGCCGGTGCCGCGGGCCGCGCGGTCGGCCACCGTCTCGGCCACGGCGTCTGACTGCTCGTGGATCTCCTTGAGCATGAACGTCTCGTAGCCGCCCTTCTCGGCGGCCTCGGCGTCCCAGTCGACCTCCTCGATCTCCCGCTGCACGGGCTCGCCGGCCGCGGTCTGGAACTCCACGCCCTGCGGGCGCACGATCACGATCTCGTCGTTCTCGATGTACTGGACGCGCCGGGTCTCGCGCAGGAAGGCGGGGATGCCCGAGGCCACGAACTGCTCCCCGTCGCCGCGCCCGACGATCAGCGGGCACTCCTTGCGGGCCCCGACCAGCAGGTCGGGCTCGTCGGCCCAGACGGCCACGAACGAGTAGTGACCGCGCAGCTCGGCGTAGGCGGCGCGCACCGCCGCCACCAGGTCGCCCGCCCCGGGCCCGTCTCCGTCGAGGTGGCCGGCCACCAGGTGGGCGATCACCTCGGCGTCGGTCTCGGAGGTGAAGGTCGCGCCGTGGGCCGTCAGGCGGTCCTTGAGCGCGATGTAGTTCTCGACGATGCCGTTGACGACCACGTGCACGCGGTCGGTGGTGTCGAAGTGGGGATGGGCGTTCTCCTGGGAGACCCGCCCGTGCGTGGCCCAGCGGGTGTGGCCGATGCCGGTGGTGGCCTCACGCGAGGCCACGGCCACGGCTCCGTCTCCGCCGTTGCGACGCTGATGGACGGCGTCGCGCAGGTGGCTCAGGTTGCCGACCGCACGCACCGACTCCAGCCGCCCGTCGGCGAGCAGGGAGATGCCGGCGGAGTCATAGCCGCGGTACTCGAGCTTCTCCAGTCCGGCGAGGAGCAGCTCCTCGACGGGCCTGGCGCCGACGTAGCCGACGATCCCGCACATGTGACACCTCCGACGCGCACAGGCCGCGGGACAGCGCGGCAGGTTTCTGGGGGTCCGCCCGCTGGGCGGGCCGACCAGGGAGCTTATCGGCCGCTGGGGGCCGGACCTTCAGGCCAGTTCGCGCTGCACCACGGCGACCAGGCGGGCGCAGACGTCATCGGCTTCCTCGGCCGTCGGTGCCTCGACCATCACCCGCACCAGGGGCTCGGTGCCGCTGGGGCGAACGAGCACCCGCCCGCGGCCCTCCAGGCCCGCGCCCTCGCTGCGGGCCGCCGCGTGCACGTCATCGGCGCCGTCGAGCGCCCCGCGCTCGCGCACGCGCACGTTGACCAGCCGCTGCGGCAGCTTCTCCATCGCTTGACGGTCGGCCAGGTCGCCGCCGTCAAGGGCCTCGAGCGTGAGCAGCGCGGCCGCGATGCCGTCGCCCGAGGGCACGAAGCCCATCTCGATCACGTGCCCGGACTGCTCGCCGCCCAGGGCCCAGGAGCGCTCGCGCAGCGCCTCCAGGACGTAGCGGTCGCCGACCTGCGTGGTCGCCACCTCGATGCCGGCCTCGCGCATGGCGGTGTGGAAACCGTAGTTCGTCATCACCGTGACCGCGACCCCGTCGCCGGGCAGCCGGCCCCGGGCCCGCAGCGACAGGGCGGCCAGGGCGATCAGCTCGTCGCCGTCGACCACGCTCCCGTTGCGGTCCACCGCCAGCACCCGGTCGCCGTCGCCGTCGAAGGCGAAGCCCACGTCGTGGCCGCCCTCCACGACCGCGGCGGCCAGCCCGTCGACGTGGGTCGAGCCGCAGCCGGCGTTGATGTTGCGGCCGTCGGGCCGGTCGTGCAGCACCAGCGGGTCGGCGCCCAGGCGGCGGAAGATGTCCGGCCCGACCCGGTGCGTCGCGCCGTTGGCGCAGTCCAGGACGATGCGCCGCCCGGCGAGCTCGAGCCCCCCGAAGCGGCCCTGGAGCTCGCGCACGTAGTCCTCAGCGGTCCCGTGCAGGGTCCGGATCCGCCCCGGACCGGCCAGAGGCGGGGACGGCTGCCGATCCAGCGCCCGCTCGATCTCCTCCTCCTGGGAGTCGGAGAGCTTGAAGCCGTCGCCGCCGAAGAACTTGATGCCGTTGTCGGCGAACGGGTTGTGTGACGCCGACAGGACCGCGGCCAGGTCGAGGCCGTAGCGGGCCATCAGCAGCGGCGCGGCCGGAGTCGGCAGCACGCCGCCCAGCAGCGCCTCGCCGCCCGCGGCGGCCACGCCCGCGGCGACCGCGGCCTCGAGCATCTCGCCCGACTCGCGCGTGTCGCGGATGACCAGCACCCGCGGGCGCTGCGCGCCGGCGCCCGCGGTCGCGGCCCGGGCCAGGGCCAGGGCCAGCTCCGCGGTCAGGAACTCGCCGGCGACCCCGCGGACGCCGTCCGTGCCGAACAGCCTGCGTCGCGCCAAGGGAGCTAGCGCTTGGAGAACTGCGGCCGCTTGCGCGCCTTCTTGAGACCCGCCTTCTTGCGCTCCTTGGCCCTCGAGTCGCGGGTCAGGAAGCCGCGCCGCTTGAGCTCGGAGCGCAGGTTCGGGTCGGCCTCGAGCAGCGCCCGGGAGATGCCGTGGCGCAGCGCACCGGCCTGGGCCGAGATGCCCCCACCGTGCAGCTTGGCCACGACGTCCATGCGCGTCTCGTAGCCGACGGTCTCGATCGGCTGACGGATATTGCGCTGCAGGGTGAGCCGCGGGAAGTGCTGCTCGAGCGTCTTGCCGTTGATCGTGTACGCGCCCGAGCCCGGCCGCAGGATGACCCGGGCGACCGCGGTCTTGCGCTTGCCCGTCGCCCGGTAGCGGGCCCCGGCGGCCAGGTCGATGGCTGCTTCGGGCATCGGCGCGGCGTCGGCTTCGGGCTCGCCGGCGGCGGTGCCCTCGCCGTCCTCGCCCGATTGCTCCCGGGACAGGGCGTCGCCGCCCTCGGGCACAATGTCGACCTCCAGGTCGGCTCCCGGGATCTCGGGCCGGACGCGCGGCGTCGCGGGCTCGACGGCCGCGGCCGGCTCCTCGACCGCCTCCACGGCCGACGGCGCCTCGGCGGCGGTGGCGGCCTCCTCGGCCACCTCCTCGGCTACCGGTTCGGGCTCCTCGGCGGCGGCGGCCTCCTCGGCCACCGGCTCAGGCTCCTCGGCCACCGGCTCAGGCTCTTCGGCCACCGGCGGCTCCGGCGCGGCGGCCTGGTCCTCGGGGGCGGGCTCGGCCGGTGCGGCGTCGGCCGGGGCCTCGTCGCGCGGCGTCTCGTCTTCGGTCATCGGGTCTGGATCTCCCAGGTCTGCGGCTTCTGGGCCGCGTGCGGATGTTCGGGCCCGGCGTAGACCTTCAGCTTGGTGATCTGACGACGGGCGAGGCGGTTGCGCGGCAGCATGCCCTTGACCGCGTGGCGGATCACTTCTTCCGGGCGCCGGGCCAGCATCTCCTCCAGCGTGCGTGACTTCAGACCGCCCGGGTAGCCGGAGTGACGGTAGTAGCGCTTCTGCTTGCGCTTGGACCCGGTGACGGTGATCTTCTCGGCGTTGACCACGATCACGAAGTCGCCCGTGTCCACGTGCGGGGTGTACTCGGGCTTGCGCTTGCCCCGCAGCGCGTCGGCGATCTGCGTGGCCAGGCGCCCCAGCGTCTGCCCGGAGGCGTCGACGAGGAGCCACGAGCGTTCGCGATCGGAGGCGTTGGCGGAGTAGGTCTTCACTGGAGAGGGGTGGTGCCGACGGGCAGCCGGACGGCCACGCGACCGTCGCGCGGCGGTCGCTCATCATAGGGAATCGGCTCAGGCCCGGGACGCCCGGCGCCGGTGGGCTCGCGGGTCGGCGCCGGTCCGCCGGCGGGTGCGCCAGCGCGGCGTCTATAGTGCCATCGTCAACGTCGCCGAGTCCGCCACCTGGCGGAGCGGGGGAACCAACTGGCCGCCCGGCTCGCCGGGCGTCCGTGGGGCGAATGCGGGCACCGCCGCCCGCTAGCGACTGATCGTCGCGAGCCCGTCAGCTCACCCCGTAGGCCCGAGGCCAGGGAGCCATGCCGCCAGTAGCGGTCGATCCGCGCACTCGCCTGCGCGGTCGCACAACCTCATACCTGCTCGTGCTCGGGGGCTCGCTGGCCTGTTGCGCGCCCGCAGTCGCGGCCGGGCCCGGCGGCGCCGCCCCGGACCCGGCCCCGGTCCTGCGCACGCTCGAGTGCCGCTCGGCCTGCGCCGGGGTGGCCACGGCGGCGCCGGGAGCGCTGATCCGGGCTCGTGGCCGCGACCTGGGCGGCGTGGTCGAGGTGGTCTTCCTGGGCGCGGCCGGGTCGCGCGACGACGTGGCGGCTCGGCCGCAGCGGGTCGGCCGCGAGACGCTCACGGTGCGCGTCCCGGCCCGGGCACGCACCGGGCCGCTGATGGCGACCGACCGTGACGGGCGCCGCTCGGCCCCCACGCGCGCCCTGCTGACCGTGGAGACCGAGCCCGAGCCGCGAGACGATGCCCCGTCGGCGGCCCTGCCGGCCCCGGCCCGCCCGGGCTCCGGCGGCTCGGCTCCGGAGATCGACGCCCGCGTCTCGGCCCGCAAGGTCTTCTTCGCCGGGAGGGCGGCCTCGCTCTCCTACCTGATCCGCGACACCGGACCGGTGGAGGTGACCGTCCAGCTCGTGCGCCGGGCCGATGACACCGCGATCGTGACCTGGAGGCCAGGTCGCGTGGCCCCGGGGGCGCCGCGGACGATCACCTGGGACGGGCTGGCCGGAGGGCGGCTGCAGCGCGAGGGCCGCTACGAGTTCCGCGTCTTCGCCCGCGGCGCCCAGGGCGCACGCGCCTCCTCGTCGGCCGAGCAGGACGTCCCCGGCGACGCGCCCGGCGCCTTCACCTTCCTGCGTCACCGCTTCCCGATCGGCGGGGCGCACGACTTCGGCGGCGGCGCTGGACGCTTCGGCGCCGGGCGCAGCGGCCGCAGCCATCAGGGCCAGGACGTCTTCGCCCGCTGCGGCACGCCGCTGGTGGCGGCGCGCGGGGGCGTGGTCAAGACCAGGCAGTACCACTCCGCGGCCGGCAACTACCTGATCATCGACGGCGAGCGCACCGGCAGCGATTACGGCTACATGCACCTTCAGCGCCCAGCCCTGGTCGACCGCGGCGACCGGGTCCAGACCGGCCAGCTGATCGGCTACGTGGGCCAGACAGGCCGCGCGGAGGGCTGCCACCTGCACTTCGAGCTGTGGTCCTCGCCGGGCTGGTACTCCGGTGGGCGCCCGCTGGACCCGCTCGGCGCCCTACGGGCCTGGGACCGCGTGAGCTGAGCGTCGCGCGCACCCCCGTGGTCAGGGCGGCGCTCATGGTCCCGTCGACGCCGGCCTTGGAGCTGGCCCGTCGGTGCGCGCGCGCTCGATGACGAAGATGGTCGCGGGCTTGCCGTCGACCATCTCCTCCCCCGACGGTCGCAGCCCGAGTCCCTCGGCGACCCGGACCGACCGGGTGTTCCCGGGATCGATGACTGAGATCAGCCGCGGCGCGTCGAGTCTCCTCCAGGCCCAGTCGATCGCGGCGGCGCCGGCCTCCGCGGCGTAGCCCTGCCCCCAGGCGTGGCGGGCCAGCGTCCAGCCGACCTCCAGCCCCGGCCATCCCTCCGGGTTCCAGAGCCCGGCGTGGCCCAGCAGGGCGCCGTCCGCACGCCGCTCCAGCGCCCACTGCCCGTAGCCCCGCAGCACCCAGTGCCCGGCGTCCGTCGCCATCGCGCGCCAGCACCGGGCCCGGTCGCGCACACCCCCGACGTAGCGCATCACCTCCGGGTCGGCGGCCATCACCGCATACGCGTCCAGGTCACCCTCCCGCCACTCCCGCATCAACAGCCGGGAGGTCTCCAGCCGCGACACCGACCCCTCGGTCAAAGGATCTGAGCCCCTCAGCCGTGGGAATGAGAGCTGGTGGTCGAGAACGCCGCCTGGGGAGGACGCCGGGGGTGGGACAGTGCGCCAGCACGGACCACCCCCGAGGACGACGCCAGGCGACGGAGCTCGGCCGCCAGAATCATTCCCACTCGATGGTGCCGGGAGGCTTGCTCGTGATGTCGAGCACCACCCGGTTGACCTCCCTGATCTCGTTGATCATGCGCGACGCGACCCGCTCGAGCAGGTCGTAGGGCAGGCGCGCCCAGTCGGCGGTCATGGCGTCGTCGGAGGTAACGGCCCGGATGGCCACCAGGTAGCCGTAGGTGCGCTCGTCGCCCTGCACCCCGACCGTGCGCACGTCGGGCAGCACGCAGAAGGACTGCCACAGCTCGCGATAGAGACCGGCCTCGCGGATCTCGTGCTGCAGGATCGCGTCAGCGGCGCGCAGCGTGTCCAGGCGCTCCCGGGTCGCCTCGCCCCCGACGATGCGGATGGCCAGCCCGGGTCCGGGGAAGGGCTGGCGCCAGACGAGGCGCTCGGGCAGCCCGAGCTCGGCTCCGACGGCGCGCACCTCGTCCTTGAACAGCGCACGCAACGGCTCGACCAGCTCGAACTCGAGGTCGTCGGGCAGCCCGCCGACGTTGTGGTGGGACTTGATCGTGGCCGCGCCGGTCCCGCCACCGGACTCGATCACGTCGGAGTAGAGCGTGCCCTGGACCAGGAAGCGCGCGCCCTGCAGCTTGGCCGCCTCCTCCTCGAAGACCCGGATGAACTCGGCCCCGATCGCCTTGCGCTTGGCTTCGGGCTCGGACACCCCGCGCAGGCGCTCCAGGAAGCGCTCCTCGGCGTCGACGGCCACCAACGGCACGCGGAAGGTGTCGCGGAAGGCGGAGATCACCTGCTCGCCCTCGTTCTGACGCATCAGCCCGTGATCGACGAAGACGCACGTGAGCTGGTCCCCGACCGCGCGGTGGACGAGCAGGGCGGCCACGGAGGAGTCCACTCCGCCGGAGAGGCCGCAGATGACGCGCCCGTTCCCCACCTGGGCCCGGATCCTGCGCACCTGCTCGTCGACGATGGAG
>Ga0136612_10001019_pt1 | contig 11446 bp, 14 predicted proteins | sample AntDryUQ224A2306_2_FD_106644 | JGI IMG/M metagenome (GOLD analysis project Ga0136612, IMG submission 106644) | Polar desert sand microbial communities from Dry Valleys, Antarctica - metaG UQ224A (23.06) | ecosystem: Environmental > Terrestrial > Soil > Desert | place: Antarctica: Dry Valley...
CCTGCTTATGGTCTCCGCTCGAGGCTGCGGCGTTGGCCTGGACGGTAGCCATGAATGCACGATCTTGGGGATCTTCGCTCTCGGCCACGCTCGCGGCGGTGGCCACGGCGGCGAGGAACGTGCTCGCGGCTTCGAGCGGCTGTACGAGGATGCGCTGGACCTGTTCGGCGGTCAGCTCGGGTGCGGTGGTGGTTGATACGGCCATGAGAAAAGTCCTGACGGTTCGGAGTGGTGTGCTCCGGCCGCCAGGACCGCTAAGCGAAGAAGGCAGCCGCCAGGACTGCCCTCTCAGGATACCTCAAGTCGCGTTGACGTTACCGGACCGTCGCCGCGCCGCGCGGCTTTCGCATCGCCCCGTGCACAGCCGCATATGCCTGTGCCAGATGGTGGAGGCCCTCTGGACCACTGCGTTGCCCGGTGTCGCTCGCCGCTTCCTTGATGGCTTCCAGGATGGTCTGTGCCGTCTCAGCGGACAGATCCTTGTTCTCCTCGGGCGTTGCCATGTGGTCGTTCCCTTCTAGCTTGCTCTTGACCGGAGGATTACGGCCAGGTCGACAGTATCTCCGGACGGCGACGCACCCTGCCCGACGTCCCCGGACGGGCGACGCGAGGCAAGGTGGCCGTGCAGGCGTACGGCCAGGTCGTCGGCCCGCTGAGCCCGCTGGCGGTAGCCGTCCAACTCGGGGACGTCGACTTCCTGCGGCGGACCCTGTCGGTCACCCGTCAGGTCCAGCGGGCGAACAGGGGTCACGTCGAGATACGGGCTCCGAAGTACGGCTCCGAGCGCGTCGTCTTCCTGCCCGACGGCCTCGTGACGATGCTCGCCGCCCACGTCGAGACGGTCGGGGTCCGGCCGGACGGTTGGCTCTTCGTTGGTGCGGGCGACGGTCCCCCGCATCAGAACACGGTTGGCTACTGGTGGCGGAAGACGCTGCGGGACGCGGGACTCTCCGGGGTCAAGCTGCACGACCTGAGGCACTTCTATGCGAGCGGCCTCATCGCCCAGGGCTGCGACGTCGTCACAGTGCAACGGTCCCTCGGTCACTCGACGGCGACGACGACGCTCAACACGTACTCGCACTTGTGGCCCACGGCCGAGGACCGGACGAGGAAGGCCGCCGACGCGATGATGAGCGCGGCTTTGACGGGCCCTGCGGACTACCTGCGGACTGAGACTTCCTAGACCGGCTCTGACCTGCGAAAACGCGCGCGTCTACACATTGAAACGGAACTCCACCACGTCCCGTCCTGTCTTCTAGCCATGACGAAGCACGCGGTAGATGGTTTCGGACTCCGGTGCCGGACGCTGCTCCTTGTTCCAGCCGATGTCCTCGGCCCTCAAAGATATGACGGCCTTGACCGCGCTGACGTCCACGTCGTCCTCGAAGAAGGCGATGGAGAGACCGTCTCCTGTCTTCGGGTCGACCAGGTGGTAGGCGTCCAGCACCCCCGGCACGGACTTCGCCGCGTCGATGACCCACTGGCGGTCGTCCTCGGGCATGGGACTCCATACCGCGACGCGAGCGATCAGGTCTGTCTCCCTTCTCAGGCCTTGCTGGTAGACGTTGATCCGAACCGGAACTCCACGACGTCCCCGTCGGCCATCACGTAGTCCTTGCCCTCCATGCGCACCTTGCCGGCGGCCTTCGCGGCGTTCATCGATCCCAGCTCGACGAGGTCGCCGTACGAGACCACCTCGGCCTTGATGAAGCCGCGCTGGAAGTCGGTGTGGATGACGCCGGCGGCCTCGGGGGCGGTGTCGCCCTTGTGGATGGTCCAGGCGCGCGCCTCCTTCGGGCCCGCGGTGAGGTACGTCTGCAGGCCGAGCGTCTCGAAACCGACGCGGGCGAGCACGTCCAGCCCCGGCTCGTCGATACCCATGTCGGCGAGCATCTCGCGCGCCTCGGCGTCGTCGTCGAGTTCGCACAGCTCGGCCTCGAACTTGGCGTCGAGGAAGATCGCCTCGGCTGGCGCGACGACCTCGCACATTTGCGCCTTGAGGTTCTCGTCGCCCAGCTCGTCGGCGTCGCAGTTGAAGACGAAGATCACCGGCTTCGCGCTTAGCAGGTGCAGGTCGCGCAGCGACTCGGCGTCCAGGGAGGCGGCGAAGGCACCCGTACCGCCCTCGAGGACCTCCTTCGCGTGCTGTACCGCGGCCACGGTCGCCGCAAGGGACTTGTCCTTGCGCGCGTCCTTTTCCAGCCGCGGCAACGCGTTGTCGATGGTCTGCAGGTCCGCCAGGATCATCTCGGTGGCGATCGTCTCGATGTCGTCGCGGGGGGAGATCTTGCCCTCGACGTGGGTGACGTCCTCGTCGCGGAACACCCGCGTCACCTGGCAGATCGCGTCGGACTCGCGGATGTGCGACAAGAACTTGTTGCCGAGGCCCTCGCCCTCGGAGGCCCCGCGCACGATCCCCGCGATGTCGACGAACTGCACGGTCGCGGGCATCTGCCGTGTCGAATTGAACAGGTCGGCGAGCGCACTCAGCCGCGGGTCGGGCACCCCCACGACACCGATGTTCGGCTCGATGGTCGCGAACGGGTAGTTCGCCGCGAGGACGTCGTTCTTGGTGAGGGCGTTGAAGAGCGTGGACTTGCCCGCGTTGGGGAGCCCGACGATGCCGATGGTGAGTGCCACGACGATCTAGCCTACGGGCCGCGAGGCCTCCCACTCGCCACGGGTGATCCGAAAGCACTGCGACTCGCCCTCGTACCACTTCTCGACGACGCCGAGGTCGCTCATGCCGAGCCGCCGGCACACCGCCTGCGACGGGCCGTTGGTCGTGTGGGTGACCGCGAAGATCTCCGCCAGCCCGTCGGCGAACCCCCGGGCGAGCACGCCGCGCGCCGCCTCGCTCGCAAAGCCGAACCCGTGCGAGTCCGGATGCAGGTGCCACCCGATCTCGATCTCACCCGCGTCGCTGTTGGGCAGCGGTACGAGGAGCACCGTCCCGGCAGGTACGCCCGTCTGCTTGACCTCGATCGCCCAGATGCCGGTGTGGGGGTCCTCGGTGCGGCGGTTCTCGTACCTCTCGATCCGCGCGACCGCCTCGGCACGATCCTTCATCAGCTCCGGCTCACCGTCGCAGAGCCACTTGGCGACGTCGTACCGGCTGAGGATGTCCAGGAACCGGTCCGCCTCGTCGGTACGCCACGGCCGTACCCGGATCCGGTCGGTCTCGAAGACCACGTGCCCGCCGCCCGTCGCCACGTCCTGAACCCTCTCGGTCATCGCGTCCGCCACTCCTCGTACGTCGTGCGAAAACATCGTGACTCCCCCTCGTACCACTTCTCGACAATGCCGAGGTCACGCATCCCGAGCCGCTCGCATACCGCGGCGGACGGCGCGTTGTCGATGAACATCAGGGCATAGACCTCGGGCATAGGGTGCTCGAAGGCGCGAGCTAGGAGCACCGGCGCCGCCTCGGTCACGTAGCCACGCCCGGTGGAGTCCGGGTGCAGGTGCCAGCCGATCTGCACCAGCGCGTCGCTGTTGGGGACGCTCGCGAGCAGGACGGTCCCTGCGACCACCCCGGTGTCCTTTGCCACGATCGCCCAGGCGCCCAACCGCGGATCTGCGGCGTGCAAGGCATCCCACACGTGGACCCACTCACGAGCCTCGGCCAGGTCGCGCATCGGCGTCACCGGAGGGTCGTCGATCCATCGGCGCACGTCGTTGCGGCTGTGGATGTCCAAGACACGCGGCGCGTCGGACTCGCGGTACGCCCGCAGGCGGAGCCGTGTCGTCTCGTACGACTCCTGGTCAGCCACGGGCCAGTCGTACCAGATTGTCGGTGGCCGCTGCCACAGTGTTTCCATGACCGCATCGACAGTCCTCATCCTTCTCGTGGCCGTCGCCCTCGCCCTGGTCGCCGGGCTGGCGGTCGGGCTGCTGCTCGGGTCGCGCACCCTGCGTCGACACGACCTGAGCGCCGTGGACCAGCTCGGCCTGTCCACCGCCGCCACGTCGCAGGCCGTCGCCCCGGTCAAGGAGAGCCTCGACCGCTTCGACGCGCGCCTGCGTGACCTGGAGACCACCCGCACCCGGTGGCACAGCCAGCTCCGCGAGCAGGTCGAGGCCGTACGCCAGTCCGGTGACAGCCTGCGCCGCGAGACCGCCTCCCTCGCGACCGCACTGCGGCGTCCGCAGGTTCGCGGGCGGTGGGGCGAGATGCACCTGCGGCGTGCTGTAGAGCTGGCCGGGCTGGTGGAGCGTTGTGACTTCGACCTGCAGACGACGGTTCGCGACGGCGATGCCACCTGGCGTCCTGACATGGTCGTACGCCTCGCCGGTGGCAAGCAGGTCGTCGTCGACTCCAAGGTGCCACTCGATGCGTTCCTGGACGCCACCGAGTGCGAGGACGATGACGAGCGCGCCGCGCACCTGCAGCGCCATGCGCGGCAGCTGCGCTCGCACGTCGACGCGCTGGCCGCCAAGGCGTACTGGAAGCAGTTCGACCAGGCGCCGGAGTTCGTCGTGCTGTTCGTCCCGGCCGAGTCCTTCTTGTCCCAGGCCCTGGAGACCGACCCTTCGCTGCTAGAACATGCCGCCGTCAGGCGCGTCGTGCTCGCCACCCCCACCACCTTGATCGCGCTGCTGCGCACGGTCGCCTACGCGTGGACACAGGAGAGCCTCACCGCCAACGCGCGAGAGATCCACCGGCTCGCGCGTGAACTGTACGACCGCCTCGGCAAGGTGGGCGACCACGTCGACAAGCTCGGTCGTTCCCTGTCCGGCGCGGTCGGCAGCTACAACGACGTGGTGGCCTCATTGGAGAGCCGGGTGCTGGTCTCGGCCCGCCGGCTCGCCGACCTCGACGTCACCGACGCGCCCCTCGACTCCCCTCAGCTCATCGACCGCGCCGTCCGGCCGCTCACCGCACCGGAGCTGCAAGGCGTACGGTCAACCGATCGCGGCCGCGCAGGCGAGGTCGACGCCTCAGCGCGCCGGGCCGGCTGAGCCGTCATGTCGCGATACCTTGCTGCCGTGGAGCACTGGGAATCACTTTCCCACCGGGCTCCGACCGCTCGGTTGGCCGCCCATGACCTCACCGCCGGCCACGTCGTGGCCGGGGGCTGCGCAGCCATGGCGGTCGTCACCGCCGTCAGCATCTACCGCACCGGCGGGCTCGGCACGTTCTTCGGCGTCGGCTTCGTGCTCATCTGCCTCACCTGCGCCCTCGCCGCCGACGTCCGGGCACTGTTCGCCCCAGGCGTGCTGCCGCCACTGCTGATGATCGCCACCCTCGCGACCGTCGCCGTCTTCGACCCACCGGCGATCGACGTCGACGGGCTGGCCGTCACCGCAGGAGCCACCCAGCGCACGATTGCCGGAGTGATCGACCATGCCACAGCGCTCGTCGTCGGACACGCCCTCGCACTCGCCAGCATCGGCTTGCGCATCCTGACCGCAAGCAGCGCCGCCCGTTCGCCTTCGGCTGACGTCTGAGCCGTCAGCCGACGCCCGACCCCTCCAGCTTGGCTGCGCGCATGTCCCGTCGCAGCTCCGGCGGAAGTGCGAAGATCAGGCTCTCCTGCGCCGTGTGCACCGCCGTGGCGACCGGGTAGCCCCGCTCGACCAGGAAATCCAGCACCCCCTCGACGAGGTCTTCTGGCACCGACGCACCCGACGTCACCCCGACCGACTCGACGCCCTCGAACCACGAGTCCTCCAGCTCGGTGACGTCGTCGACCCGGTACGCCGCCTTGGCGCCCGCCTCGAGAGCCACCTCCACCAGGCGTACGGAGTTGGAGGAGTTCGACGAACCCACCACGACCACCAGGTCCGATGAGCGGGCGATTTCCTTGACCGCTAGCTGCCGGTTCTGCGTCGCGTAACAGATGTCGTCGCTCGGCGGGTCCAGCAGCTGGGGGAACTTCTCGCGCAGGCGGTCAACGGTCTCCATCGTCTCATCGACGCTCAACGTCGTCTGCGACAGCCAGGACAGCTTGGTGCCCTCGGCGAACTCCAGGCCGTCGACGTCGGACGGTGTCTGCACGAGCGTGATGTGGTCAGGGGCTTCGCCTGCGGTCCCCTCGACCTCCTCGTGACCAGCGTGACCGATCAACAGGATGTGGTAGTCCTCCTTGGCGAACCGCTTGGCCTCGTGGTGCACCTTCGTCACCAGCGGGCACGTCGCGTCCACTGTCTTGAGGTTTCGTTCGGCGGCCGCAAGGTGCACCGCCGGGGACACCCCGTGTGCCGAGAACACCACGGTCGAGCCCTCGGGCACCTGGTCCAGCTCCTCGACGAAGATCGCCCCACGCCGCTCCAAGCCCTGGACGACGTGCTTGTTGTGCACGATCTGCTTGCGGACGTACACCGGTGCGCCGTAGAGGTCGAGCGCCTTCTCGACGGTGATCACGGCTCGGTCGACCCCGGCACAATATCCCCGCGGCGCGGCGAGCAGCACGTCACGCTGGCCATCGGTGACTGTTGCCGGCATGCCGAGCGAGACGAAGTCGGGCGAGGTCATGTCTCCATGGTAGGTGAGGCCCCGTACGGCAGATCCCACCGATGTCGGCACCCACCCCTAGGGTGTGCTGCATGGCCCTGACCACCTCACCTGAGTCGCCGGCGCCGCTGCGGCAGATCTCGCACCTGCTGTCGGGCTACATCGGCCGGCTGGGCGCGGTCTGGGTGGAGGGTCAGATCGCTCAGCTCAACCGCCGGGGCGGCATCTGCTTCTTGACGCTTCGCGACGTCGACGCCGACATCTCCGTCTCGCTCACCTGCCATCGCCGGGTCCTCGACATGGCCAACCCGCCGGTGACCGAGGGTGCGCGTGTCGTCGTGCACGCCAAAGCGGAGTTCTACGAGCCCAGCGGCAGCTTGACGCTCAAGGCCGCCGAGATCCGCCCGGTCGGCATCGGCGAGCTTCTTGCGCGCTTGGAGCAGCGCCGACAGCTGCTGGCAGCCGAAGGACTCTTCGACCTCGCCCGCAAGCGCCCGCTGCCCTTTCTGCCGCGCGGCGTCGGGCTCGTGACCGGTCAGGCGTCCGCCGCCGAGCGCGACGTGCTCGACAACGCCCGACTGCGCTGGCCCGGTGTGGTGTTCACCGTGCGCCACGCCCTGATGCAGGGTCAGTCCTGCGCCGCCCAGGTGATCGCCGCCGTCGCGGCGTTGGACGCCGACGCCAGCGTCGACGTCATCGTGATCGCCCGCGGCGGGGGTTCGGTCGAAGACCTGCTGCCGTTCTCCGACGAAGGGCTCGTACGCGCGGTCGCCGCGACGACCACCTGCGTCGTCAGCGCCATCGGGCACGAGCCGGACACGCCGCTGCTCGACCTCGTCGCCGACCTCCGGGCCTCGACGCCGACCGACGCCGCGAAACGGGTCGTGCCTGCGGTCATCGACGAGCTGGCCGGCATCGCCGCCATGCGCCAACGCGCCCGACTGGCGCTGCACGGCCTGGTCCAGCGCGAGGCGCACGGGTTGGCCGGCATCCGGAGCCGGCCGGTGCTCGCTGATCCGTTGTCGATGGTCGCCGAGCGCGACGACACCGTGGCCGATGCCCGGGACCGGGCGCGGCGTTGCCTCGGCCACCGTCTGGACCGCGCGCACGACGAGCTCGGCCACCACCTCGCCCGGGTACGCGGTCTTTCGCCGCGATCCACCCTGGCCCGCGGCTACGCCGTTGCCCAGCGCGCTGACGGCACCGTCATCTCCAGAGTCGGGCAGGTCGACCCCGACGACGAGGTCTCGGTCCGCGTCGTCGACGGTCACCTGCGGCTGCGACTGACCAGCGTCATCCCCACCGACGAAGGAGAGCCAGCGTGAGCGACCAGGACTCTTCGACGCCCGACGCGCGTCCGGCCGACATGTCCTACGAGCAGGCCCGCGACGAGCTCATCGACGTCGTCCGCAAGCTCGAGGCCGGCGGCACCACCTTGGAGGAGTCACTTGCGCTCTGGGAGCGCGGCGAGCACCTCGCCGCCGTGTGCCAGCGCTGGCTCGATGGTGCGCGCGCGCGGCTACAAGCGGCCACGTCCGGCGACCGGCCCCCAGGCGTCGAGACCTCTGGCAGCGGTGAGTGACGCGGCGTAGACCTCGAGGTCCGTCTGCGAGGTGGTCCCGATGACCAAGGTCGTCACTCCCCCGCTGTTGCGGACCAACGCGGTCCGCCCGGCTTCGGCGTCGCGTCGCACGTTCCACGTCTGGCCGTCGACCATCGTCGCCCCAGCCGCCGACGTACCCCCGGCGAACGCGTCGATGGTGGCTTCCTCTCCGAGCGTTGTCTGCTCCAGTCCGACGTACTCCTCCTCGTTCGCCAACACTCCCAGGTGCCATCGAGGCGGGTCGCCCTTGTCGAAGGTTGCACTCGTGGCGCGCCAGCCCTCCGGCAGGGCCGAGGGCGCAAGGAGCTCGAACGGTGCGAGACTGGCCGCCGTTGCAGCCACGGCTTCGTAGTCGACCGTCGGAGCGACCGACGAGCTGGAAGTGTCGGTACGGGTGAACAGTGCGCCGATACCGACGATCAGCACCAGCAGCACCACGATCGAGCGGACCATGTCCCCCACCGACGAGCTGCCCCGAGCTCGCTGCGGCGCTTGCTGCTGGCCGTCGTCAGTCTGCGTCACGCCCCTATTGTGGCCGGTGGACGATACGCGCAGGTCTCCGGCCGACTGCCGCAAGAGCTTCAACACCCCCGGACGCTAGGATCGGCACCGTCGAGAGGACCCGCGCATGAGCAACGGCGACCTGCCCGCAAACGACCCTGACCAGCACCTCATCCCCGAGCCGCTCACGCCGGCCGCGCTGGCTCCCGACCGCAACATCGCACTCGACCTGGTCCGCGTCACCGAGGCCGCGGCCATGGCCGCCGGGCGCTGGGTGGGCAGAGGGGACAAGAACGGTGCCGACGGCGTCGCCGTCAACGCGATGCGGTCCCTGATCAACACCGTCGGGATGAAGGGCGTCGTCGTCATCGGCGAGGGCGAGAAGGACAACGCGCCCATGCTCTTCAACGGAGAAGAGGTCGGCGACGGCACCGGGCCGGAGTGCGACGTCGCGGTCGACCCCATCGACGGCACCACCCTCACGGCCAAGAGCATGGCCAACGCCGTCTCGGTGATGGCCGTCGCGCCACGGGGTTCGATGTACGACCCATCAGCGGTCTTCTACATGGAGAAGCTCGTCACCGGGCCGGAGGCGGCAGACCTCGTCGACATCCGCCTGCCCATCGAGGAGAACATCGCGATCGTCGCGAGGGCGAAGTCGATGTCCGCCTCGGACATCACCGTCTGTGTGCTGGACCGGCCCAGACACGAGGGGCTGGTCGCCGACATCCGCGCCACCGGCGCCCGGATCAAGTTCATCACCGACGGTGACGTCGCCGGCGCGATCATGGCCGCGCGTCCCGGCACTGGCGTCGACCTGCTGGCAGGCATTGGGGGAACACCTGAGGGAATCATCACCGCGTGTGCGATGAGGTGCGTCGGGGGCGTGATCCAAGGGCGGCTCTGGCCGGTCGACGACGACGAGTCGCAACGCGCCGTCGATGCCGGCCACGTCCTCGACCGGGTGCTGATGACCGCCGACCTCGTCACCAGCGACGACTGCTTCTTCGTCGCCACCGGGATCACCGACGGAGAGCTGATGAAGGGAGTGCGCTACCAGGCCAACAGCGCCACCACCGACTCACTCGTGATGCGCTCACGCAGCGGCACGGTCCGCCGGATCATCAGCGAGCACAAGTTCGAGAAGCTCCGCGCGTACGCCGCGGTCAACTACGAGCACTGATGTCAGGTGCCGGTGCCGCCCCCGTCTTGATCGTCGGCGAGGCGCTCATCGATCTCACCCGGCGCGCCGGAGATGACGAGGTGGCGCGGCCCGGCGGGTCGCCGCTGAACGTCGCGGTCGGGCTGTCCCGTTTGGACGTGCCGGTGACGTTCGCCTCCCAGCTCGGCGACGACGAGCGCGGCGAGCTGCTCCGTGACCACCTCGATGCCTCGGACGTGGACGTACGCTCGCTGCCGCCGCACCACGGCGACACCTCCACGGCCATCGCCGACATCGGGGCCGACGGCCATGCGACGTACGCGTTCGATGTGACGTGGAACCCCAGTGAGCTGCCGGACGCGGCCGCGTTCGACCTGGTACACGTCGGGTCGATCGGCGCCGCGCTGGCGCCAGGCGCCGACGCGGTGCTGACCCTGGCCGCCGCAGCTGCGTCACACCAGGTCGCGGTGAGCTTCGACCCCAACGTCCGACTCGGCATCACCGCAGATGCCGATGACGTCGTCCGGCGGTTCGACGCTATCGCCAGGCTCGCCACCCTCTGCAGGCTCAGCGACGAGGACGCGACCGTGCTGCGACCGGGGGTAGCACCCGAGGTGCTGCTGTCCGAGCTGTGCACGTCCGGTGTTGCGCTCGCGATGATGACGTTCGGCAGCCAGGGCGCTCTGTTGGTCTCCGGTGATGCCCAGGTGCAGCTGGCCTCGAAGCCCACAGAGCTCGTCGACACGATCGGAGCGGGTGACTCCTTCACAGCCGCCGTACTCGCCGGATTGTGCGTGCGCGGCTGGCTCGGCCGGCACCGGTTCGACGTCGCCGACCTGCGCTGGCTGGGCGAGCTCGGGACCACCGCGGCGGCAATCGTGTGCTCCCGGCCGGGCGCTGACCCGCCGTGGCTCACAGAGCTGCCGTTGCTGCAGGCGTGATGTCGCTCGCATGCATCGCCGCTCGCGCCGCACCGCCCTAGAATCGGTCGCGTGGCTGAGCAGCTGGCACGACTCCCCGGCGGCACGGAGATCTGTCACGAGACGTTCGGTGACCCCGGCGACCCGGCGATGCTGCTTGTCATGGGGCTCGGTTGCCCCATGGGCTGGTGGAGCGTGGAGTTCTGCGAGCTGCTGGTGCAACGCGGGTTCTTCGTCATCCGCTTCGACAACCGTGACACCGGGCGTTCGACGAGGTTCCGCGGTGAGCGCGTGTCACGCCGGCAGTTGGTACGGGCATTTCTCAGGCGTCCGGTCGCGGTCCCGTATTCCATGTCCGCGCTGGCCGACGACGCCTTCGGTCTGCTCGACGATCTGGATCTCGAGCGCGCGCACGTGGCCGGTATCTCGATGGGCGGGATGATCGCACAGACGATGGCGATCGCGCGTCCCGCACGAATCGCGTCGATGACCTCGATCATGTCGACCACCGGGGCCCGCAGAGTCGGCTGGCAGCATCCCAAGCTCTTCCCGAGTCTGCTTGCCCCGGCCGGCAACGCGCGGGAGAGCTACGTGCGGCGATCGTTGCGCAGCGCCACCCTGATGAGGTCACCGGGCTATGACCTCGACACCGACTACGTCATCGCCAGGGCCGAAGAGACCTTCGACCGCGGCTGGTCGTCCAGCGGCGTGGTGCGCCAGATGCTCGCGGTCCTGACCCAGCCCGACAGGACGCGCGACCTGCAGCACTTGACGATGCCGGTCTGTGTCATCCACGGTCTGAA
>Ga0136612_10001020_pt1 | contig 11437 bp, 10 predicted proteins | sample AntDryUQ224A2306_2_FD_106644 | JGI IMG/M metagenome (GOLD analysis project Ga0136612, IMG submission 106644) | Polar desert sand microbial communities from Dry Valleys, Antarctica - metaG UQ224A (23.06) | ecosystem: Environmental > Terrestrial > Soil > Desert | place: Antarctica: Dry Valley...
GGTTCACCGTGGCAAGGTTCCAGCGGCTCGCTCGCGAGGCGATCGTTGACGTGCGCCTGCGCGGGGCGACGCCGCTGCTGGTCGGGGGATCCGGCCTGTACTTCCGGGCGGTGGCCGACGAGCTCGTCTTCCCGCCTGAGGACTCGGAGCTGAGAGCCGAGCTCCAGCAGGAAGCAGCCACCGCCGGGGTGCGCACCCTCTACCGGCGGCTCGAGCTGCTCGATCCCACCGCCGCGGCGAAGATCGAGCCAGCCAACATGCGGCGCGTCGTTCGTGCGCTGGAGGTGCCGGCGATCACGGGCACGCTGTTCAGCGAGTTCGCCGCGGCGTGGCAGCGTCATGATCCTGCGCGCGTGCGAGCCGCCGGCGTTCGCATGCCGTCCGAGGTGCTCGGCGGGCGCATCGCCGCCCGGGTCTCGGCGATGTTCGCGGCCGGGTGGCTCGCGGAAGTTCGGGGGCTCGTCGAGCGTGGCTTCGGCGCATGGCTCACCTCGACCCAAGCGATCGGCTACTCGGAGCTCGCCCGTCATCTCGAGGGTAGGCTCTCCCTCGAGGAAGCCTGGGAGGCAACGGTGCGACGCACGAAGAACCTGGCACGGCGCCAAGCGGCCTGGTTCCGGCGCGATCCGCGGGTGCGATGGTTCGACGCAGAGGAAGGCGGCGCGATCGAGGTGCTCGGCGATATCGAGCGCTACCTGCGTGATCCATGACAGAGCCGTTCGAGTTCGCCAAGTACCAGGGCGCCGGCAACGACTTCATCATGGCGGTCGACCTCGACGACGCCCGGCCCCTGACGCCGGGGCGGGTGGCCGCGTTGTGCGACCGACGGACGGGCGTGGGCGCCGACGGCGTGATCCGAGTGGTGCGGAGCGATCGAGGCGACGCGCCGTTCTTCATGGACTATTCGAACGCCGACGGCTCGGTCGCCGAGATGTGCGGCAACGGCGTTCGCTGCGTGGGTGTGTTGCTCCAGGATCGCGGTCTCATCGACGGCACCGAGGTCGACGTGCTCACGAGATCCGGTGTGAAGCACCTGACCCTGCATCCAGGGCCAGGCGACGGGGTTCGCCGGGTGACGGTGGCGATGGGCGTGCCCAACTTCACGCGAGCCGCGATCCCGATGCGGGGGCCGGCGTGGGAGACGTTCCTCGGCCAGCCGTTCGACATCGGCGGTGGTCTGATGCTCACCGTGTCGGCACTGTCGATGGGCAACCCCCATCTCGTGGTCTTCGTCGACGCCGACCCGGCGACGGTGCACGTGGCCCACATCGGCCCTGCGCTCGAGCGTCACGAGCTGTTCCCCGAGCACACGAACGTGGAGTTCGCCTTCGTGCACGACGGCGGAGCGGACGCGAGGGTGTGGGAGCGAGGCAGCGGCGAGACGATGGCGTGCGGCAGCGGAGCGTGCGCGGTGGCGGTCGCCGCGAACGAGGCGGGCTTGCTGCCCGCTCGAAGCGTCGTGCGATTCCCTGGAGGCGATCTCGAGGTGGCCCGTCGAGACGACGGCGAGGTGTTGCTCACCGGCGATGCCGTCCGTGTCTTCGAGGGCAACGCCGGCATCGAGGCATCGACGGACCCGTGAGCCCGCATCGGGCCGGTTCGCCGGGGGCGCGACTCGCGACCCGTACGCTCGGTCTGATCGACGTCGCGTCGGTCAGCCGTGACGAGTCGGAGGTGCTCGCGGTGATCCGCGGGTCGCTGCCGCCGAGCTACGAGATCGTGGACGATACCGATGCGGTGCTCTTCGCGATGCCGCGGGAACGGCGTGCCGAGGCGCCCTGCGTCATGCTCGCCGGGCATGTCGACACCGTGCCGATCGCCGGCAACGTACCCGGCACGATCGAGGAAGGCGCGGTCGTGGGGCGCGGCGCGTCGGACATGAAGGGCGGCCTCGCCGTGATGCTGGAGCTCGCAGACGAGCTGCATGATGCCCCCGCCGGCCCCGATCTCGACCTCGACGTCGCGTTCCTGTGCTTCGGCCGCGAGGAGCTCCCGTACAGCGAGAGCGCCCTGCTTCCCTTCTTCGAAAGATGTCCCGCGGCGGCGACCGCCGATCTGGCGATCGTGATGGAGCCGACGGACAACGCGATCGAGATGGGCTGCCTGGGCAACCTCAACGCGACGGTGACCGTCAGGGGGCAGGCCGCACACAGCGCAAGGCCATGGCTCGGCGACAACGCCATCCACAGAGCCATCGCGGCGCTGGCGCCCCTGGCCGATCTCCCCGTGCGCGACGTCTCGGTCGACGGGCTCACCTTCCGCGAGGTGGTGAGCGTCACGACGATCGAGGGCGGTGTTGCCGCGAACGTGGTCCCCGACACGGTGCAGGCGCGTGTGAACTTCCGGTACGCACCTGGGCATACGCCGGCTGACGCCGAATCGCGCCTTCGCGAGCTGCTGGCGGCTTCGGGAGCAGAGGTCCGGATCGACGGCAACGCCCCTCCTGGTCCGGTGAACGTCGCGAACCCGTTGGTGACCAGGCTCCGTGACGCCGGCGACCTCTCGCTCGGGCCGAAGCAGGCATGGACCCCCGTGGCGGAGCTCGCCCTCGCCGGAGTCGACGCGGTGAACTTCGGTCCCGGCGCCCCGAAGTACGCTCATCGTGACGACGAACGCATCGAGGTGGCTGCGCTGGTGCGCTGCCACGCGGTTCTCCGGGCGTTCCTGGGGCTCGGCCCGGCCGATGGCCGCGGCGGGCGGGAAGGACCGAAGACGTGACCCATCTGTCGCCGGGCATGCGACAGGTCGAGCCGTACCCGTTCGAGGAGCTCGACCGGCGGAAGGCGGAAGCCCTCGCCTCAGGCAGAGACGTGATCGACTTCGGCGTGGGCGATCCTCGTGAGGTCACACCTTCCTTCATCCGTGACTCGCTCCGCGACGCGATCGAGCCGGTCTCCTCCTACCCGAGGGCCGCGGGGCTCCGAGAGCTGCGCGAAGCTGTGTCGGGATGGGTGGGCCGTCGGTTCCATGCGACCGTGGACCCCGAGACCCAGGTGCTGCCACTTCTGGGGTCGAAGGAGCTCGTGTTCTCGCTCGCCCAAGCGACGCTTGACCCCTCGGCAGGGCGGGATCTGGTGCTCGTGACCTCGCCCGGCTACACCATCCCCGAGCGGGGCGCGCGGTTCGCCGGGGGAGAGGTCCGCCGGCTCCCGCTGCTCGAGGAGCACAGCTTTCTGCCCCAGCTCGACGCGATCGACGAGGAGACGTGGAACCGCACTGCGATCCTGTGGCTGAACTATCCGAACAACCCGACCGGGGCGGTCACGTCGCTCGAGCTCCTGCAACATGCTGCCGACCTCTGCCGGAGCCACGACGTGTTGCTCGCGTCCGACGAGGCCTACAGTGAGCTGTGGTTCGAGGGTGAGCCCCCTGCATCGGTGTTGCAGCTCGGCGACCTCACGAGCGTGCTCGCGATCAACACGCTCAGCAAGCGGTCGTCGATGACGGGTTATCGCAGCGCGTTCGCCGCAGGCGATGCCTCATTGATCGCCGCCCTGAAGTCGTTGCGGCCGAGCGTCGGTGTGACGCCTCAGGAGTTCGTGCAGCGAGCCTCGATCGTCGCCTGGAACGACGAGGCCCATGTCGAGGAGAACCGTGAGCGATACGCACGGAAGCGCCAGGTGGTGCTCGACGCGTTCGAGCGCCACGGCGTTCGCGTCGCGGGCAGCGTCGCCACCTTCTACCTTTGGGTCGCCGTGCCCGACGGACGCAGCTCGTTCGAGTGGGCGCTCGACCTGCTCGATCGGGCTGCGGTGATCGTCGCGCCGGGCTCCTTCTTCGGTGCCGAGGGCGAGGGCTACGCGCGCATGGCGATGGTGCCCACGCTCGCCGAGTGCGAACGAGCTGCCGAGCGGCTCGACGCGGTGCTCAGCGAGGTTCCGGCGTGACGATCAGCGAGGTCCGAGCATGATCGAAACCGAGGCCCTCGCCGGGCGCATCGAGGCGAGCTGGGTCGCAGGCAGCGCCGACCCCGCGGCGTCGATCGATATCGAGGCCGTCGAGTCGGCGGTCGCCAAGCTCGATCGCGGGCAGATCCGCGTCGCAGAGCGCGATGGCGAGGGCTGGCACGTGCATCAGTGGGTCAAGCAGGCGGTGCTCCTGTATTTCCGGGTCCGACGCCTCGAGGTGATGGAAGCGGGTCCGTTCGAGTATCACGACAAGCTGCCGTTGAAGCGCGGCTATGACGAGCTGCGGGTGCGCGTGGTGCCACCTGCGACCGCGCGCTATGGCGCCTTCCTCTCGCCGGGCGTGGTGCTGATGCCGAGCTATGTGAACATCGGAGCGTGGGTCGGTCCCAACACCATGGTCGACACGTGGGCGACGGTCGGATCGTGTGCCCAGGTTGGCGCCGATGTGCATCTCGCGGGGGGCGTCGGCATCGGCGGCGTGCTCGAGCCGCTGCAGGCGGCGCCCGTCGTGATCGAGGATGGCGCGTTCATCGGATCGCGATGCGTCGTGGTCGAAGGGGTGCGCGTGGGAGCCAACGCGGTGCTCGGCGCCGGCGTACGTCTCACGGGCAACACGCCGGTGATCGACGTGACGGGCCCCGAACCGATCGAGCATCGAGGAAGCGTGCCCTCCAACGCCGTTGTGGTGCCAGGCACCCGGGAGCGAGACTTCCCGGCCGGTCGGTTCGGGCTGCCGTGTGGACTGATCATCGGGCACCGGACCGACGCGACCGATGACAAGGTGCGGCTGAACGAGATGCTTCGCGATCACGGTTCCTCGATCGGGTGACCGGCATCCGGGTGATCCGATGACCGCCGCTCCGGGGTCGAAGGGTTCGTCGGACCGCGCTCGCGGCCAGGGCCACCGCTCCGTGGAACGACAGGTGCTCGAGTCTCCGCTGTCGGCAACCTGGCGGCCTGCCGTGCGCGAGAAGGCGGTGCTCGTCGGCGTGGGTCCCGGCATCGCCGATGACGACCTCGACGAGCTCGCAGCGCTCGCCGACTCGGCGGGCGCCGAGGCGGTGGCGCGAGTGGTGCAGAGCCGGCACGAGCCCGACCCGGCCACATACATCGGACGCGGCAAGCTCGAGCACGTGCACGATGAGGTGCATCGCAGCGGTGCGGACTCGGTGATCCTCGACCAAGAGCTCACGCCGGGGCAGCTCCGCTCGCTCGAGGAGCGTCTGGGGGTGAAGGTGGTTGACCGCACGGCGTTGATCCTCGACATCTTCGCGTTGCACGCGCGCAGCCGTGAGGGCAAGGCCCAGGTCGAGCTCGCCCAGCTCAACTACCTGCTTCCCCGCCTGCGTGGCTGGGGAGAGGCGATGAGCCGCGCCGGCGGCGGCGTCGGGACTCGGTTCGGCGGCGGCGAGACGAAGATGGAGCTCGACCGTCAGCACATCGGCCGTCGCATCGCGAAGCTCCGGCGCGAGCTGAAGGCGCTCGCGCGCACACGTGAGACGAAACGGTCGCGACGTCAGACGAGCGGCATCCCACAGGCCGCGATATCCGGCTACACCAACTCTGGCAAATCCACCCTGATGAACCGTCTGACGGGCGCCGACGTGATCGTGGCCGACCAGCTTTTCGCCACGCTCGACCCCACGGTTCGCCGGCTCACGCTGCCGGGTCGTCGTCGATGCACGATCAGCGACACCGTGGGCTTCGTGAGCAAGCTGCCGCACGATCTCATCGAAGCGTTCCGCTCGACCCTCGAGGAAGTCACGCTCGCCGAGCTCGTCGTGCACGTGGCCGACGCATCGTCGGCCGAGCTCATGGAGCAGGTCGAGGCCGTACGCCGAGTGCTGGGGGAGATCGGCGCAGGAGCGATCCCCGAGGTGCTCGTGCTGAACAAGATCGACCTGCTGAGTGGCTCGCAGCGGGCGCGCCTCGCGAGGCGTTACCCGGGGGCGGTGCCGGTCTCGGCTCGGTCGGGTGAAGGGGTCGAGGGACTGCTTGAGGTGCTCGAAGCCACACTCCCGCATCCGCCGGTCGAGGTGGAGCTGTTGGTGCCCTATGGCCGCGAGGACGTGACGGCGATGCTGTACCGCGGGGCCGAGGTGCTCTCGACCACCCACCATGAGGAGGGAACCGCCGTGCACGCGCGAGTGGGCCTGCGTGAGCTGGCCGCTGTTCGGGAGTTCGTGGTCACGGAGCGCCCGACGCCCTGACGGACTCGCGCCCCGCTACTCGGGCGCACCGATGCGCCAGCTACTCGGGCGCACCGATGCGCCACAGCCCCTCGTCGGCCCACGCGCCCAGGATCACTCGGTCGGGGTCGTGCGAGCCTTCGCGGGCCATGCGCAGCGCGAGCATCTGCAGGCGCACGGTGAGGGGGATCTGCGCCAGCAGGGGTGAGAGCGATGACGGCTCCCGCAGCAGGGTGTGGCCGACACCTTCGGCCGCTGCGGCGCCGCCGACGCCAGCGACCAGCCGTTCGTCAGGCGGCGCCAGCCCCACAAGGTGATCGCGTCGATCGAGGGGCACGGCGGACCCGTGCAGCAGGTGGTCGACGTCGTATCCCTCGGCGAGCACCCGGGCCGCCTCCCGGATCTTGAGCGCGCCCTCGCGGGCAGTGACGGCCGCGGGTCCCGCTCCCGTGAGCACGAGCACTCGTTCGGGCCGGGAGATCGCGTCGACGCCAGGCTCATCGATTGCCGCCTGGACCGCGCCCGGCACGGCGGCAAGCGCCTCGTGCTCGAGCGATGCTGCTCCGAGTTGCTGAGCGACCATCGCGATGGCGATGAGCGCGGTCGTGTAGCTCACCGTGTAGGTCTCGCTGGTCTCGGCGGGCACCGTCTCGATCGAACGAGGGAAGCTCGTGCCGCGCTTGGTGATCGTCACGGTGTCGAGCCCTCCCGTGAAGGCCAGAGCGCGGGCCGCGAGCGCGTACGAGGTCTCGCCCGTGTGCGTGAACACGATCACGCCGTCCTTGGGACCGATCACCGGCGCCTGTGTGACGAACGACATCGCGGGCACCACGGTCGCTGCTCGTCCGGCCTCCATCAGCATCGCGGCGCCAAGCTCGGCGGCGTGCAGGCTCGTGCCCGTGCCGACGACCCACAGGCGCCGGGCCCGATGCAGCCCCTCCGCCGCCAGGTGCACCTGCTCGCGAACGGTGGACGACGACAGCATGCGTTCGATCTCGGCAGGCTGTGAGCGGATCTGATCCTCAAGCGACGAGGTGTCGCCGTGCGCCATCGAAGAGATCTCCTTGTCGTCGGGTGGAAGTCTGGCACAGCCTAGACGGGTCCGGGCTCGGTTCCTGACGAGGAGGGGGCGATGATCGATGCGGATCGAAAGGGGTCCTGGCGGAGGCTACTGGCCGCCTGTAGGGTTGGACCGAGCATCACCTGTCCGGTCCGCAGATCGATGAAGGAGGAATGGATGCATCGAGCGCTTCGTTTGGGTGTTGGCTTCGTGGCCGGGGTGGCCACGCTCGTAGGGCCCGTCGGGGTGCCAGCGGCGCTCGCAGGCGGTCCGACACGATGCACGATGGTCGGAACCAGTGGCCCGGACGTGCTGAACGGCACCGCCGGCCGTGACGTGATCTGTGGCCGTGGTGGCGACGACGTCATCCGGGGCCTCGACGGCGACGACCTGCTGAAGGGCGGCGTTGGCAACGACCGCGTCGAAGGAGGCAACGGCGACGACCTGCTGAAGGGCGGCGGAGGCCTGGACGACATGTTCGGCAATGACGGCCGCGACCGCTTCAAGGGTGGCGCCCGGCGCGACTCCATGCTCGGTGGCCACGGCGACGACATCATGCGCGGCGGCACCCACATGGACATCATGGCCGGCGGCCTCGACAACGACATCCTTCGCGGCGGGCCTCAGGGCGACACCATCCGTGGCTCGAAGGGCGACGACTCGATCTTCGGCGATGACGGCAAGGATCGTGTCTCGGCCGGCCAGGGCAACGACTTGGTCGTCGGAGGCAGGGACGCCGACCAGCTCAGGGGCCGCGTCGGAGACGACACGATCAACTCCGTCGATGGCCTCGGCAACGACCTCGTTCGTGGTCAGGGAGGCACCGACACCTGTACCACGGACCCCGGCGACACGGTCGACGGCTGCGAGCCCTGATCGATCGGCAGGATCAGAGCTTCCTGAGCACCGCAACGACCTTGCCGAGGATGCGTCCGTCGGGCATCTCGTACGGCTCGAGTGCGGGATTCTCGGGGATCAGCATCACCCGGTCGCCGTCGTGGCCGAGGCGCTTCACTGTCGCCTCGTCCTCGGCGGGACCGGGCAGCAGGGCCGCGACGATATCGCCGTCGCGAGCGTGATCTTGTGAGCGAACGACCACGACGTCTCCGTCGAGGATGCCGGCGCCGATCATAGAGTCGCCGGTCACGGTGAGCGCGAAGTGGTCGGTGTCATCGGCAAAGCCTTCGGGCACCGCGATGTGATCCTCGACGTGCTCGTCTGCGAGCAGCGGGGTGCCCGCGGCGATGCGGCCCACGATGGGGACGGTCACGGCCCCAGCTCTCGGCTCCGACAAGGCCACCGCTCGCGGCTTCGTCGGATCGCGATGCAGCATGCCTTTGCGTTCGAGGTTCGCAAGCTGCGCGTGCACGCTCGATGATGACGTCAGCCCCACCGCTTCGCCGATCTCACGGACGGTAGGAGGGTATCCGCGCTCGCGCACCATCTCGGCGATGTACTCGAGGATCCGCTGCTGTCGTTGGGTGATCTGGGTCGTGTCAGACACGGTCGTTAGCCTTCCTCTCGATGAGCGCGACGCTAGCAGCCGACGAGGCGCGATGCAAACATACGTTCGGAAGTAACGTTGACTTCGAACGTGCGTTCGGGCAACATCGGCCCGTGCCGCATCGAACATACGTTCATCGACGTGTCGCCGCCCTCACGGTTGCGCTCGTGGTCGTGGCCGTGACGAGCGGACCCCTCTCGCGCGCGTTCGCTGCGAACGACCAGCTTGACCTGGTGTCATCGCGCACCGTCGTCGTGCGCCCCGGCGACACCCTCTGGTCGATCGCGGCTGATAGCGCTCCCGGCCGCGACCCTCGCGAGGTGATCGATGAGATCGAGCGGCTCAACGCGGGGGCTTCGACATCGCTCGTGCCGGGCCAGGTGTTGAGCCTGCCGGCTTCCGGCTGATGGCAGCTTGCGCCCGATGAGGGCGTTGCGTTCCGGTAGGCCGGATTGACGCTGGTGACCACCCCGGGTAGCGTTCGCGCGCCACTACATCTTGTAGCACCCGAACGACATGCGATGCCCATGGTGCGATGCCGACGCTGATCGCGTCGTCGACTCCCGGCCGGCCGACACAGGCTCGGCGATCCGTCGACGGCGTGAATGCGGCGCGTGCTCCCGCAGGTACACGACGTTCGAGCGCATCGAAGATGTCGGGCTCGTGGTTCTCAAGCGCGCAGGTTCCAAGGAACCGTTCGTTCGGGCGAAGCTCGCCGGCAGCATCCGCAAGGCGCTCGCCGATCGGCCCGTCACGCCGACCGAGGTCGAGATCATGGTGGACCGCATCCAGGGGCGCCTGCGGCGGCGGGGGCCGGAGATCACCTCGCAGCTCGTCGGACAAGAGGTGCTCGCGGCGTTGCGCCGCACCGACGAGGCTGCATACCTGCGTTTCGCCTCTGTCTACAAGGAATTCGAAGGAGTGGCCGACTTCGAGCGAGAGATGGTCTCGCTCCAGAAGAAGGCTCCGGCCAAGCGAAGACGTTCACCCTGATACACTACATCTTGTGTCTGACAACATTTCTCGGCACAGCATGTTGACGTGCGACTCGAGGAAGGTCAGAATCACCAAGCCGTAATCACATGGGTGTGGTTCTCCCCAAAACCATCCACACATGTTCCACAGGCCGGTTCGCAAGACCGCCGAGAAGAAGGAGGGGTTGCCGGTGGCGACGAGAGAGGGCGACGTCGAGGTCATCCGTGAGGGGCTCACATTCGAGCGCTACTTCACGACCGAGGGCACGCACCCGTTCGACGAGGTCGAGTGGCAGGTGCGCGACGCGGTCATCCCGAACTACAAGGAAGGCGGCAACGCCTTCGAGCAGCGCGACGTCGAGTTCCCGGTCTCCTGGTCGCAGAACGCCACCAACATCGTCGCCCAGAAGTACTTCCGCGGCACCCTCGGCACCCCTCAGCGTGAGTCGAGCGTGCGTCAGCTCGCCGGCCGGGTCGTCGACACGATCACCCGCTGGGGTCAGAAGAACGGCTACTTCGCGAGCGACCACGACGCGCAGGTCTTCGCAGAAGAGCTCACCCACCTCATCGTCACCCAGAAGGCGGCGTTCAACTCGCCGGTGTGGTTCAACGTCGGCGTGCCCGATACGCCGCAGCAGTGCTCCGCCTGCTTCATCCTCGCGGTCGATGACCACATGAGCTCCATACTCAACTGGTACGTCGAGGAAGGCACGATCTTCAAGGGCGGCTCCGGCTCCGGCATCAACCTGTCGAAGATCCGTTCCTCGAAGGAGTCGCTCGCCGGAGGCGGCACCGCGAGCGGCCCCGTGAGCTTCATGCGCGGCGCAGACGCGAGCGCCGGCACGATCAAGTCCGGCGGCAAGACGCGGCGCGCGGCGAAGATGGTGATCTTGAACGTCGACCACCCCGACGTGGGCGACTTCATCTGGTGCAAGGCCAAGGAAGAGCACAAGGCTCGCGCCCTGCGCGATGCAGGGTTCGACATGGACCTCGACGGCAAGGACAGCGCGTCGATCCAGTACCAGAACGCCAACAACTCCGTGCGGGTCACCGACGAGTTCATGCGCGCGTTCGAGCAGGACCAGGATTGGAAGCTGAAGGCGATCACGACCGGCGAGACCGTCGAGACGGTGCGAGCCCGGGAGCTCATGGGCGAGATCGCAGCGGCGGCGTGGGAATGTGCCGACCCCGGCATGCAGTACGACAGCACGATCAACGAGTGGCACACGTGTCCTGCCTCGGGGCGCATCAACGGCTCGAACCCGTGCTCGGAGTACATGCACCTCGACAACTCCGCGTGCAACCTCGCGTCGATGAACCTCATGAAGTTCCTGCACGACGACGGCTCGTTCGACGTGGCGAGCTTCCGCCATGCGGTCGAGGTCGTGTTCACGGCGCAGGAGATCGTGGTCGGCGAGTCCGACTACCCGACCGAGAAGGTCGGCGACAACGCACGCGCTTACCGCCAGCTCGGCCTGGGCTACGCCAACCTGGGCGCCCTGCTTATGGCTCGCGGCTTGCCCTACGACTCCGACGGCGGCCGCGCGTGGGCTGGGGCGATCACCGCCATCATGACCGGGCAGGCGTACCGCACCAGCGCGCGCATCGCCGAGGTCATGGGAGCGTTCGATGGTTACGGGCCTAACGCCGACGCCATGTTGCGAGTGATGCGCAAGCACCGTGCCGCGGCCGACGAGATCGACAGCGAGCTCGTACCCGAGGCGATGCTGTCCGCGGCGAAGCAATCGTGGGACGAGGCGGTCTCGCTCGGTGAGCTGTACGGCTACCGCAACGCGCAGGCA
>Ga0136612_10001022_pt1 | contig 11436 bp, 10 predicted proteins | sample AntDryUQ224A2306_2_FD_106644 | JGI IMG/M metagenome (GOLD analysis project Ga0136612, IMG submission 106644) | Polar desert sand microbial communities from Dry Valleys, Antarctica - metaG UQ224A (23.06) | ecosystem: Environmental > Terrestrial > Soil > Desert | place: Antarctica: Dry Valley...
CCCCGAGGCGCCTGCGCGCGCGGAACAGGGCGCTCTCGACCGCGGGACGGCTCATGCTCATCCGCTCGCCGATCTCCTGGTAGCTCAGCCCTTCGAACTCGCGCATCACGAGGATGTCGTACTGGCTGTCGGAGACCTCGCCGAACGCGCCGAAGAGATGATCGAGGTCCTGCTTCGCGTCCACCGCCTGATCGGGCTGTGGCCCGGGCGCGACGAGCCGCACCTGGTCGGCGGGAGTGAGCCGGTCATCGGCGTCGAACGAGACCTCTTCCGTGTTCCGCCGCCGCCGGTAGGCGTCGATGCAGGCGTTCTTGGCGATCTCGTGGATCCAGGGCTTGAAGGCGATCGGCCGCTCGGTGGCGCGCATGCGGCGCAGCGCGGAGACGAACACCTCCTGCGTGATGTCCTCGGCGCGTCCGTGGTCCTTGACCATGCCCCAGACATAGGCGGCGATGCGGCGCTGATAGCGCGCGTAGAGCTGCTCGAAGGCGCGGTCGTCGCCGCGGCGCACCGCGCTAACCAGTTCGTGGTCGAACCGCTCGACGGCACGGCCGGAGCGCTCCACCAGCGACGCGTCAGCCGCCCTCATCGCTTCCACAGTGCATACCCGACGTTGGCCTTGACAGAGTCCTCTACGAAGCCCTGCTCGGCCTCGGGCCGAGCAGCCAATCTACGGTCTTGTGACCAATTTCCCCTGTTCCCAAACACGTGAGGCAGAGAAGATGGCTGACGCCGACGAGCTGATCCGCGCCCTCGACGAGCTGCTCGATCCCACCGCCTTCGACGACATGTGCCCGAACGGGCTCCAGGTTCCGGGGCCGGCGCGCATCGAGCGCGTCGTCACCGGGGTCACGGCCCAACTGGCGCTGTTCGAGCGTGCCGTGCAGGAGCGGGCCCAGCTCGTGCTCGTCCACCACGGGCTGTTCTGGAACTTCGCGCCGGTGGGACTGACGCCGCTGCTCGCCGAACGGCTGCGGCCGCTCTTCCGCCACGACGTCGCCCTTGCGGCGTATCACCTGCCGCTCGATGCCCATCCCGAGGTCGGCAACAACGCCCTGCTGGCGGCTGCGCTCGGCGCCGCCGACCACGGGCCCTTCGCCGGGATCGGTCGCGGCGCGACGTTCGCGCAGCCGCTCGGAGCGGGCGAGCTGTTCGCGCGCGTCGCCGCGGTGACCGGCCGCGAACCGCTCGTGTTCGACTCCGGGCCGGCCGAGGTGCGCCGGCTGGCGATCGTCACCGGGGGCGCGGCGGGCCGGCTCGACCAGGCCGTCGCGGAGGGCTTCGACGCGTTTCTGACCGGTGAGCCGCGCGAGCACGTCATGGCCGACGCGCGCGAGGCCGGGATCCACTTCATCGCGGCGGGGCACTACGCGACCGAGACGTTCGGCGTGCGCCGGCTGGGAGACTGGCTGGCCCAGCGCTTCGGCATCGAGCACACGTGGATCGACATTCCGAACCCGGTCTGAGAGCCTCCTCACCCGGGCCGCAGGCGACTCCCCCACGCGATCTGCGCAATGTTCAGCCGGCATTGAGGAGCTGCGGTTGAGGGCATCCGCCAGAGTCGCTACCTTCCTGTGAACGTGACAAATCGCACGGGAGGTCGCAGTCCGATGGCAATACATCTCACGCCCACCGAGCTTGCCCGGGAGGCGGGGCTCGACCGTCGCGAGGTCATCGAGAAGTGCATGGAGATGGGTGTGCCCATCTTCCAGGGCCGGATCGACAAGACCCTCTTCCTGGCGAACCTGTCCGAGCTGAGCGCGGCCCACGGCAGGGCCCCCAGCGCAGTACCCGCCTGACACCCGCGTCACTCCCCATAGACTCGGCGTCCTCTAGGAGCAAGAGGAGGAGTCATGGAGAGCAGCACCGCGATCAGCGCACACGAGCAAGCGACCGGGTCCAGGACGCTCGCGGACCTGATCGGGCTGGCGGCCGAGCGCTATGGCGCCGCCCCCGCGATCCGCTTCAAGCACGCCGGAGCCTGGCAGGACGTCAGCTTCGCGGAGCTCGGCGAGATCGTGTCGGAGGTCGGTCGCGGGTTGATCGACCTCGGAGTCGAGCCCGGAGACCGGGTCGCGATCCTGTGCATGACGCGGCCCGAGTGGACCTACGCCGACTTCGGCATCACCGTCGCCGGCGCGGTCGTCGTCCCGATCTACTCGACCAACTCGCCGGAGGAGTGCCTCTGGGTCGCAGGCAACTCCGAGGCGCGCGTGGTCGTGTGCGAGGACGCCGAGCAGTTGGAGAAGATCCGCGCCGTGCGCGGCGACCTGCCGGCGCTCGAGACGCTCGTCGTGATCGACCCGTCCGGCGAGACGGGCGACGCGATCACGCTCGAGGAGCTGCGCGAGCGCGGCCGTGGACGCGAGCCCGAGGAGCTGTCCGCACGCACCCGGGCCGTGACGCGCGACCAGCCCTACACGATCATCTACACGTCCGGCACGACCGGCCCGCCCAAGGGCTGCGTGCTCAGCCACGGCAACTACCGCGACGTCATCACGATGTGCGAGCACGACGAGGTCGTGCAGGCGGGCGACGTCGCCTACCTGTTTCTGCCCCTCGCGCACTCGTTCGCACTGCTGATCCAGCTCACGATCCTCGACCTGGGCGCCACACTGGCCTACTTCGGCGGCGATACCAAGCAGATCATCCCCGAGCTCTCCGAGGTCAAGCCGACGTACCTGCCTTCGGTGCCGCGGATCTTCGAGAAGCTCTACACGCTCGTCACCGCCCACGGCGACGCAGAGCAGATCAAGGGCGCGACCAAGGTCGGCCTCGCGGTCCGCGGGCTGCGGGCCGCGGACCAGGACGTGCCGGCCGAGCTGCAGGCGCACTTCGACGGTGCCGAGGAACGGCTGTTCAAGAACGTCCGCGCCGCGTTCGGCGGCAACCTCCGCCAGGCCACCTCGGGCGCAGCGCCGATCGCGGAGGAGATCCTCGAGTTCTTCTTCGCCTGCGGGGTGCCGGTGCTCGAGGGCTACGGGATGACCGAGACCGCGACGGCCGCCACGGTGTCGACCCTCGGCGGGTACCGCTTCGGATCGGTCGGGCGTGCGCTTCCGGGGCTGGAGATCCGGATCGCGGACGACGGTGAAGTGCTGCTCAAGGGGCCGAACATCTTCCAGGGCTACTACAAGAACGACGATGCGTCCTTCGGCGCGATCGTCGACGGCTGGTTGCACACGGGCGACCTCGGATCCGTCGACGGGGACGGGTTCCTGTTCATCACCGGTCGCAGGAAGGACATCATCATCACGGCGGGCGGCAAGAACCTCACGCCGGCCAACCTCGAGAACGACCTCAAGCAGTCGCGCTGGATCTCCCAGGCCGTGATGCACGGCGATCGCCGGCCCTACCCGGTCGCGCTGATCACGCTGGACCCCGAGGAGATCGTGCACTTCGCACGCGAGCACGGGCTGTCGGAGGACCCGGCTGCGCTGGCGCGGGAGCCGCGGGTCGGCGAGCTGATCCAGTCAGAGCTCGACGCAGTCAACCGGCGTTACGCGCAGGTCGAGCAGATCAAGAAGTTCGCGATCCTCGACCACGATCTCTCGCAGGAGACGGGCGAGCTGACGCCGACGCTCAAGGTCAAGCGTAACGTCGTCAACGAGCAGTACGCGGACGTGATCGAGAGCCTCTACACGGGCTGAGCGCGAACCGGCGCTACTCCGCCGCCGATTGGCGCAGTAGCGCCCCTGTCGTCTGCTCAAGGATCCGGCGCCAGGCGCGCGCCGGCTCCTTCTGGGTCTCGAAATGGCGCACGACCTTGCGCACGCGCGTCGCCGAGATCTCGATCCCGTGGCGCTGCGCCACCTCGCGCAGCTGCTCGTAGTCCGAGGCGAGCTTGACTGTGACCGACTGGAATCCGTGGCGAGCGACGTCGAGGCGCGAGTTGAAGTTGAGCACGTTCGTCTGGAACATCAGCTCGTCGTCGGGCTCGGGTTCGATCAGCACGATGTCGACGCCCGGGTAGCGCTCCTCCCACTGGCGCGCCATCTCGTGCAGGCGCTGGTAGGCGAGCAGCTTGAACGTCTGGTAGGCGATCTTCGGAAAGCCCATGTGCGAGACCCGGCGCGGCTTGCCGCCCAGCAGCGTCGGGAGGTCCCTGGAAGGGTCGTTCACATAAGGCACCAGCGGATTCACGACGACGATGAACTTGGCGCCCGTCTCGACCGCGATGTCGAGGTTCGTGGTCGAGACGATGCCGCCGTCGATCAGCTCGCGGCCCTTGACGTCGACGGGCTTGTAGACCATGGGCAGCGCGGCCGACGCGCTGACCGCGAGCGAGATCGGCACGTCGTCCCAGCCCTCGGCGCCGAGCACCAGCCGCTCGCAGGTGTCGAGATCGGTGGCGGCGAGGTAGAGCTCGGACTCGAGCAGGCGGAAGTCGTCGGTCCGCCCGGGGTCGGCGAGCACGCTGCGCACGTACTCCTCCAGGCCCTTGCCCGAGTAGAGGCCGGACGGCAGCGCCTCGGCGATGGCGATCATCAGGTCGACGGTGCTGAAGGACCCGAGGCTGCGGCCGAGACCGCGCGCGACGCCGAGCAGGTGCAGCGGCAGCCGGATTCCCTTGCTGGCGAACTCGCGGTAGTTCGGCCGCAGCAGCATGTCGAGGTCGATGTCGCGAAACGGCGCGGGCGTCTGCTGGTTGACCACGCGCATCATCTGCTCGGGCGTGATGCCGTTGGCCGTCAGGGCCGCCACGAACGCGCCCGCGCTGGTGCCCACATAGACATCGAACTGGTTGACCGAGCGGTTGACCGACAGCAGGTCGAGCGCGCGCAGCGCCCCGATCTCGTAGACGGCACCGGTGAACCCGCCACCGCCCAGCACCAGCGCCGTCTTGGACTGGCGCCGCCGCGCGCGCGGCTTGCGAGCGCTGCTCGCACGACTGCGCTCAAGGTCGACGACCGTGCCCATATGCCCGCAGCCTACGAGACCGCTCGGCGGCCCTCGCCGGCGCGACCATGCGGCTACTGTGCGTTTCCGTAACCTGCTTGGCCCGTCTCATGGTCCGCATCGCTGCGCTCACCTGCCTCATGCTGGCGCTGCTCGCCCCCGCGGCCAGCGCGGCGGGGCCTGCCGCCACGGCACGCGCGCTGGCCGCGCAGATGCGCTGGGCGGGCCCGGCTTCGGGCGCGCTCGCTATCGATTTGGGCTCGGGCGAGACGATCTACACCCGGCGCGCGGACACGCGACGGATGCCGGCATCGGTGCAGAAGCTCTACACCTCGGTCGCCGCGCTGCGGAGGCTCGGACCGGGTGCGCGGCTCGGCACGAGCGTGCTGGCCGCTACGGCACCCGACGCCGCCGGGATCGTGCAGGGCGATCTCTACCTGCGCGGCGGCGGCGATCCAACGTTCGACACGTCCGCAGCGCGCCGGCTTGCCCGGCAGGTCGCTCGCGCGGGTGTCGCCGGGGTCACCGGGCGCGTGCGCGGCGACGAGTCGGCGTTCGACGGTCGCCGCGGCGTGCCGTCCTCCGGCTTCCGCCTCACATCGGACGTCGGCTCGCTGTCGGCGCTGACCTTCAACCGCGGCCGCACAGGGCTGAGCTCGCCGTACTGGCAGCGCAGCCCCGCGCGCTTTGCCGCGGCGGCGTTCGCGAAGCAGCTGCGCGTTGCCGGCGTCGACGTCCGGCGCGGTGTCTCGACCGGCGTCACGCCGGTGGACGCGACGCTCGTGAGCGAGTGGCCGTCGGCGTCCGTCGCCGAGCTCGTGCGGCAGATGAACCCGCCGTCGGACAACTTCATGGCAGAGACGCTCGTCAAGGTCCTCGGCGCGCGCTTCGGCACCTCGGGCAGCACGAGCGCGGGAGCACGCGTCGTGCGCGGAGCACTGGGTGAGATCGGCGTCGCGCCGCAGGTGATCGATGGCTCGGGCCTCTCGCGCCGTGACCGGACGTCACCGCGCGAGGTGGTGTCGATGCTGGAGGCGATGCAGGGCGACGCCTTCTTCACCGGCTCGCTCGCGGTCGCGGGCCGGACCGGGACGCTCGCCTACCGGATGCGCGGTAGCAGCGCCCAGGACCGCTGCCGCGCGAAGACCGGCACACTGCACGATGTCTCCGCGCTGGCGGGCTACTGCAGCTCACCCGCGGGCGGGACCGTCGCCTTCGCGTTTCTGATGAACCACGTCAGCCCATATGGCGCCAGGATCCTGCAGGACAGGATGGCGGGCGCGCTGGCACGGTACACCCCATAGCGCTCAACGCCGGCTCGACCCGCCGCCACCGAGCAGCCCGAGCAGCCCGGCCTCGTCGAGCACCGGCACACCGAGCCGCTCGGCCTTCTCGAGCTTCGATCCGGCCGCCTCGCCGGCGACCACGAAGTCGGTCTTCCTCGACACCGACGAGGTCACGCGACCGCCCGCCGCGAGGATCTGCTCGGTCGCCTGCTCGCGCGTGAGCTCCGGCAGCGTCCCCGTGAGCACGAGGATGCAGCCGCTGAGCACGCCATCGCTCGGCGGCGCGCCGTCGGACTCGAGCCGCACGTATGGGCGCAGGTCGTCGACCAGCGCGCGCATCTGCCCGTCGGCGAGTTGCTCGGCTATCAGCTGCGCAACCACCGGGCCGATGCCCGGCGTCGCCGTGATCTCCTCCGGCGTCGCGGCCAGCAGGTCGTCGACCGAGCGGAACTGCTGCGCGAGGTTGCGCCCGGTGACGTGGCCGACGCCCTCGATCCCGATCGCGTAGAGCACGCTGGCGAACGGCCGCTCGCGCGACCGCTCGATCGAGCGCAGCAGGTTCTCGGCGGAGATCTCGCCGACGCCGTCGAGCGCGAGCAGCGCCTCCTTGGTGAGGCGGTAGAAGTCGGCCGCGGTGCGGACCATGCCCGCCTCCTGCAGCGTCTTGACCTGCTTCTCGCCGAGCCCGTCGACCTCCATCGCGCCGACATAGTGCTTGAGCAGCTGCCAGCGCCGCTCCGGGCAGTCGCGGTTCGGGCATTGCGTGAAGACCCTGCCCGCGTGCTTGACGGTCGGCGTGTCGCAGACCGGGCATCGCGCCGGCGGCCGCTCGGGCGGCGAGCGGTCGGGGCGCTCGACCGCGTGCGGTGCGGGCGAGACCACCTGCGGGATCACGTCGCCGGCGCGCAGCACGATGACGTCCTCGGCCGAGCGGATGTCCTTGCGGGCGAGGTCCTCCTCGTTGTGCAGGGTCGCCAGCTTCACGGTCACGCCGCCGACGCGGACCGGCTCGAGCGACGCGAACGGATGCAGGTCGCCGAACTTGCCCACGTTCCACTGCACGCGGTGCAGCCGTGTCACGGCCGTGGTCGGTGGGAACTTCCACGCCACCGCCCAGCGGGGGTCGCGGCCCACGACGCCGAGCCGCCGCTGGAGCTCGAGGTCGTCGACCTTCACGACGACGCCGTCGATCTCGAAGTCGAGCGCGCCGCGCCGCTCCTGCCAGGACTCACATTGCGCGACGACCTCGTCCTCGCTCTCGAGCCGCCTGACGTCGCCGTTGACGCGGAAGCCGTGCGCTCGCAGCCAGTCCAGTCCCTCCCAGTGGCCGGCGAAGCGTAGGCCCTCGGTGACGCCGATGCCGTAGCACCACATCGAGAGCGGGCGCTCGGCCGCCAGCGCCGGGTCGAGCTGGCGGATCGTGCCGGCGGCCGAGTTGCGCGGGTTCATGAACGTCGACAGACCCGCGGCGGCGCGGCGCTCGTTGAGCGCCGCGAAGTCCGGCAGCGCCATGTAGACCTCGCCGCGCACCTCGAGCAGCGGCGGGGCATGGTCGATCCGCGACGGGATCGAGGGGATCGTGCGCAGGTTGTGCGTGACGTCCTCGCCGATCTCGCCGTTGCCGCGCGTCGCGCCGCGCTCGAGCACGCCGTCGCGATAGACGAGCGAGATCGCGAGCCCGTCGATCTTCGGCTCGGCGACGTACTCGAAGCCCGCGTCCTCGATTCCCTCGCGCGCCAGGTGCGAGCGCATGCGCGCGATCCAGGCGCGGAGCTCCTCGGCCGTGCGCACGTTCGCGAGCGAGAACATCGGCTGCAGGTGCGCGACCTTCTCGAGCGGCTTGCCTGTGCCCGGGGATGCATTCGCTTCGGGGGAGGTCGGCGTCCCGCCCACGCGCTGGGTCGGCGAGTCGGGCGTGAGCAGCTCGGGATGCTCGGCCTCGATCGCGCGCAGCTCGTCGAGCAGCGCGTCGTAGGCGTCGTCGCCGATCTCCGGGTCGTCGAGGACGTAGTAGCGGTGGCCGTGGTGCTCGAGCTGGGACCGGAGGTCCGCGACGCGCTCCTCCAGGCTCATTCGAGCTCGCGTGCGGCGGGCTCCAGCAGCCGCGCGAGATCGTAGGCCTGCAGCGTCTTGATCCCGGGCTCGTCGGTGAGGTCGAAGTGGATCGGTGTGATCGCGACACGACCCTCCGCCACCGCAGCGAGATCCGTCCCCTCCTGGCGCTCGTAGTCGGGCTCGTCACCGTAGATCCGGTACCGGCGCCGCTTGGACTGCTCCTCCTGCAGCACCAGCTCGTCGCGGTAGATCCGCTTGCCCAACCGTGCGACCTCGACGCCGCCGATCTCCCCGCCGGGGAAGTTGACGTTCAGCAGCGTGCCACCCGGCAGCGGCACGTCCTCGATCTCCTCGACCATCCGGGCGGTGAACGCGGCGGCGGCCTCGAACTCGAACCGCTTGCCGAGCCGGAAGTCCATCTCGCGCGCCGTCGACTGCTGGGAGACGGCGATCCCCGGCAGGCCCAGCACGACCCCCTCCAGCGCGGCGGCCACCGTGCCGGAGTACGTGATGTCGTCGCCCAGGTTGGAGCCGTGGTTGATGCCGGAGACGATCAGCTCGGCCTTGAAGCCCTCGACCAGCCCCAGCGCCGCGAAGCGCACGCAGTCGACCGGCGTGCCGTCGGTCGCGTACCCGACGCCGCCGTCGCCGAAGTCGACCTCCTGGACCCAGAGCGCTCGCCGCGTCGTGATGCCGCGGCCGATCGCCGAGCGGTTGGAGTCCGGCGCGATGACCGCCAGCTCGATCCCGTCCACGCCGAGCAGCGCGCGGCGCAGCGCCTGCAGCCCCTCGGCCTCGATGCCGTCATCGTTCGTCAGCAGCACCCGCACGACCGCGGAGGATATTCCTGAAGCGCGGTTCCGGGGAGCGCGGCTCGGGGTATCGACCCTGGCAGCACGCCGATCCTCCAAGAAGGAGTCAATTTTGCGCAGAGGCATTCTCGTCCTGATCGCAGCAGTGGGCCTGCTGGCCTGCGCCGCGCCGGCTCAGGCGATCACGTTCGGTCAACTGGACACGACCAATCGGTTCCCCAACGTCGGTGCGGCGGTCTACGACGACCCCGACAGCGGCGAGAAGCAGATTCTCTGCACAGGGACGCTCATCTCGCCCACGGTCTTCCTCACGGCAGGTCACTGCACCGACTACCTGGAGTCGATCGGCGAGGCGGATGTCTGGGTGACTTTCGACCCTTCGTTCGACACCGCCTCCCCGCTGATCCACGGGACCTATCACACCCACCCGCTCTACGGCACGGGTGGCCAGTCGAACACCTATGACCTCGCCGTGATCGTGCTCGACACGGCCGTGACGGGGATCGCGCCGGCGGCGCTGCCCACGCTGGGGATGCTCGACCGCATGTCATTGCGCAACCAGCGCTTCACCGCCGTGGGCTACGGCACCGTGCGCGAGGACAAGCGCAAGGGCCCGCAGAGCCTGTTCTTCGACGGTATGCGCCGCTACGCCGACCAGGGCTTCCGGTCGCTGACCAAATCATGGCTCAACCTGTCCATGAACCCGTCGACGGGCAGCGGCGGCACCTGCTACGGCGACTCGGGCGGGCCGCACTTCCTGGCCGGCACGAACATCGTGGTCAGCGTCACTGTGACCGGCGACCGGTTCTGCCGTGCCAGCGACGTTACCTACCGGCTCGACACCCTGTCGGCGCGGAACTTCCTCGACGACTACGTGACCCTGCCGTAGAACATCCGGCGCTGAGGGAGGGGCTCCGGTCCGGCGGCCTCTCCTTCAGTAGCGCACGGCCGCCAGATAGAGCCCGTGCGGCGGTACCGTGGTGCCCGCTTCGGAGCGCGGACGGCCGGTCAGCAGGCGCTCGAAGTCGCGCACGCTGCGCCGCGCACACGCAACCTCGAGCATGGTTCCTACGAGCACGCGGTTCATATGGCGCATGAAAGAGTCGGCCTCGATCTCGAAGAGCAAGAGCTCGCCTTCGCGCCGCCAGCAAGCGGACACGACCTCGCGACGGAAGTGCCGGTGCCGGCCCCCCGCCGGAGTGAAGGCGGTGAAGTTGCGCACCCCTACCAGCGCCTGCGCGCATGCCGCAAGCGCGGGCAGGTCGATCGCATGCCGCCACCAGAGCGCGCGGTGGCGCTCGAAAGGCGACGGAACAGCGCGGGCGACGACGCGGTACAGGTAGCGGCGGCTGAGCGCGTCGTGGCGCGCCGAGAAGCCGGCGGGAGCGAGCTCGGCCTCGAGCACCGCGATCTCGGCCGGCAGAACCGCGTTGACCGCTCGCACCGAGGCCGGCGGGCCCGGATAGGAGACCACTTGCGCCAGCGCGTGCACGCCGCGGTCGGTGCGCCCCGCAACCGTGAGCTCAACGGGCCGGCGCAGCACGGTCGCCAGTGCCCGCTCGAGCTCGCCGGCGACCGATCGCGCTCCGGGCTGCGGCGCCCAGCCCGCGAACGGGGTCCCGTCGTACTCGACCGTCAGCTTGGTGGTGAGACCGGCGGTCAGACCAGCTCGAGGTACACGAGCTCGGTCGCGTCACCCGGACGCGGGCCGAGCTTGAGGATCCGCGTGTAGCCGCCGGGGCGCTCCACGTAACGCGGGGCGATCTCCTCGAACAGCTTGTAGATCACGCCCTTGTCCGGGTGCTGGAGCGTCGAGGTCGCCTGGCGGCGAGCGTGCAGGTCGCCCTTCTTGGCGAGTGTGATCAGCTTCTCGAGCTCCGGCTTGACCGCCTTGGCCTTCGCCTGGGTGGTCTTGATCCGCTCGTGGTCGATCACCTCGATGCAGAGGTTCGCGAGCATCGCCTTGCGATGCGCCGAGTCGCGCGAGAGCTTGTGGCGGGTCTTCTGGTGGCGCATCGCGAGCCAGGATACCTAGTCGGTCCGGAGGTTCAGGCCGCGCTGCGAGAGCGTCTCCACGACCTCGTCGATCGACTTCTTGCCGAAGTTCGGGATCGCCGCCAGCTCGCCCTCGGACTTGCCGATCAGGTCGCCGACGGTCTGGATGCCGGCACGCTTGAGGCAGTTGTAGGAACGCACGCCCAGCTCGAGCTCCTCGATCAGGATGTCGTCCATCGGGCCACCGCTCTGGCGCCCGCCGACGCCGGCGAGGGCCGCCGCGCCGCCGCTGCCCGCGCCGTTGTCGAGCACCGTCATGCCGCCGGGGCCAGCGCGCAGCTCCTCGATGCGGTCCTCGTCGGTGAAGATCGCGAGCGACGAGATCAGGA
>Ga0136612_10001023_pt1 | contig 11435 bp, 6 predicted proteins | sample AntDryUQ224A2306_2_FD_106644 | JGI IMG/M metagenome (GOLD analysis project Ga0136612, IMG submission 106644) | Polar desert sand microbial communities from Dry Valleys, Antarctica - metaG UQ224A (23.06) | ecosystem: Environmental > Terrestrial > Soil > Desert | place: Antarctica: Dry Valley...
GCGAAAATTCTACCGCCGTGTTCTTCAACACTCTTGCGGGCGATGGCAAGCCCGAGTCCCGTGCCGGTCGATTTCGTGGAAAAGTAGGGATCGAAAATCTTGCCCATCAGATCCGGAGAAACGCCGGGGCCCGAATCCGTCACTGAGATCCGCACCTTTGAGTCCACAGCCGCACTCGAGAGCGTCACGTGACCGCCGGACGGCGTTGCCTGGAAAGCATTCTCGACCAGATTTGCGATGGCACCTCGCAGGAGCCGGTGATCGGCGCGAAGATGCGTGGGGGTCGAGGTTGCAATCTCAGTTCGAAGTTCCACCCCGCGATCGCGGCTGTTCTGGTAATCGGAAGCCAGCTCATCGAGCATCCGGCGGAGGTCGATGGACTCGAGACTGGGCTGCCGCAGGGAGGCGTAGTCGCTGAACTCTTTCGACGTTTCCTTCAGCGTCGTAACCTGCCGGAGGATGTTGGCGACTCCACTGCGAACCTGCTCTGCGAGATCGTGCCCATCTCTGTCCGCAATCATTCGCAGATGCTCGGCGGTCAGCTGAATCGGGGTCAGGGGATTCTTGATCTCGTGAGCGACCTGCCTGGCCATCTCCGACCACGCTTCCAGCCTGTTGGAGCGAAGAATCTCCGTCACGTCCTCTCCGATCAGCATCTCCTCGCCGCTGTCGGGGAGAGGCACGATGGAGAATCGGAACGTTCGTTCCCCTTCGTCGGAATGGATGGCGATCTCTTTCGATTCGAGCGTTCGATCTCGATGGGCCGCGAGAAATTCGCGAACCTCGGGATAGGCCGGCTCGAACTGTCCCGACGGCGTGAGAGATAAGCTGAAAAGCCTCCGGGCAGCCAGGTTGGTGGTGACGATGTGAGAGCTGACATCGATTACCACTACCGCCGCATTGATGCTCTCCAGCAGGGTCTGCAATCGGTCGCGCTCGTGCCTCAGATCATTCTGCTGATGCCTGATCGACTGTGCCATATCCGCAAAAGTCGAAACGAGAAGTCGTAGCTCGGGATCGGTGGGGAGACGCACATCATGGTCGAAGTTTCCAGCAGCGACAGCCCTTGCACCGGCAATCAGGGCATTGACCGGACGAGTCATTCCGCTGGCTGCGCCGAACGCAACGACGATGGACGCGAACGAGATGAGAATGAGAAGGAGATAGATGGTCGTGGCCAGGTCGTTGACCTGAGACTCGATCTGTCGGGCCTGCACAATGAATGGGAGAGCAAGCGTGTAACTGCTCCCCTGAGCGAGCGAGATCGGGCTGTAGAACTCCACGAACCTGGCCGCTCCCGATTGATGCTCGGCCCGAATGAGCTGGCCTCCCCGCAAGACCAGGGAAGAGAAGATCTGGCCGGGAAGCTGGTCCGATTCGACATGGGCCGTGAAGAGGTCGCGTCGGCTCGAAGCGAAGAGTCGATCGTCTTTGTAGAGGTGGAGATCGTGTCCGATCACGCGCGCAAGCCAGGTCAGGACGTCGTCGTCGAGGACCTGTTCCGGTCGCGAGCTGGAGGTCGAAGCCAGATAGTCCTCGATCACCCGTTGTGCGGTGTTCAGGCCCATCTGCCCCCTTTCGAGGTAATCCGTTTCGAGGCGGTTCGTAAGATAGACGCGAACGAAAAGCACGAAGATGAGAAGGGGAAGGATGATGACGGCAGTCAGTGAAAGCGCGGTCCGCACCCGGAAGCTCAGGTTGTGAGGAGTCGTGGAGAGGAAGTCAATGAAGCGCGGCAGCAGCCGAATCGCAAGAGCGATGATGGCCATTCCAAAGGCCCAGACCACCACTCCGCCAGCTCGCCGGAGATGCTGCGCAGAGCTCGGCAGCTGGAGCGGGAAGGCGAATAGAGAGCTGTCCGTTCGACGAAGATAGATCCTCGAAGTCGAGCTCAGCGGCGAGCGTATCCACTTTCCTGCTCCCGGTTTCATGGTCTCGAAATACCAGGTTGCGCTCCTCGGGAGCCTCACGGCGGGCGAGCCGTGGACATTCCCCTGCGCATCGAAGATGGCAGGTTCGGCTGGCGTGTGAATGGAGAGCTCCTCGGAGCCGGCAAGGAAGAAATCGCGGTAGACATCCGCCATCGCTGCGGCCCCTGGGTCCGCCGGGCTAAGAATGTGGACACTCCCGCGAAGCGGCAGCGCTCCTTCCCCTGAGGTCGCGAAGTCATAGCGAATCAGGTCGCGCCTCAAGCTGCCAAGGGTGAGGGTCTGCTGTCTCGCCTGGGACTCGCGGCCGCTGAACTGAGGAAGTCCCACCCCGAACCTGCTGATGAGGTTTCCCGCCGCGTCATCGACGGTAATCGTGGCGGGAACGCGCCATTTTGAAAGATCGGATCTCTTCCACAGCGCGAAGGCCAGGTCTTCGAGGTCAACCCTGTCTATCGTGTCAGGAAGAATGCTCGGCAGATCGATGGAGCGGAAGTCAGCGCCGAGAGCGTCTTCCACCATCGTACGCAGCTGGCCACTCTCTCCTACAGTGAATGGGGCATAAGTCTCCGCCACGAAGTTCCGTGAGCCTTCATTCTGAAAAACAACGGCGGGAAGATAAACCGCGAGGGCCGCGAGGAGTGCCCGAAGGAGTAATCGCGGGACGCGGCGGCGCGTTGCGAGATTGACCGCGATTGATAGCAGGGTCGCAATGCTGAGAGGAAGCATGGCCTGTCTGAACTCGACCGTCGAGGCAGCAGCGAATCCAGCGAGCAGGATGGCCGCGACGATCATCGATCCGGCAATGTTTCGAATCCCGTCGGCCGCTCCGCTGAGATGCATGAGAGCGAAAGCGAGCAGGAGTGTGGAAAAGAGGAGCACCCCCTGCGCGATCGACGACGGAATGATGTGATCGGGGATCGGCGAGATCCCGGAGTTCTCAATCAGGTTCTGGACGTACTCCAGGAAGAAGAACGCCGACAGTGCGAGCAATCCGCTTTGGATGAGTCGGGCCATGTCGGGCCTTTTCCAGACGGTACGTACCACCAGGAACACCACCAGCCAGACGGTGATCGACGAGAGCAGCAGATCGAACGGCGACCTGGTCAAAGGTCCGGCAATTCGGGATCCATAGATGGAAAACCCGAAGATCCCCCATCGATCGTCCGTGGGATTCACGCCAAGGAGAGCCACGCGTGCGGCGAGCACGAGACCTATGCTGATCGCTGCCTCGAGTGGATTGAATTCTCGAACTGACCACGAACCGCGAGTCCGTCGTAAGTAGAGGAGGAGGGCCGCCAGTGCGCCTGCTGCCAGCACGATCGAGCTGACAGCACGCCCCCGTGCCAGCGCTGCACCAGCCAGGTCGTCAGGGTGTCGAGGTGAGATGTCGACGAAAAGGCTGCCGTCCGAACGGCGGTCAACCAGGAAGCGTTTCGTTCCTGATGCCTGCCGCAGTGTCCCTGAATGGAACTGGAGAAGACTTCCCCGCTGACGGGCAGATCTCGGAATGAGATCTGTCGTGCTCACGCCGTCGTTACGAATTCTCGCGAAGGCTTCGATGGAAAGTCGCGCGCCGCCGACATCGACCAGCTTGCGCTCGAGAATGTAGAGGCCGGTAACTCCGAAGTGATAACTCGATGTGGCGCCGCTTGTCGGGTCGCGCCCCCACCACGCCAGAGTCCGCCCGGTCTGATCGACGATTCTGATTCCTTCGTGCTCCTTCCATTCCTGGCGCTCGAGGAGCGAGAAAAGCTCACTCTGGGAGGGGATCGCACTTCTTCCGTAGAGCGAAAGAGCGACGCGTTGAACGATCGCGTCGAGATCGCCACGCTCGTTGAAAACAGCCTGACGAACCTCGCCGATCAGGATTGTCAGCTCGCGGTCGTAGCGCTCCTTTTGACGGGCCTCGCGGCCATGCAGCCAGGTCGCAACGTCGACGATGGCTGCGCACAGAAGAAATGCGGCACTGACCCTCACCACGGCAGAGCGCGATAGCAGAAGAAGTGACACCGCTGCCAGCGACGTGGCGGCGGCGATAGCGGGAAGGTGAATCTGAGCGAAGGGAAGCAGCCTCGAGAAAGCGGCTACGATCAGAACGGCGAGGGTTGCAAGCTCGCGCCAATCACCTCGCCGTTCGATCATCACGGTTTAAAGCATAAGAGCGAATTCAGGTCCCGCGCGCGAAAAAAACCTGAACCGTGAACTGCGGGATCAGCGACTCCCTGAGCGGATCGATACGATCGACCAGCGGTCGCCTTTGTTTCGCAGGGTCACGTAGAGCTCACGCTCTTCGCTCGGGCCTGAGGGCTTGATGGTCCATTCCGCCGTGAGGTGGTACTGCCCTTCTGAGCTGACTTTTCGCGCGCTCTTCTGCTTGAAGCCTGAAGGCTTGGTTTTGTTGAAGAGCTCATCGAGCATGTACGAAGCGCGGTCGCGTGCAAAGAACCCATCGGCCTCGATGATGCCGGGGAACTGAAGCATGACCTGATCCCCTTCCGTCATTCCGGCGATGATCTGCTGTGTCTCACCGCGCTCGAAACCGCGCGTGATACCGGACATCGCCGCATCGAGATCTTTGTATTGCGCCGATGCAACCAGCGGAACAAACATCATGAACAGTGCGAGTCGGATCGAGGTTTTCATAATTGTCTCCACGTGTGCTGATAACGAACCACCGCCCGGCTTTATTCGACCATCTGCCGTAAAAACATACAGGCCAGTAGTTTAGCCTACTTTTTGCCCTCGAATCAGAGCATGTTGTAACCCTCGAATGACACTAACCCGCATTTCCAAGACCTTCAGTTCTCCAGCGCCGATGGCGGTATCTCCCGAGCCGAGTACGGCAAAGTGCCGTGCAACGAAGCAGACAGGCCGCTATCCGTCGTCTCGCGGCGAAGGTCTGTGAGAAATGCGGGCCAGGGCCGTAGGCCCGGAATCGTTGTAGCCCCAGCCGTGAGGCTGGGGAACCGATACCAGGTCTCGAAAGGGTGGAGGTTCAGGGAGCGACGAAATGTACGGGCAGGCCCATCTCACGTAGCAGACCATGGGCGCCATCGACCGCGTCCATGACCCAGAGCATGTAGCGGGCGTCGACATGGATGGTGCGGGTCAGCTCGGGGTTGAAGAGATAATCCGAGCCCATTGCTTCGTAGTTGCCGTCAAATGCGAGACCGACCAGCTCACCCCTGCTGTTGAGGGTTGGGGAGCCTGAGTTTCCCCCAGTGATGTCGCACGTTGAAAGAAAGTTGACCGGCACGTCGCCAAGCCGGGGATCACCATAAGGTCCCTTGCGCCCTGTGCGGGCTGCTTCGAGCAAAGTTTCCGGGCTGTCGAACTCGCCCTCGCCCGTATTCTTATCGACAACGCCGGAGAGCCGCGTAAAGGGCTCGTACTTCACCGCGTCGCGAGCCTCGTAGCCTTTGACTGTTCCGAAGGTGACGCGCAGTGTGCTGTTGGCATCGGGCGCCAGCAAAGTGCCCCTCATTCCACTCAGCGCCTCCATGTAGAGCGGCCGAATCCGCAACATCCCGCCCTCATACTGGTCGTCCCGAGTTTCATTCTGGAGACTGAGCGCGGTCAGTCCCGCAGCCAGATCGATCATGGCATCGTTGCGTGCAAGCAACTGCGCCGTCGTCTGGCCGGCCATCGCGTTTCTCTCGTTCAAGGTTGCCACTCTCGTATTTCCGTAAAGCCGATCGAGGAACGTCTCGATTTGCGCGGAAGCGTCGCGTTCGCCTGTAGAGGCGAGCGCGTCGTCGACCGCCTTGATGCGCTGAGCCGCAGGGAGTTTCGCAGCCTCGGTTAGAAAATATCGTAGTCCAGCGCGATCACTTCCCGGTTCGATGCTTCGCTGAGCCGACGCAACGCTCTGCTTGATGCGCGGAATGTCCCTCTCCTGATAGCCGAGCTTGCGATCGACGTCTTTCTTTGTTCTTTCGATGCTCAGCCGGTAAAGCGTACTGGCTTGGGAGAGCATCGGGGACGAGCGGTAGAGCCATGAGAGCACCAGATCGCGATTGCGCGATTTCTCCTGCTCTGCATTGAGCTGGCGGATGTCTTCCAGAACGGACCCGAACTTCGCAGTCGTCGTAGCATTCTTCCCGATGTAAAGGCCGAGCTCGTTTTCCTGAAGCTTGCGCTCGCCGTAAAGATCAAACTTTTTGAGTCCGGCCAGCATACCGATGTTGTTCTTGTAGGTATTCGCGAGTCCTTTGATGCGCGAAGCATTCTTGATTGCAATCGAACGATCGCTCTTTCCCTGATCCTGGAGGATTCTCATCAGGTCGCCGAAGTAACGGATGGAATTCGGGTAGGTGAAATCCTGCGCCGACTGCACTTCCCCGGCGGTCTTATAGCGGTAAGTACGGCCTGGATATCCGGTCACCAGAACCAGATCGCCCGGCTTCACTCCGTCGGCGGAAACCTTCAAGACCCGGCGGGGTCTGAAGGGAACGTTGTCGCTCGAGTAGATGGCCGGCTTTCCATCCTTGCCGACGTACGCACGAACGAAAGAAAAATCTCCCGTATGTCGTGGCCACATCCAGTTATCAGTCTCGCCTCCATACTCCCCGATACCGGCGGCTGGCGCGTAAACGAGACGGACGTCAAGAATCTCCATCTGTGTGACTCTCAGGTATTGAGTCCCCTCGAAGAATGAAGCGACGCGGCATCGAAGGCCCCCGGGCGCTTCACACTTCGCCACCATGCTCTTGTTGCGTCGATCAAGCAGCTTGTAGCGCTGCCCGTCGGAAAGATTCGCGGCAATCCCGCCAGTCATCTCAGCTGTGACATCGTCGATCTTTGTGGTTACGAAGACTCTCGAGGTGGGACCGGCCGGGAGCTCGTGCTCGAAGGATCGCGCGAGAAATCCGTCCGTGATCAGGTCGCGCTCCGGAGTCGAGTTGAACTGGAGCATTCCGAAAACGCAATGGTGGTTGGTTACGACCAGCCCCTGTGGTGATACAAACGATGCACTGCAGCCGCCGAGGGAAACGATGGCGCCCATCGGATCACCGGTCAGATCGCTCAGGTTCCTGGGATCGAGCTCGAGGCCCATTGCCTTGAGCTGTTCGCCCAACTGAGGAATCTGCTGCGGCATCCACATACCCTGGGCGAGTAGCGGCGCTGTCGAAGAGAGTGACAGGAGGAGAGGAAAGAGGAATGTTTTCATGACGTTCTCCAGTGGAACATGGTCAATGGCTGCACGACCCAGGCCCGAGCAAGGGCGGGGTAAGGGGACTGGTGTGAGGCGATCGCCCTTAGCCCGCATTTCTCACAGACCTTTGTCGTGAGACGGCGGAGAGTGGCTTGGATGCGAGGCGCACGGCGATTTTGCGACGAAGACATAGTCGACCTATGTCAAGGAGCGAAATTGCCGTGCAACGAAGCAGACAGGCCGCTATCCGTCGTCTCGCGGCGAAGGTCTGTGAGAAATGCGGGTTAGAGGCTGGCAAGACCTCTTTCGGCCAGTTCCTCCCGAAAGTCGCGGGGCGTGGAAGCCGAGACGGTCACGTCTTCGCCGGTCAGTGGATGCCGCAACTCGAGCCTCGCTGCATGGAGCATCGGTCGTGCTGCATTGCGCGATCCGTACAGCCAGTCGCCGACCAGCGGATGGCCGATCGCCGCGAGGTGAACGCGTATCTGATGCGTACGACCGGTGAGCAACTGAAGTCGCGCCACTGAACCGTGCTGGCCCGCCTCAAGGGGCTCGATTTCCGTGAGCGCCCTCTTGCCTTCTCGTCTCACACCAAACGAGATCGGTCCTATCCGCAGGAGAGGTGCATCTACGAGTTGCGCAACGACGCGACCCTCGCAGAGAGCGAGATAGGTTTTTCTGATCTGCTTCCGTTCGAACTGCTTCGTGAGGTTCGCGTTGATTTTGGACAACTTGGAAAAAAACATCACGCCACTCGTGCCGCGATCGAGACGCTGCATGAGGAAAAGCTCCTCGTTTCTCTCAGTCGCATGCGCTTTCGCGAGCTCGAGGAGTACGGGCTCATCCGCGTCGTATCCTCGCTGAACCACAATCCCGGCGGGTTTGTTGACGAACAGTAGAGCGTCGTCCTCGAAGAGGATGTCCAGTGGGTTGGGATGGGTCATTCGAGCAAGTGTCATCCCGATCGAGACAGGCAACAGCCTCGCGTGACAGACAAGAGTGTCTGGTCCTACACGCGCATGTAGGACAGACACTCCTATGTGTCCGCGAAACTCTTGTTAGTAAATCAAAAACTCGCTTTGCGCGCGTGCGAACTCACGCAGCGAATCCGAAGATTCCGCGAGGAACGTGTCGGGGCTGCCTCCAGCTTCAATGAGTTTGCGGTAGCTGTCGCTTCCTGCGAGCAGGTCGATGGCCAGACGATCGGAGACGAACTCGTAGGTCTCCCGTCGCCAGTCGAACTTTTCGGGGTCGAGATCGCGGGCAACCTTCACACACCACAGTCCGGTCCGATACGGCTCGAAGGTGAGTCGGTCGGTGACGTGAAGCTCGACGCCTCCGCAAACTTTTCCAGCATGCTTTTGAAATTTCGGCTGGAAGTAGTGGGGCCGGAAACGGATTCCAGGAAGTCCGACGGCGTTGAGAGTGGCTGCCAGCTTGAAGGGGTCGAGCCATGGAGCGCCGAAGAATTCGAATGGATGGGTGGTTCCACGCCCCTCGCTGAGGTTCGTCCCTTCAATGAGGCACATTCCCGGATAGACCGCCGCTGTATAAACGGTCGGCATGTTGGGCGACGGAATGATCCAGGGGAGACCGGTATCGCCCCACCACATCGAGCGATCCCAGCCACGCATTGGAACCACCAGTAGATCGCTGTTGAGATCGAAGCGCGCGTTGAAGTAGCGAGCCAGTTCGCCCGCCGTCATGGCGTGGCGTGTCGGCAGGGGGAACATCCCCACGAAGCTCGAGTACTTTTCCTCGCGGATGTTTCCTTCCAGGTGGGTTCCATCGATTGGATTGGGACGATCGAGCACGATCACCTGAACGCCGAGAGGAGCCGCCGCCCGCATGCAGAGGGCCATCGTGTAGATGAAGGTGTAGTAGCGCGAGCCGATGTCCTGCAGATCGATGACGAGCGCATCGAGGCCCTTGAGGGCCTCCGTGCTCGGGGTCAGATCTTCTTTCGTCGCTCCGTACAATGAATGGACTTCGAGTCCAGTTACCGGATCGTAGGAGTGGTCGACGTGCTCCATGTCCTGCGCTTCTCCCCAGATCCCGTGCTCGGGCCCGAAAAGGGTTGTCAGCTTCCACCCTTTTCCCGCGTGAAGGAGAGGGACCACGTGTCGCAGGTCGCTCGTCACGCCACTTTGATTTGTGACCAGACCGATTTTTTTCCCGAGGATCGGTTTCGGGTTTTCAAGGAGAACTTCGAGACCAGTATGGACAGTCATAGTTATGAGCCTCTATTTCGGGTGATGCTCGATGCGCCTTCCGCTGAGAAGCTCGATCGCATGAGGCAGGAGATCGACGATGGCTTCCAGACACTCGACGGCGCCGCGGCTGCTTCCCGGCAGATTCACGACTAATGCCGACCCGCGTACCGCGGCTCCGGCGCGTGATAGCGAGGCCATCGCAGTTTTCTCGAGCGACGCGCTTCGCATCCGCTCGCCCAGGCCCGGAATGGTCTTGTGGGTGACCCGGGCTGTGGCTTCCGGGGTGACATCGCGAGGGGCGATTCCGGTACCGCCGGTCGTGACGAGGAGGACGACGTGATCCTGGTCGATGGCCGCCACAATGGCCGCGGCGATCTGCGCTTCGTCGTCGGGGACGATGATTACTGAATCGACTATGAACCCGGCAGACACGAGACGCTCGCGCACCGCAGGGCCTGAAGTGTCTGTTCTCTCCCCTCTGGATGCGGCATCGCTACAGGTGATGACGCGGGCGAGGAGTGGTTTTTCGGACATAGGGCTATTCTAGTTTTTTCCCCTCTCCCTTGGGAGAGGGAAAAGCCGCGATGAGTGCCGAGCTGTGCAGCAACTACAATCCTGCATCGATGCGATCGACACACTTGCTGGTACTGCTTTGAAGCGGTCCGATTTTTCGTTCGATCTACCCGATTCACTGATCGCACAGGAATCGCGACCTCGGGGTAGTTCGAGGATGATGCTGATCGACCGTGCCAGTGGCCGGATCAGCCACTCGATGTTTCAAACGTTACCGGCGTTGCTCGATGAGAATGACATCCTTGTAATCAACGACACCGCGGTCTTTCCTGCACGCCTCTTCGCCTCTCCGAAGGCTGGGATGTCTCGCAGGATCGAGTTGCTCCTGACGAGGCGCGTCGAGCCTTTCATCTGGACGGCCTGGTGCAAGCCCGCCAGGCGAATACGAAAGGGTGACATTCTCGAGCTCTCGAGCCGGCTGCGCGCGCATGTACTCGAGAAGGGAAGTGAGGGCGCGGTAACGATTCGATTCGAAGGCGCCGACGAGACGAGCGTCTGGGATGAGATCGAGCGGATCGGCGTCACTCCTCTTCCTCCCTACATCCATCGACACGATGGCCACAGGCACGAAGGCGACAGAGACGCCTACCAGACCGTCTACGCGTCAGCGCGGGGCGCGATCGCCGCCCCCACCGCAGGGCTTCATTTCTCTGAAGCGATCCTCGGCGAGATCGAGGCTCGCGGGGTGGAAATCATCCGGGTGACCCTTCATGTCGGGATCGGGACGTTCCAGCCTGTGAAAGTCGACGACATAGCCGATCACAGGATGGACAGCGAGCGTTATGTCATTTCCGAGAACGCCGCTGCGAGGCTCAACGCGGCGGTGGAATCGGGAAAGAGCATCACTGCAGTCGGAACGACATCCGTCAGAGTGCTGGAGAGCGCGATCGCAGCAGGTGAAGGGACGTTCGGGAGTGGAGAGCACGAGACCTCGATCTTCATCACACCCGGCTACGAGTTTCGCGCCGTTAAACGCCTCCTGACGAATTTTCACCTTCCCGAATCAACCCTGATCATGCTCGTTTCCGCATTCGCGGGGAGCGATCTCGTGCGGGCAGCCTATAGAGAGGCTGTTGCAGAGCGGTATCTTTTCTACAGCTTCGGCGATTGCATGTTGATCACGTAAAGTGCGTGGCGCCATCCCCCCTCTCCCCGCGGGAGAGGCCGCCAACACCGAGCGCCGGGTGAGGGTCTCGTGCATCTGCAAAACGTCGCGATAGCGGAAGCGACTGTTCAATTTCATGCATGTCGCCCGCACTACGGGCTAAGCCCGTCCGCGCCACTGAAAGCTGTTCGGACGGGTTCCAAATCCGGCTCAGCATCGATCGGAGACTTACCACCACCACCACCGGTCTGCACCATGGCAACTCCTGCGAAGATGATCACCATCGCGGCCAGGGAGCTCCAGCCGAGCGGCTCGCTGAGCACCGCCCACCCCAGAACGACGGCAACTACTGGATTGACGTAAGCGTAGAGAGAAACGGTCGAGGTCGGCAGTTGCGACAGGGCGTAGACGTATGCTCCATAGGCAATGACAGATCCGAAGATGACGAGATAGATGAA
>Ga0136612_10001024_pt1 | contig 11426 bp, 10 predicted proteins | sample AntDryUQ224A2306_2_FD_106644 | JGI IMG/M metagenome (GOLD analysis project Ga0136612, IMG submission 106644) | Polar desert sand microbial communities from Dry Valleys, Antarctica - metaG UQ224A (23.06) | ecosystem: Environmental > Terrestrial > Soil > Desert | place: Antarctica: Dry Valley...
GCTGCAGCCGCGTGCGACGTGTCGGGGCGTGAGGAAGAGGTGGTCATCGAGGCGGGAGCGGCGCTCGCCATCGGCGCCGGGTTTCAGCCTACCGACGGGCGCGGACGGATTCGGAGTCGCTGACGGGGAGATGCCGGTCGGTCGAGGCGAGGTTCAGCTGGCGAGCACGGAGTCGTCGAACCGCGGATCGACGCCGCGCCGATCACAGAGTTGCCAGCCCCGAGGTACCGAAAGCGCGTCACCGTGGCGTTCGCACAGGTCGTGGGTCATGGGGTGCCCGTCGCCGGCCAGGTGGTCGAGCCAGACCGAGCTGTTGGCGTAGTCATAGGACAACGTCGTGGAGGCCAATCCGTGACAGTCGGGGCGGGCGCAGCGTCGAGCCATGGTCGGCGATGGTAGCCCTGAGCGGCCGGGACGGGACGTACCCCGGCACGGTTCGAACCACGGCCCCGGTGTCCGGAGCGGCGGGGGCCCACCTAGCATGACGGGATGAGTTCGCAGGGTCCCCCGCCGCCACCGCCACCGCAACCGCCGACGCCGCGCGACAAGGGTCAGGGTCCGGGAGGTGGCCCGGGCCGATCGCTGCGCACCGACCACGGCTGGCCGAAGTGGACGCTCTACGTGCTCCTTGCCGTGTTCGTCAGCGTGCTGGCCGTCACCACCTTTGCCGGTGGTGACAGCGGCAACAAGATCCCCTACTCGGAGTTCATGACGGCGGTCCGGGCCGAGAAGGTCGCGACGGTCAAGTACAACAACGGCAACGCCAAGATCATGGGCGAGTTCAAGGACGGCCGGAAGTTCACCACCACCGGCTTCATCCCCTTCCCCGACGACGATCTGCGCGACATCCGGGAGAGCAAGCTCACGATCGAGCCCGACACGCCGACCGCTGGGTTCCTCGGCACCTGGCTGCCATTGCTGCTCCCGGTGTTGTTGATCGTCGGGTTCTTCGTCTGGATGCAACGGCGGGCTCAGGGCCAGATGGGCAACATCATGTCCATCGGCCGATCCAAGGCCAAGACCTACACCACGGAGCGTCCCGGCACCACGTTCGTCGACGTGGCCGGCTATGACGGCGTGAAGCAGGAGATCCGCGAGGTCGTCGACTTCCTCAAGTACCCCGAGAAGTTCGGCCAGATCGGCGCCCGCATCCCGAAGGGCATCCTGCTGGTCGGCCCGCCCGGAACCGGGAAGACCCTCATTGCCCGGGCCGTGGCCGGCGAGGCCGGTGTCCCGTTCCTGTCGGTGTCGGGCTCCGACTTCATGGAGATGTTCGTCGGCGTGGGTGCCAGCCGGGTCCGCGACCTGTTCCAGTCGGCTCGCAAGCTCGGGCGGGCCATCATCTTCATCGACGAGATCGACTCGATCGGGCGCAAGCGCGGCGCCGGTCTCGGCGGCGGCCACGACGAACGTGAACAGACCCTGAACCAGATGCTCAACGAGATGGACGGGTTCGAGGCCACCGAGGGCATCGTGATGATGGCGGCGACCAACCGTCCGGACATCCTCGATCCGGCGTTGCTGCGCCCGGGTCGATTCGACCGCCAGGTGGTGGTGCCGCTGCCGGAGCTCTCCGAGCGGCTCGCCATCCTGGGGGTGCACACGAAGGGCAAGCGGCTGTCGGCCGATGTCGACCTCAACGTCGTCGCACGCGGCACGCCCGGCATGAGCGGCGCCGAGCTCTCCAACCTGGTCAACGAAGCCGCGCTCGCCGCCGTTCGTCGCGGCCGGCCCGAGATCACAATGGACGACTTCGAGTACGCGCGGGACCGGGTGCTGATGGGTGCTCGACGCGAATCGATGGCGCTGTCGAAGACGGAGAAGGAACTGACCGCGTACCACGAGGCCGGTCACGCCGTCTGCGCTTCCGTGCTCCCCCACGCCGATCCGCTGCACAAGGTGACGATCCTGCCGATCGGCATGGCCCTCGGGGTCACCCAGCAACTGCCGGCCGAGGACCGCCACTCCTACAGCCAGCACTACCTCGAGGACTCGATTGTGGTCGCCATGGGCGGCCGTGTCGCAGAGCAGGTCGTGTTCGGCGTGATGTCGACCGGGGCCAACAACGACTTGGTCGTCAGCACCGAACGGGCCCGCAAGATGGTGCGGGAGTGGGGCATGAGTGACCGGATCGGTCCCATGGCGTGGGGATCGAACGGGCAGGTCTTCCTCGGCGAGGACCTCATGCACAACGCGCGCGACTACAGCGACGACACCGCACGGGTGATCGACGAGGAGGTCGAGAAGATCCTCCGTCAGTGCGAGGAGAAGTGCCGCGACACCCTGCTCGAGCACCGCAACGGGCTCAACCTGGTGGCCCGCTCCCTGCTCGAGCACGAGACCATCAACGGGGCCGAGGTCGCACGTCTGCTGGCTGCAGCCCGCACCGCCCCACCGGTCGACGAGCCGGCCGAGGAACCAGAAGCCACATCGGTCGATTGACCCCTCGTTGATCAGGCGCTGCCGTGGTCGGTGCAACCGGGCGGGGTCGAGCCGGGTTCCCTGAGCTCGGCCACGGCGGCCCACAGGTCGGCGGTGGAGGGCTCGCCCAGGAACGACGTGCGGACGACTCCCTCCCGGTCGGCCACCACGACGCAGGGCACGGCGTCGATCCGGTACCGCTCGTGGAGGTCCTTGCGCTCGACCGCCTCCACCAGTTGCGCCGCGACATGGGGACTGGCCAGTTGCTCGGCCTTCGACCAGGTGCCTGCGCAGGACAGGCATGTGGCCGAGCTGAAGACCAGCACCAACCATGGCGCATCGGGCCGGTCGAAATCGGCCCGGTCGACCTGGGCCGGCACCGTCCACGACGATTGGGTCGGGGCGTCGGGAACGCTCCGTCGTCGGACCACGAAGGCGGCCGCGACCGCCACGGCCACCAGCACCACGAAGACCGTCACCGTCTGCACGCTGCGATTGTGGCCGAGCCGGAACGGGGAACGGGCTCAGGTCAGGCTCGGGTCCACACGGCCCCGGACGTGTAGCGGCGGAGGCCGACGGTGAAGGTGGCCCATCCGGCGAAGGCGAAGGCGACGGAGACGGCGGCGAGCACGGCCGCCTGACCGATGTCGAACGAGTCGATGAGGCGTGCCGGCACCGAGGAGACGAACGCGGCCGGCACGACGGTGTACAGCATCACCCTGGCCACGCCGGCAAAGACGTCGACCGGGTAGGACCCGAGCAGCAGGATGGCGTGGAAGCCGAGCTCGCCGCCCTCGCTCCGCCCGACGAAGAAGGCGAGCGACCCGGTCAGCACCAGGAACCCCGTCATGAGCGTCGCTGCGGCTGCGACCACGGCGACGAAGATCGCTGCCCGCCCGACCGTCGGGGATCCGGCGAGGACGAACAGGGTGAGGCCGAACGCGATGTCGCCGAGGTTGGTCGGCTCGACGCGACGGAGCAGCAGGTAGGCGAGCGGAGCGACGGGGAGGCTCAGCACCGCATCGAGCTCACCCTCGACCGCCATGCTCCCGACCCGGCGGGCGTTGGCGAGCAGACCGAGGGTGATGCCGCCGGCGCTGGTGATGACGGCGAGCAGCAACAAGATGCGGTCGGCATCCCAGCCGCGGATCGTGCCGACGCGGTCGAAGAACAGGACCCAGAACACCGCCCACACGATGTCGTTGATCGCCATGACGGCCATCTGCGAGCCCAACGCCAGGCGGTTGGCACCGGCCTCGGCAAGGGAGTTGCGCATCGTCGCCAGGAGCCCCCTCATCCTCCGACCACCTGGAGGCGGCGCTCGCCGGCGCTGAAGGCGACGCTGGCCGCCAGGAGCAGCACCGCCAGCCATCCGACCTGCTCGAGCAGGAGGAGGGGCTCGATGTGGCCGGACGCAAGCCGCGCCGGCGCATAGGACATCGACCGGAACGGGAGGACGGCGGCAACGCTTCCCAACCAGTCCGGCAGGGCTTCGAGCGGGATCAGCATGCCGCCGAGGACGAAGACGAGCTTCTGGTAGAGGAACCAGGCCGAGCCGGCGTTGCGAAGCCAGAACGCGGAAGCGGCGAAGGCATGCTGGGCGACGATGTTGCAGGCGACGGCGAGGACCAGGCTCGGCGCGGCCAACAGGAGCGCAGCGGGGCGGGGTGGGGCTCCGCCGCTGATCGTGGCGACTGCGGCTCCGGCGACTCCGCAGGCCGCCAGCCTCGGCAGCGCATGGCCGAGCTCGGCCGCGACCCGCACGCCCAACACCGGGGCCGGGCGCAGGAGCTCGACGGCGACGGCGCCCGAGCCGATGTCGTTGCCGATGTCGTCGATCAACCTGATGTTCAGCGCCACGGTCGACGCCTCCGAGGTGGCGATGTACCAGGTCAACGCAACTGCGGTGTACCCGGCGATGCTCCCCCCGTTGGCGGCGGCCGCCACCCGCCACAGTCCGGCCAGCACGGCCACGACCACGATGTAGAAGCCGAGCGCCACGAGGAGCCCGCCGCGCTCGGCCAGGACGCGCTCCACCGACGTGCGCGCGATCACGGTGGGCCAGCGCCGTCTCATCGTCGCGGCAGCCCGTAGATCTCGGCGATCACCTGCTCCAGGGGAGGATCGACGACTGAGATGTCGACGACCGATGCACCGTCGAGCAGCGCATCGAGGACGACGCGGATCGAAGTGGTGCCGGTGTCGACCACGAGCTTCAGGATGGTCGGGCTCTGCTCCAGCACGTGGACCCCGTCCATCACCATCGCCTCGATCGGTTCTCCGAGCCTGACCTCGACGATCTTTGTCGCCAGCAGCGCACCGCGCATGGTGGCGACCTCGGCGTCGTGGATCACCGAGCCGTGGTTGATGACGATCGCCCGCCGGGCCACATGCTCGATGTCGGCCACGTCGTGTGAGGTGAGGAAGATCGTGGTGCGTCGCTCGGTGTTGAGCCGGACGAGCAGCTCCCGGAAGCGCTGCTTGGCCAGGAGGTCGAGGCCGATCGTCGGCTCGTCGAGGAAGAGCACCTCGGGCTCGTGCAACATGCACGCAGCCAGCTCACAGCGCATGCGTTGCCCGAGCGACAGGCTGCGGACGGGCACGTCGAACAGGTCGTGGGCCTCGAGCAGGTCGGCCAGTTCCGAGACGCGAGCACGCTCGTGCTGCCGGTCGAGCCCGTAGATCGCTGCGAGCATCCGGTACGACTGACGGGGCGTGAGCTCGAACCACAGCTGTGACCGCTGCCCGAACAGGGTGCCGATTCGCATGGCCAGACGACGACGATCGAGCCACGGCACCACCCCCAGCACGGTCGCTTCGCCCCGGGACGGATGCAGGATCCCAGTGAGGATCTTGATCGACGTCGACTTCCCTGCACCGTTCGGGCCGATGTACGCGATCCGCTCTCCCGGGTCGACGGTGAAAGAGATGTCACGCACCGCCTCGACGCGTCGCCGGGCCCGCCGACGGCCCGTCTCGAAGACCTTGGTGAGCCCCCGGACCTCGATCGCCATCGGGAAAGGGTGCCGCACAAGCGCCCACGAGGTCACCGCCTTTCGATCGGGAGCCGGTCGACAACAACGAGCCCGCCGCAGGCGGCCGATCAATTCGCCGTCGAACCTCCGGTTCGACGGCGGCCCACTAGCGGTTGCGGCCGAGTTGATCGTGGCTCGACACCCAATCGCCGGCGAGGATGGCGCTGCTGAGCGACGTCTCCCCGGCCAGGACGACGGCGGCACAGATCTCGGCGAACTTCCGCACCTTGCCCCGGCCGTAGCAGTCGAGCATCTCGAGGCACTCCCGTTGGGTGGCCAGTCCGGTGCCTCCTCCGTAGGTGGCGACGATGAGGGAGGTCAAGGTCACCGACCAGTAGTAGTCGCCGTTGTCGAGGAGCTGGGTGTAGGTGACGCCGGCGTGCGATTCGGCGACGTTGGCGACGTCCTGGCCGGTCGCGATGAACATGGCGGTCAGCCCGTTGGCGTAGTGGGCGCCGTTGTTGGCGTTGCCGGCGAGGAACGATCCGGCGTTGGAGATCTGTCGGGCACGGAACAGGTCACGGCCCTCGACCCCCATGAGGCTCTTCAGCACGTCGTTGCTGATGGTCGCCTCGGCGACGACCCGCTTGCCTCTCGTCAGGAGCATGTTGATGGTCGAGTGCTTCTTGTCGGTGTCCATGTTGCCGGACAGCATGTAGCGCGCGCCTCCGGGGTGATTCCGTTCGATCCACTCACACGCAGCCAGCGTCGCCTTGCCGGTCATGTTCTGTCCTGCGGCGTCGCCGGTCGCGTAGTTGAAGCGCAGGTAGCGGAGCGGCCCGATCGAGTACTGGCCGACAGACGTGAGCCGGCCCGTGCCCGTGGTCGACTCGGCCGCCGCCCTGACCTCATCGATGTGATCGTCGACCCAGCGGCCGAACTCCCTTGCTGCTCTGGCATCGTCGAAGGAGAACGCCGGGGCCCGTTGCATGTGGTCGTCGACGACGGTCGTCTTCACGCCGCCGCATTCGGTGAGCAGTCGCATGCCGCGGTTGTACGAGGCGATGAGCGTGCCCTCGGTCGTGGCCATCGGCACGAAGAAGTCGCCCTCGGCCTCTTCGCCGACGATCCGCAGCGGACCGGCGACACCGATCGGGACCTGGGCGACGCCGATGAAGTTCTCGACGTTCCCCTGAAGGATCGAGGGGTCGAAGGAGTAGCTCCCCACCTGGGCCAGATCGGCGCCGGTCTGTTCGCCCAGAAACTGGCGGCGCTGTGACGCCATGTCGGCGGTGTAGTCGGCGCTGGGGTCCCGGGGAACCCGGACGCGGGGCGAAGCATCCGTCACGGTCGTCACTTCCTGTCTCTCGGACGAAGACCCGAGCGGGCGACGGTTGACGATAGTCCCGCGACTGCAGGTCATCGCACGAGGTCATCTCGACGGCGCGGTATCTCGCCGAACCGGGGAACCGGTTGGAGCGTCAGGTCGTCCCATGACGCAGTCCCGATGGTGCAGCCGGGTGACCGGCGACGAAAGAGGAGGCACGTCCATGCTCGTTCGAACGTTCCGTCTACGGCTAAGGAGCCGAGCCGATAGGCGAGGCGACCCGACAAGCACGGCGCTTGTTGCGGCGCAGCCGCAGGGCTTCCAGCGACGACGGCCCTCCCTATTCGCGCAGGCCCTAAGAGCCCTACCGGCCGGGCTGGTCACGTTGTTCGCGGTTGCGGCCCTGACCGTCGCAACCGCGGTGCCGGCCGGCGCCTGCGGTGGACTCGTAGGTCAGAACGGGACCATCCAGCTCGTTCGCACGGCCACGCTGGCTGCGTATCACGACGGGATCGAGCGATACGTGACGTCCTTCGAGTTCAGCGGTGAGGGCGAGGAGGTCGGCTCCATCGTGCCGCTCCCCGACGTCCCGACCGAGGTCGAGCGGGCCGGTGACTGGACGTTGCAGCGCCTCGAGCAGGAGGTGGCACCGCCGCCTGAGGCGGGGTCGTCCCGCAGCAGCGACGTGGCGGCCACGAGCGCCCTGGAGGTCGAGGTCGTGCTCGAGACCGAGGTGGACGCGCTCGACATCACCATCCTGAAGGGAGGGGGCACGGCCGTGGGCAAGTGGGCCGTCGACAACGGCTTCTTCCTCACACCGGATGCCCCGGAGATGCTCGACTTCTATGCCGAGCGCAGCCCCGTGTTCATGGTGGCCAAGTTCGATGCGTCACGGGCTGCGGCGCTGAACCAGACCTCAGGCCAGGGCACCCCGATCATGCTCACCATCCCGACCAAGGAGCCATGGGTGCCGCTGCGCATCCTCGGGCTCGGCCTCGGCACGTCCGAGACGGTCGAGGCCGACGTGTTCCTCCTCACCGACGACAAGCCCAAGCTCCTGGCCGGCGGGAAGGGGCTGACCATGAGACGCAGCGAGGCGGCATCGGCCTCACTGCTGGACGATCTGCGCTCCGACGTCGGCATGAAGTGGGTGCCGGAGAAGATGTGGCTCTCCTACCTCGAGCTCGACGCTCCGGCCGGGCAACTCGACTACGACCTGGCCACATCGGCCCACCCGAACACGCTGCCCTCGGTCGAGGCGGCCGGGATTCCCGCACCGCAGACACGGGTCATCGAGCTGGCCGAACCGGGGCTCCCGCTCTGGCCTCTCGGGCTCGGCGGGGTGGCGGGCGCCGCCACGCTCGTCGCCATCCTCGTGCGCCGTTCGGGCAGTGAGGTCGCCGCCGCCGACCAAGGTTCTCCGGCATGAGGACGCGGGGCGCAGTCGCGGTCGTCGTGCTCGTCACCACCCTCACCATGCTCACCGGCTACGCCTTCGCCGCCTCGAGCGCGACCGACGCGGAAGCCCCCCTGGGGCCGGGAGTGGTGACCGTCGAACTGGGATCGCGCTACACCCGCTTCTCCCTCGACGACATCCGCGTCTACGAGGGCACCCTGGTGCGGTTCGTGGTCACCAACCAGGACCCCATCCACCACGAGTTCATCGTCGGGGACGAAGCGGTGCACCGCGCGCACGAGGCGGGGAACGACCCGCTGCACCCGCCGGTGCCCGGTGAGGTGTCGCTCGACCCTGGGGAAACCGGCCTCACCACCTACTTGTTCGACACGCCGGGTTCGGTGCGCTTCGCCTGCCACCTCCAGGGCCATCTCGCCTACGGGATGCAAGGCGAGGTCCAGGTCGAGTCGGCGTGATCACCACACTTCGGAGCCCGAGCCCGAGGCCTCCGCGTTCTGGGTGCAGATGCGCACCTCTGGGGTGCAACGCTGCACTTCGAAGCGCGTCTGTGCTTCGGTCAGCCGGGTACGACCGCTGGGGTGGCGGCGACGATGCCGTCGGGCAGCGGGATCCCGATCACGGTCGAGAGGTTCGAGCCGCGAGGTCGGCGCACCATGCGCTCGGCCACGATGGGGGCGCTACCGGTGATCACCAGCGAGATCGACGGCGCATCGACGACCTCGTCCAGTTCGACGGTGGTGGAACCCCATGGGCCGATGCTCACCGGACCGCGTCCGTCGATCGGGCGGAGCATCCCGTCCCCGAACTGGTCGAGGCGCACCTCGACCGGGTTCGCCCCCGGGTTCTGGAGGGAGATGTGCTCCTGCTGGCGCCCCTTGACGCTGCCACCGGCGGCGAAGACCCACGTCGGCGCGGCGAGGGGGGAGCCGGCCGACACCGCAGTATCCGTGGTCGGGAAGGGATCGGTCGTCGCCAGGAGTCGTTCGGCCACCACCTCCACCCCGTTCCGGGACACGACGACCGCCACGTGGCCCACCCTGGTGGCTACCCGGTCCTCGACATCGAGATCGACCATCGCGAACGACCCGGGTGCGACCGTGAGCTCGAAGGGGTCGATCCGCCCGTTCCGCTCCGGATCGTCGAGGGTCACCACCAGATCCACATCGGCCTGGCGGGTTGAGGGGTTGTAGACGACGTAGCGCTCGTGGGCACCCTCATCCTTCAACCCGTAGGGGAACATCCAGGTGGTCGCCGCCCGTGGAACCCCCGCGGTGATCGAGAGCCCCTTCGGCCGGTGGGTCTCTGCGGCCGCACCCGCCCTGGTCGTGCTGGCTCCTGTCCCGTCAAAGGTCTGGCGGCGGGCGGCGACGACCCGCCCCGACCGGGCGACGACCGCAGCCGACACCTGGGTGCTCACGGTGACGACAGGCGAGACGTGGGCGGCCACGACCGATCGCGCCGGTACCTGGAGGCCGTGGAAGGCGACGGGCGTGCGGCGCCCGTCCTCGGTGGCGAACGCGATGTCGACCGATGCGTCATCGGCGAACGGGTTGAACAGCACCAGGGTCTCGTCGGCGTCACGGGTGGTCGAGCCGGAGGCGAAGTACCAGGTGGACGAACCAGAGGTGGCACAGGGCGCGACATCGGTGCCGGTCGGTCCCGACACCTGGTGCTCGACCACCATCCCTCCGCCGGCGAGCTCGAGTGTCGCCGCCACGTAGGGGGCCCGGACCATCTCGGCCAGGTCGATCACCGTCCGGCCCCGGGGTGGCACCCGGAGCGGCCTGGTCCGGGGTCGCCCGGTGCTGGGCACTGCTGTGATCGTCCCGCTCACCTCCACCTCGCCCGGGTTGGCCACCACGACGAGATCCGTGGCGCCACGGCCGGCGGTCGAGCCTCCGGTGCAGAACCAGGTGGAGCTCAGGGCGTCCTCGGGCGTGGCCACCGCCATCGCCCGTGCCAGTTCGACGCTCTCGCCGGTTGTCGCCGTCCCGCCCCCTCGCCGGCCCGGTTCGCCTCCGGTCCGCCGGTCGTACGCCATCCCGGCCACGAGGAGAGCCGAGATCAGGAGCACGACCGGCCAACGCCACATCATCGGCTGACCTCGACCTCCACGTCGGCGCCACCCCGGACACGTCCGGCGGACGGCCCGGCCCCGTGGGTGACCTCCCGGAGGTCGACCTCTTCCGTCGGGGCGTCGCCCTCGTCGCCCTCGTCGAAGGGCGAATGCGCCCGCCGGCCGCGGCGTCGGCCGGGCGAGGTGCGAACCACGAGCGCCACCGCGATGATCCAGAGGACGACCTGGGCACCGCACAGCAGGTAGCGCGACGTCGGTGTGTCGTAGCGCACCCGCACCGAACCGGCCCGGGCCACGTCGAAGGTGTTCGCCCAGCCGAACGCCCGGGTTCGTGCGACCTCGCTTCCACCGAGCTCGAGACGCCAGTTGGCCGATGATCCTTCCGCAAGGAGAACCGGCCCCGGCCGATCGACCGGGCCCGTGAGCTCGGTGGGACCGCGCCGCGTCAGGATCGGCCGCCACGATGCCAGGTCCGAGGCGAGGGCGTCGGTGAAACGGTCGCCGACGTCGGCCGTGGCCGGCAGCTGGGCCGCCGGTCCGACCCAGGCCGTGTTGCGGTACACGATCACCGCCGGGTCGCCTTCGACACGTTCGAGGTCGAGCTGTTCGGCGAGCATGGTGGCGAACGATCGGGGGATGGGTCGGCTCACTCCGTCGAAGGCAGCCGGGGCGCTGCGCACAGGGAGCACGACGTAGTGCACGCCCAGGGGAGCGAGGAGGGCCCCGAGCCTGGTCGTGCGTCGATCGGCGGCGAGGCGGAGCGATGCCCCCAACCGGTCCGTCGCGCCGTCGTCCGAACCGGCCCAGCGGTCGAGGATGGTCGGCACCCCGCGCGATACGGCGTAGCCGAGCCGTTCGTCGAGCCGATACCCGCCGACCGGGAGGAGTGTGGGGTCGCCAACCCACAGGACTCGTGCACTCGTGTCCCGGTCGCGTTCGATGACCGAGGCGAGGGGACGGTCGAGGCCGGCACCCGGGACCTTCCACCGTCCGTCGATCACGCCCGGGACGAGGGGGAGGACGCTCATGACCACGGCTGCGCCGGCCACAGCGGACAAGGCCTGGCGCCAACCGAAGCGGTAGCTGGGCAGGTCGACCTCGGATGCAGCGACGCCGAGGGCCACGGCCAGGGCGAGACCAGCGGCCACCGGTGCCAGGATCACCTCAGCGGGGGGCAGATCCATCGGCAGCCACGCCTGCTGGTCGGCC
>Ga0136612_10001026_pt1 | contig 11419 bp, 15 predicted proteins | sample AntDryUQ224A2306_2_FD_106644 | JGI IMG/M metagenome (GOLD analysis project Ga0136612, IMG submission 106644) | Polar desert sand microbial communities from Dry Valleys, Antarctica - metaG UQ224A (23.06) | ecosystem: Environmental > Terrestrial > Soil > Desert | place: Antarctica: Dry Valley...
AACGCGGTCCTCGGCGGTCTGGGGCTTTCAGAGCCCGGCTGGCTGACGGATCCGAAGTGGTCGAAACCTGCGCTTGTCATCCTCAGCTTGTGGGGGCTGGGTGCGGAGTCGCTCATCTTCCTGGCGGGACTCAAGGAGATTCCGCCGTCGTTGCTCGAGGCAGCGGCGATCGACGGCGCCGGCCCCTGGCGGCGGTTTCGGAACATAACGATCCCCTTGCTGACGCCGGTCATCCTCTTCAACCTCGTCCTGGGTGTAATTGGCTCGTTTCAGGTATTCACACAGGCGCTGGTGATTGGCGGCACGACAGGCGAGCCGCTGGAGTCCACCCTGATGTTCATGGTTCACATCTACCGCAATGCGTTCCGGTACTTCTCCATGGGATACGCCTCGGCGCTGGCCGTGATGCTCTTCCTGGCAATACTCGTTATAACGCTGATCATCTTTCGCTCCGCCCGAGTCTGGGTCTATTACGAGGGCGAGGAGAGGTAGAGGGTCGATGGAACAGAACACTGAAGGACCAGCGCGCGTCTATAGCCTGGATGCCGGACGGCCCAGCCGAGAGGCGGGGCTGCGCGGCGTGGGGCGCTCGTCGGCCCGGCGCCGGCTGGTACCGGTGGTGCGGCACGCGCTGCTCGCGGGCGTGGCTCTGCTCTTCATGCTGCCGTTCTACTGGATGGTGATAAGTGCGCTCAAAGACAACACGGAGATCTTTGCCCGACCCATTCAGTGGTGGCCGCGCAGCATGCGGTGGGAGAACTTCGGCACCGCGATGAATTATCCCGGCTTCCCGTTCCTGCGTCTGTTGTGGAATAGCGTGTATTACTCCGGTACCGTCACCGTCGGCACAGTCATCTCGTGCGCGGCGGTGGGCTACGGCTTCGCGCGGTTGCGCTTTCCGGGACGTGACCTCTTGTTCATCCTCACCGTTGCCACGTTGATGATCCCACCGATTGTGACGTTTATACCGACGTACGTGATCTTCAAGAACGTCAACTTACTGGGCACCTATGCACCACTCATCATCCCGAACTGCCTGGGCAACGCCTTCTTCATCTTCCTCATGCGCCAATTCTTCAAGGGGCTTCCGTGGGAGCTCTCGGAAGCGGCGAAGGTGGACGGTGCGGGCGAGCTGCGCATCTTCTGGCAGATCATGCTGCCGCTCGTGCGTTCGGCGCTCATGGTCGTGGCGGTATTCACCTTCCTGTACACCTGGCACGACTTCTTCGGGCCGCTCATCTATCTCTCGGACGTGAGCCAGTACCCGCTCTCGCTGGGGCTGTTCGCCTTCCGGGCGCAGCGTACGACCGAGTGGGCCCTGCTGATGGCGGCGTCCACGCTCGCGACGGCGCCCCTCGTCGTGCTCTTCTTTTTCACGCAACGCTATTTCCTCGGCGGAATCGCCATGACGGGGATCAAGGGGTGACGGATGCGACCAGTGTGTTCGGGTCTGGACCCTCTATGAGCCCGGTGGCGACTGATTCCAAGTTATGGGGCTCGTTCGGACAAGGGAGGAGGTTGGTGCATGGCTAGGAGGATCCGTATCGGGCTGATCGGGTGTGGCAGCCTTTCACTCATTGGCATCCTGCCGCAACTCTCGGAGCCCGACGCACAGGAGCGCATAGATCTCGTGGCGGTGTGCGACGTGGTGGTGGAGCGCGCGAGGCAGACCGCGGCGCAGTTTGGAGTTCCGCACTATCACGGCGATGCTCGGGAGTTGATACAGCGAGATGATATAGATTTGGTCCTTGTGATCACTCCCATCCCGTACCACCACCAATACGCGATGGCCGCGCTTCAAGCTGGGAAGCACGTGTACGTGCAGAAGACGATGGCCACGACGTATGACGAAGCTCGGGAGATGGTCGATGCGGCCTGTGAGCGTGGCCTCACGCTCGTCGCCGCACCGGGCCAGATGCTCGCCCCGGCAATGCGGCGGATGAAGGACCTTGTCGAGCGTGGCGCCCTCGGGAAGGTGTACTGGGCTTGGGGTAGCACCGGCGGCTGGGGCCACGACTACGAGCCGACACGCCACGGTGAGGACGTCATGCACTCGGTCGATCCGTCCTGGTACTACAAACCGGGCGGCGGACCGATGAGGGATGTGGCGGTGTACGTGCTTCACAGCCTTACCGGCATCCTGGGTCCTGTCCAACGCGTGGCGGCGATGTCCGGGACCGCGCTGCCCGAGCGACGCTGGCGCGAGAAGATCATTCCCGTGGATGTGGACGACAACACGCTGGTAATGCTCGACTTCGGAGGGGCGACGTTCGCCGTCGTGGGCGGGCACAGCGCGGCGACCGGCCGGCTCGTCCAGTGGGGCTCGATGGGCATCTATGGATCGGATGGCGCAATCGAGACCCTCGAGATCGAGCCGCTCAGCGGCCACCCAACGAAGCTGCACGTCTCCAGCAGGCGGCCGCTGCCCGAGACCGAGGATTCCGGGAGTGCAGAGATAGAGGATGCGATCACCGGGCTGCCGTATGTCACGCGGGCCCATGTGTCCATCCCCGAGCCGCACGTCTATGCGGACATCATGCATTGTGTCGAGTGCATTCGCGACGGGAAGCGACCGGAGGCGTCGGGCGAGCACGCCGCCCACGTCGTTGAGATCATCGAAAAGGGGTATCTCGCTGCGCGAACCGGCCGGACTCAGGATCTGGCGAGTACATTCTGAGGCACTAGCAATGGTCAAGGAGGGCTGAGCCACGAACCCTGTTGATTGCAGTACTTCGTTCGGACCTGGGTGTTAATACTGAAGGACTCAACGTAAGCGACGAAGGAGCACAACATGCCCGAAGGGATTCTGGAGCGCATAGAGCGGCAGGGTGTCGTGCTAGGTGACGGCGGGTACCTTATAGAACTCGAGCGGCGTGGCTATGTCGACAGCGGCTCTGAGCGCGAGACCGTTGGCACCGGTCGTGGCAGCGGTCAGTTTACGCCGGAGGTAGCGGTGGAGCACCCGCAGGCGCTGCGCGGCCTCCACGAGGAGTTCCTGCTCGCCGGCTCACAAGTGTTGCAGGCGCTCACGTTCTTTGCGACGCGGGAGAAGTTGACACGGGCGGGTTATGGCGCGCAGACGGAAGAGATCAACGAAGCCGCGGTGCGCATCGCGCGGGAGGTGGCGGCTGAGGCCGCGCTTGTGGCGGGCTCCGTCGCCCGCACCCAACTCTTCGAGCGGGAGGGATCTGCGGCGGCGAGCCACGCCAGAGACTTACTGGCCGAGCAGATCAGGATGCTCAGAAGCGCGGGCGTGGACTTTCTGATCCTCGAGACGTTCTTCCGGCTCGATGAGATGCTGTTGGCCCTGGAGTGCGCGCGCGAGAGCGGTCTGCCGGTGGTGGCCACGATGAGTTTCCGGCCGACAACCCGTGCGAGCGGCGACGGACACTCCCCCGCCGAATGCGCGAGGGCTATGGCGGAGGCAGGGGCACACGTCGTCGGGGTGAACTGTGAGCAGGAGCCAGATCGCATGCTGCCTGTCGTGCGAGAGATGCGTGCAGCGGTGGACGTGCCGGTGGCGGCGCAGCCGGCGGCATTCCGCACCACGGACGAGATACCTGCCTTTACCAAGGCGCCGGAGTTTCCTGATGAGCTGGAGACGATACAGGTCTCGCGCTCGCGGTTCGAAGACTTCGCACGCGCGGCCAGGCAGGAGGGTGTGGGCCTGATTGGAGGTTGCTGTGGATGCACAGCGAGCTATATCCGAGCGATGGCACGGGGGCTGGCACCGTCGGCCTGAAGCGGGAACAGGAAGGGGCAGTATTTTGCCAGTACCATCTGAGCACTCTGCTGCACGCAGGATCGATAGGAAAGAGTAGCTTCGTTGAACAATATCGGAAGCGATATGGAGATGCAACATGTCATGACGACCGCCTCACACTTTCAGCCCGGATTATCGATGGGTTGTAGTGTGTGGTAAGGAAGCCGCTAAGTGGTCGAGGACCCATAAGGTCTTAGGGAACGATATCGGCGACGGTGTGGGCGGTACGTAGCAGAGGAGGCCGCGAGACTATGGTCGTAAGCACGGATCTCCACGGCAGCTCGTGCAGCGGTTGTACGGGCGTAGTAGTCGGGTTGCGCGGTCGTTCAGTTGACAGGAGTTACGCGGTAGCCCTGAGTTCTGGGGGGCAAGATTTGAGCGGTTGGGGGGGTGGCGTCCCTGCGTGCATCACTCGCAGTCGCCACCGCTCCTTCACCGCTGCTATGCTCTCCTGCGGGTTCGCCCGCAACATCTGCAGCACGACGAACGCAACCAACACGAGCGCGACATGCCGCACCATCGCCTTATCCACCCTCGCCTGGCACGCTCCCATCCCTGCGTATTGCTTGCTGTCTCGGAAGATCGTCTCGACGCTCCAGCGGCTGCGCTTCCTTCGCACCAGCGTCGTCAGGTCCGCCCCGAGTTCGTTCGTGGCGAGATACTCGTAGTTGCCGTGACGGTTTCTTGTCACGACCAACCGGAGCTCGCCATAGCTCGGGGCGTACACCCGCACAGCGACCGCCCGCAGTCCCAAGAGTCCGCGCCACCGCAGGTGCAGACGCTCCCCCAACTCGGACACCGATTGCCTTTGCCCCCGCCACACCACCGCCGTGCTCGCGGCAAGTGTGCCCACCCACGGCATCCCGAGTCGGCCCACCATCTTCGTGAACCAGCCAGCGGTGTACTGGGTGTCGAAGGTTACATACCCAAAGTCGAGGCCCGAGGCCGCTATCTCCTGGAGCATCTCCCCCGCCAACGCAGTCTTGGTGCGGTATCCGGTCTTGCCCGCGGCGCACTTCGGCCTCCACAGTCGGAACGCCACCGGGATGCGCCACTCGCCGCCCTTGCTGCACCACAGCACCACAACCACGTGGAGCCCGTACACCTTGCGCTTCTTGGCAAACGAGTACGTCCAACTCGCCCACCGAAGCCTCCTCGCGTACGCCTTCTCCACCACCACATCGTCGAGGCACAGGTACCCATCCCCCAACCGCCCCGCCCACCCGATCAGTAGCCGCATCACCGCACGGGTCGAGAGCGGCATCACGCGCAGCAGCCGGTTGAGCGCGTCGTGGCATCGGCCAGGCAGGAAGCTCGCGACGCGTGTCTGCGTCTGCCGAGCGTCCAAAAGCACCAGGCCGGTTACGTACACCGCCACCAGTGTCTGTGCCGTCGGTGGCCCTATCCGCGCGATGCCGAGGCGGCAAAGCGCGTTCGAGACTTGGGCGAACAGGGGGCGCGTGCTACCATACAGGCGGGGCGTCATGGGAGAAACCTCCAACGGATACAACGGGTTGTGACGAACCGTATTGTACCCGGCTGTGTGACGCCCCTCTATTCGACCCTCAATACCACCGCGTAACTCCTGTCACTGAGGCGAAACGTGCCGAAGCCGCGCAGCGCCACCGTCTGGCCACCGTTCACGGTACGGCGGATCTCCGCCAATGCCTCGTCGAGCACCCGAGCGACGTCCGCTTTCGACAGCCCAGTCCTCTCGGCGACCACTCCCACCAGCTCCAGCTTCCCCGCCATCGTGACATCCCTTTCTCTGTGTCCGATACGATCGCCGGTCATCTTACCCTGTGGACCGGGCGGTGGCGAGGACGATTGAGCAGCGCTGCGAGCTGAACCGGCGGTATGTAGTCTTGAGGGTGACCCGCTCGCGGCACTGAGACGCGGGCGCGGCGGCAGGCGGTATGCTGTGACCCAGACCGTGCTGGAATCCTCAAGAGCGAAGGAGGCAAGACACGGTGAGGTACTCCATCGAGAGGGTGCGGGGATCGAGTAGCGACTCACCCGTCATAGCGCTGCGAGCCCATCCCGACGACTGGATGCCTGACGAGGGGCAGATGGAGATAGCCGTCGCTGAGGTCGCCCGGCATGCTCACCCTCGGACGCTCGCGGAGAGCTGGCACGTCGTGGAGTACGAGCCGCACCGGCTGGGCGCCGATTACACTCGCCTGGAGACCCTGCTGCTCAGCGCGGGACCACCGATATCCGGACCCGACCCCGGGCATAGCCATCACACTGCGTGAGCACCGCCCGAAGGGTCGTCGGGGTGGCGTCAGGCACTGGGGATGATCGCCATGACGCTCGGCGAGCCATGCTCAAGCGCAGCCAGGACCAACGAGGCGTGGGGCTTGGGCATGGGTGGCCGGGGATCGGGATCCGGCGGCGCAGGTTTGGGTCGTGGTCTGGGCTGTGGCTCCTCCCGTCCGCCTGCGGATGGCCAAAGGCTTTCCCGCGGCACTAGAGATGTCTCCGCCCAGACACCTATCCTCTGATGGTCCATCGATCCGCCCGGTACCCGCCCTTTGTGCCCCATCGCCCCCTTGCCAGCCACCATCACAGGTACTCCTGCTCCGGCATGTCCGCGACCATCTCGCGCGCAAGGTTCCACGCCGTGCGCAACTCCTCCGGCCCGAGCACTATCGCCCCTGCGTCCGCGTCCCCGTTCCTCGCATCGACCCAGCCCGCCGCCTCATTGGTCGCCCGAACATCCTCCCACGTCGTGTCCGGCCACGCCTCGATCGTATCGGCCATCGCAACCGCCGCGTGCTGGACCTGGCCATCGGTGTTGTCCATCGTGCACCTCCAAGCAAACCAGACGATCAACCTGGTGGTGTCGCAGCATCACGGGTGCCAGCGTCACCGCTTCTGGCACTGCATATGCTGCACATCCACGCGGATCCGCGGCGGCCAGGTGACACCACAGGAGGGGACGATGTTTGCGAGAGTGACCACCATGCAGGCAAGTGCCGGCAAGCTGGATGCGTTAGTACGGGTGTATGAGAAAACCGTGCTGCCCGCTGCGGCGACCGAGCACGGCTTCCGCGGCACCTATCTGCTCACCGACCGCGGCGGGAGCAAGTGCGTTGCGATGACGTTCTGGGAGACCGAGGATGACGCCATGGCCAACGAAGCGAGCGGCTACTATCAGGAACAGGTGGACAAGGTGCGACACCTCCTCACCACGCCGCCAATGCGCGAGGGCTACGAGGCGGCAGTGCAGGACACCACTACCCAGGAGGACCGGGTCATCCCGATGGCAGCTCCTCCTCAGTCCGTCACGCCGTAGTGAATCGCACGAGGGCGGCTGCTGCCACGGCGTACCAGCAGCGTTGGGCGGCGGCGTTAGCTGTGAATCCTTGAGCAAGGCGCAGAAGGTCACGCACCAGGCGACGAGCTGGAAGGGGTTCCCTCCGACTCTCTTATCGCCGGTGGCCGCTACGACGGCGGGCACGTTATCATGCGGTACGCCAAGGACAATTACCACCTGTACGCCGTCCCGCCCGAGGTGATCCTGCTGCTGAAGGGATGCTCCCATACGACCAGTACGGCAAGCTGATGAAGCGCACACCTAGCCTGGCGGGGATCGCCGCAAGGGAGTAGCGGCCTTGGACGAGGACATCCCGGCTGACGCCGGCCAGATCCGGACGACGCCGATGAGGCGGGTTGTGAGCGAAACGCCGCCTCTACCTTGCCCCCGGCGCCATGTCTCCTCCCACAGGGCCCGATTGCGATGTTTTGCGCTCGCCCGAATCCTCCCCGCCGCGGGCGCGGTAGACCTGCGCATTGAGCTCGGCTCCCATCAGGAGCACCGCGGACGTGATGAAGAGATAGAAGAGCAGCGCGACGACCGCGCTCAGGCTGCCATAGGTGGCGCCGTACCTGCTGAGGCTGGACACGTAGGAGGAGAACTCCGCCGGGGCCGCCACCCAGACCAGGACCGAGAGCACGCTGCCGGGGGTGACGAGCCGGAACGGCTGCTCCGTGTTCGGCAGGGCGTGGTAGGCGATCGCGACGGCGAGCATTACCAGCCCGGTCGCGGCGGGCATGCGCAGCCAGGTCCACGCCCACACGACCTCCCTGGCGAGGCCCACCCGGCCCGCGAGCCACTCTGCCGCCCGCGGACCGATGAGCATCAGCCCGGTAGCGACGATTACCATCGCGGCCAGCCCAATCGTGTAGAGGATCGAGAGCGGGTAGAACTCCCGCGCCGGGCGACGCCTCGGGACCTTGTACGCCACGTCAAGGGCGTTCATCAGCGCCCGCACGCCTGCGGAGACGAACCAGAGCGCGGCGAGGATCCCGAGCGAGAGCGGCCCTCCCCGACGTCGGTCGCGGACCTGGTCAATCACCTGGCCCGCCGCCTGCTCGGGCAGCATCGATCGCGCCTGATCGAGCACCAGGTCGAAGAGACCAGGGACACGGAGGAAGCCGAGGAGCGCCACGAGGAAGATGGCGAACGGGAAGAGCGCGAACAGCGTGTTGTACGCCGGCGCCGCGGCGTACGTCCCCACGTCGTCCTCGTGGAAACCCTGGATCGTGCGCCTGGCCAGCCCACCGATCCCTGCCGCACCTCGCGTGCGTGTCCGCATTTGCACCCCGCCTCTATCAGCATACCGCCCGATCTGCGGACAGCGTACCACCTCGGGGATGTTGTGCCGTGGGGCCACGGTGCGCCCACACTGCCGGGATGTGATGGTAGCGGCTGACTGAACACCCGTGTTTCAATACGGGTCTGTGGCGACTACTCGCGAACGGTGACGGTATGCGAGACTTGTCCCCCGGCCGCTGACGCCCGCAGACGATCGGGCCGAAGATCACGCTCGCTCTGCCCTTTGTCAGCGGCTGGGACTGTGGGATGCCGCTGATCATGCCCCCGAAGCGATCGCGCGGTGCAGTCTCCTTACTCCTGTTCGATCGATAGGGGCATACTACCGACCCGTCGCGGAGAAGTGCTGGTAATCGGTGGGCGACTCCCAGTCCCCGCCCCAGCTCCACCCGATCTCTGCGAACGCCCGCACCACCGGACCACCCGGATGAATCATCCCCGCCATATCGAGCGAGCGATCCGCATACACCCTCCCCTCGGGCGGTAGGACGGTGTCGTCAAGCACGTACGGATTCTGGACCGGGTTGATGTCGATCGCCCGCCCGTAGGAGTGCGCCGACCAGACGCCGGGCTGGCCCGTTACCTCCCGGCAGTTGAAGGCCGAGGTGTTGTTCGCGGCCATCGACCGGTCGTCGTCGCCCCCATAGGCATCCACGAGCATCATCCGCCGGATCGGGAAACGCGCGTCGAACAGTCTGCGCATCGCGACGATGACGTCCTCCGCATCCTGCTCGTGGATCACCAGCTCGCCGGTGTGCTCCCGACCATCGAACCCCCAATAGCCGACGGTCAGCAGGCGCAGATCCGCGAACGGTACCGGGCAGCCAGCCCGCCACGACCACGCCATCCGCCGGCGAACCACCGCGTCTATCCGCGAGATGGTGCCGCTGAAGACGGCAGGTGCGGGAGTTGCCCTCGCCTCCCTAACCGCGGTGGGCGTGCTCGTGGGACGCGCCATGGGTGATGGACTCGGCCGCGGTGTCGGTGTGGGCGTGGGTGTGAACGCTGGTCTGGGCGTTCGAGCCTCGGTGGGGCGCCGGGTCGGTGTTGCGTTGGACACCTCGATGAGAGTTGCCGTTGGTGCGGCCGTGGGCACGGACGTCGCAAGGGCAACAGGGGTGGGTGGAGGTGTGGATGTTGGTAGCGCGGGCGGCGTGTGTGTCGGCTCCACCGTCACAGCAGCTGGCTCCCTTGGGGGCCGTGTTTCGGTGGTCGCTACCGGGTGCACCAGTGCGGATGGCGCCTCCGTCGGTGCCCGCTCGATCCCTTCGCTTCCGCAGGACGTGCACAGCATACCAACCAACACCACGATGAGCCATGCGGACCGATGCCGTCGCCGCAAGCATTCGCTGTGACTCCACGTCCAGTACCCATAGTCCGTATCTAGCGGACGGGCTGTCATCCCAAGCTTTCTCCCACGATTCGTTTCTGGCATCCACGATACCTCTCCCGCGTGCGAGTGCAAAGAGTGGGCGAACGCCCCCGTCACCTCGACCCAACGTTGCGCCTAACTCCAAGCGGCACGGTTGCCAAGCCCACAGCGGGTGTACAGCTCCAGGGCGAGCTGAACATGGATACCGCCGCATCCTCGTACGGGTGCAACACTGGTAGCACGCCGGACACATGGACGCACCTGACTACCACGAAGGTGTAACTCCGAGAACATGCCTTATGGTCAAGTCTGGCGCGGCAGATACGCCGGAGATGGGGGAAGTGGGAGCGGGCACTGCGTTAGTCGCCGCCGTGCAGCGGCTTGGCGTCGTTGCACACCACCTCGGTGCGCACCATACCTTCGGCGGTTTCGCCCTCCATTCTCAACAGCTCGACCGTATCGCCCGGATCGCACAGGAATGCGGCAGCCCTCGGAGAGTCCCGCACCGCCAGTATTTCGCGCGCGACATCCCCATCGAGCTGTCTTCTGACGACATACTGCGGAGGGTCGGGGATCAGCCCGGGCATGTGTCTCTGACCGAGGAGGCACCCGTCGCATCCGTGGAGGGCGAGCTCAACCCCGGACCGGGCGAACTGCATCGGCACGCTGTGCCGCCCGATACCCGTCACCTGCGCCGTCGCGGCGAGGCCGGCCAGGAGTATCGGGATCGCTACCAGGATGCAGAGTATCAGCATGGACCGGCGCAATAGACCGCCTCTCCCCTTACACCTTCAGCATACCTAGCACTTGTGGTGCGGCGGGTGCAGCATGCCGCCGGGCGGCAGATCCTTCGCGCCGATCAGCACGGACTGGTTGCCCGGCGACCCAGGTTGTGACGAAAACGTGACGGACACGTTGTAGCATACGTCGCCCCGCTCCGCCCACAGTACGTGTCGGTGAGGCACGTCTGCTTCGGGCAGACCCATGTTCTCCACCTGTTCCTCCCGCGGCACGGTCCGGACCTGCCACCCGTGCGAGGATAGCTGCCGCCGGTAGTAGCCGACCACCCGGTCAGCGGGCGCCGTCGTGGAGAAGGTCGCGTTGCAGTCCTCATGGTTCATAGTGTCGGGACGGGGTTCGATGTCGGCGTCACCGAACGCGGGGAACTCCGCCAGTGCTCCGCCGGTCTCGCGGTCGCAGACCCAGGCGTATTCATAGACCTGGACCGAGAGCAGGACGCACCCCAGCAGCACCCCCAGTGGCACCAGAGCGGCCCACTTGATCTGACGGCCGCCGATGAGGCTCAGCCTCATGATCTTGATGCCGCCAACCAGGGGCATGATGACCACGACGATGGCGATGATGACGACGAGGCCGACCACAATCTCCATGGGTCCCATGTTCCTCTCACTGCTGGCCCTATAGCTGTACGTGCCCGTTGTGCCGCCTGTGATCATAACGCCTAATGCTGTCGCATGAAAATAGTGGGGCTACGTTGGTAGGCTTAGGTGTCAACCAACAGCACAAAGGAGCCCCATCTATGTTATCACAACCTGATGTCGCCGCTGATCTCGCCGCTCGCAAGCTGCGCAAGACCCTCAACGGGGCGCTTGCTTCGGCCAACCGTCGCACCAACCCCGACCGCTACAGGAAGCACTTCACGGCC